>Ga0310694_10000457_pt1 | contig 53721 bp, 85 predicted proteins | sample 174DNAGHGhighgp2_FD_203884 | JGI IMG/M metagenome (GOLD analysis project Ga0310694, IMG submission 203884) | Sheep rumen microbial communities from Palmerston North, Manawatu-Wanganui, New Zealand - 1742 DNA GHGhigh gp2 (v2) (version 2) | ecosystem: Host-associated > Mammals > Digestive system... | reverse complement strand
AATTGTTGAAACTTTAAGGGTATCAAGATAAAGAACAGGCGCTCCGGACTTAATATCATAAAAAGTGACGTCAGCAACTTCTTTGATACCATATTTTTCAAGAATATTAGCCATATCAAATATCCTCCATTAATTATTTTATTTCATCTGCCACCCAGTATTTTGGTGGCGCGGATTTTGCTTTACTAAAAGCATTCATGCGCGCTTGCATTTGTAAGAAATAACTATCCTTTTGACTGTATTTCTGTGATAACTCTTGTAGCGCAACATAAGTTAAATCTCCTAGATTAAAAGGAGTAATTCCAATCCCCATACAACATATCGCGGCAAATGAATTCAACATAGTAACTTTGTTACTGTTTTGTTTCGCCTTAATACGATCACGATATCTAGCTTTCGCTTTCATCTGAGTTATACGAGGATTTTCATTTGGATTTGGCGGTTCAATTGGATCCTGTCCAACTGCCGCACGTATTAAATTTTGGAAGTCGAAGTAATTACTTTCATTAATCATAGGAAGTTGTTCAACTTTCTTGACTGTTTTTAATAATTCCTTCAAATCACCCAAAATAATTATTTTCTTATCATAAAGAATTGTAACATCTTCGTGAGTATAAAAACGAAATCCTTCTTTAACTAATCTCTCAACATCTTTATTTTGATAAGCATTTTGAAGCAAATACTCAAGAGGTGTTGGATATTTTTTAGTCTCAACTTTATGTTCTATATACAAATCTTGAATTTCCTCTTGCGACAAACTCATTAACTGAGCATATGCCGCGTAATGTTCGTTTGCAATTATATCCTTAATCGTAGGCGGAAAAACATAACACAAATTCTTAAAATTACAAGGATATCCAAGAAAAAATCTTTCTTTAAGATTATTCATATAATTCAAACCTAAAGTCTATACTATAATCAGATACTTCATTCGTCAAAAAACTCAATTTAAAATCTCCGCCCTCAAGTTTTCCAACCTGGTCGATAACTTTGCCGCTTAGACTTTTCTGTATTTCACCTAAAATATAGAAAGGTCTTAAATTATCATCTTTGATAATCCATTCATTCAGCGGGCAAAAAGTCTCAACAGTTAATCTGATTTCCCGAAATTCGTCGTTTTGCATATTCTGACTGCCGCCATCTATGCGAATGACAACTATCGGATTAGAAGTCTCCATTTCTTGTACACGAGGAATAATTCTTATGAGCTTATTATAAATCTCAGTTTGGATTTGACTTTCCGTAAGGTCGGGATGAGAAAGTGGTTCTTTATCAGTATAATACAAAAGTTTCAATAGAGTCTGATTTGCAAAAAGACGTTTCATAATCTTTTGAAGCGTAGGTCCCATATCTTTTAAATTTCGTATCATTCTGTGTCACCCCCATAAAGCCAAAAACCATCTGACTCGCCGTCATAGGGTGGCGCGGGTGTCTCATCATATTTATATATAGGATCAAGAGTTACATAATGCACGCCAATAGTAGAAACAGAATCAAGTCCTGTAACTCTAAATTGTTGTTCATTATCAGTCCCAACATTAACCTTTACATACCCATCAATATCAATATTTGGCGTATAAGGGAATATAAGTTTAAGCGAATTATTAAATTCGTTATAAACTACTGCACTACTATTGGACTTAACCGCCGCAATAATTGGTGAAGTCATTCCACTATAAATATATCCAGGACTTGTATAGGTCTTGCCGTCAGGACCAACCCAAGTGATCTCATGCGACATTTTTAATACGATGTAGCGATTATAACCACTCGCCGCAATCTCTTCCTTATAGTAGATCATCCAATTCTGATCATTAATATCTAAAACAGTGCCATTCGGAATATCTAACGAAAGTCGTGTTAATAGATACTGCAATGTCTGAGTTTTATCTTGTTTATTTGGTTCAAGCGAACCAGGTTGGAGTTCACTTTCATACATAAAATCAACACGATAAATTGATTTCAGTAAAAAGTTTTCAAATAATTTTTCGCGCTCGCCCTGCACGCGGGATTGGAAATCATGACCATAGCGATTTACGCGCAAGGCATAAATTTCTGAATAGTCCATTATTTCCCCAATAATCCCATACAATCAAATATGGTTTTACGAAAATATTCGTAACGTAGATAACGTAAAGAAGAAAGTTTGGCATAAAGCGTATAATAGTGAATGGATTTATGGAGTTCTTCTGAACCGAGCAACTCAGTCAAAATAGTATCCAAAAACTTTTCCCATTCACCATTTTTTTCACGCTCGCATAATAAACCAAAAAGTCTATTCTTCAGTTTATTATAATAACCTTCTTCAAAACTATCCATTGCCAGCCAACTTCGTGTAGTCAAATGGCTTATTCTTAATACTACGATAATAAAGAGATTCTAACTTTTCTGCTTTCTTGCGCTCCGCAGTAAGAGTAGCATTCAATTTATCAAGTAGATTGGCTTGCGAAAAATCGCGCTCTACATAAAGAGGCTTAATATTTTCCCAAGTAAGAATAGTTCTATTAACCCATTCGACTTTCATATAAGTCGCCAAAATCTGGACTTCTTCGTTATCTAACGTTTCTATAAAACCACATTGATCCCGGTCGAGCGATTTGCGCGGGAATTTGAAATAAGGAATGGCTCCTTCGAGTATTGTTCTTAAGTCATACGCGACTTCATCTTGTGCCCAATTGAGCCATTCATCATCCAAAACTTTCGTGAGAAAGGCTTTGTAGACAACTTCATAAGGAGTCATTTTAATCCTCCGTCAATGATATAATTTTTATAATATCGCGGCCGCACTTCTGCTTAAGGTAATTACTTTTACCCATATTCATAATCTTGTTGGAAACAGCATAATCTACTAGACTATTAACTTCTTCCGCCGTAAGTTTATCAACAGCCGCTTTAAAATCATTAAGATTTAGAACCGTAAGAAGTTCACTCTTTTGCTCATCCGTCATAACTGCCATCTTGGTGACTTCGGTCGCGTCTTCGTCTTCAAGACCAACTTCTTTCAAGAAATCAAGATCTTCAATATAAAGAACCTTTTGTTCTATCATATTTCTAAAGCCACGATCAAACATAGCTTCTTCTAGAGTTTCACGATCAAAAGCAACGCTCGCGCCCTTGTCGCGCCAAACTCTTTCTGCAATTACGCCAGGTATAATGACATATACCGGATGATTAACATTACTATAAACACGAACTTTATTTTCCATAATAGATACTCCTTTTATCTCATGTAGGGAGGGAGCAGTATGCCCCCTCCCACACCTTTAATTTATTAATAATGAGGGATGTTATCGAGCGCTTGGTTGTGATAAATGCACCAATTGTTTTGAGTAAGAATGGCGCAGCCCATCTTTTTGTAGAGTTCGATCTCGATGGAATTATCACGGTTTTTGAAGTCGTTGATTTGGGTCTCGCCTTCGAAGACAACCTTAACGACTTTCTCTTTGCCAGCGGGGAAGACATACGCATAGGCAGGATTGATCCAAACCTTGTCGTTGTTCTCGTCCACATAGGATTGAGGAATCTCAACAACTGGAACACCGCGGAAAATGCGGATGCGGCCAGTGTTGTGAATGGAATTGATGTCATCCTCAGGATAAATGCCTTGCGCAACATTGGTGGTGCTATTCATAAGGGTAGGAACGATAGCATCGGGGCCCATCGCAGCGATGAACTCGGGAGTCGCGAAGATAACGGCATTGTCGCCATACGCGCGGACAACAGCAATTAGATCAGCCATTCTGGAACCAATGAAAGTATTGGTATCAGCCTTGTTAGCGCTGGGCTTGCCAGTGCTATTCCAAGCGGCTTGAAGAGCCTTTTGGACCTCAAGGAAAACGTTGTGGGCAAGACCCTCGGTGAGGCATTCCATAACCTCAACAAGAGACTCAGCACCGTCGAGCATTCTTTCGAAGTCAACAGTGACAGCGCCGCCAACAGCACCAATCGGGACCTCGAAGGTCTCAGTATCAAGTCTAAAGGTCTCATAGACGCCAGAAAGCGCAGCATAGGTAACGAATTGCTTCGCTCTTTGCTTGCCGAGCTTGCGTCTGAAAATGGCCTTTACGCCTTGAGGAACGTTCTTAACTTCCGCAAAAGCATTAAGAGCGTTGTCGATTTGACGAGGAAGAACTTCCTCAGCAGCTTCGACGATAATCTCAAAGATATCGTACTTATTTTTATTGAACTTATTAACAGAGCCGCAGAATTCCTTTAGACCGTCGGCGAAAGCCTTGTTGACGGACTCAACAGAAAAGTTCTCAGGCGCCGTGCCCTTAACAGCATGAAGGGCGAGTTCTTTTAGTTCAGCATAAGTCATTGTAATAACCCTCCTTCAATTAGTCTTTAATAACTTGGAACTTGAGGCCAAGCTTGCCGTTAGGCATCGTGGTCTTCTGAACTACCTTGAGGACAGGACCAACGGTGGGAGCCGCACTGGAGACAGCGATCGCGCCATCAGTGCCAATGCCGCCGTAAAGAGCGGTAGTCGCAATGCTATCGAGCGCGGAAATAAACGCGGACTCAGAAGCATACGCAGAACTATCATAAGAAACACAGTTCGTAGTGAACTTATCACCAACGGCAAGATAGCCGAGGCGAGGATAGAAATCATCAGTGCCATTAAGATAGAAATCTTTTAGGCCACCCTTTCTCTCATCATACATATGCTCAGCAGAATAGTTGAGCGCGACAGGAAGGGACTCATTAGCAACAGGTAGTTTGACTTCACGAGCAACATTGTCAACAGCGAGAAGCATACCGTTCTCAAGGACTTTATTGGAGAAGTCAGTAGCATTGGGTTTGCATTGAGCTTCAATGCGGCCATCTCTACGGAACGCAACATTGTTGAGTTCGACTTGGCCGTAACCGTCAATAGTAAGTCTTGACATAGCTTATATAACCTCCATTATTTAGATTCATACTTTGAAAGTATAGCATTTAATCCACTCACTGGAGTGGGCTTGGGAGTATATTGATACTCTTTACTAAAGAAATCTTGATTGTGCTTTTTCATCTCGTAAGCAAGTTCTTTATCGAGTTCTTCCTCGGTGTAATTCGCAATGTTGGTACGATATTCATCAAGGACCGCTTCCTCAAGGTGCGCGGCATACTCTTCGATAATAGCATTCTTCGCGGCAGTTTCAATCTCTTCCTTGTAAGATTGAAGTGCATTGAGTTCGGCTTTACGAGCTTCAGCCTCGGTCTCAAGTTCAGCAACTTGAGCCGCAAGTTTTTCATTCTCCGTATTTAAAGTAGCATTTTCAGTACTTGCATCTACAAGTTTAGTTTCAAGTTCAGATTTTTCTGCGACAATCTCGTCAACTTTCTCAATCTCGGGACGGACGCAATCGTAATTACCGCCGTTGATTTGCTTAATAGCATTGAGAGTCTTAAGTTCATCAGCAGTAACATCCACGATGAAGCACTCTACTATTTCACCAATTTCGACTTCATTAGTCTCGTCGTTTTTGGCGTAATATACACGGACGAATTTGTCTTCAGTATTGCGAGCGATGGCATAGTCATCATAAACATCGAAAACCATGTAATCGATAACCCAGCCGCCGTCTTCGTTGCAGTTGGGATTGAGCGCACTGAAGAGCTTGTCATATTTTTCTTGATCAGACAGTTTAAAATTAAACATGTTCTTCTTGCCTCCCGTTTCTTCGGCTAATTGTTTAATTTGGAAGATAGTATTTTCAATCTGCTCATGGAGCGTAAAGAACGAAGCGCCTTCGAAGCAAGGCTCTACGTTATCTCCAAGGACTTGAAGTCCTAAAAAGCAGGCGTCATCAAAAACAAAATACTCTTGTCCATCAATCTTTTGTTTATGATATTTGACGCTTGGATGGTATAGCTCCATCGACTGACTCTTGCCTATGATGTCTTTGGCTTCTTCGTAAAGCGCGGTAAATATGAGTACATCAACGCACGCATACTCGCGCATAACTCCGTCCTCGTCAAGGTGCTTTTCCCAAGCAAAATTATGAGACTCGGGAACTATACCATAAATACGTCCTTCTGTACGAGAGGTTCCATGTCCTTCATAATCTTCACCGTCGTAGATGCCTTTTATGGGAGCATAAGCAACCGTGGAAATAAGTTTATTCGCAAACTCATCAGTGATGAAGGTGCCGTTACGATTTGCATATTTATAGAAAATGCGGCAACGGCAATGCGATAAAACATCATTATACGGTTCCATTTGACCATATAAGGCAACGTTGAAATCGTAAATCAAGTCCATCTAACCTCCTTTATTCATCTTCTTCTTCCACCTGAGTCTCTAATTTTTTATCTTCTTTCGTATCGTCTTCTTCAGATTTTTGGTCTTCGGGGTTCTCGATTGTCGGATCTTCTTGATTGTCAGGCGGATTATTTTCTTCTTTTTCTTTTTCATTCTTAGAATCCTCAGCACTTAGCGTGTACGAAGTTTGAAGAGGCACAAGGTATTCGCGCAGTTCAAGAATATCATTTTCAAGAACTTTAAGATTGAGGATTTCGTGTTGGTCGATACCCATTGCAATAGAAGGAAGTAAGAAACTAAAGCCCGCTTTTGCAAGGTTAAGACTATCATCAAGAAATTGCTTTTGATTATAGAATGAAAGAGGAAGAATTTTGTATTCAAAGCTTACATTAGAATTACTAAAAGTAGCATCTAAAATGTAAGAAAATACACGAGAAAATTGATTCGCAAGAATCATCATAAGGGCAATATCCTTTTTGATCGCATAATCAACACCAGATGATTCTGTAGGAGAAAACATTGAGGGAGATACTCCTGCTTGGATATAGATATTTTCATATATCTTTTCAAGAGCATCATCAATGCCTTCACTTGTGGCTTTAGAGCCAATAGCGCTTACTTCACCATAAGTAGTAAGAACTGATACGCCTTTGGTCTTGCTCATCATACCGACCGCGGCATCGTGCATTACTTGAACTTCGGGTGGCTCAAATAAAAGTTCGCCAGTATTAAGATGAGGTATATGTTGAACAAGTATTTTGCTTATACCATCAATTTCGCGTTCGCGCTCCGTCTCAATTGCCATATCATAATGGAATATAGCCGGGATAACATTAAGAAAGAGTGGAATTGCATCATCAGTAAAAGCAAAATAGAAACCAAGGTCAGGCGGCAAAATTACCCAGGCAGGAATTTTACCTTTCTTGAACTTGTTGTAACTCTTGCGAATAAAAGCCGGATAAGCATCGAGCGCGAGTGTACGTTCATACTCATCCAATTTATCAAAGTAACTCAGATTAAATTCTACGACATCGCGGCCATAGACGTCCTTAAACTTTGAACGATAATAGGGATAAGGGATTTGAACTACTGCGAAATCTTTTCGATTAAGTATTGTGATAACGCCCGCATAACTTCCATTTACAAGAACACTGCGTGCGAAGTCATAACATAAATCAGAAAGATAATGATTTTCACAGAAATCCATTACTTCGTAATAATTTTTTTCAACCTTTTTAGCCGGTTTTGTAGGATTCTTAAACTTAGGCACTACAAGAGCTTTGTATTGAAGAAGTCCCGCATAATAAAGTATAATATTACGATAAAATCCTTCTGCCTTAAAGAAGTGCTGAGATAATTTAATGCGCGAGTCAACAGTACCCTTATCAAGAGTTGTTAATACTTCTTCTAACGTATATGAGCGCCAACTCTCTCCTCTAAGCCAGTCGGAACTATAAGTACTAGTATTTTTATCTATCATGCCTTCGGTTCGCTTTTTAAATTCTTCGAGATCGAAAGTATGAAGTTTTCTAATTTCAGAGTCCAATTAACGTCCACCTCCAGTAAAGAAAACTAGTTGGCGGTTTGCGATTTTAGAGCGTCGCGCAACTTTCTTTTGAATTTCGTCTTCCAATTCTTTAATGCGCCATTGTCCATATTCAAAAGCAGAAAATTTATCCTTGGGATAGTGAGTATTTATCTGCTCCAATACGATGTCAAGACCATTTTTCTTTACTCGGAGATTGAACATTTCATCGAACAATTTAGTAGTGAGTTCGTGCGGCATTAGGCGTTTTATGCGGTCCTCAGTGGTCATTTTTTGACCTACTTTGGTAGCGAGGAGTGCCGCGCGAGCCTCTTGTTCAGATATAAGAAAGCGAATCATTCCACTTGAAAGACGAGTATATACATTACTGTGTATTTTAGAATTTAAAGTACCATTAGCTTTGAGAGAGTATAGGATTTGCGGCGCATTAGGAGGTTGGATCTTGCGATAGTCTTCGTTATTGAAGAAACCATAAGGTGGCCATTCGACTCCTTGATCATCGACCTGCGCTTTGATCATTTCATCGGCAAGTCCTACGCCCAAGCCATTACAGTCAATGACAACTTCGCGCGGATTATAAAGTGCAATCCGCTTTTTAATGTCGATTGCTTGTTGGTCGAACTTTTTGGATTCGGCAGTGCGTCCTATAACCTCAATATTCACTAATGTGGAGTAGAGGCGGTTATTCTTTTCGTTTATGCGCCAGGTTAAGATAGGTGTTTGGTCGCTTAAACGTCCTACGTCTACTGATAATAAGTAATAAATTTTTGGATCTTCTCTATACTTTTGGCGCAATTCTGGGTTTTTAATTTTTCTATAGCGTTGAATGCGATCATAGTCAAACCAAGAATCAGATGATGACCCGAGCCAAACTCCACTATATTCAACCGCAAAAGTTGTCTCATTATAAGAACCAGAATATTTTAAGCTTTGAATAAATTTGGGGTCGAGAAGTCGATGCTTTAACGGTATACGATAGTCGATGCCCATTACGAAGTTTTCGTAGGGGTTTATAATTGCACCTTTTAGGATTTCTATAAGTTGGTCATAAGCATAGGTTGATTTTGCGCCAGCAGATGAAGTAAAGATACACTGTTGGTTTACACTTTCATATGGGTTGACGAGACCATTAGGCATACGACGCGAAACGTTCAACTGAGGAATAACAACTTCTTGAAGCATTTCGCCATCAAGGTCACGTGTCTCATCAAACATTCCGGAGTGATTACGAGTACCGCGGTCGCTATCGAGGGCCGCCGCGATAGAGAATTTAGAGCCATTCTTAAAATAAAGATCACAGTAGTCTTTACCTTTGTTATATTTTTCAACTTCACCTTTTAGGAGAGGCCAAATAGAGAATATTTCATCTATTTTTTGAGATGAAATTTTCGCTGCTTGGGACTTGTTTGGTGCGAGGATAAAAGTTTTATGCCCAGGTACAAAGATACATTGAAGTATTTTGGCGAGGACAGTAAGAAAGGTCTTTGCCGCGGCACGGGTCGCGCAGAAGAATACGTTGCGATAGCGCATGCACGCGCGCAGGAATAACCGTTGGTATGGGAATAAATCAAAGTTTGATTCTTTAGGTTTTATAATATCAAGATAGATATCTGGATATACAGTAAATAGATTCCATAACTTTGATAAAAAGTTCTGGTTGCGATGTAGAAAGTCTTCGGTAATGACGACACCTTTTTCTAGTTCGATGTTGTCACGATAAACTTTTTGAGTAGAACTAAAACCTTGAACAGATGGGTCAAATAACTCAATAACCGCCATTTACATCATCCTCCATAGCATCGAATTCTTCGGTGTCTTCGAGGGTATAGCCTTCATTATCATATTCCATCTCATCAAACTTGAAGTCGGTTTCGTAGAGAGATTTTTCATTTTTATCTATTTGTTGGAGGAGGCGTAGGCGTTCTGTAATCGCGTCACCAATGCCGCCTTCGTTAATATAGAGGCGTTGGTTGTAAGTCTGAATGGATTTAATTGTCTCGTCGATAATGTCGCGTGTTGTGTTGTCGTAGAATTTGTTGATTTCTCCATGCTTCTCAAGCCAAAGTGCAAGTTCGGCAAAAGAGTCAAAGTCCGCGGCATTGCGTGTATTTTTAGGAGTAAATTCTGCGGTCTTGACTAATTTATCATATGAAGAGAGGAACTTATCGACGTCTTTGTCTCCCTCACGAATACGGGTATCTATTTCAAGGGATAGCTTACAGAGCTTTTTGGCTTGGTCTTTTTGCAATGCCCCGGATACATTCTGACTCGCAAGAAGTCCTTTGTAAAGATCTTCAAGATAGTAGAGATCAGAATTGTCATAATTCTCGCCCCACTTGAGTCGCAACTCTCTCATTTTTTCATCATCAAGATAAGGAATATTATCTTCGATAAATCCTTTTTCTTTGAGGGCTTTGTATTGACGATGATAGTCGTCCCAACCGAGATTTTCGTATTCAACAGACGCGAAGGCGCGGCAGTAGTTCTCCCAGACAGTATCACGGCCGCTCATATCTAAAATACGATCCCATTCGCGTACTATAAAGGGAATATCGGCACATTGGCAAAGTTTGTCGACATAGGCCCAGTCAAAGTCGTGTTCTGTGAGATAAGCGGTCGCGCAATTATTACAGATATGAAAGCGTCCATCGGGATAAAGAGAAGAGTGGGTTTTAGCAAATAGATTTTCGGATTTGGTCTCGCCGCAGCGTATACAGGTAATATTAAATTTGGGTACTTGTTTAGGTATATTTGGTATGATAGGCATTTTATCACTTCCTTAAGAATATGAAAAATGGATTTGACATACGTAGATGCGCGTCGGCATCGTTAAATTTTTGCGACAGTCTCACTGTGGTTTGCTTCACATAGGGTCCGGCGCAGATGTACATAGGTCAAATCCATATATTAAATTATATAAGTAATATCTATTGTATGATATCAAAATGCGACCCGCCGCACATCTACGTATCTAGACAATACATAAGGTCACATCTTAATCTTCTCTTATTCCCAACCATTCTTTATTTTGGTCCATTTATATTTGCACATAAAATAGACCCAAGCCAAAAAGTTAAATAGCATCAGAACTCGTCTCCTTTCTTTCAAGTTGTTCTTTTTTACGAAAGTATCCTTCTACCATTTCAAGATATTCTTTTCGTTCAGACTTTCTTTGCCTTTTAAAGACGTCGATGAGTTGCGCGAGAGTTTCTTCGGCGTCAGTATTGGGATCATATTTAATACCGAATGATTGACATAATCCCACAAATATAACGGGATCAACATTGTGGCAAGCCACTAATTCCAAAAGCCGCAGAGCGTCTTCATCTCGTTTTGAAATTCCCATATTTTCACCTCTTTTTATCGCGTTCATGTTTATCACATACTTTACATTGATTACTAAAACCATCTTTGGATTTCGTTTTCTTCACAAAGTAGTCCCCAGATATCAATAAGGTGCGGCCGCAGGTTCGACATTTCTTCCAATTCTCAGGAAAGAATAGTTCTTTTACCAAGTCCAAATGTCGTTGCGCGGCAGTTGCGATAGCAGGAGCGATTTTTTGGCGGAATATTGTAGATATATAGTTCGCACTATAGGTTTTGCCGTATTTCGCATTTACGATGTCGGCGATTTCTTGGTTTTTGACGTGGTCGATCTTGAGCGAAAGTATGTCTTCTTGAGCATCCGTAAGGTGTGCGGCCGCGTGATAAAAGTCCCAAGTCTTCAAAAAGTTATCGGTTTGTCCGTCGAGATGGGAGTTTTCTCCAAATTCCTTCAACTGCAAAATTAATTCTATAATATGGTCCACGTTGCAGAAGTCGAACTCGAGACCTTTTGAAGGGGCCGCCGCAGATGTACGTTCTTCATCTACTTTATCTCTCCATATCAAATGTGAGATATTTTGTAGTTCTTCTTCACTAAATTGGGACGGTTCTATCTCTTCTGTAAATAATTTTTCGGATAGCGAATCCTCATATTTGAGATCCAAAGGCTTAACCCTAATTTCTACGCCGAAGTCGATCGGAGTCGAAGGTTCGGGGTCTGAGTCGGTGCGCGCGAGATGTACGGGCGCATAGAGATCGCGGTACGCAAATTGTTGGCGGCGCAGTTCGACGAGTAAGTGCTTTGATTTCAAATACTCGTATGGCTCCATCGAAGTCGCGCGGGTTTTGAGGACGTCGATGTCTGCGGGCATGATACGAGTGACGAGTTCGGCGCGGATTGGCTTTGTGCGACGACCGTGAGACAACTCATAAGTTTGAAGGACGAATTCGAGGTGGTCGATCTGCTCCCAAAGTCGCTCTAGCTCTAGACGGACGTCGGGTGGAGCCGCGAGGCGTGCGGCCGCACGCGAAAATACGGGTTGGGTTGCGCGGTAGATCGAACGTTCGGACAACGGTTTAACTTGGGATTCCATAAAAGTAGGTGATTCGCGTAAGGCATCGAGTGATTCGATTTTGCGGGAATCCCAGGTTTTATGTTTGGTCTCTAACTCGATGTCGCCGGTTTGACGGACGTTTTGGCCGTTTGCGTCTGCGCCCCACAATATGTAGTTGGCGCAGGTTTCGAGTTCGGTCGAAGTTGGGTTTCGAACTTGTTTGAGATATGAAGATACGTAGGCGACGCGCGAAGCATCGGACGTAAGTGAAAAGTCGAGGTTTAGGCGATTCAAGTAGGTCACTCCTTTATGTATCCTACAACTATGTAGGATATGATTTCCTTTTTCTATAATTATATTATACACAAAATTCGGCGAAAAATCAAATTTTCGTCACGTAGAGTCGGGCGGAAAGAATAGTTTGAAATTTTTACTTAAGTAGGGAAACGAAATTTTTGGTTCGTAAAGAAAATGTGCCAGCCTCGGGCACTTTAACACACTAAAGTGCTAAAGCGCTAAACCTAGCCCCCCTATGCTGAGCCGACACGCGACCCGACCCCTCCCCTTCCGAAAAATTTTTTTAATTTTTTTACCGAAACCCCTTGACAAATTAGACGGGTAGTGTTATAATATACTCGTAAGGTCAAGGGAACAAGACCACAAAATCAAAACGAAAAGAGGAAAACACAATGCAAGACACTATCAAGATTATGCACGAGGAACTCGCTACGAAAAAGGCGAAGGATTGGGGAAAGTATGGCGACGCCTACGAAACCGCTACTCGCTCGTACCTCGCTCGTCGCCGTATGCACGGCACGAAACGCCAGGGGGTCGAGGATATCAAGTTGACCATAAACGGCGAGACCGTCAAGGTTGAGATTAAGACGGCTTGCGCTGAGATTGACAACGCGGCGACCGCCGACCTCGTCATCTACTGCCCGAATGTTGACCCCGATTTTCCCGCTGAACTTCAGGGTTATGTGTTCACCCGCGAACAGTGGACGAACTTCCTCGAAGGGTACACGGGCAGAGGAGCCTTCGTCCGTTGGGACAAGGCGCGCCAGCACGGACACATCCAGTCCTTCTACTGGAGCGAGACCGTGAGACCCGCTTCCTCGAAAGCCCTCACGAGATACATCGAGAGCGTGCTCTTCGAGATGCCGACCGTCAGCGAGTACTTCCCTCGCTGACGGCGGTAGCCGCGTCCGACTCCTTCAAAACAAACTAGGGCCTTATATTGAGGCCCTTTTATTGCGCCGCTTCCATGGTATAGTTAAAAGTTAGACGTATATATTACACGTCTAACTTTTAATTATATGTTATGCGTAGGCCAGGCCGCTTCCACGCTTTAGTGCATTAAAGCGTTAAAGTGGTGCGGACTTCTTACTTTAGGACACTAAAGCGTTAAAGTAATAAAGTCCGATAAAGGGGACAGCGGTCTGCCGTCCCCAAATATCACGCAATCGTAATTTTCTTGCCGTTCAGTATATAGATGTTTTCGTTATCAAACGGCACACCGTAATTGTCAAGGGCAATAAAGAGTTTTTTGGAAGTGGGTTGTATCGCAAGTTCGGGGTTTCTTCCGTTCGTGTTCTTTATCGCATTACACGCAACAAGTATATCATAGAAGTCTGAAAACCAACCGATACGAAAGTCTACATTTCTTTCAATGTATTGCGTGTTCTTGTTGCATATCTTCATACGATAGATAAAAAGCGTATCTTTGCCGTTGAGTAATTCGTTCAAGCATTTCTCAATTCTGCCGCCGTTCGTTTTTACTTCGGCACTTTCGTATGAGATACTGCCATTGATAAGGCACTTGACGAAACAATCATCTTCGTTCTGTTCGGAAACTTTGAAGTGCTTACTGCGTGAGTTTTTGGCGATTATCTCGGACACTCTACCAAAAGTTCCGTTGTGAGCGTTTTCAAGTTCAATAGCGATTTGGGCGTTCTGTTTGTTTGAGTTCTTCATTTGTGTTTATCTCCTTTGTTTTTGTTATGCCTTATTATAACACGATTAGACGCATTTGTCAAGAGTTTTTTGTAAAAAAATAAAAAAATATTTTTTTCAAAAAAGTATTGACATTTTCAAAAAGGTGTGTTATAATAAGGCATAATCAAAAAGGAGGATATAAAAAATGAGTAAGAAAAGAGAAGATTTAATCAATCGCATAATCGCGATACACGGACACGAAAGTCCCATAACGATACAATTCGTTAAAATGTGCGAAGAGTACGACGAAACGCGGTGGAACAATGCAGTTCTCAATCTGTTTGTCGAAGCCGAAGAGTTCAGTGCGATGACGAAGAGCGCGGAGTAATCCGCGTTTTTCTTTTGCGGTGAGTTAGACGTACTACGTCTAAATTAAGCGAAAAAAATTTCAAAAAAGTCTTGACTTTTTAATTAATGTGTGATATAATATAGACATCAAAAACAAAGGAGAAATAAAAATGAAAGTCACGAAAAAAACTCTCACACTCACGAACGAAGAAAAATCCGTCCTTCTTACTGCCGCGACTCTGCTCGATGCGATTGCTGAATCTGCCGAGCCTTTTGCAAGTCTTAATTGGAGCGATTTTACCACGGACGAAATGCGGTGTGCCGCGGGTCTTCTTACAAGTCTTGCAGATAGTTCCGTCACGAAGGATTAGTTTAACTAATCCGAGTTAGACGTATTACGTCTAAGTCCATACGAAAAAAATTTCAAAAAAGTCTTGACAAATAAAAAATATGTGGTATAATAAAGGTACAAAAACGAAAGGGGAATATAAAAAAATGAAAACGAAAAGAACATTCAAAGAAAAATGGGCATATTTCAAGTATTGTGTGCTTAATTTATCAAAAGTTGAGAAAATTGCGTGGTCGGTTCTCTCTTACATCGTGACTTTTATTCTCGGCGCGGTTATCGCGTATGTTGCGTGAGGTGAAAAAAATGAAAGATAAAAAACTTATTGCTTTCTTCATTCTCGCGGCAATCGGTATTGCGTTTGTCATCGGTTGGAAAATCGGACACATTCAAGCGATAAAGTCGGCAAAACTCGAAGGTAGTTACGGCAATAGTTACGAAATCAGTTTCGACGGCGAAAAGCATTATTACGAGGGGATTTAATCCCCTCTTTTGCTTTGCGTAAAGTTAGACGTATTACGTCTAAATATACACAAAAAAATAAAAAATATTTTCAAAAAATACTTGACAAATATATAAATGCGTGTTATAATAAAGCATAACAAAAAACAAAGGAGAGTAAAAAAATGACTACCAAAAAACTCGCTTACATTCCTTACGGACAGGCACAGATTGAAAGAGAAGACAACGGCGCAATTCGTCTTCGTAGTTACGCAACCGTAGTTGTTACGGTGTCGCCTGACGGTTGGGTAAAGGTTCACGGACTTTATTCACGGACTACTCGAAGACATATCGGCGCGTTCTTCCGTGAGATGTTCGGACTTGCATATCAGACCGCGCGTCGTCTGTATGATGATGATATGGAATATAATCATTTGACGGGCGAAATCAGAGAGAATTGGGGAGAGTAACCTCCCTTTTTCTTTTGGTGTAAGTTAGACGTGTTACGTCTAAATACATCTGAAAAAAATTATAAAAAATAGTTGACAAATCCATATAGATATGTTATAATAAGACACAATCAAAAAGGGAGGACAAAACAATGCAAACTTTCACTAACTACTTTCACAACAAGACCACGGGCGAAATTACTGCTTGTTGGAGTCGCGCCCACGACATCTGCGAAGCACGCCGCGAATATCTCCGTTATATGCGAGAGACCGACACGCTGAAGCGCGGCGACCTGTATGTGCTGATAACAGTCAGCGGAGCGAAGCCGCTCGACGACCTGCCCAACTTCGGGGCGCGGCGTTACTACTGCAAAGCGAGATAAGGAGGAATAAAAAAATGAGACATTGGTTATTTAATGACGAAGAGACGGGCGAAGACTTCATCGTCGGCGCCGACACCGTAGAAGAGGCGATGGACATCGCGCTGGAATATTTCACTGAACCCGTCGGTTACGGCGAAATCGACGAAATCACCGCCGAACAGAGCGGATTGGACGAGTATTGATACTCGTCCTTTCGTATAGTTAGACGTATTACGTCTAAATATATAGAAAAGAAATCATAAAAAACTATTGACAAATAGAGCGTTGCGTGGTATAATAAAGTTACTGAAATGAGGAGAGATAAAAAACAATGAAAAACTCAACTTTAACTATTATTCTCGCGTGTGTCCTTATAGTAATTACTGTCGGTTCTGCAATCGGTATTTGCCAAACTTATAGGCACGGCTATGAAGCAGGGCGGCACGCCGCTATCGAAAGTGCAAAAATAGTCGATATTGCGGAAACGACTTACGATATTGACTATGACGGCGAAGTCCATACTTACGAAACAAGTATAGACCAAATCTATATTCTCGTAAAATGGGCGAACAATAATGCCGAAAGATATAAATTCTAAATGCACCCGAAAGGGTTTACATATGTGTTTCCTCCTTTGTTTTGATTGCGCGCGACTTGCAATAGCAAGTCGGGCGTACTTAGACGTATTACGTCTAATTAAATTAAAAAAAATATTCAAAAGTACTTGACATTTTCAAAAAGTATGATATAATATAAGTACAATGAAGAAAGGAACTGAACGAAATGAAAGAAATATGGAGCAATTCTACGAGAAAATTTCACACCGCTTATCACATTGAACAGGACGGTTTCTTGCGTATCGCGGTTGCAAATGCACGCTGGGCTATCGAAGCTGGACAAGATATGGATATAACCGACACCGAAACGGGTGAAGTTTATTTCGTCACCAAGCACGGCAATATCGAATATATCCAGGGCGATTTCGCAAAAGAACTTTTCAACATCTAAACTTTATTGTGTTTCCTCCTTTGCCCGTCGCAAGACGGGTATTTAGACGTATTACGTCTAAACAATACTCCAACTTTTTCAGAAAAATTACAAAATAAAACTTGACTTTTTTAGAAAATTATGATATAATATAATCACAAAAGAAAAGAAAAGAGGTACACAAAATGAACATTGAAAAAACTATCGCCGCGTTGACTTTTGTCATCAATGAACTTGCGCAGGAGATGAGCAAAATGCGCGAACTCCTCGACGAAATTACGAGTGCCGACGAGCCCGAAGAAGACGAGAACGGCGACCTCGTGATTGACTTCTGTCCCGAAGAAGAAGACGAACCCGACTTCCCCGATGGGACGGGCGAAAGTGCCATTGATTGGCTCGAAGAGTTCGGAATGTCGGACAACGAAGAACAGTGGTAATTCCACTTCCTATATTTCCTCCTTTGTTTTGATTTGTGGCGGTCGCATTTTTAATGCGGTCGCCGCAGTTAGACGTATTACGTCTAATTCAAGTCATAGAATATTCTAAAAAACTATTGACAAATCCATACTCGCGTGTTATAATATAACTGTTGAAAGACAAGAGAGCGTCGCGAACTACTCTTCAAGTATTCAACCGTTAAGTGATAGTTCACTGACAATAGGGAGAACACGCAGTGAGGTCGAGAAACTGCCCAAAAATGAGTCTATTGTCCGCGTCTTGGAGCCAACGATTTCTAAGGCAAGTCTTTTGCGACAGAGAATGACTAATAAATAGGAAATCCGGACTTTTCTGAGTTTGGTAAGTTAGCCGCCGTTTTCCACGATAGGAGAGAAACGGGAAAAACTACAAGACGAAAGTCGGTAACGCGGAGTGCACACCGCGTTATTTTTCCACGTAGGTTTTAGACGTATTACGTCTAATTTCATATAAAAAATATTTCAAAAAACTATTGACAAATGTAGTTGCATATGTTATAATAAGGCATAACACGAAGGGAGAAAAGAAAAAATGAACGAAAACCGCACTATCTATTTCGATATGGATGGCACGATTGCCGACTTGTATGGCGTGGAAAATTGGTTGGAGCACCTCCGAGCCGAAGAAGTACTACCCTACAAAGTCGCCGCGCCGTTGGTCGAAACATCTCGCCTCGCCGCCCTGCTGACAGCCTGTAAGGTGCTAGGCTATCGAGTAGGTGTAATCTCGTGGGTAAGTAAAGTCTCCTCGCCCGAATACACGAACGCAGTACGCTCTGCCAAACTTGAATGGTTGAGAAAAAATCTGCCTATCGCACTTGACGAAGTGCATATCGTGAAGTACGGCACACGGAAAGACTACATTGCCAAAGACAAAAACGGCATTATTTTCGACGATGATGTCGGAGTGAGAGTAAAGTGGAGAGGTCTTGCGGTAAATCCGAATGAAACGGATATTCTTTCGTTCCTTTGTGATTTGATAATGGGGAAGGTCGAATAGACTTTCCGCATTTAGTTAGACGTATTACGTCTAATTCCACTCTCAAAAAGGTCTTGACAAATGCGTAATTATGTATTATAATATAGTTACAAAATCAAAGACGAAAGGACATAAAAAAATGAGTAGTTGGAAAAAGGAATACCCGAACATCGTTATCGTAAATGACCGTGGCGACACCTACAATATCAATATTGATAGTGGTGTTATCACTAACGCCAACGGTAAGACAGTCAAAAATATTGTCGCCCTCGGCTCTGCGGCGAGTTATAATGTATCGCCTGCGTATATTATCGCTCGACTTTTCGCAACGAGTATGCACTTTTGCCAGAGCGATAATGAATATACACGCTATAAAAATGCCCTGCGAAAAATAACTGATACACTTGCTTCAATATATGAAGTAAAAGTAATAAACAGTTTCATCGCAAGAGGGAAAGCGTTGCCCCTTTTAAGTGAAAATATCTCTGTTGATTTTATTCTTTCAAAGTTCCCGAAAGCGTATCAAAAAGCGAAAAATAGTCGAGAAGATAGCGACTACATTTTTTGGAATAATGTCTGTGATGAAATAAAAACAGAATATTATAAAAAACAACTCAATTTTACCACAGAAGAATATGAGATTTATACAAATCTGTGGGGCACTCAAAAACAACAGTTTACCAAACCGAAGTTCCGCACTCTTTACCATAGAAATATGAATAACCCCAAACTGATTGACTTTCTCGGTCATTCTGCATTACAAGACAAAACTTTTGAATACGCAAAATACTGCGATAATCTCGAATGGGAATATGAAAGTGGCAATTTCATTGAAAACTTTGTCAAGGCAAAAAGAACATACGAAGCAAAAAGAGATGAAATTGAAAGTAAGTGTTTCCAAAAAGTTCAATGCAAACTTGTCCCGTTTGAAGATGACGAATATACGGTAGTTATTCCGACTACTCGCAAGGAATGTGTAAACGAGGGAACGGCACTCCATAACTGTATCGGAACGATAGAATGGGATAATTACCTTTCCAAAGGTTCAAGATGTATCGTCTTTATCCGTGAAAAAGCAAATCCCGACACTCCGTTTTTCGCCGCAGACTTTTCAACAGATTTTACCAACTGTTACCAAGTTCGTGGCAATCACAATAGTTGTGATACTTATGTTTCTATTTTTGCCGATAAATACCGCAAATATATATTGTCCCTTCTTTGATTTTGTTCCCCTCGCAAGAGGGGACTTAGACGTATTACGTCTAATTTCATTCATAAAAAATATAAAAAGGTATTGACAAATCAATACTTTCGTAGTATAATAATAATTGTCAAGAGGACAGAGAAACGCAGTTCACTACCACGAAAAAAAATTAAAAAAAATCTAAAAAAACTCTTGACAAGTGGCACGAAGTGTGCTATAATATAAGAGTAGTTGAGAGGAAAACTCAACGAAAACAAAATGGGGTTGCGACCAACGCAAGAAAGGAAATGTAGTTATGACTACGAGAGAAATGCTCACCGCCGTTGTGAACGGCAACATCACCGAGGAAGTCAAGGCGAAGGCTCAGGAGATTATCGCCAAGCAGGATGAGAGTGCTGCCAAGCGTAAGGAAAAGCCCTCCAAGAAGTCCATCGAGAACGGTCCCATAAAGGACGCTATCCTTGCCGTGATGACTAACGAGTTCACCGTCATCTCCGAGATTGCGGAGAGAGTTACGGACTACGAGGTTTCCACCTCCAAGGCGGGTGCTCTGCTTCGTCAGCTCGCCGCCGAGGGCAAGGTCGAAGTTACCGATGTCAAGGTTCCTTCGGTCGGTATTCGCAAGGCGTACAGACTTGTCGTTGCCGAGTAATGGGGTGAGGGGAGATTTTCTCCCCTTTCGTCCATAGTTAGACGTAATACGTCTAATTTTAAGTATTGACATTTATTTTATTTATGATATAATATAAATAGAATAAAGAAAGGAGAAATATCAATGAAGAGAGTTTATATTCCTATGATGGAAAATGATGATTATCCAGGAATGTTTGGAATTGACGATGACCACATTCAAGTCTTCACCAACAAAGCCGACGCAGAGGTCGCCGCAAAGATGCTTCGTGCCGATTTTGAATATCGGTTAGACTGCGAAGTCAATGTTAAGGTTATTACTGTGCCCGTGGTTGAATAATTCAATCACGATAGTTAGACGTATTACGTCTAAATCCACATTCAAAAATGTCTTGACAAATATAAATGCGCGTGATATAATATAACTGTAATCGAGAGGAAAACTCGATAAATAAATAGGGTTGTGACCGACACAAAAGTAGAAAGGAAAATGTATGAACGGATTTTTTGTAACCAACGAACTCGACAAGTATGATGAGGCAATCAAGCAGGGAATGGCGGGCGTGCTTTGTTCCGATGAGGAACTTGCCAAAGAAATCGTCGAAGCGATGTACGCCGCGAAGAGTAAACAGGACAACTCCGAAGTAGAGGAGTATATCGGCAATCTGCGTGTCCTCCTCGATGACCTCGGCGAAGAACTCGACCATCTTGAAGTCGCTCTCGCGGACGAGAACGGTGAACTCGATGACGGCGAGGGTGAGTATGGACTGTGCGGCGGTTGCAGTTGGCTCGATGAAGACGAAGACGAGGACGAAGACGAGTACGACGAAGACGAGTACGACGAGTGTCGCGCCCATTCTTCATTCGAGGATTGTGTCGAGTGCAACGAATGGAAATGTCCGTATTATGGGAGATAATTCTCCCATTCCACTTAGACGTATTACGTCTAATTCTACTTTGAAAAAACTATTGACAAATGCGTTCTTCCGTGATATAATAAAGATACTGAAACGAAAGGAGAATATTTCAAATGCTTTCTATCATTATCTTTGTCGTTCTGCAATTCATCAATGTTGTTATGTCCACTCTGCGCACGATACTCACCGTCAGAGCCTCGAAGATGACCGCTGCCCTCATCAATGCTGTCAGTTATACATTCTATAACGGCATAGTAAAACTGATAACGGGGCAGGAATTATGGCTCGTCCTCGTCGTCACTTTCGGCACCAATCTGGTTGGCGTTTGGCTTGCACAGGCGATTTATGACAGAACGCGCAAAGACAAGTTATGGATTGTCAATGCGACAGTCAAGGAAAGTGAGCGCATTACAAACCGCATTGTAAATGCGTTGCACGAACTCGGTATTGCGGTAGTTTACAATCGTATTACGGAAAATCTGTTTCAGTTAAACATTTATTCCTATAATCAAAAGGAAAGTGATATGATACTTTCAATTTTGAAACAGTACGAAGTAAAATATTGCATTATCGAAACACAAACGGACGGACATAAGTAATCCGTCCATACTTAGACGTATTACGTCTAATTTTATTCGCAAAAATTAAAAAAAATACTTGACAATTTGCATACATCGTAGTATAATATAAGTGTTGAAAGGAAGTGAAAACAAATGAAGAAAACGGACGAAATCCGCAACAAGTTTATGGCAAGTGTGAAGTCGGCACTTGTCGCAAGCGGCGAAGTCAACGAGGACGAAGTTTTGCTTGTCAACTCTAACGCCTACGCTATACCCTTTGTAACGGACGAGGGCGACGAGGGCTATGTCAAAATCGTCTTTTCCATTCCTACGGGCAGTAGAGAGGACAAAGAGGGTTATGACGGCTATGCCGAGGCACAGGACTATGCTCGCAAGTGTGCTGAAAAGGCAGAAAAAGCAAAGAAAGCCGCCGAGCAGAAAGCGAAAAACATCAGGGCAGACACGGAACGCAGAGCGAAACTGAAAGCCGAAAAGGAGAAAGAGGGGAAATAATCCCCTCCTTTTTCCCTACTTAGACGTATTACGTCTAATTCGCGGCGAAAAAAATTGCACTTTTGCGAAAAAAACACTTGACAAGTCGCCGCAAATGTGCTATAATAAGTCATACAAAAAAACGAAAGGAAAATGTGTATTGAAAATCGACAGACGAAAAAATTACTATCTTATGCACGATACCGAAACGGCAAACACACTTGAAAATCCTCTTGTGTATGACCTCGGCGGTGCGATAGTAGACAAGCAAGGCAATATATATGAAACTTTTAGTTTTGTCATTTATGATGTGTATTGCCTTGAAAAAGACCTTATGCAAACCGCCTATTACTCCGAAAAACTGCCGAAGTATGAGGAAGAAATCAGCAAAGGCGAGCGCGAACTTGTTACTCTGTTTACCGCAAAAAAGTATATCGCAGATCTCTGCGAGAAGTACAAAGTAAAGGGAATTGTTGCTCACAATGCTTCATTTGATTATCGAGCATTGACCACTACGCAACGCTATATCACAAAATCGAAGTACCGATATTTTTATCCCTACGGAATACCTATCCTCGATACTCTGCGAATGGCAACCGACACAATCGCCAAACAACCGACCTACCGCAGATGGTGCGAAAAAAATGGGTATGTAAGGCAGAACGGCACTCCTCGTCTGACCGCCGAAGTCCTTTACCGATATATTAGCGGTGAAGATGACTTTGAAGAAGAACACACAGGACTTGCCGATGTGAAAATTGAAACGCAGATTTTTACAAAATGCCTTGCACAACATAAAAAAATGCGGAAGTCGCCGTGGGGTAAGTAATCCCACGGCACTCGCCGCACTTAGACGTAATACGTCTAATTTAAGGCATTGACAATTTGTATTCTATATGTTATAATTTATTTGTAAAAAAAAGAAAGGAAATAAAAGAAATGAAGTACATTATTGAAGAAGAACTCTATTTCAAAATCGGTAGTATTTTAGATAACTACGGCGATTTATTGGAACGACTTGGGCAAGCATACCGTAGTCCTAATCTGGACGACGATTGGCGTGACCTTGACAAAATATGGGACGAGTATAACTCTCTGCCAACCTATGAGGAAGAACGCGTCGCAGACGAAAAGAAAGACCGTGAATTTGAAGTGCTTGACCGTGTACGCGTAATTGATAGCGGCGAATGCTACACGACTTATGACAGTTGGGTAGACAAGTATGTTAAAGAACCTTCCGAAAAATACGCGTGGGTTTATGGTAGGAGTTGTAATGACGACTCTTATGGTACGATTTTGGTTCTTGCACCACACGAACGCGACGGCGATATAGTTGCGTATGTGCGAATGGATAATGGTGACTGTTATCTTATAAATACACACGGACTTATTCACGCGTAGACTAAACTCCTTTCGTTTTTGGGACGGACTTATGTCCGTTCCTTTTTTATATACGATTTAGACGTGTTACGTCTAATTTCCGAATTTGTCAAATTTTCTTACTTGTTTCACGGACATCGGTCGTATGTGTCCAAATTTCGGTGACGCGCGCAAAATTTGACAACGTAACTAGCGAGCTGCAAGCTGCGACTTCGACAGCTGCAAATTTTCGCACAAATTTTCGAGGCTGTCAAATTTTCTGGCGCAGCTGCATCTACATAACCAAGATTAGTGGAAGGGAGCTGCAAATTCCCAAAATTTGACAAGCTAGAGAACTTGACAAATGAGCTGGACGCGCGGCGGCACTTTATTACTTCGCGCGGCGGAACTTTTCTTCGTCGACGTTAAATCAAAACGTTAGACATGAAAATTTGAAAATATACTAAAATTATAGTATAATATAAGAGTAATAAAGAAGAAAAGAAAAAATGAAAGAGAGCATTGGGACTTCGTCCCTATGCAAATGACTTACGTAGATGTGCGGCGATGCCTCCGAAAATAAAATTCAGTGAGACCGATGTTTGCTTCGCGCAAGTGAAGCGGCGCAAAGACTTTACGTAAATCAAATTCTAGAAATCTCAAAAAGTGTGAAGCCCAAAAATTGAAAAAATCCCAAAAATATAGTATAATATATATAGTGAAAGTGAGAGAGACAAACTCTCCCTTCGAATAAAAAAATTAAGGGTGACGACCTACGTCAGAAAGAGGTACTATTATGACTACTCGTGAATTCTACAATGCTATCATCAACGGCAACATCAACGAAGAGACCATTGCTAAAGCGACTGAGCTCCTGAGCGATCTCGATACTCGCAACGCCAACGCTGCTGTCAAGCGTGCTGCCAAGGTCGAAGCGAAGAACGCTGAGAGAGCGCCGCAGATTGAAGCCGTGTGCAACTACGTTCTGAGTGCTGTTGAGCCGCAGACCGCTACGGATATCGCTAATGCGATGGAGTTCGACGTGACGCCCGCTCTCGTGCACCGCTTCCTCAAGTCCAAGGTTGAGGATGGCACTTTCGTCCAGACGACCATCAAGGTTAAGGGCGAAAAGGGTACTCACACCGTCAAGGCCTATATCAAGGCGTAATACGTAACGTATATACGTCGACGTCCCTACGGAAACGTAGGGACGTTTTTTTATATGTAATGAAAATTTGACAAGGCCCAAAATTTGAGTTATGATAGAAAATTTGCCAGGGAAAATATATCACCCAATAGGAAAATATATTACATTGCAAGAAATTCGCACTAAATCCTACGAGTCACAGCACACCTATATGTATAGTAAAATGGTCCCAATACACGTCCGCGTGCTCGACGCCAGCCTCAGGGACCACGAAGGACCTGCCCATACGTAGAGACTATACGGGTATAGTCTTTACGTATAGTCTTTACGTATAGTCTTTCTCTTAGCCTGGGCCCCGTACACCCTACCCCTATCAGAGCTGGACCTCCACCCCCTTTATTCGGGTCGAGCCTCTATGTAGGATGGGTGACTTCGCACCCCTCTCTAAAGTCTATACGTATAGTCTTTACGTATGGTCTTTTCCGTAAAGCGGCCCCCGGGTATTCCGCCTTCGGCGAATCCCACACCGCTCGCCTGCGGCGACCGCTTCCCTCCACCCCCTCAGGGGTGGATGGTGTTTTTTTCAATTTTGGGAGCCTAAGGCTCGTTCTGACGTAGGGCGCCCGCCCGACCGGTGATTTGGGGCTTCGCCCAAATCTCGACGGTCAGTACCGGCGGCGCCATCGCCTATCGTATTGGCTCTATATATATACATCAAATACTTCTTTAACTTACATCTATATGTAAACTTTTTGATAAAAAATTATAATCTTTTGGGATATAAATGAAAATTTCTTTCTATCTTGAGAAAGTCTGTATGTTGATGTGCGGCGGGTCGTACTTTTATATCGAGTCTGTGGTTTTGACTTGAACGAAAGAGACGCGGCAGTCATCATTTATTGCCGAGTTCGATGTAAAAAAAATAGCGACGGCCATTTCTTAAGGGTCGCCGCGAATGTGCGTAGCTTCGATTGTTTATATTTCGTGTGAAGTATCTCAATCAACGAGATGTCCTGCTCCTTGAGCTCTTCCGGTATGAAGATAAAAGGAATCTTTCATTAAGTTATTGATGCATCTCACATCATAGAAATCATCATCACCGTTAATTCTATAAGGACAACCATCGCATTTCTCTTTGATACAATGCTCAAGTCCATCTATAACTATATTAAGTAATGTAGAATCCATTATTTACCTCCATCCATTCTCTATTTGTCATTCCCAATCCTTCTCAAATTCAAGATAATGCTTATATTCTTTTAGATAATCTATGATTTGATCATATGATTCTGTTTCTTCGTATGATATAGGAGTCTCAATTTCTTTCATTTGCTCTATTTTACTCCTACAAAAGTTAATGGAATTTTGTATATCTTGAAGAGTCATTCTAATAGCATTAAATGTCATTTGTTTTCTCCTCCACCTTGAAGTCACCACCAAATGTCCCATCCCACTTTGTGCCATCTCCAATAAATGCACCACAATTGGGGCAATAATTTACTTTCGCGCCGTCCATACTTCCATACGCAATTTCTCCTGCATCAGCGCCGCACCTTGAGCACTTAAACTCACAGTGATGCCCGTAAACAAGGTTACCAATATTTTTGGCGTGTACCATTTCAGGGGCCTCAACTATCGGTAAAGTGTTCAACCATTCTTTATATGTCATTTAACTTCCTCCAACAATTTAGAGCTGGTCGTTTTAATTCATCTATCATAACAAATGGTGCCACAAGTAGGGCATTTCATATAGGTATAAAACTCAACACAAGGAGGAGATATTTTTACCTCACCTCTATCAGCATACCACTTACAATCACAATTACGGCACTTAAAGTAGAATTCGCCTTTTCGTGTTGTTTTACCTGGATTTATTATAATCATTCATTTGCCTCCAATAATTCCGGATTATCATAAATGTTACCGATAACTTCATACTTAAAATCCGGCGCTAACGGAAAAGTCCCCACTTTTTTGGAAAGCGTTTCACAACTAAAGGAGCAAGATTCATCATAAATAATTTTACCGATGGCAGTATAGACGAGATCTTTAGCAATAGGCAAAGATAGCCGAACTATATCCCCTTCAAATATTCTCACGCCGTCCTTATCGTAACGCCCAGTAAACTGACCGAGCGTTTCGTAGTCAATATTGCAAAATACATCATCGGGATTTATAGACATCGATGGCAAAACGCCATATCCGTCATAATACCCTACAACCCAGTTATCCGTTCTAAATCTCTTAGCTCTAAAAAGTATTTCTCTCACTTATTTTCTCCTTTTAGTAACTCCGGATTATCGTAGATATTGCCGATAACTTCATATTCACAACGGGAACTAAGCGGGTAATCAAATGAATGAAATCGAGGGTCAAGACACGAAGAAGATGTCCGTCGAAAAGACGATATTTTATCATCCCAATATATACATCCGATGTCATAACACTCGATTTTATCGTAACACCTAACAATGTCTCCTTCAAATATTCTAATATCGTTTCTATCCTTAAATCCCGTGTATTGCCCAACAGTTCTAGGATTGATCGGAATAATACTACCATTTTCTGTAATAATATAATGATACGTATTATCAGCTCTCTCATAATAACCGTAATACCAGCCGTGTGTATCATAAGGGTCTGAATGTTTCGCTCTAAATAGTATTTCTCTCATCATATTCCGTCTCACACCTCAAAATATCTCCGCGCACAGCAGGACTAATATCATCCTTAATGCGCTCATCATACTCAACTTCATCATTGGGATTGCAAATGTACTCATCTTCTCCAACCCATTCTAGAGTCGGACCACCATAACTTTTGTCCTTATAGTTATATTCAATAACTACGATATGAAAGTCTTCCTCATAAACACGACACTGATAGCCTTGCGCCGTAAGTATGCGCATTACATCCGCAATATCAAACCACATTGCAGTTTTATCATATTCAGAATCATCGCGCAGATTTGCACGATAAGGTTTTGTAGTAAATACAATAGTTTCAAATTTCTTATCCATAAGGCTTCCTCTTTTATTATTCATTTCTTCTAAAATTACATTTTAATAATAGTTCATTGAAATCATAAGGTATTCCGCGCTTAACTATCTCTTCTTGCAAGACTGATAACCACGGTAAGTATATATCCATCACATTATTTCTTTCCAACATTTTATATGTATTGATTAAATGCGGATCAGACATATCTTCAATACGTATCTTATTACCACTTTTTGTAGTCCAAATATGTGTGTCTGCGTCTGCTGAAATCTTTGCTCTATACATATTTGTATTGAATGAACATTCAGCAAGATATTCATTTTTATCAAAAAGTACCATAGATTTCCTCTTTCTCTAACTTTCTATATATATTATACCAAAAATTTCAAAATTATGCAACTTTTGCATATATCATAAAAGCCAAAAGAAGCGAGACGGAAGCAGTTATAATAAAGTCAATATCCATAAAATTCACTTATCTTTATTTATTAAATAGGTGATACCGATTTCCACGGAGTCAGCCTATAATTTCCTTCGTCATTATATAATCTAAATGCCCAAAATACCTTATGTTCTGAAGTATAAGTTACAAATATCTCTTGACCTTCGGCGCGACTGAAGTTTTTGGGATTAAGTTCGTAATCTAAGAATACGTAAAACTCATCATCAATATAGACTTCGCACTCATATGAGTTGATAGGTACTATTGTTACGTCGATGACTCGCGCGCCAGGTGCGTATGTAAATTCGAAGTCGATGGTATTTTCGGCGTCGTGATTTAGCCAAGTCCCCTTTAGAGTCATTGGATGTTGAATTATACCACTTGTATCAGATGAATAGAAGTGATATATTGGCGCGGGTATAGCTATATTCGCTATAAGGACGGCCGCGAAGACTATCATAAGACAAGATATAATAATTGCTTTTGTACAAAGCCTCATTGTCTTGCCTTCAATTCTCGCAATACTTCAAGAGTATCAACGCCTAATCTTTCGCTACAATCCTCGGTATACTGATAGTAAGGACAAGTAATACAAGCATAATTACCCATACAAATCTCAATACCTTTGCATACTTTTTCATATTTATCATTCATATATATTCTCCTATGTTGTTGACGCGGCGGTCACGTTTTTATTCAATGGGGTTGGGTTAGCCAAAAATCAACCATATAATCATATGCGCCGGCATATGTCTTAAATACGCGCCCATTCGGAGTCTGGAAGACGGAACCGCCATTTGGAAGTGGAATTTCAACGAGCAGGTCTGCCGCCATCAACTCCGGACTTTCGGCGCATATTTTATATAATTTAGAATAATACTCAAAGTTGTTCATCGAAATAATAGCAATCCCGCAAAATGCGTTGTCCATGAACTGGATCGGCGCTATAGAAATCAGTCCAAGCTTCCCATCTATAATTATTCGTAACATCACCGCTAATATCATAGACCGTACCATTAATGTAAGTACCAAAATGGTTCGCAATAGAGTCGTACATTACTTCGACTTCTTCCTTGTCAAAGCGATGCGAAAGTATAACCGAAAACCAAGCACATTTTCCATTCTGGAACATATCTAACGCGCCGGGATGCTTTGAGAAATTAGCGATAAAGCGCAGAATATCATTTTTGGTTGTCATTTGAAGTATCTCCTTTATATTCAATATATCCCTCAGGAGTAATGCGGAGAGTAGAAGTAGTAATAATCGTATTTGTACCTATACTTGCAGTAGTGGAATCCTCCAAATATGGTAAGGTACAATTACAAAAACCACTGCCGCCATTCATCGGATGATTAGAGCAGTTGCGGCAGCATCTAGGTATCCAATTTGGTACTGAAGGAGTAGTAAGTTCTATAACCGAAGGTGGAGTAAAATTGGGAATAGGTTTAATATTCTCAAGCCAATCCTCCCAACCCATTGGTTCTGATTCAATAGTAACAACATCGTGCTTGCTTGGAGTAGCTATTGTTTCATTACCAGTAGTACTCCTAAACTCTCTAAGTAGCGCATAATATTCTTCGCTACATTTGGGGCATAAATCCATTCCAGTTGCTTCGGAAGCACTGGGCACCACTTTAATTACGGCAGGAATTATATTTGGGTCGTCCTGCGGTGGGACGTATTGTGCGCCGCATCTGTCGCACCAAAAATGTCTTATGGTCTCTCTCATTTTGCATCGTCTCCATAGTCGTGCCACTCAGTTATGTGCGCACCAAGATAATTATAGAAATCCTTAAATAATTTACGTTCTTTTTTATGAGTATGATTAGGTGACTCACGTAGCGTTACGATCGAGTCATTCAAATCTATCAAATGTGATAATTCGTGAGCGATCTTTGTGTTGGTTTGTTCGTCGTTGTGTGGCACCCCATAAGTTGCATAAAATTCGTGCATCCGCTTTATTTTTTTAACGATAGTAGAATGAAGATAATCAAAATCAATTTCTTCAAGCATATTCAAAAAACCGACTAATTCTTCAGTTGCTTTTAACTTGTCCATCTTCATTCTCCTTTTCTAACTTTATATACGAGGTCTGCGATATTGGTGACAAATGCACCGCCGAAACAAATATATCCAAATATCTGTGCAAGTTCGGTATTCAAAAATGTCTCTAATACAATACCCAACCACATCAGCAGCAAGGTTATATACAGAAATATATTACTTTTCTTTGGCGTCGGTGTCTTCGTCATAATATGTTACCTCATTAAAATACTCTTCAATTGTCATATGATCCTCCGGCATATTATTATAGCGCGGGAGGCAGTCGTCACAATATGGACTTATCCAACCAGTAGTTACTACAGTGGCCGGCGCACCACAACGTATGCAAGTTCGACGACTTAATTTTTCATATTTATGAATAATTTTTATTGTCCGCTCGGTCTCTCCATAGGAATACCATCTAAGTCCACCATACTTTTCTTTTATGTCGGTAATAACATAATCATTAAGTCTACCTTCATCTATAAGAGCCGCGCGCATTTCTTCGCACATCTGCTCTCCGAAAGCCTTGCGCCAACCCTCAGGCATATTATCCAATAGAGTCCATTCATAGTTATATTCGGAAACCTTATCGGAGTCAGACCAATGTTCAGCGCCATCTGTAATACGCTTACCTGTCCATACATTTCGAGGTATAAGGAACGGATAGCGTTCGCATAATGCCTTATTCTTTTTCTGCTTCGCATCCATCATCGTTCCATTCCTCGCTTTCGTAGTCTGGTCTATACTTAGATTCCGCCGCGACCTCTGCCTCGCGACGTGTTTTAGTGCGGCGAGGATAATAACCTTGCCACATTTTGCGATTATTTACACTCGCCATTACTATCTTCCTTTCTAATATAAAGTTAAAACGATTCTACTTTATTGGCAATAATGGTACAAGTCATATAAGGAAAATACTCTTCACCATTGTCATTGTCATAAAGTTTTATTTTGGGCGTTAAATATTTTGGATAATCTTCCTTGCTTTTAAAGAAGGCTATTGTATCAAATCCAGCGTCCTTAACTTCTTCTATCCAAACTTTTTCTGTAAGAATACAAAACTTCTCCTTAATTTCTCTATGCCAACTATTTTCGCCCCAGGTCCAAGTGGCAAGGAACTCTTGCGCGAGGTCTTTGTCGCAAACAAACCTATTACCCATCTTAAAGCAATCATAGTCAAAGAAAGGATACATACATTCTGCAATAAATTTTTTGAGCCACTCTTCATCTTCGGGATTTGTGAACTCCATTGTGCAGTAGCCTTGCCAATCTGACATTAGACCATCTCTAATGATAATAAAACCATTATCTGATAAAAGATGATTGGCACATTTTAATGCATTATGAATAGGAACTGTGGAAAACTTATATTCATCTGCATAAGAAGAAATTTCGTGAAGAACAGATGAAAAAATAACGCAATCAAATTCAATTCCAAGATTATATACTTGTTCAAGCGGCATATGATAAACTTCCAAACCCGCCGCAGTAGCAATATCAATGGCATTTTGATTAAGGTCAATGCCAATTACTCGTGCTTCGGGATTAACACTTTGAATCGCTTTTATAAGAGTGCCATCTGCGCACCCAACATCAAGAATAGTTTTGGCTCCTATAGTATAAAAAGGAATAAGATGCTTGGAGCTTGTAGCCGCACTCTGGCTCATTCTATTTAAGTAACTTTTATAGTTATCCTGGTCTGCCGCGCTTAACCGTTCCAAAGTATTCATATCTATCTCTATTATATCCTTTCTAACTTTCTATATATATTATACCATAAAATCTGAAAAAAGTCAAATTTATAATACAAAAAGACGCGACTTTCGCCGCGCCTCTGTCTTATTTTAAGGATTAGATATATCCGTTTTCGTTACAATTATGAGCGACTTCAAGTATAGCGTCACTATCACCATAATCAAGTACCGCTTCGTAGATATGTATAGTACCATCATGAATATAAGCACGCCAATTATCATCGCGCTCTTCGCCATACCCCGTAATAACGAAATAAATATCGGGAAACTTTTTACTAATGGTCTCCATATCTTCGCGCCAATCGTACCATTTAACTTCGTCATCAAAAATGCGCGTCGCGCCCCAGGTTTTGAGATATTCACATTCCTTTGCAATTTCGGGATCAATATCATCACAATCCCAAATTACTTTTGCGAATTCAGTAACCAGCGCGCGGATAAGTTCGTCCTTATCACCAGCATAATTTTTGCTTATGTTATATTCGACATTAAAAGTTGTATAGTAACCTATGATAATCTCCTTCTTTCTTTTAATAACTATCTACAAATGTAACTTCGCATCTTGCAGTATTGCGAGCCATAAATCTTTCAAGCCAGCCTAGCGCAACGATGTCGTTCGCTAGTCTTTCGATCATTTCATTGAATTCCCAAATGGATTCATCCCACGCACCTTCGCCGCGAACCAAATATCCAAAGAGTTCATTCCGAATAGATTCAATCTGCGGCCTTGTGATTTCCGTCTCGGCGCCGTCAGCATTAGGATCATCAATGATATCCATTATTGAGTCTCTAATATTCCAACATTTGCGCCAGTAGCAAATCGTATATTCATATTCATTTTCGTTCTCCGCAATACAATCAATAAAAGTATTATTAAGAACGTGAATCATTTCATCTTCTGAAGCAAAATCATCAACTGTCAGCTTTCGCTTTAGTTTCAGTATAATCAAATTATCGAGTCCCATATTACCACTCCCAATCTTCAAATCCGACTAGTTCTTCAACATCAATGAATTCCCCAGGCAAATCATTGGTTTCTTTACTGCAAATCAGAACTTCGTCCTCATTATAAATTTGTCCGCAGCACATACAGATAACTCTGCCATCGTGCATCAAACCGAGGTGCCGCGGCGCTTCTGCGTTTACTTCATACGCACAATCAATTTCGTGCAGTATTTTGAATACAACATAAATTGCTTCAGAATCCATTAGTCCCATCCTCCATATCAACAACCTTTATTTTGGTAATATATACTATCTCATCCATAAGGTCTAAATCGAACAGATCCTTAAGATCACTTTTAATAATTTGAGGGGTCCAGGTATCATCATCTGAACTAATATAGTTGGCATATATCTTTACAGCCAATGCATAGGCTTCTGCGTGCGTCTTTACGCAAAAATATTTATTAGCACGGGCATCTTCCACAAGATATACCCACTGAGTTTTATTTTCTTCCATTTCTATCAATTCCTTTCTCACTTTTTCTATATATATTATATCATAATTTTCCAAAAATTTCAAATTTTTGTACAAAAAGAAAGACCGTCATTCGACAGCCTTTCTCGTTTGATTGGAGGTTATTTTATGAATTTAGTTCAGTAATTCCGTCAATACGGAGATTGAACGCCGGCGCACTGCGCACGTCAGATTCGTGATAATATCCATCATAGACTACATTATCGGTATCATTGATCCAATCGCCATCAGTATCGGTAGCAAATGCTTCAGTAACTTCCGCGCCATCAATCGTGAAGGTCTTAGTATCGAAAACTTTGAGTTCGCCAGATTTAATGGCTTCAATAACTTCGTCAACTTTTTCTTGGGTGCCTTCGGCGCACGAAGCACCAAGTTCGGTGATTGAAACCGCATCCTCATTGTAGCCTTCCGCCCAGTTCGTAGGAATATCTTCACCCTTGAGCGCGTGCTCAAAAGCGAACTTATAGTAAACTTCCCAATTATTAGAAGCAGAAGTCAGAGCAGCATCTGGCGCGGCATCTAGCATGGAGACGTTGTATCCAACGGAGTACGCAACTTTGCCATTTTTAAGGGCTTCTTGTATTGCAGTGGGCGCACCCGCGGAATCAGCATGTTGGCTAATAATAACGCAGCCTCTATTCATTAGCAGTTCTGCAGCAGCCTTTTCACTATCAAAGTTAAACCAACTCGATGTATATTGAACATCCATTACAACGTTGGAGACAATAGACTTTACACCAAGATAGAAAGCGGTATAACCAGAAACGACTTCAGCATATGGATAAGCACCAACATAACCAATACGAATATTGTCGCCATCATAGTTGGCATCCGTAATCTTACCATCATTCAGCAATTCCTGGAGTTTAAGGCCCGCGACAACACCAGAGACATAACGAGATTCATACACACGAGTGAACGCATTGCTATAATTTGAGAGGTTAGCCTTATTAGCATTATCACCAGTCATAGACACAAAATGAATATCGCTATTCTCTTTGGCGAGACCAAGCATATAGTCTTGATGACCATAAGAATTGGAAAAAATATAAGTGCAGCCTTCATTCATAAGTTGATGGCCGGCTTCGGTAACTGCGTCAGTTTCTTCGACCTTATACTTCCACACAATTTGGTCTTCTTTGATACCAAGGTCTTCTGCGGCGGACTTAATGCCGTCCATATGCGCTTTGGTGTAACCTTCGGTTTCGTCGCCGACGAGAATAACACCTATTTTAACAGAAGGAACGGGTTCTTCAGAACTGGTTGGTACGACTTCTTTGCCGCATGCGCTTAGTCCAAAAATGACACCGGCGCACATAATCGTAGCGAGGATAATTGCGAGAATCTTTTTCATATTGTACTCTCCTATTTTGCCTTGCGGCATTTATATTTATGGGATTTCTCCCACATTTTTCCCCATTCTATATATATTATATCATAAATTTTAATAAAATGCAAATTTTTGGACAAAAGAAAAGACGCCACAAGGACGTCTTAAAGTACTGTTATCATTATTGGAAGACTAATAGTTGGCGTGGCGATATGCGCCGTAAATACAAGTGCATTGGTAGCGCTGGTTGAAGCCGTCGCCGCGAGTCCTGCTCGAGCACATTCTGCATATTCTGTCGAGTTAGCGGTATCGGCTAATCCTACAATTAGGGGTTTTGAGTTATTGAGACCCGAAATTGTTACCGTTTGGGTATTACTAGTCCAAGTAGTTCCTAAGGTATAATAGTATACCGTTGGCAGGCCCGCTCCAGGAGTTGCAAGTAACGTAGGTGATGCGGCGGCCGTCGTTTTAATATAGAGACCAGGCGCAGTTGGACTTGTAGAATAACCCAATTCAAAAGTGGCTAAATCTGATGGAGTGGGTACGCTTGATCCATGTTTAATTTGTATTGTATTTGCCATATCTTAGCCCTCCTTTAACTCTATCTCTCAATCCATACTTCGCCATATTCCGCGCCGAATGCACTGATGAGATAAGCGACTCCATCTGAGACAGAGCCTTCGTAGAATATATCAATCATTTTACCTTTAAAGTTGCCGCAGTCTACGGCGAGTAATCGTAATTCATTACCATTGCCTTTGATTACTACTGTACTTCCATAGGGGATTACTTTTGGGTCGACCGCGCAAGTTGTGAGATGCTGGCTATATACACCAGTTGCGGTCGTATATCCCCAATGGGTTTCAGTAGGTGTGTAGATAGTTAATCTACATTTCCCAATGTACTTCTGCGCCGGGTCATCATTCTGCGGCACATCGACCGTAGGTTCAGACTTGGAGGATTTGGGCTTTTCGACTACGAGTTCGGGTTCGAGTTCATATTCGATCGGTCCATAATCAACTTCAATTGTGAAGGCTGATTCATCTATCTCAGGATAAGACGAGCCTTCGATAGTTGTCGGCGCGGGTATTGGATTTTTGGTCAAGTACTGTGCAAATGCAAATAGCGCGAGACCAATAAGAGCAAGTAGTATGAATATTGCGGTTAATCGTTTTATCATAGATTCGCTCCTTTTATTTTATTTTAGCTGATTCAGATGAAAGAGCACCGATTGACATTGCTTCATTTACAATTTCACTAAAATCAAGTGTGTATTTATATCCAATCTTAACTAAATTTGCATATGTAGAGATAGAGGCATCTGATAATGCTTCTTTATTTTGACCATTATTAGAAATAGTTCCTAAAGTTTTATTAGCATCTCGTGAAACAGAGTTTACTTGAAAAGATATAATTTTTGAGTTTTTTTGTAGTATTAATGAAATAATACTTTCTAACATAACCGAACTAGGAACAAGATTATCATTAATAAGGAAAAAAGTATTGTGATATTGTTGCTCAGTGCCAAAAATATCTGACCCTTGTATAGAAAATGTTTGAGTTAAACGCAAAATACCTGCTAATCCTTTCTGAAATAAATTAGTAAGATTTGTTGGATTATTAAGAGTATTGCTAATATCAGCATATGGTCCACTTTCATATTCAGCAGTCTCTCCATTACTATATGGTTGATTAAATTGAAAAGTGGCAAACAATAGTTGCAAAATACTTCCTAAATTATCTGGATAATCCGCACGTTCAATTAAAGAACCTGCTCCTTGTGTTGCATTTTTAGACCATTTTCCATTAATTAAAGTATATCTTTTAATTTGGAAACTTAATCCCTGAGCGACCAAGTCTATTCCAATTTCCCGTCCATCAGCAAGTTCCATACCAACGGCGTGTTTATTTTTATCGTGAAATAAAAACTCTGCAGCGCAATTGCTCCAAATTTCTCCCATAAAACCTTTTAAAACTTTTGTATTAGGAGAAATATTATAAACAAGTTTTTGACCTGCTTGTAGTTGTGCTTTTATAGAAATTAATTCATTATAAACGATGGATCGAAATTCTGAATCAGATATAGTCCCTATTTGAGAAAATACGTAGTTAATAAATTGTAGGGCAAAATCATTAGTAGAATTAGACTCATTCTTTTCACCTAAATATTTTTGTACAATTTGCCCAACTCTTCTGATGACTCCACTACTTAAGCCTGATTCAATAATAATTTTATTTCGCTTATTAATATTTTGTTCATTTTCTAAAGCTCGAGCAGTAACAATAATTTTTTCAATAGTCTTTTTTTGGAAACCGCCTTTGCTACTACCAGAACTTTCTCTTTTAGTTTTAGATAAATTTTGAGTTAATGTTCCTATAGCGCGTTCAAATAGCTTTTTAGATATCTCTTGTTGCAAATAAGGATCTTTATTAATTTCTTCTAATATTAAATCAAAAACCCTGGTATTAAAAGCAGCAGTTAATTTACTTACATCTTTTGTAAGAAATTTTGAAGGGATACCAGAAAAAATACCACTACTATCACTTAAAGCAACTAATTTTTTATTTAATGTTTTTAAACCCTTAACCCCAACTGTGTCATAAAATTGTCGTTCTTCTGTTTCACAAATTTTCTTTAATCGTCTTAATTCTACGATAATAGTTTTAAATATTGATGATTTACTATCTTTATCTTCGTATGTGTTAAATAAATATTGTACAGAGGGCAGCTTATTCGCAACTTCGCTTACCGCTGCGGAATTAATAGGTAACTCATTATAGTATCGTGCAACTAAATTTTGATCCGCCACGGTCCTCACCTACCCTAAAGTAAATCCGCAAGTGCCGCAATCTCCGACCTCTCGGATTTCTGTAATTCAACATATCCAAAATTTGGATTTCCCTTCAATTTCTCAATTATATTTTGAAGTCCATTCGATTTCTCAAATATCGGTTTATCAACCTGCATCAAAAAGTCACCATCAAGCCACAATTGCGAACCTTCACCGACTCGTCCCACCAATAATTTCATATGATCTATCGTCAGATTTTGTGCTTCGGTGCAATATATAATCGCATTCCGAATGTCTCTGCCGCGGATGTACCCTAAGTGAATAGGTTCTAATATTCCTCTATCAATAAAGGACTCTAACGCATCTTCGCCGCCGATGTGGTCTGCGAATTGCATTAGATATGGCTTTAATTTCAAAAATTCCGTACCTGGCAAAAATCCTAATCCAGGCGTATCTCTTACTTCCACATTATTGCGCACATATACTATTTTATCAATCATTCCTTCTTCAACCATATGAATGGATTGATTAATCATAGCCAAGCTTTTACCTGAGCCTTGGCGGCCGGCGATAACTTTAATGCCGACTTTGGGGTCGCGCAACATATCAAAAGCCAAAATTTGCTCTTCATTGCGCGGGCGCAGTGGTTTATTGTGTTGTGTATATATGGGAGAAGGCACAACTTTGCGCCACTTCCCATCTTGGAAGCAGTATCTATCAACAATACTGCCATTTTTATCGTGTATAATTATATATTGATTTGTAAGCGCCGCAACATTAAGTCTTTGCTCATAGAATGCGGCAAGTTCTTCGTCATTAAGACTAATATGTTCATAGCCTTTATAATCCATATAAATCTACTCCCAAAAAAGACTTAAGTCATCTACTACTCCCTCTATCATTTGATGCTCAATCATTTCTTTAGCGTTGAGTTCCCAATCTTGTTGTAGTTTTACTTTAATGTCTTCTTCGGTAAAGTTAGAATTTTCTTTTATAGTTTGAATAAGTTGATCGAGATCTTCTTCATATTTTTTCATAGACTCGATCGCAGATTTAGCATCATTAGAGATTGAAATAGAGCCATAATGGAACAATATCTTCGCGCTCGAAAGCATATATTTCTTATGGCATTGAAGGAAACTATAGGCCGCCGCGGACGCGGTGTAGCATACAACTATACCAATTACTGGCGTAAGCGATAACTTAATAATATCCTTTAACATAAGATATGCTTCGAGGTCGCCGCCCATCGAACAAAAACAAATTTTAATAGGTTTGCGAAGTCCAGGTTCAATTTTATCATCTTCAAAATTCCATTTTAAAATTTGTTTGCATATAGCAGAAATCGAATACAAACTTACAGTATCATCTAGCCATATGCGGCGTTGACTCTCTTCATAGTAAAAATCCCTAAGTTCTGGAGAAGGTAGACTCAGATTTGCATCTTCGGGTAGTGAAAGTACAATATTAGGGGTTTCATCAAGATTTGTATCTCTCATAATAGTAATCTCCTTGTTTAGTGCCCGAGGGCAGAGTTCTACACTTTCAATATTTAAGTAAAGAAAATATAATAATTCTCTACTAATTTATAAAAAGATATAAAAATGGGGAGTATTTCTACTCCCCAAATTATTACGCAAGGTCAGTCGTACCAAAAACTACCGTAACTTGAAGAGTATCGAGTGTAGAAGTAATATTCGATGATTTACAATTCAAGTCTTCTCCTTCAAAATAAATGTAGATGGCCGCTTCAACAGCATTTGCAGTTGTAGCAGTATTATCAGGAATAGTAGTAACATTGGTGAGCGTATTTACGATACCAGTACCAGTACTAGCAGTAGCAGTAACATCGACGCTGCCGCCGGCAATACGATAAGTAAGAGTCGCATTAGCAATGGGCGCATAAATATAAACTTGGCCACCAATTTTGACAGCAACACGGAGTGATGCGTCGAGGTTCGCACTAGTTGACGCGCCGGTCGCTACGACACTATTTATCTTTAGGGTTGCGGGATTGATAGCTTCGGCGCTGGACTTTATATAGAACTTATTGAGTAGAAAATACGCATTTTCTCCATTATCGAGCGCGCCGCTTTCATCAGTATCAATAAATTGGACACCGTCAACATTAGTCCACTTGGAGTCAGATGAAACTGTCGCATAAGTTGTAGTGGCTTGATCGGGCTTCGCGTCATCGGCCGCATCAGATTTATTATGATACCAAGCCGTAACATCAGATGTACTTGTAGGAATGAGTTGCGCTACTTGATTATGAGAAGCGGTGGCGCTTGCATTCCAATCAGTGCCTGACTCATTGGAAATAACGATACCGCCTTCAGATTTTGCTTGAATTTGCATACCGGTCGCAGTGACCTGGGTATTCATAGAGAACCAAGCAAAAGTTGATGTGCTGAGTAATACTGCGCTAATAAGTAGCATAACAAGCGCAGGAAGTAATTTCTTAAACATTTTGAGTCCTCCTATTGTTATGTAGATTAATATAAAAAAAATACCCCGACGTCACCGCCGAGGTACCCGCAATTATAAGACAGAGGTTTTATGCTTGCGCGGCAACAGTATTCAATAAGTTGCGATATTGGCGTTTTAGCTTTTTCAGTACGCCAGGCGCTTTAAGATTCTTGGATGAATTAGAGAGACGATTAATTCGTATCTCAAGGTCATTCTTTTTATACTCAAATTCAGTCATAATTAAATTCCTTTCTTATAATTAGGAAGGATAGGAGTTGCACCCATCTTAGACTGCGCTTCCCATATTGACGCCTACCAATATTACATAGGCGTCATTCTGCTTAGAACCAAAAAGTAAAGAAGTCATCGAGTATACCCTTACCTGAGTCGGTATAGGAATAATGATAAGAACCATAATCCTTTACGAACTTATGGACAAGGTCGCGATAGGCTTTCTGCGCCTCTTTGAGAGTCTTGAGAGCATCCTCAACTTCTTGCGCGCGAGCCTTGCGTTCTGCTTTGAGTTCTTTAGCCTTTGCTTCGGCATCTGCCTTAGCCTTTGCCGCGGACTCTTCTGCTTCGATGCATTCCTTTTCGGTGTCGAAGTATTTATTGAGGTCTTCCGAGAAATACTTCATCTTTAACATCTCCTGCTATGTTAAATTGTGGAACGACGTTTTACTTTGTTTTAACCTACAATCACTAAGCCACATATCACTTATTGTGCCGGTGGTAGTTTAAATGTCGCCAAAATCCATAAGGGAGCGGTTTAGGATCACCCACAACCTAGCTGGAGGGCTTATAGTGCATACACCCACAACTTATGCTTTGTCCTTCGGACCGTCCTCTTCCAAGATAAGTTTTCGAAAGATACTTTTGGTCATAACTTTCACACTCTCTTACTCTGATTTGGACGCTTGCGCAAGCGATTAGAAGATCACTCACCAAACTTCTACGGGGCATTTGGCTCAGAGGCCTCTCGGCTTTTATTGCTGGCTCCATTAACTCACGTACTAATCTGTCTTCATTTAAGTTACTCACTAGTCTTTCGCTTAAATCTACTAGCAGATCCTTCCGCTACCGTAATGCAAAGACCCACACAGGACAGCAGCCCTTTTGCCTAAGACTGTGGAAGATGAGTTTTGCGTAGTTAGTGTATCTTACTATTCAGCATTGGGCTTACTTTCATTTTTCTAACTACTAATGTACCGTCCACAAGAGTTGCACTTGTGTTGGCGAACTGTCGACGGCATATGGAGTCTTTCGACTCCATCGCTCGCAAAAAGCATTTATATATAAAACCCCAAGGGGCATTATATATTACAAAATTAAGCGTAACTTTGGTTGTATAATCTACATTATGTCTGCGGCGGAGCGAGCGCATATGCCCGCGGCAACATACCTTTGGTGTAGTTTGGCAACCCACACCTTCCCTCTCAATTTAAGTCATCTTTTTGCCGAAAGACTCTAATAAATTGATATTTGTCCATTGTACTCACCTAATGAGTACCATACCCTCAAAGATACTTCTACTCATTATGCTTAATTTTGGCCCACCTTGTACCCTATTGCACGCATCTTCGGACCGCGGCAGGACTTATGTAATTTTCCTCATCATTACTCCTTCGGTTGTCGCTTCGTGCCACGACTCCCTACACCTCTTCCAGCGCCGGTACGCATCCCCAGTTATTAGCCGGTTGTCTCGAACATCTTTAGGATAGTCTCGCCTGATGCCCAGGCGCTCTAACCGCCGCAATCATATAGAAGTCTACTATCATATCTTCTTTTGCGGAGGCTTCATTATATTTTACAGAGTACCGTTTGTTATTTTATTTGGAGGAACTCAAACGGGTGAACAAACCTCTGGTCGCGGATGACGGATTTGCACCGACGATCTTTTGCTTATGAGGCAAACGAGATTCTACTTCTCCAATCCGCTATGGCGTGAAGTTTTTGACGTGAACTTCACAAAACACGTCAAAGGGTTATTGCACACTATATCGGCCTTCGCCGTACCAACTGTTAAATCGTATATATATTTTGCTACCGAGAAGACTAAACTGAGCCATAAGGAGCGACCCTATAACTTTTAGCCCTGCGTAGGCGCCAACCATACGCTTTTCTTCAAAGCCTCGGAGTGGACTGGTTACCACCAACTTTCACGCATCATTCAGAAAATACCCTTTTTTTCAATAAAAAGTACTATTTCTTCCAAAAGTCATTGCGTTGCGCTACTTGTACCTTGACCTTGTCTTATAAGCATCTTTCGATGCCATCACCGCAAACTTACTCGTTGACATTCCCAAGCCTTCTCCGTGGTTTGTCAAGCCACGACTTTCTTGGGTTCGGCGTACCCTTATCAAATACGCTTTCTATTCCGTAAGCGACAAGACAGTGCTCTTATATGCGATTTTGTCAGCACATACACCCTTGCGCGCATCGTTTTATGACGCGGTGCAAATGGCTCACACCAAATGCCCTTAACCTCCCCAAGGTATCCCTTAGTTTAGTACATCGCTTGCTTCCCATCACGTCCGAAGGGGCGTATTCTCGGCGCGATGATGTTCGTCTTCACCGAGGTATATAATGTGCAGATGGGTTAAAATCAGTCGAAACCAGCGCCACCACTTGGAGGTTACCCATACTAGCGCCGTGGAGAATTACTTTGAAGTATTCTCCTTTGTTTTCTTTTCTTCGGCACGCTTCTTCGCCGCGTTCTCAATCTTGGTGAGGACGGATTTGAACTTGCCGGTAGGTTTGCACGAAAGTCCCATAAAATTGTTTCCTTTCTCATTTCAGTAATTATATTATATCAAAAATTTGAGATTTTTTCAAATTTTCGACACTTTAAATTTTCGTGGCGGGAGATATAGGACTCGAACCTATAACCTATCGGTTAACAGCCGATTGCTCTACCATTGAGCTAATCTCCCATATAATTACAACTATCCGACTTTAGTATCTACTTGCCACACATTCCCTTTTATGCAAGAACTTCACTGGGTGATCAATCCCAAAACGTGTTAATAGCGCGTCTTTCCGTAATCCCTCTTGGCCGCGCAGTTCTGCCTCAAGTCGGTAACCGTGTACTTTGGCATAGTTGTAATTTATTAAATTAAAAAGGATTGCGAAGGAGTCGAACCTTCTCCTATGGCGGTTGAGGCCATCGTGCGCCGTACACCAACGCTCCATATATATAAAGACCGCATCCATTTAGTTTATTCTGCCGCAGATTAACTTTTATCAGAACTTTGTGTATACTCGTCGGATTTGTTCATCGCGTGACTAAATTTTACGCGCCCTGTCTCCGTTGGGTAAATGGAAATGCCGGGAGATTGTGCACATCTCTACGTAGCACCAAGTCTAGACGGTCTTTATGAACTTGTGGTACTGGTGATCAGATTCGAACTGATACTGGAGTGATTTTGAGTCACTTGTCTCCTGCCTTTGGACTACACCAGCATAAGTGCGGCTTATTTATGTAAAGATGGAGCCGCCAACCACCTATCACCTATGTATCGGAACTTTCTCCTAACCGAATGTCGCAAATAAATAAGATATGTAAAAAGAGAGGAAACAATTTATATACAAAACGAAAGGAACAAATGAAGAAAACAATTGGAGGTAATTCAAATGAAGGGAATAAAAACAACCGATTTGTTTCCTCTCTTATTTACTATATATATTATATCATAGATTTTCTATTTTTTCAAATTTCCAAATTTTAAGTGCCACTGCACCATTATATCTCTAATCTTTTCATTCAAAATTTTGCAAAGTGCCGCGGCATCATCTTTGGACTTGTAGATAGGAATTGTATAATAGCATTTCTTTCCTACGAGGACGGCGTTATACTTATCCCGACAAAGCCGAAGATAGTTCGCATACGATGCACCGAGTATTCGCGCGGGTAGTACATTAAGAGAACTTTGGATATAATAAAGAGGCAACTGGGTGTAGTCAACACGGATCATATAAAAGCCAGACTCATTTGGAATATCATCAACATAAAATATTTTACTCATCGTATGACTTCCTTCCACAATTCTTCTATTTCGGCTTTCTCTTCATCAGACAACTTAAGAATATCATTCCAAGACTCGCGCATCCAATAATCCATCGGAGGCGGCATAAGTTCTCCATTAAATTCAACTTTGAAGGTAGAGTTTTTTGGAATGGCTTTAAGGTGATTTGAAACAGTAGAAGCACTAAATCCAGTTTCACGAGCAACCGCCGCATAAGAGCCAAGTTTCGCATAAAGTTCTGCGAAGCGTTCTACATCTGAGGGTGTTACTTTAGCCATTAGTTCTCTTCCTTTCTCAACTTTACTATATATATTATATCATAAAAATAGAAAATATTCAAATTTTCTTTTGATACGTACATTCGCGGCGGTCCCTTCGAAGATAATGAAAGGACGGAACATTATTTATATGCTCCGCCCCTTTTCTCCATTCTATTATAACATAAATTTCTTTAAATTACAAAATTACGGTTTTACTCCGCCGCTATATTTGACGAAGCCGCATTTTTTGGAACTAGTCCCGTTAACCCTATATGAAACGAGATATACTCCATCTATAATTCCATAGCAATCACAACTTTCGCGAGGCGCAAGTGAGCCGATAGGATTCCTTTGCATCTTACAATCAGTTGTAGTTTGGAATACTTTTTCGGTAGTAGAACCATTTGTCCAAGTCTTCACGTCAAATCCTCCTGTTCCACCGGAATTAAGGTCATCAAAATTAATGTAATCACTGGGTTTTACTCTATGCTTTTTGAAGAGTTCATACCAGTTGCTACTTGTGTAAGGGACGCCGCGCATATCTGCAACTTCGATATGTAGGTGACGACCTTGGGCGTTGCCGGTTTGTCCTGCTACGCCGATGTATGTACCTTTTTCTATGCGGTCGCCCGCTTTGGGCGCAGGTCTTTCACGCATATGCGCCATTAAAATCCAATATCCACTATCACATTGATATACAATATAATTACCATATGCGCCATATCCGCCTGGATATGAACCAGATTGTTTCTTTGAAATATAGACTTTTGCACCGGTCACCGCATAAAGCTTCCAATTTGATTCCACTGTTTTATCAGTAGGCACATAGTCTTCGCCGCCGTGCGGTTTGCCCGAAGGATAATTAGGATATCCAGCAGTACACCGAACTGGTGCGGCAAATGGAGAGCAATATCTAGCCATATTAACCCTCCTCTACGCCATCTTCTTCTCCTTCGCAAATCTCGGGACTTTCGTCGATGACGGGCGTTTCAATTATTACTTGTTCGGGTGTTGGGTTCTCAATGCGCGCTTTGTCGATTGAGGTTTCAGCAAATACATATACGCACACAGAACCAAATGCGAGAATTGCGCAAGTTACTCTAGCAATAGTAGACTCCGCAATAGTAAACATACCAAGTACAGAGCCGGCCGCAGAGGCAATACACGCCCAAAACTTGCGACTAGAAAGTTTCTCCTTCCAGTTGATCATCATTATCAACTCCTTGATTAAAATTAAAATCGTCTTCTTTTATAGGAATTTTGTGCTGCATTTTGAAACGAACTATATTAAAAGCGCCTTCTTTCTTACAATAGTATTTAACTACGAAGGTGACAGACGCGCCCATTGTCGTTACGAGATATGGCAGTGCGCTCAAATCTTGAATGATTGCCATCAACACTATTGCGGAGACGATTATTCCAAAATAACATATTAGTACAAAGGCAACTATTACTTTCGAGAATTGGAACTTTTTCTCTGGAATAGGGACACCTTTGGATACTTTTAATTCATGTGATCCCATTATACTCACCTCTAAATATAAGTAAAATTTTTAAGAAAACTATCTACAAAATTTGAAAAGTTTAAGATTTTATGTTATAATATAATTAGAATTAAAAAGGAGCGTGTGAAAATGACTGATGAACAATATCGGTTTTATGATAAAATTGTCGCTGATCTTTTTGAAATAATGCAAGGTCGTGCAACCGACAAAGCAATTATTCTTTCGGCTATCAATGTCAAAAAACCATATCACTTAGCGTATCTTACGATTGCAAAACTTGTGGCAAAACTAACTGGCAGGAAGATAAAGACATCTAACTTTAGGATTTATAAGTGGTTACATCATAAATATTTTAAAGGCGTAGGCTTTGCTTTTATAAGTGATGTGATTATGTTAGATGACCTAACAGATGAAATTCTATCAAAGTATGATATTACGATTGATGATTTGAATACCATTTATGAGGAGTATTACGCGTGAAAAATAAAGGTTTGTGGAAAATATATACAGATGGCGCCGTATCTAAAAACGGAAGTGAAGATGCAATTGGAAGTTGGGCTTTTGTAATTGTAGACTCCGCCCAAGACCAAGTCATAAATTCGTCATCCGCGCGCGTCATCGACACGACAAATCAGCGTTGTGAATTACTAGCAGCGTATGAGGCACTTAGATTTTGGGAGCGCAAGAATAAATCATTTGAGGATACTATACTTTATAGTGATTCTGCCTATTTGGTGAATTGTTGGAAAGATGAGTGGTATATAAAATGGCAAGCTAATGGTTGGCGCAACTCAAAGAGAGAACCCGTCGCAAATCAAGACCTTTGGGAGAAACTTATACCTTATTTTAAGGATAAGAATTTGGTAATTGCAAAGGTAAAAGGCCATTCCGGCGCCAATGACTATAATGATATTGTAGATAAATTAGCCGTAGAAACACGCTTAAGGGAGAGTGATGATATAATGTTGGGGTAGTTATTCCAGTCTATAAATCAAGAGACACACTGCCACAAGCCTTAGACTCGCTTGTCGCGCAAACAAATCATAAATTTATAACTATTCTTTCCGTTGATTGCGATGGAGAAGACTATAGTGATATAGTTGAAGAATACACTCGCCGCGGACTTATTATTTGGGTCGTCAATGCAAAGGAAAATGGCGGTCCGGGTATGGCGCGTCAGAATGGTATGGATGCAACACAGCAACTGGATTTCTATATGTTTCTTGATGCTGATGATATGTTTTATCCGCGCGCGGTTGAAATTTTGTATCACGAGATACAAGCCGGAGATTATGATGTTATTGCTTCGGATATTATGCACGAAGTTAGAAATGGTATTTCAAATATAATGCCTGTTGATTCTACTCCCTGCACTTGGTGCTTCACCGCAGGGACGCCTATTTTAACTGAAACAGGTTATCGCCCTATTGAAGAACTTAAAATTGGTGATTTGGTATATACCAAAGATGGAAGTCTTCAACCGATCGAAGCAGTAATGAGTCATAAGGCAAGTAACATCGTTCAAACCAAAGTGAGCGGTGCTTTGTCGGTTACTTGTACTGACGACCATAAATTTTATACCTATAAAGGTAAAGAACTTACAGCAGTCGCTCTTAAAGATGCTCGTATTGATACACAGTTTGCACTTGCTACTTTGCCGAAGGGTCGAAAGATACACGTCGATCCCGCGCTTGCATATATTATTGGTAGATATGTAGGCGATGGATGGAAGACCGCGAGAAAAGCCAATCTTAAAAGTGGTCCTAAGGAATATTATTCTTATTTCCTTTGTAGTTCTGTTGAAGAGCGCGAATACCTTCATCAGAAATTGGTTGATGCAGGTATCCATTTTGGATATCATATGCGCAAAGACAGGCCACATCCCGAATATACTCTTCATAAGTGTAATACCGAACTTATTAAATATATTGATGACTGCGGCAGACGTGCTACTGATAAGCATTTTCCAACTGAATTTTTGAAGTGGGATGATGAGTCACTTCAAGCATTATTTGAAGGATATTTTGAGTCTGATGGTTGTACAGTAAGAGTTGAGGGACGTGAACCTCAACATAAAATAATTACAGTAAGTCCGCGACTCGCGCAAGAGACCGCGCTTTTGCTTCGTACTTTTGGTCATCAACCCACTTATGGGATTAAGCGGCTAAAAGGAACTAAGCAGACAATAATGGGCAATGTATGCAATCGTAATGATGAATATACAGTGTATTGGACGGATAAACCAGTTCAACGTTATGTTCACAATGATGGTGATATTTGTTATACGATGGCAATGGAAACAACACCCGCCGCGGACGATATCGTATATAACATTACAGTAGCCAATAATCACTCTTATATTGCGGGTGACTTTATTGTGTCTAACTGTCACGGCAAGATTTATAGAGCCGCGTATCTACGTAATAATGATATTAGATTTTTACCCGAATTCCGTTTGAATGAAGATGCCTATTTTAATCTAGTTGCATTTAACTGCGGCAAGTCCGGTATGGTAAAAGAACCAATGTATCTTTGGAGAGACAATCCGAATTCGCTCACTCGCAAGATATCTAATCGTGAGTTTTATCGTCAAACTTATGCCCAATATATTTTGACGCAAATTAAAGGCTTAAAGAAAATGTATGCTATTAAGGGCGAACTTCCATTTGGTAGTGCGTGCGGCACCATTGTTAATATTTATAAAATGATGATGCGCGAAGTCTATGAAGATGGACAAGATAAATCCTATATGGAAGATTTACTTTCACTTCGCACTTTCAAACCCGTCCAAGATTTGATAGATAATGGAGAGTTTTGGACTACCGTTATTGGTATGCTGCCCGCCGCAGAGCGTACAGAGAACTCTATATTCTTTTATACCCAAAGATTTGTTGACTGGGTTAATGAATATTTAAGACCAGAAGGAGATCAAATTGTATCTCTTGAAGGAACGGAGGCATCTGATGCAAATAGTAATAGTTAATGGATCCCCGCGATGCGGCAAAGATACATTCTGTAATTTTGTACGGCAGATGTTGGGAGAGCATAGATGTACAATTCTCTCTACTGTCGATAAAATGAAAGAAATCGCATACTCAATGGGATGGAATGGCATAAAAACACCCGAAGTCCGTAAGTTTTTGAGCGACCTCAAAGATATCTCAACTCAATGGTGTGACTATCCCTTCCAAAATATTAAACGGCGCATCGAGAACTTTGGATATGGCGGCCGCGACGGCATCGTATTTATAATGAGTCGAGAGCCAGAAGAAATCAAACGCTTCGAAGATGAACTTGGGGCTATTTCAATTCTCATTCGTAGAGATGCAGTTGAAAATAACGCCCAATCAAATCACGCTGATGCGAATGTTTTAAATCATAACTATACCGAAGTAATATATAATAATGGAAGCTTTGCGGATTTGCAAAAGCAAGCCGAAGATTTCATCGAACGCAGAGGCATTTATAATTACAATAGAATATAGTACAAGAGACCACGTCGATAAGATGTGGTCTTTTAGTATATAAATTTGCATTTTTTGAAATTTTGTGGTATAATATATATAGAAACTTAAAAAGGAGAATAATCTATGTTAGGATATATTGATAGTATAGACTTCAAAGAACTTGAGGCTATGAAATATTACGCGCCGCCAGCATCGTGGAGCGAAGAAAAACGTCGCACCAATGCCATAGACAAAATATTCAGTGGCGATTGGTATGGCGCACGCAAAATGGACGGCTTTTTTGCCAAATTCGTAAAAGACGAAGACGGCAATATGATGCTTTTTAGTCGTAGCCGCGGCGTCGATGGGCAGTTCGCCAATAAGTTTGAATGGGTGCCGCAGTTGCATCCGTTATTCGAGGGGTTACCGAATGGTACTTGCTTACTTGGGGAGTTATATCTGCCATCGAAGCCTGGTTCTCGTAATGTGCAGACAATTATGGGATGCCTCAAAGATAAGGCAATTGCCCGCCAAGAAAAAGGAGAAAAAATAAACTTCTATATATTCGATGTACTTGCTAATAATGGTAAGTCTTGGCTACGTACACGCGCGGCCGACCGTTTTGACGCTTTGAATGAGTATGCCAGAGCATATGGTGAAGCAACTTATTGGCAGTGGGCGCGATATTTTACGGGAGAAGAACTTTGGAATAAACTCCAAATTATATTAAATACGGGCGGAGAAGGGATGGTTATTACCTACAAAGATGCAATCTATGAACCCGGCAAACGCCCCTCCAAGACAACTCTCAAGATTAAAATGGAACTGCGCCAAACTATTGATTGTGTAGTACTCGGCGCGAATGAACCGACATATATGTATACCGGCAAAGATATCGATAGTTGGGAATATTGGTTTGACCACGCACTTAACAAACCGTTGGAGCGCGGCAACCACTCAAGTGAAGCACTTCACGGTGCGCCAATCGATCCAGTCACAAAAGCATATTGGAATGGATGGGCAGGTTCAATTAAGATTGGACTTTGGAAAGATGGGAGACTCGTCCAGATTGGGTCGGTCTCTGGTGTTACCGAAGAAATACTCCAAAATTGGCGTGATTATGTAGGACGCGTATGCGAAGTTACTGCTATGGAAATTACTCCCGATAAAGCACTACGGCATCCTAAATTTTTGGGTTGGCGCGATGATAAAACATCAGAAGAATGTGGATGGGAGCAATTGGAGCAATGAAAAATTCAACTAAATCACTTTTGATATATCTAGGCGGAACTTTGTTTTTGCTTGTGACGGACTTTCTGCTTATAGAATATGGTAGAGGTTTACTTGCAATAATTGTTGGAATATTGGTAGGACTTCAAGCATTCATTGCGGCAGAACTATTTAAGTGGTCTTATCGTGTTGAACAGCGCGATGAACAAGAAAAGCATATCATTGCTCGTATCCAATATAATCCTGAGCAATTAGCGCAACTCCAAGAACTTTTGGATAGTTTTTTAGCCGAAGTTGAGAAATTAAATGAAGGAGACTCAAATGAGGAACAAAAATAAATATGAGTGTAAATGCTATGTTGAGCAACCGGCGCAGAAACAAGTATCTGATTTTGTGCGAGGATATGTTTATGGACGCACAGGACACGTACTAAAAGAAACTGATACTTACCTCCAAGGATATTGCCTTGGAACAAAAGAAATTGAAGAATGCACTTGCGGCGGCGATCCGCGCAAATGTAACTTTTATGCTTATAAGAAAGGAGAAAAATAATGGATTATTCTGCGCAGAAAATGAGACTTGCGCTTTTGATAGCGGAGTATTTACACAAAAATAATATTCCAACACAAGACTTTAATATTGAAAGAATGGCAGATTTTTTGCTTTATAAAGGTGCAGTTATGCTGCCGTATGATAGAGATGTTGAACTTTATCATGTGTATATGAATACCGAGGCGTGCAAAGATTGTCCTCACTACATAGTGCCAGTAGACGAAAATCCGCCGTGGTGTGACGAAACTGGTATTGAGTGGCCGGAGTATTCACCTTTGGAGCCGAGATGCGATAAGCATTTTCTTGATATAAAGAAATGGGTGCCGCGTGATGAAGAAGAGTTGTTGATGGCAAGAGACGACTATGGAGTGGAACTATTTCCTACTATGGAAAGCGCATGCGCGAAGGTTGACGAGTTAGAGGAGAAATATAGAAATGAACGAGCAAATTGAATTAGGCGAAGTTAATGCCATCATACAAATACCAGTGAATACGATTGAATTTAGAGTAATTTGTAGAATATACCAAGACGGACAAATTGTCGAAGTTACTAAGTCGTTGAATATGTCGGAGACGCGCGAAGCACTTTCAAATGCCGAGCAGTATTATTGCGACCCCGATGACAGATATGCTTTAACTGACAAAGGCCGCGCGATGCTGGAGGAACTGCAAGATGACTAAGTACCCAGTCTGGTGGCAACTTTTGGTAACGTATTATACGGGATTAACGAAGTCTTATAGATATAAAGATGTTGATCCTTATCGAGCAATAGGTTGGCTTTATTCTACTTCAATGGCGAAGATTGAGAGAATTGACTATTGTAAGTGGGAAACAATTGAGCCGGAGTGTCCTACGATAGACTTGCCGCAGACTATCGCTTTGCCGGTGAAGGTATCAGCACAATTGAGAGAAGAACTAACAAAGTATTGTTACGAAAGATGTATGGAGGAGTTTTAAAAAGTGAGAAACGTATGTAAAAAATATGATATTACCGAAGAAGAACTCAAGAAAGGCATCGACCAGTATTCTTCGCTTGCTACGGGTAGGTTCTGCGGCGACATCAATGTATTGCTTGCAATAATTGAATTGATGTGTAATGGAGATATTCCATCTGTCGAAGACTAACGTCGATCCGCGGCCGAATTTTGGCGAGTGAACTAAAAAGATAGAGAAAGTATGAAACTAAAATATGGGCCGCGGCGGATGTACGTAAAAGTTAATATGTAAAAGAAAAGAGAGAAGACGATGTGTCTTCTCTCTATATTTTTTTATTTTATTCTATTGGTTGTTGTTCATTAACAAGAACTATATTAGTATAAATATAAGTTGCAATATCAACAGCAATTGTAAATTGAATTAATATTGTGTCATTCCAGCCGTCAGCATCAGTAAAAGAATAAAAACAAGAAAAAGTACAATTACCTCCACGCCAATATGTTGGTTTTAAGGTAAAAAATTCATTGGAAGGTAATTTTATCCATTTTGATCTTGCAGGTGAGAGAAATAAATTCCAGGTGGGTCGGACAATTGTTTTTATCACAAAATTAAAATTTTCCGAGGTTTGTAAAAAATTAAAATCGTTTACACTCATAACTGTAGTTATTTCTGATTGCGGATTAGGCATAGAATTAGTAAAATCATATTCATATCTAGTTTCTTCTTTATGAAATCCAAAATCTCCTCTAGACATACATACTACCTCCTTACGCTGGCTCACTATAATAAATTACTAGTGAAAATATGTAATTAGAATAACCAGTTTTATCTGGTAAGATGCAGGGAAAATATAATATTTGATCATCTATATTACTTGAATATTTTCCTAGGACCTCAAAGAAACTTGTATCATTAGAACTATGTGGCATTCTCCAACTAAATCTTAAATATATTTCACCATTTTGTTCAAGTATTTGATATATTTTTTCATAGTCTAAAACAATACCTGCAGTACCTAAATTAAAATTATTCATTTCTTCTAAATTAGGATTAAGAGGATAACTACTTAAATCAATAACATACTTACATTTTTCTTTATTTAAAGAAAGATTCCCAGCTTCTGGCATAATAATCCCTCCTATAACTCTGGTATATAAGATGACAAATCAAGTGTTAATTGATGTTGGATATACTGATAATGGTCGCTTTCGTTAGTAACAAAACCATCAACATGTTCCAAAATATTGCAATTAAAGAATAAGAATATATATTCTTGAGGGCTGGTAGACCCTTCGACGGGATTATCATATCTTATACAATCTCCCTTAACTTTGTATATTCTATCCTGCCAAGTAAATTTTAGATATATATCTTCTCCTAAATCAAGGGCTTCATAAATTGGAGCTAAATCTTGAATATAATCACGAAGATCAATACTCCCAATTGCAGGATCTCCTATATCAATATCTTCGCTAATATCAATTTCATACTCTTCAGGAACAGGAGTAGGAGCAGAACCTTGATCTGCGGCGACCCATTTAACGATTTCACCTTGGGTATTAATACCAATTTCAATTGGATATGTGCGATTTAGCGATTCTGTTACTTCGACAATAGAAGGATTTCCATCGCGCGGGTCACCATGATA
>Ga0310694_10000456_pt1 | contig 53826 bp, 54 predicted proteins | sample 174DNAGHGhighgp2_FD_203884 | JGI IMG/M metagenome (GOLD analysis project Ga0310694, IMG submission 203884) | Sheep rumen microbial communities from Palmerston North, Manawatu-Wanganui, New Zealand - 1742 DNA GHGhigh gp2 (v2) (version 2) | ecosystem: Host-associated > Mammals > Digestive system... | reverse complement strand
ATAGGTTAATACTCAATTAATCTACCAGCTTCAGTCTACTTCGTAGACTACGTTATCTCATTATATCATAGGTACCTTAAAATGTACTTCCAGTTTTAAGCTCTACGGATTATAATTAAACAATTATTTTATATATTCCTACTTGAGTATCTTTTAATATATAAAGTAACAGTGTTATAGTCATATATACCTTAACAAGGTATATTAAAACATGAGATAACTTTAGCGTGGGAGCTTATTTACTATTTATGGCAATTTAATATGAATATTTCATATAAGTATTAGATTAATATAAATAAGTATTATGATTATAAATCCTTTTTACAAAGGAGGATTAAAGATGGTATTTGTATTTAATAAAGACGGTAAGGCATTAATGCCTTGTCATCCTGCTAAAGCTAGAATTCTTCTAAAAAAGAAAAAAGCTAAAGTAGTTAAAACTTTTCCTTTCACTATTAAGCTTAATTATCAAATAGATAATCCTAAATTTCAAGATGCTACTATAGGCATCGATCCTGGTAAAACAATAGGTATATCTGTTACTACTAAACAACGCGTCCTCGCAGAGGCTCAATTAGAACAAAGAACTGATATACCAAAATTACTAGAAGCTAGAAAAAATGCACGTAGAACAAGAAGAAATAGATTAAGATATAGATCGCCTAGATGGCAAAATAGAAAGAGAATATATAATAAGCAAGTTGATGGGTGGATTCCACCATCTATGCGAACTAGTTTATTAACTTATATTAATATTGTTAAATTTTTTAATAAATATGTAAATATAGATAAAGTAAGATATGAATATAATACTTTTGATATTCAAAAGTTAAAAGATCCTAATATACAAGGCATACAATATCAACAAGGTGAGTTATATCAAGAAGAAAATATAAAATTATATGTGAAGAAAAGAGATAAGTATACATGTCAAAAATGTAAGAAATCTTTAGAAGATAATAATATAAAATTACAAGTACATCACATAAAACCTAAATCTCAAGGCGGTACGAATGTACCGGAAAATTTAGTTACTTTATGTGAACATTGCCATAAGCAAGTACATGAATATTTAAAGAAAAATAAGACAGTAAAATTTAATATAAAAGAATATAAAGAAGATACAAAATTGAACATATTAAAAGATAGAATATATAATGAACTGATTAAATTAGGATATAAAGTAGAAAAAACATATGGATATGAAACAAAGATAAAACGTATACAGTTAGGATTAGAAAAAGATCATCATATAGATGCGAGAATAATAGCAGATAACTGTTATAAACGTAGTAAGCATGATGTTCAAGTATATTATATGAAGAAAGTAAGAAATCATAATAGAAAGATATATAAAGATAAAATTTTAAAAGGCAATATAAAGAAGAAGAATATACAAAGTTATGAGAAGAATGGATATAGACGATATGACATGGTGAGATATTTGAATAGGTATTGGTATATAGACGGTAGAAGGGAAAGTGGCCAGTTAGCATTAAAAATGCGGAAGGAAAGATGGGTGAGAATACCGAATAAGAGTAAAGGAGATAAGATAGAATTACGTAGAGAAATAAGTCCTAGGTATAGTAAGGTGAAGTTGATACATAAATGTAGTAAATATATATGGAATTAAGTATTAATCTATAACATTTTTTTAGATAAAGTAAATTCATTAATATTGTTTAATAATTTATAAAATAAGGAGAAAACAATGAATCAATTTGACAACGCGCAATTTTTACAACATCCGGGCATACAAAAAATAGAAGATTTATTACAAGAATATATGAAATTACAACAATATATTATAAAAGATAATTATTCTAAATTAATTAGAACAGATAATCAATGGAGACAGTCTTTAAATAAAACTATATTTATGCCATTTAAAATTAAATATTTAAATTGTACACAATACACAAAATATAATGATTTTATTTTATTTGCATGCTTGGATTATGATATAGATAAATTAAATACAATTATATCTAATAATAATTCGTATTACATAAAGAAAACATTTATTAGTAGCAAATATTTAAATATTAATTCTTATGTATTTATGTATATGCTTTCTAACATAATGAGAACATGTAATCAAGAATTTTTTGATTGTTATATGTATAATACTAGTGGACTCGGAATTTTTACTGATTATATTAATATAAGAGTTATTTTACCTGTATATTCTGTATTAATTCCGTTTTATATAACACAATATAAAAATGAAAATTTAAGTAAAGAAGAAAAACGATTTATAATTAATATATTGAGAAATTATGTAGAAGATTATATATCACGTATTAATTATATTGGATCATTAACAGATGTTAATATAGAATATCTAGAAAAAATGAAGCCTTTTGTATTATTAATTCAGAATTTCTTTATTCAAAATTTTATTAATCATCCTAGTGAATATTCATTATATCTATTATTACATTCAATTATAAATAAAATTGATAAATCAACATCTACAATTATTATTAATTATATCACTAAGAAAAATCAATGTAAATTAAAAACATTAAAACAAATAGAACAATATTGTACATTAACAGATGAACAGCAAGATATTATTAATTCGCGTATTATATTAACAAATTTATAAAAATAAAATATAAATGAGGCGGAATAATTGAGTATATTAGCTGAACAAAATATTAATGATTACATTGATATTCTTTATCATGATATTATAACAAATTTTCCAGAATTAATTAAAACTGATGAAGAATGGATTAAATTAAAAGATAAAAATATTTTTAGAAAATTTAAAAATAAGTATTTTAAAAGCAAAATTATTTTTAATAATCGTGATTATAATGATTTTGCTTTATTTTTATGTTTAAAATGTAATATAAATAGATTAAAAAATGTATTAAACAATAATAATGAGATTATTAATAAATTTTTTACAGCTAAATATACTTCAATTATTTTAGAGTCATTTCATTTAGTATATGAAAAAATAGATAAAGATTATTTAAATAATAAATACGGTTTATCAACATTATTATATAGATATATAATTATGCCGGTATATTCCATATTAATTCCATATTGGCTTAATCATATGAGGAAATTTAGTAAAAATAAATTTAGTTCTATTGCTGCTATAACTCAAGAATATTTTCTTTATTATCATAAAATTAGTTATAGTAATTTAGATAACGAATATATTAGTAATATGGAAAATTCGGTTTTATTAATTCATAATATAGTACAACAATATTTTATTCAGCATTCTAATGAAGATGTATTACAGTTATTATTACAAATTAATATAAATAAAATTGATAATTCTATGTTAATGCATATTATGAAATTAGTTAGAAAAAAAGAGTGTTCACAATATTTATTAAAGCAGATAAAAGAACAGTGTTTATTAAATGTCCAGCAGAAAAATGTGATTGATTCATTCATAACATTAAAATATTTATAAAAAAAAGGTGAAATAATTGAATGTACAATTAAAATTAGAAAATCAATATATACAAATGCTTGATATTATACAGTATCTTAATTAAAATCATTATGGATATATAAATATTTTTAAAATCCATTCATGATAAATATAAAATATATATTTATCATTCTAACGATTAATTTCTATAGTAAATATTTTTTAATATTGAAATATTTTTATAAAATTTTTTATAAAGATATAATCTATGCTTTAATCTTTAATTAAAGCCTAATATTATTAAAATCTAACCTTTTATTATTTCTATTTTCACTTGCTTATTTATTATTTAAATATTAATTATAAGGAGGTGAAATAAAATTAATAAAGATAAAGAAAATAAATTCTATGGTGTTGTTAAACAACAAATTACTCAAAAGAATGATTTATATTCTTTATTTAAAGAACTTACTCATATTAGTAAAAATTTATATAATCAAGCTTTATATTCTGTCAGACAAGAATTCTTTAATAATAAAAAATATAAAAATTATAATGACATATATAAAGAATTAAAAAATACAGAAAATTATAATCTATTACAAGCAGTCTGTTCACAACAGACATTAAAAATGGTAGATCAAAATTTTAAATCTTTTTTCGCTTTATTAAAAAAGAAAAAGCAAGGTAAATTTAAAAATAAAGTTAATATACCTAAATATTTAAATAAAGACGGATATTTTAAAATATGCGATCCGGAAGGTAATAAAAGAATTAATATCATCAATGATGAATTATACTGGACAATACCTATGAGTAGATTATTCCTCAAAGGAGGAATTACATTATTTGATGGCTCAGTAGCTCAGTCACATGATAGAGTAAAAGTAAAATTACCTGATATATTAAAAAATAAGAAAATAAAACAAATATGGATTATACCTAAAAATAAAGGATTTTATTTCGAAATACAGGTTATTTATGAGATAAAAATAAATAATGATCAAATCGATCAATTAAGTAAAAATAAATATCTTTCTATAGATTTAGGTGTAAATAATTTATGTACTTGTACATATTATAATCCTTATTCTATTAATCTAAAAAATAAATTTAAATCTTTTATTATAGATGGTAAAAAATTAAAATCAATAAATCAATTTTATAATAAACAAATAAGTAAATTACAGCAGCTAGCTGCTAAAGATAATAAAGCTTCATATTATACTAAAAGAATGTATAATATAACAAGAAAGAGAAATAATAGAATAAATGATTATATAAATAAAACTAGTAAATATATAATAGATTACTGTTTAAAATATGGAATTTATACTATTGTATTAGGATATAATCAGCAATGGAAAAATAAAAGTAAATTAGATAAGAAAAATAATCAAAACTTTATAAGTATACCTTTTTATAAATTAAAAGAAAATTTAAAGTATAGAAGTGAATTAAAAAATATAGAATTAGTAATACAAGAAGAAAGTTATACAAGTAAGGCAAATTTTATAAATAATGATTATATACCTACATATGAAAAAGTAGAATTAAAAAAGAATGTATATGATGAGAATAAGAAGTATAAATTTACGGGATATAGGCCGTCGCTTACGCGAGGACAATATATATTTAATAATACTTCTTATAAGTTGAAATTGAAATATATAAATTCTGATTTAAACGGTAGTTTAAATATATTACGTAAATATTTAAATAATACAAGTAAAGTTGTAAATATTGTTAAGAGCTTTGATATTGTTAAAGATTTTAATGATATTTTATACCATAGAGGTGCGCTGATAGCGCCTATACGTATAAAGTTAAAATAAGAGATTATTTTATAAGATAAATAGTTCTTGGATTATTTTATGAATTGAATATTTATTAGTAGTATGAAGATGAATATTATTTATGAAATGATTCTTAGTAGATAAATACGAATCTTTTATTAAAAATCATCTTTAAAAAGATGTTTTAAAAAGATGCTTTTGATAGAAGAGAAAGAACTAGAAGGTACGTATAAATTTATTAGGAGAAGAGATTTTAATAAAATATCAGTAAAAATAATTTTCCGGAATTAATAAAAACTGACCAAGAATGGAGTAATTTACAAGATAAAAATATTTTTAATTCATTTAAAAAACGATATAATCAATATAAATTTTCTGATGCATTTATTTTATTTACTTGTATTAATTATGACATTAATAGATTGAAAAGCATTCTTAATAGTAATAATGATATTATTAATATAATGTTTTGCGAAGATGATCCTCGAATAAGAGAATTATCATTTCGACATTTACTAAATTCTATATATAATATAGATTCGTTGTGGTATTTTGATAGTTTAAGTAATTATATCAATACAAGAATTATTATGCCTGCGTATTCTGTGTTAATACCGTATTGGATTAATATAAGGCATAAACTTTCTAATGACATGCAAATTTATGTTAATGCATATATGCAATATTATATTAATTATTATGCAGAAAAAATTAGTAATATATACATGTATTATAAGAATAATAGTAATTTAATATTGCTAATTGATGAAAATAATCAATTTATATATCCACCACGGACTGTATCAAATTTTGATAAAAAATATATTTATAATATGAAAAATTCAATTTTATATATACAAGAATTAATAGAAGATTATTTTATTCAGCATCCTAATTATGAAACTTTATTATTATTATTAAAAATATCAATAAAAAGAATAAATAAATATATTACAGCGCATATAATTAATTTCTTAAAAAAACATAAATGTCCACAAATTATATATAAAATAATATTGATAAAATGTACATTAAATAATGAACAAAAAACTTTTATGAATTCATTACGTATATTAGATGCTTTATAAAATATAAAAAATAATGAATATATTTTAATAATTCATTATTAAATTAAAGTATATTCATTATTTTGTATATAAGTTTTTTAAATAAATTATATTAGTTTTAAGTAAATTGTACCAGCTTTGAGTAAACTAATAAATTAGTATAGCTAAACGTGTACTAAATCCATTTATAGGCTTATCTGGCAAAGTATATACTTTATCTATTCTTGGATCTTTTATTAATATATCTGCTACTTGCTGTATATTATTATAGCCATTATATTCTTGTCCTGGACGTGCTATAAATGCTAATGTACCTAATACATATATATGTACTAATTTAGAATATCTTTTATCTATATCATTAGGCCGGCAACAATTATTAAGTATATCTTTATATTTAGGATTTTGATATATGGAACCATGATTACTACCTGGAGCACCTACTAATAAATGATTTTTGTTATCTTTAAATGAATATACTAATATAGCAGGATAACTACGATTCTGATCTTTACGAGGCGTATCTTTTATTTTTATTTTTTGTCCTACTTTATCACCATTAGTTAATATTTTTTCTGCAGTATTATTATGTATTGGTATATTTTTTTCTACTAAATATTGTCTTACTTTTAATTCAAATTCTTCATTATAATTATCATTATACGCTTGTAATATAAATTCTTTCCAAGGTAATCCAGATTCTTTTTCTATTTTATTAATATTTATATTAAAAATTTGTTGTGCAAATTGCGGGTTAATTGATAAATATTGTATTATAGACTTAGCATCTTTTCTAGTTCCTATCTTCCCCAGCCAAGAATGCTTATAAGCTCCATTTTTTTCTTTAGGAAATTTTACATATTCTAATATAGATTCATAATTATCTTCAATCTTTTTTAATACTGATTTTTCTAAATCAGCATTTTTATTTACTGTATATTCCGTCGGAAATTGATATGTAGATATAGCTATATCAATAGCTGTATTAATAGCGTATTTAATAGTCTTTTTTAAAGATGAAGAATACATATTAGGATTAATTGCTAATAAATCATATATTTTATTTATTTCGTTTTCCCATTTCTTAGTTAAAAATGATTTTAAATTAAATGACTGATTAAAAATATAATCTTGATATATAGTTTTAAAATTATTTTTATACCATGAATATATATTGTCAGCAATTATATTTATATCATCTTCAGTTATTTGATAATTTGGCTTAATATTTTTAAATAATACCGATTTAAATTCAGATGTATCTTTATTATATAAATAAGTACATACATATTCTATAAATGTTTTAAAATCATCTTCAAAATATTCATCAAAATCATTAATTGATATATAATTTTTTAAAAAATTGTTATTACGATTAATTAAATCACTTATATAATATATATATTTTTTTGGTGAATCTTTTTTTAAAGAATCTATATTTTGTTGTTGTAACCAATTAATTATATGAGGCTCTAATGTATTAGCTAATTTTATTCCTTCGTTATTTAATTGCATATTACTAATATAAGTATCATAGAAGTTTTTATTATTTGTTTGTTGAGTATTTAGTGATAAATTATTATTATTTTTTAAATCATCTAATAAATTATTAAAAATATAATTAGTATCTTCTAAACTTCTGGCACTACGACTTTTTGCTTTTCCCGCTTCAATTAATAAATCATATAAGCGGGAGGAAATACGATTCATTATATTACCACCTAATTAATAATTATTAATATTAATTTTTCTTATATAAGACCTATCTAAAGATCTTATTACTATACCTTTCGAGGGTGTGAATATTTCTTTTTTTATTTCATTATTATTGGTAAAAAGAAAATCAATATTATCATTAGTACTAGCTCTACCAATATTATTTATATCTTTAGATTGAGTATTCTGTATTATATCATCTAAATTGCGTTTAGTATTTACCATATTTTTAGTAAATTCAGGTTCAGGCTCGTTTTTTTCTACAGGTTTTTCTGGTTCTGGTTTACTAAATGTTAATGTAGATTTTTTATATTTTGTAATCCATGATTTTATATCATTAGCAGAGGTTGGTATTTGATTTAAAGTCATTTCTTCAATAACAGGTAAAGATTCTATATTACAAGCTTGACAAAATTTATTTAATGTGTTTATACTCCAAAAAGGCTGATGTAAAGTATTTACCCATTCTTGTATTTGCTCAATGCTATTATCTCGGCATAATGATATAGCATCTTCTATTTTTAATGTAAATCCTTCAACTAATACACAGTGAAGAGTATCTTCATTAGAAGAATGTAAAGCATTTTCTTTATTAAAAGATTGTTGTAAAGGCATATATGATTTTTCATTATATACTACTGCATATAATACCATTAATCTTTCATTATTTGTCATATTCGCTCCAAAAAATGGAGATAACGCTTTATACATTGGTACTATTTTATTATCTAATATAATTCTATCTCCACGAGCATGAATTATATCTGTTTTATTTCCTACAAAAAAATCATTATCAATAGCAATAATTCTAATTATATCTCCATCTATTAATTCTTTTATTACTACTTGCATTTGTTCTGGCCGCGGTGGAATTGGTTGATAATTCGCTATAGATAATTTATTTGTAGCTTTATTATTTTCTATATTATGATAATTCAATATTGAAGGATAATATGTTAAAGTATTTAATTTATCAAATCCATATTTTGTTACTATTTCATCTAATAATGACATGTTATTTATATCCTACCTTTTTATATATAATATATAAAAAAATAATTTTTTAGACTTTAAAAATCTATTTTATATTTTTATTATTATTTTTATCATATTTTAAAATAAAATTAATAAAAAGGAGTAAAATAAAAATGCCTAAAAGATCTACTAAAAATTTTGTTGTACCTACAGAACAAGAATTTGAAGGTAATAATGAATTTGCCACTTTTGAAGAAAGAATCGAATTTGAAAAAAAGCGTGATATTTCTCCAGTAGTTAAAGAATTAGCTGGATTTAAAAATAAATCATTTGCTGATGTTGGTAATGCTATTCTTAAAAAAATTTATCCGCTTTATTGGAAAGTTTTAGCACAAGGTATTTTCGATATTAAATATCCAGGATTAATTCCTACAGCAGATAAATTATCAGAAATTTATACTAATTTTTCACTTGATGGTAGATTTCAATTTCAAAAAGGTCATATGTGGACTTTAACTATATATCTTCCACAAGAAGCTAAACGAGTTAAAAAGTCAAAAAAATAATATAAAAGAAAGGGTTTTGTATCATAGATATGAATTTAGCTAATAAAATTAATAATGCTTCTTCTGAAGAATTAACATTAATGTTGTATCAAGGTTGTGAAGATTTTCTTGTTCAAGGCATTAATTACATGAAGCAAAAAGATTTTGAAAAAGCTAATAAATTTATTCAGCGTGCAGAAGGTATTATTTCTGAATTTAGGTGCACATTAAATTATCAATATGAAATTTCTTATCAACTAAATGATTTGTATATCTTTATATATGAGTCATTAGTTAATGGTAACATAAAAAATGATATAAAAATGTTAACAGATGCTTTAGAAATTATTCAAGCATTAAAAACAGCGTGGACGGAAGCCATACAATTAGTTAAAAATCATTAAATATATAGATGAAAGGATATTTTATAAAATAATGAAGAATATAAAAGTAATTTTAGAGGAAAGAAATAATGCAATTCAATTAATAAAGCATCAGGCTAATACTAATATTAGTGATTTTTGGAATAAAATAAATGGAAAAGAAATTTATTTTGAAATTGGCTGGGTTTATATTTATGTATCATTAGTAGCAGATAAAATTACATTCAATTTAGAACATATCAAAGACAATAATAAATATGTTTTATCTGCTACAATTAATATTACTACAATTCTTGCTGAAAATTTTACTAAAGATAATGTACATTTTATGCAATCATATCCAGTTAATGTTAATGTATTAGATCCTAAAATTTGGTTAGAAATGAAAAATAGGTTATATCAAGTAATTGATGAATATATTGGTTTTAATAATTAAGGAGTAATTAATTTTGCAAAATCCTTTATTAAAAAAAATTAATAAATTGGATAAATCATCTACTACGGCTTCTTTATTAGGTGTAACTGTTAAAGAAATATTTTTGATAGTTTTAATGATTGCTACTATACAAAATATCTAATATTTTAACATATAACCAAATTAAAGTAATCAATAATGAAAATGTATAATATCATTTATAATCTTTGGATATATTATTATTAATTGCTTCTGTAATTAACTTATAATCAATCAATAAGTATAAGCTTGCAACAATAGTAATTATTATATTAATACCTAAACTTAATAATTCATTATATATATTGATATCAAAAATAAATCCAAACATATAATACACAACAATTACAATTAAGCAAATAAATATTCTGCGCTGAAAATTTGATGTTACTTTTATAGGTTGAAATTCAATTAACCTATCAGCTTCAGTCTACTCCGTAGACTACGTTATCTCATTATATTATAGGTACTTTTAAGTGTTCTTCCAGCTTAAAACTCTACGGATTATAATTAAACAGTTATTTTATATATTCCTACTTGAGTATCTCTTAATATATAAAATAATAGTGTTATAGTCATATATATCCTTAACAAGGATATATTAAAACATGAGATAACTTTAGCGTGGGAGCTTATTTACTATTTATGGCAATTTAATATTTATATCTAATATTTATATTAAATTAATATAAATAAGTATTATGATTATAAATCCTTTTCACAAAGGAAGGTATATATTAAATGGTCTTGGTTTTTAATAAAGATGGTACAAGGCTTATGCCTTGTCACCCAGCTAAAGCTAGAATTCTTTTAAAAAAGAAAAAAGCTAAAGTTGTTAAAACTTTTCCTTTCACTATTAAACTTAATTACCAAATAGATGATCCTAAATTACAAGATGCTACTATTGGTATAGATTCTGGTAAAACAATAGGTATTTCTATTACTACTAAACAACGTGTGCTTTTAGAAGCACAATTAGAACAAAGAACTGATATACCTAAATTATTAGAAGCTAGAAAAAGTGCCAGAAGAACGAGAAGGAATAGATTAAAATATAGACCACCTAGGTGGCAAAATAGAAAAAGAATATATAATAAACAAGTTGATGGATGGATTCCACCATCTATGCGAGTTAGTTTATTAACTTATATTAATATTACTGAATTTTTTAATAAATATGTTAATATAAATAAAATAAAATATGAATATAATATTTTTGATATTCAAAAATTAAAAGATCCTAATATACAAGGTATACAGTATCAACAAGGTGATTTATATCAAGAAGAAAATATTAAATTATATGTAAAAAAAAGAGACAAGTATATTTGTCAAAGATGCAAAAAATCTTTAAAAGATTTAAAAAAGAATAATATACAATTACAAGTACATCACATAAAACCTAAATCTCAAGGCGGTACTAACGTACCAGAAAATTTAGTTACTTTATGTGAACATTGTCATAAACAAGTACATGAATACTTAAAGAAAAATAAGACAGTAACATTTAAAATAAAAGAATATAAAGAAGATACTAAATTAAATATACTAAAAGATAGAATATATAAGGAATTAATTAAATTAGGATATGAAGTAGAGAAGACATATGGATATGAAACTAAAATAAAAAGAGTACAGTTAGGATTAGAAAAAGACCATCATGTTGATGCTAGAATAATAGCAGATAACTGTTATAAACGTAGTAAGCATGATGTTCAAGTATACTATATGAAGAAAGTACGAAATCATAATAGAAAGATATATAAAGATAAAATTTTAAAAGGTAATGTGAAGAAAAGAAATATACAGAGTTATGAGAAGAATGGATATAGGCGTTATGATATGGTGAGATATCTAAATAAATATTGGTATATAGACGGTAGAATGGAAAGTGGGCAGTTAGCATTAAAAATGCGACAGGAAAGATGGATAAGAATACCGGGTAAGAATAAAGGAGATAAGATAGAGAAGCGTAGAGAAATAAGGCCTAGATATAGTAAGGTGAAATTGATCCAGAGATGTGGGAAATATATATGGAATTGAGTATTAATTTATAATATGTTTAAAGATTATGAGTGGTATTGTGCTTTTTCATTATTAGTTATTTTGATTTGATTATATGTTGAAATATTGGATATTTTACGAAAATTTAGAAATTAAGCTTTTAAAAAAAGAAAAGAGTATATAAAATGGATATAAAAGAAATTGAAGCGAAAGATTTATCAATTATTTCTATATCAGCTGATGATAATATATTATATATAGAATATTGCGGTGGGTACGAATATAATTATTATAATACATTAACAATTGATTTAACAAATAGAACATATACTAGTAATATTAAAGATCTTAATAAACAAGAATTAGCTAAAGTATTAAATAAAATATATTTAAAATATAATTTTGATACAAGTAATTATCGTAAATTTTCTATAATGGAATTGTGGAAAGTAATAAAGTGGGGAGTAGATAAAATTTGTCGAATAGAACCATATAATACGTTATATCAAAATATTCAATCCTATATTAATAATATAGGAGAAGTACAAATTAATAATTTAGCTATTGAATATAATAATATTCAAGAATCTATTATAGATAAGTTAATCGAACATTATTATTTATTATATTTACAATATTCTTATCAAATATTTAATCCTTCTACTTTATCTATTGAAAATACAACAGATTATAATACTATTATTGATCAATTTTATATAAATATTATTAAAGCTAAAGATTTAAATAATAAACTAGAAGAAGAAATAGTAGATTTGGAAGCAAGAACAGATTATAATCCTGAAGATTTTATATTAGAAAAGCCTCCAAAAGAATTAATTATGCAATATATGTTATTTGCACAATCATTCGTTTTTCAATTCACTCAAGATTTAAAACGTAATTTTTTTGAATAAATTTTTTATGATAAATTTTTTATAATAAATTTTTATAAATAATAAAGGAGATTATTATTATAATGCAATTAAATAATTTACAATCAATCATTTTAAATGATTATGCTGAGACTTTAGAAAAAGCAATTATTAATAAAACTATTGATAAAATAGCCACATTGGTTGCAGAAAATGCAAGTATATCTATATATCAACAACTGCTAAATCAAACTGCATCTAATACCAAGTCAAATAAAATAATTTCAACTTGTAATAATTGTCAATGTCATTCTGAACATAATAATGCAATTAATAAAACTGAAAAACTTAATCAAAAACATAAGATAAATATTAATAAGGTTGTAAAAAATAATTCTGTTGAAAAATCTTTTGACACAAAAAATAATTTTAATGAAAAATCTTTTGACACAAAAAATAATTTTAATGAAAAATCTTTTGACACAAAAAATAATTTTAATGAAAAATCTTTTGACACAAAAAATAATTTTAATGAAAAATCTTTTGATACAAAAAATAATTCTACTGAAAAATCGACTTCGATTAAAAATAATATTGATAGTGTCGATACAATTCTTAATAAATTAATTAATATTTTAGAAACTAATAGTAAAACAAATAATAAAATAAATGAAATTTTATCTAAAGACGAAGTCAATAAATTATTAAAAGCAGCATTTGCATTAAATGAAACAGATAATAATGAATTATTTAAAGCATTTTTTAATTGTAAATAAAATTAATTATATAAAATTGATTAATACTACTATTAATTTTTAATAGTAGTATTTTTTATAAATTTATATATAAAAAATTAAGGAGTAATCACTTTCATGAAATATTTAACAGATGATGAACTTAAAAAATTAAATAATTATCAACGTCAAAGATATATTAATTATGTAAAAAATCATATGACTTATAAAAATAAAATGGATATAATTAAGTATGCTGCTTCATCAGAAGAAGGTATGAAAGAATTATTAACACAAGTATATAATGTATTTAGTAAAAAAATTATTAATTTTTTTAAAAATAATAATACAACTTATTGTTATGTTCATTTTACATTTATGCAATCTCAACCCGGGCCAATTATATTTATTGATTTAGATGAAAAATCATATCCAGATATGTATTGTGTAAAATATACAAAATTTTTATAATTATGATAGATTTTTATTTATCTATATATTATATATATTTTTTTTTAATAATATAAAATTTCATTAATAATAGAAAAAATATTTTATATAGTGAAAGGATGTTTTATTAATTATGACTATTAATAAGGATAAATTAATAACTAGACAAAAATTATTTTCTATTTTAACTAATATTATAGATACTTCAGATGTGTTTTGTGTACCTAAAACTACAATTGATAAAAGTATTGTAACACCTAATAATATTATATTAATGGATAGTAATGAAAATGAATATATTAATAATAACAATAATAATATTAATATAAATAATTTACAAGATGATGATGAATTACAATTAATTGTAAAATTTAATAATACAGATATTGATGATGCTCACGCGTGGGTAGAAAAATTAATTATTCAATTAAAATTAGAAAATAATTGCGAAATTATTGATGAAGGTGATTTTGATGAAAATTCAATAATCGCAATTTTTATATTAGACGATTTTATTAATGATAGTAATAATATCAATAATTTAACTGATGATAATAATATTGAATCTATGCTTATTACAAATGATACATTAATTGAATATAATGACGATAATGATATTGATAATGATACTGATATTGATATTAATACTGATAATGATACTGATACTGATGTAAATGATTTAATCAACCAAATTGAAATTTTAAATCAAGATACTATCAATAATAAAAATGAAATTAATATAGATAATGATCCCAATAATGAAATTGATAATATTAACGAAAATAAAAATAAAATTGATATAATTGAAAATAATCAAGAAAATATTGCTAGTGTTGTCAGTAATAATGACGATAATAGTAATGATGATAGTATTGATAAAGAAAATAATCAAGAAAATGATGTTAATGCTGTTAGTAATAATGATGATAGTATTATTACTAACAGTATTGTCACTGATGATATTATTACAGATAGTATTGTTACTAATGACATTATTGTCACTGATAATAATAATGTTAAAGAAAACAATGTATTTATAAATAAAAATAATAAATCATTATCTGCATTGGATATATTAAATAATATTGATCCATTAACTGGTCAACTTAGATATTCATCTATTTGTAATAATTCTTTTATTGATAATGAAGAAAATATTAATGATGAAAATATTAATAATGAAGAAAATGAAGATATTAATAACAAACAAAATAATATTAATGAAGAAAACGAAAATATTAATAACGAGGAAAATAATATAAATGAAGAAGATATTAATGAAGAAGAAAAAGTACAAGTAATTAATGCAACGGAAGTTACAGAAAATCTAAATAAGCAAAAATTAAAAAGTGTTAAACAAGTTAATCCAGCTATTGTTGCTACTCAAAAAACTAAAACTAATCTTAAAGTTAATATTAATTCAATTAAAAATAATCCTCCATCTCAAGGTATATCTTTAAGAGGCATTTCTAATAGAGTTTCGGCTACTACTACTGATGGTAGAATAATGAGTGCTGCCGCACAAGTTAGAGAAATGTTAGATGAAATTATTTCTAAAAATACTATGACTATTAATATTCTTCCTTTATTACAAGATGTCGCTAATTGTAAAAAAGAAATGAGATTAACTTATCCATTATTAATGAAAGTAAATCCTAATCTGGATTTTAAAGATCAAGCATCTTTCGGTGGTAAAAAAAGATATAGTAAAAAAACAGTTCAATATTGTAATCAAGAATTTTATATTACTAATCATATATTTGTACAGAATGTCTCTAAAATACGTTCTTATTTAGAAAGTCTAAATCTTATTGATAAAAAAGAAAATACTTCTACTACTGAAATTGTAGATAAACAAAAAATTATTCAAGAATTAATTAATCAAAAAATTAATGCTACAGGTAAATCTATACCTGATACTGTCGCAATTAATGATACGAAAACCGAAATTAAAGTATAACAATATATATAAATTATTAATAATGATATATTAAGATTTTAGATAATTCTTAATATATCATTTTTTTATTTTTAATATACTAATTTATATAAGTTTATTAATTCATAATATTATTATTTTATTAACTAATATGTTAATTAGTTATTGACTAATACTCAATTAGTTATTGACTAATACTCAATTAGTTATTGACTAATACTCAATTAGTTATTGACTAATATTCAATTGACATATCATATATTATTAATCAATAATATACGATTGAAAAAAAATTCATACCCTTAAAAGCCCAAGAAATAACTAAATACTTTTTATAGTATCTAATTATTTCCCGGGCTTTAAAAATTTCTATTTCTCTTTATTTTTCTTCATTATTAAATGTCTCAATTATTTTAATTCGAAGCTCTCTCAACATTTTATTGACTTCTAACATAAATCTTGATTGACTGCTCGTTTTAAATAAATCATTATAATTCATCAGCCAAAAATCAATTATATATTGATAATTAATATCATCATAAATCTCATTTATAGCTTCCAAAATAAAGTTTTCTTGAGACATATCTATTAAATTACCAATATATTCAAAACAATATGTTCCATAATCTTTAGTATGTTTCTTCGGATTAAATGACTTTTTATTTAATATAGCCAGTTGATGTGAATTAAATACCCATACTTTTGCAATTAATTCATAATCCAACTTATTAAATACTTCAGTTATTATTTCATCATTTAAATCAACTTGTTTACCATTAATAATTAAATGATGATAATGATATTTACTACCCATAATTCATTTCTCCTTTTTTACAATAATTTATTTATTATTATTCTTTAAAAGAAAACTCTTTTTAAAGAAACTTTTTTTAATGAAAATTTTTTAAAGAAAGCTTTTTAATAAAAATTTTTTTAAAGAAAGCTTTTTAAATCAATAGAACTAGATAAAACTTTTACATGTAAAGGCATTTCACTCAAATTATTATGACGATAAATATCAATTCTTATTGGATATTTATTGTCATTATTATCAGCATCATTATAAAATTCATTTATTAAATTTATATGATATTTTTGTATCCAATTATTTATTATTGTCCATAAATTAATAATAACATCTATACTTAATGTTTCAAAACTCGTAATTTCTATTATAGGTGTGGAAATATCCAAATAATAGTCAATACTAAAATTATAAGTTGATTTTAAATCAGAATTGTTAATTTCATCTCTTAAAATATCCATAGTAGAAGAATAAATTTTTGACATAATTAATCGCTCCTTATTCTTTATAAAAAATTTCCGCGGAGAAAATCATTATAAATAACTCTTATAAAAAATTCTCCGCGAAAAATATTAATTACTTAACAAATTTAATTAATTCAAAAATTGATTATAAAATCTTTCATGAATGTCATCATAAAATGAATTCAATTCAACATAATTAGCTTCCATAAATTCTTTTTGCTCATCATATTCGAGTTCTTCATTATTATTTTCAAGTTTTTCAAAAATTGTCAAAATTATATTAAATTTTTCAAATAATAAAGTCTTATATTTTGGAGTTAATTCCAAATTAATATAATGCCGAATAATTGAATTTTTTTCGTAAAGATCAGCATAATGTTTATCGGCAAATAATTGATCCACATGAAAATCTTCATTATTTTTTAATTTTTCAAGAATTGATTCTTTATTCTGATTTACAATTTCATCCAACATTTCCCAAAAATGAGGAATTATTTTAATTTCATCCCAATAAGAAAGCCGAATTTCTTCAATATTTCGCGGATTAACACCAAAGCTGAAAGCAAACCATTCATCAAAAGAACCAGATTCTTTCAAAGCTTCCATTTGATAATACTTGGAATCCCAAACATTAGAATTATAAATAGGAAGAGATTGAATAAACATTAAAAACTTCTCCTTTCATAAAAAACAAATTGCTTCATAAAAAAAACAATTATAATTAAAAAACTTATCAAAAAAATTAATAAAAAATTCAAATAAAAATTATACTAAATTATAGAAAATTTTTATTTAATTTTTTATTATATAATTATTATATATTAATATTTTTTTTTAATTTATCACGCTGATATAAAATTGATTTTAGTAATAATATATTGCTAATCACTATATAAAATTAAAGCTTGCAATTAATTATACAAAAATTAATTTTATATCTATATGTTAAATTAACAAGTGTTAACTTGAAGTAAATTATATTTGAAAAATGAAATTATTTTTTCAAGCGTTGCAATCGATCACGACAAAATACATGAATATAAAGTTTTACTAATTCATTAATTCGTGAAATAATCGGATTAAAAATTTGCCGATCTAAGTGTTTTAAAGTTTCATCTATTTCTGGGGCGTTATAGTTTAATAAATTTATGTATTTATCTTCAAAAATTTGCCAAATTGCATTTTGTGTAGTTTCAAGTAAAGCTTCTTTAATTACAAGATGAATTTGATAATAATCATTTACTTTATCCGAAAACCAACTTTCATCATTTTGTATATGTATTAATTTAGTTAAATCAGTAGTTTTATCAATTTCATCAAAAATATTATGATTTGAAATGATGCAATAATACGCAACTGTATCTATATCAAAAGTTGCGGCATTTAAAATTGTTTTAATATCTTTAATTTCAGCAGTTATATCATTTGTAGACTTAGCTTCACTTCTAATAACAAAATCAATGCAATGTAATTGAAGCCATTCAGCAATCTGTTGCAATTGCTCAGCAGTAATAGAATTTGTGTAATTAATTGTAAACATAAAAAATTCTCCTTTCAATTAAAACAAAAAATACGCAAGTACATTAAAAATTAAACTAAATAATTGTAATATATATACAGCAACAAGCTTAATTTTTAATGACATAATTATTATATAATATTATTTTTTTTTAATTTAACACGCTGATATAAAATTGATTTTAGTAATTAATATATCAACAATCATTTTTTAATTTATCTTGTTAATATAAAATTGATTTTTGTTTTATTAATTACTAAAATTCTTTTTAAAATAACTCATTAATTAAAAAAGAATTTTTTTTCAGGGTGCGAATTCTCCTTAATTAAAAAGATTTATTAAAAAAATTATAATCTTATAAACAGATTCTGATTTATTATATTATTTTTTGTATATTTATCTATATCTATAAATTTATAATATACTTGCGGATATTCATCATTATTCACCACAGATAATTTCGTCTCATATTTATTTATATTTTCACTTTTCGAATATATTGATCTCCAAAAATTCAACTTCTCCATATTATTATTTTCATATTTACTTATTAATACATCATTATCTTTTATTATTCTCCATAACGACTTACCAGTTTCTTCCATTCGTCTTTTTATACATTCTATATCTATCAATAATACTTGTTGATCAAAATCCACTATTTTACAATCGCTAATCATTGTTGTATAATATGCTAATATTATATTCTTATGTCTCAAAAATTTTCTAACTGCTAATGTGTATATAGCTAAATCAATCTCATTTCTTAATAATAACTCATGTATTATTTTTCGCCAAGTTACATGACTTTTATTATCTCTTTTTATGTTATTATCTTCAATAATCATATTATTATCTTCGATAATTGAATTATTATTTTCAATAATTGTATTATTATCTTCGATAATTGAATTATTATTTTCAATAATCATATTATTATCTTCGATAATTGTACCATTATGAAAATAAATCGATTTAGTTGAAGATAAATAACATAAATGTAACAAATCCACTACCAATATAAGATTAATGTTTTTATTCAACTTCTCTTCTTGTGTATTCAAAAATTTATATTTCCGCGGCGGATCAAATAACCATGCTATTGAACCACATTGTTCTATATAAGCTTCATGTAATGAATGAGATATATCATTAATCAAACTACTATAATTATTCATAAATTTATTTATATTCGTATACATCATTTATCTTCCTTTCTTCTTACAATAAATCATTTTTTAATAAATCATTTTTTAATAATCATATAAATAAAATTTAAAATTTTCTTTAATAATTTTTCATTGTAACAAATCATAGCTTTAATAAACCATTTTTTAATAAATTCTCTTATAATAAATTTTCTTATAAAGAATTTATTAAATAAGGTAAAAAAAATATTAGATATATTTTTTATATCTAATATAAAACAAAAAATATACTATAAATTAATTTAAAAAAATTTATAGTATATTAATAAATTCATTATAATAATCATTAAATTCTTCATCATTAAACATATTTTTTGTAAACTTACCATCTTTAATAGCGCATATTACATCAAAATAATCTACTAAATTTACTACTATTGATAATATCTCTAATTTATCATCATCTCCACTTATTTCTACTATTCTAAAATTATCATAAAATTCATGAGTATAAAAACATTCATTATCTGCTAATAATTCAATAAATCTAATTGCACTTTTTAAATTTCCAAATTCTAATAACGTATTTATTCCTCTACTCATAACTGCAAATCTAGATTTAATATCTTCAGCTTGATAATAACTAAATGTTAACATTTCAGGCATCATTTTATTATTATCAAAATATATAAACATTAATTTCATTAAATTTAAATTTTTCTCCCTTTCTGTAATTTTTTGAATACTTTGATAATTCTTTCTTCGTATCATAATTTTTGCTACTCCTTTCAAATTTTTATTAATCTTTGATTAAAGATTATTATTTTTTTTATTATTTTTTATAGTATTAATTAATAAATAAAAAAATAAAGATTAGATTTTTAATAATCTATCTTTATTAATCTTTATTAATTAAATCTTTTTTAATATACGCTGAATTAATTTTAACGTTTCAATCAATTTTATATTGCGCTTGTTTAATAAACTTAAATTACGATTTAACCAAATTAAATTTCCTTTATCTATGTCATAATAATAATCTACTATTTCTTCTTTCTCATTCATATTAAACAAGTCTAAACTTAAAGATTTATTTGTATCTATATTTATTTCATTATTTGTTTTTTTCTCGTTCCCATTATTAATATATATTTTTGTATAGACTTTTTTGTATTCACTCGGAGCTTCTAAACTAATTAATAATAATTCAAGCCGTTCTAAGTCATCGCGCTGATCTCTTAATGAATACTTTTTCTTTGAAACTTTTTTTATAAATTTATTTTTATAATTTTTTTCTTCTTTAATTCTAGAAGTACTATTTAAATTTTTATTACAATTTTTAGAAATATTAGTTTGCTCTTTTTTAATGATATCAATCTTTTCTTCTGTATCATTTATATCATTTGCATCATTCATATCATTTATATTATTTGTATCATTTATATCATCTGCATCATTTATATCATCTGTATTACCAAACCATAAAATTGATAACTTTTTAGTATCATTAGCTTTAAGTAATTCAATTTCACTTGAACGATTATAGCTATAAGCATCTTTATCTTCTGCATATTGATAACCATCTTTTAATAATTCTAAAATTTTAGAATATCTCTGCTCTAATAAAATATCAAAATCTTTAGAAGATTCAATTAATACATCGTTAATAAATAATGAATACATTGATCTTATTCCTTTCTTTTTCAATTTTTATAAAAAAATAAAATAAAAATTAATAAGTATATTTTAGTATTTTATGTTTAACCTTAATAGAACAAGTTCCATTAGCCTTATAGACTAAAGTCAAAGGTATTTAATATTAAAAGACATTATTAATTAAATTATCTAAAGCCAAAGGTATTTAATATTAAAAGACATTATTAATTAAATTATCTAAAGTCAAAGGTATTTAATATTAAAAGACATTATTAATTAAATTATCTAAAGTCAAAAGTATTTAATATTAAAAGGCATTATTAATTAAATTATCTAAAGCTGAAGAATTATTATTGTTATCATTTTGCGAAGGGGGGGAAATTATCGTATCATTAATAGAACTGTTTATAGAAGCGTTATTTGTAGAAATATTATTTATAGAAGTATTATTTATAGAAGTATTGTTTATAGAAATATTATTTATAGAAATACCAGTTAAATCTGACATCAATTCTTTAAAAGGTATTATAGAATTATTAAATATATGATTACTTATCCAATATCTTTTACCATTATTTAGCGTTAATACTTTTTTCCAATATCGTATTTTATTTTTTAGCACTATATTATTTTTCACATTTTCTACAAATTGATTATCAATATATTTTTGCAATATATTAAATACATCTTTATTCTGAAATATTTGTAATAATTTTTCTATGATGATAGTTTTATTACTCATAATATCATCAGTATTAATGTCATTATCTATATCACTGTCATTATCATTATCTGTATTAATATCACTGTCCGTATCAATATCAATATCATTATCAATATCATTATCACTGTTATTATTATTGCCAATGGCATTATCAATATTATCAATATTATCAATATTGTCGGTATCTGTATTAATATCATTGTCACTGTCAATATTACCATTATTAATATTCTGTTCCGTATAATTATTTAAGTCATTCATTTTCACTTCTGAATTATTCGCTATTAATAAATGAAATTTATTTTTATATATTTTTAACGTTTTGGGATTGAATAATGTTAATAAATAAAAATGCTTTAATAAATCATCATTAGTTTGTATTGTATCTGGTATCTCTATTAATAGAGGATATGCAATATTACATTTTGCTTTTAATATTTTTGTATTTTGTAATATTGATATTATATCATCATCAAAATAATTATAATAATCTCTAATAATTGTTAATAATTGAAAAAAAGCTGATTCATTTGTCTTGCGTACTTTATGCTTTTTCGCATGTTGTACTGAAGATATACGATCGGCTATCTGTCTAGGAAATCTTCCATTAGCATCATAAAACTTCATTTGTACATTATAATCATCATTATCTATTCTATAACCAGCTAAAAAATCTTTTATAATAATTTGTTCATTATTTAAATCAATATTATTTATAGTTTTTAAATTCCATTTTGTTCCTATGATTTTACCTGATTTATCATATTCAGGTATCACTTGAATATTTAATTCTTTACTTTCAATAGCCATTCCATTTAATCCCAAAAATAAACGTTGTAAAGTTAATGGAGTTTTCATTTTTAAATTTAACATCCTTTCTTCTAAAAAATCTTCTTCTAAAAGATTTTTTCTTCTTAAAAAGATCTTTATCTTAAAAAGATCTTTATTCTAAAAAATTTTTTTAAAAATTAATAAAAATAAATCTAATCATTTCTATTAGCTTTTTTATATTATATAATTATATTATTTTTTAATTTAACATGCTGATATAAAAATGTTATCGGTAATTTTTTTTTGCTTTTAAAACTTATATATTAATATAATTAATTATTTACTACTATAAAAATTTTTTTTCTGCATAGAACTATTTAAATTTGTTTATATACTTTTTATTATAAAATAAAATAATATATAAAAAGCCATAGAATAAATGGTTTTTTATATTAATAAAATCATTTATTGATAGATAAATAATTTTCCGACGCTGAAAAATTATTTATTTAAGAAAAAATTTAAGTAAAAATTATATATATATTGTAATATATAGGTATTATAATATAATTAGAGTTTTATCTATATTTTTGGCTTATAAATTTATATTAAAATTTTAATAATTGATTATTAATAATTAATTAATTGATTATTAATAATTTAATAATTAGAATATTGATTTTAATATTAATCGTAACTTTTCAGTTATTTCTCAAAAAATGTTATTAAATATCATATTAATTTTATATTAACTATTATATATAAAATACTATACAAAAATAATATTATAAATTGTTATATTAAAATAATATTTATTAAAATATCACCAAGTAATTTTAAAATAATATAAAAATAATATCATTTTTAATTTTTAATTTTTAATAAATGATATATTATAAATCATTTATAATATATTATAGTTAATATAAAATTTATCATATATCATAAATCATAAATGATATTCATTATATATTATTTATTAAAAATTAAAAATTAAAAATTAAAAATGATTTATAATATATAATGAATGTAATTTTTAATTTTTAATATATTATATATTAAAAATGATTTATAATATATTATTTATTAAAAATTATATATAATATATTATAAATTAAAAATTAAAAATGATTTATAATATATAATGAATGTAATTTTTAATTTTTAATATATTATATATTAAAAATGATTTATAATATATTATTTATTAAAAATTAAAAATTAAAAATGTGACTTTTCAGTCAGCTTCTCAAAAATTTTTTAATTTTTTTATTTTTTTCTTTTGTTTTTGACTTTATTATATTATTACACATATATATAAAAGTATATAAAAAAAATCATATAATTTTTTAAAAAATTATATGATAAAACAATATTTTTTTATAATATTACCAAGTAATTTTAATATGTAATTGATATTTATCATCTACATTTAAATTGAATTGATATCCTCGAACAATTAATACATAACATAATGTATAAATACTTACTAAATCATCATTTTGTTTAATAGGTATTATCATTTCATGTTCAGATTTACCTGCTAAAATTGAGGTTAAAAACTGTTGGTTATATGAAATATATTCTTGATCATTAAATAATGTTTGAATTTGTTGTGCTAATGTTTTTGATGGAATAAATGCAGAATCATATTCTAATGTATTTAATGCAGATACAATAGCATTAATAATATTATTTTTTATAGTATTTGTATTTTTGGTATTAATATCTTCTTGCTGAGAATCATTTATAGAATTATTAGATTGTTCTTTTTTAAGAATATCTGTATCAGTACCCGTATCTGCATTAATACTATTAGAATCATTTATATAAATTTCATCTGTATTATTAGAATTTTCTATATCATTAAGATCTTCTGTATTATTAGAATCTTCAAGAGTAATACCATTATTTTTATTCTGGTCTTTAATTGTATCAGCATTTTCTTCTATATTATCTGTATCATTTATATCATCTGTATTATCTGCATCATTTATATTATCTGTATTATCTGCATCATTTATATTATCTGTATTATCTGCATTCATATCATCCATATCATTTGTATCATTTGTATTATATGCATCATATATATCATCTACAGTATTACCAGACCAATAAATTGATAATTTTTTAGTATCATTAGCTTTAAGTAATTCAATTTCAGCATTATTATTATAGTGATAATTATCTTTATCGTCTGCATATTGATAACCATCTTCTAATAATTCTAAAATTTTAGAATATCTCTTTTGCTGTAAAATATCAAAATCTTTAGAAGATTCAATTAATACATCGTTAATAAATAATGAATACATTTTATCTTATTCCTTTCTTTATTAATATTATTTACAATAAATATAAAGCAATATTTGTAAAAAATTACTTATATAGTATCAAAATTTTGATGGCTTAATATAATACCTACATTTGATTTGTTTTTACTATATATAAAATTGTTATAATAAATATCTATGGGATTAATTTTAAATTCAAATTGTACATAATTATCTAAATGCTGAATAGCTTCTTTTAATGTACCATAAGACTGTAATGGAGTATATCCTGTAGTATCACTACTATCATCGCCATAAAATTGTACTAATATATATTTAGTATTTTCATATATTTTAAAATATCTAATTATAAAATCTTCTTCACGAATCATAAAATTATCTAATAATAATGAAGTTAATTTTAATAATTTATTATAAACATCTTTTTTATATGCTTTTAAATATGTATATTGTTTAAAATAATCATAAAAATAATCATAAATAGTATGATATATAAGTCCATATATATCATATGTTATACCGTTAATTTTTTGTTGTAATAATGGCTTATAAGAATCTCTTTGTGAAGAAACTGTACTACTACTATTAGTAGTATATTGTATTAAAGAAGTAATAGCAAATGCTTTATATTTTTCCTGATCAAGATTATTATATCGAATATTAGTAAAATATTGTTTATAAGATTGAAAATAATCAGCATCAGATATTTGATAAATAAAATCATTTAAGAAATTAATTAAATTAATTTTGAATATAGGCTGAATTTTATTTATAAAAAAATTATCATATTGAGTAAAACTTTCAGAAGTTTTAAAATATATATCTAATAATTCATTAATATTAAAATTATTAATATTAGAAATAGAAGTATTTGTGTTCATTTTTACACATCACTTTCACTTTTATATTAAAATAATATTATTATAAAATTATCTATAATATAAATTAGATTTTAATAATCTATCTTTAATAATTTTTTTATATAAAGAATTTTTTAAAAGGATCATTTAAAGAAATTTTTTAAGAAAATTATTTTAAAAGCAATAAAATTGTGAAAATATAGAAGAAAAAGACATAATTATTAAAATGCAAGAATGACAAGTATTTTAGACTTGTTTTTAAAATAGTCCTATTTCGCGTTCATGAAAAATTTTAGGCATAATATATAGGCCTCGAAGAAAATGCGATACAGGTCAAAATAAAAGCATTTATGAGCATGTCTTAATTTTTAAAGGAGAAAAATTTATTAATAAGACTTAAAAAAGAAAATAAAAAAACAAAGGTCTTACCCATTATTTTTGAAAATTTTTATTTGATTAAAAATTGAGAGTACAAAAATAATAAGGTCTGTGTCAAAATTCCAAAAAAAATTCAAAATATATTTAAAGAATTTTTAGAATTTATTAATACTAATTTTATTTTTCCAACTTCCTTTCACGAAGAAAAAATATTCATATTAAATTAGTAAGATTTTGATAAACTTACATATTTCTACATAAGAATTTAATCTATTATGAATTAGATTAATTATTTTTATTATTAATTTTAAATATTCAATATTAAATTAATTGTACACTAATAATCTTAATAATTATTTAGTTTGTCTCCAACAAACATCATCCAAAAAAATTATTATTATTATTATTAGGAGGGAATTAAAATCATCACAAAATAAATTTGTTTATCTGGGTCATGAGTGCATTTTACGACCTAAGTACTTTAAATTTAAGTAGAATTAAAATTTAAATTAATATAATTAAATATTTTCTTAATAAAACTTTATACCTTTTATTTTGGTTAATTCTGTAAGTAATATTACGTGGTGAATATTAAAAATCATAAAATGATCTATTAACCAAGTTTCAATTTCGCGTACTAGTTAATTAAATTATATAAAAAATCTAGTTAATAGCAATTAATACATTTTTAAGAAGTAAAATTTATTAATCTTGGAGTATTTAATTATATTTTAAATTAAAAGTAAATATACTTTTTTACTTATATTAAAGCCTTTTTGCAGCAACCAGTATGGAATTAAATATTTAAAGACTTTGTATTAATAAGATGTTAATTTAATATTAAAATTTTTCATTTGATCGCGCAGGGACGGACTAAGACTTATTCTCACGGATTATTTCTTTTTCAAAATGTGTACCGGTGTTGATGCTCTCGTGTGCGGCCAAAATTACTAAATATTAATATATAAATTAACCAAAATTAATATAATTTATATTAATTTAATTAATATTCTGACGTAAGAGCCTCGGTCATTTTTATTTTAATTTACTGTACTACATAGATCAACAAATATCAATTATTTCAATGAATTATATTAATTTCTTTATATTAATATTTTCATATAAATAATAAAACTTATTTATACTTTTTATTTAAAAAATTTTTCTTTATATAAAAATAAATTTAAATTGCTAATTTTATTAAAAATAGAATTTCCTAAAATTTTTTATATTTATTTAATATATTCTTTGCTACAAAAGCTTTAACATATTGAATAGAAAAAGATTTTAAATCATTATTATTAATTTCTATTAAAGTATCTAATGTTTTAATAATAATATTAACATCCAATTCTAAATTATCGCGGAGAGGAATATCTTTTATTTGTTCTAATGAAATATTAAAATATTTAAGATATTGATTATTGCTTTTAAATACATATTCTAATTTTAACCTATTTTCAGTAGTATTATATTGATTTAATATATAGTGTAAATATAATTTATTAAATTGGTCCAATGATAATTTATCATCAATTAATTGTTTTATAATTGTTTTAATAATATTAATATTTTTGTCTAAATAAATAGGTATATTATTGATCAGTTTTAAAGTTTCGGCTTGTATATCTATATCTTCATTTAATGGATCTAATGTTTTATAATAAACAGCTATGAATTTTTGTAGACGTTCAAAATCATTTTTGTTTAATGTGTTTAAGTTAACATCATTTATCTGTGATATAATTTGTTTATCTGATAAATCATTAACATCATTTATCTGTGATATAATTTGTTTATCTGATAAATCATTAACATCATTTATCTGTGATACATTTTGCTTATCTGGTGAATCATTAACATTATTTATCTGTGATACATTTTGTTTATCTGGTGAATCATTAACATTATTTATCTGTGATACATTTTGTTTATCTGATAAATCATTAACATTATTTATCTGTGATACATTTTGTTTATCTGATAAATCATTAACATTATTTATCTGTGATACATTTTGTTTATCTGATAAATCATTAACATCATTTATTTGTGATACATTTTGTTTATCTGATAAATCATTAACATTATTTATCTGTGATACATTTTGTTTATCTGATAAATCATTAACATTATTTATCTGTGATACATTTTGTTTATCTGATAAATCATTAACATCATTTATTTGTGATACATTTTGTTTATCTGATAAATCATTAACATTATTTATCTGTGATACATTTTGTTTATCTGGTGAATCATTAACATTATTTATCTGTGATACATTTTGCTTATCTGATAAATCATTAACATTATTTATCTGTGATACATTTTGCTTATCTGATAAATCATTAACATTATTTATCTGTGATACATTTTGTTTATCTGGTGAATCATTAACATTATTTATCTGTGATACATTTTGTTTATCTGATAAATCATTAACATTATTTATCTGTGATACATTTTGTTTATCTGATAAATCATTAACATTATTTATCTGTGATACATTTTGTTTATCTGATAAATCATTAACATCATTTATTTGTGATACATTTTGTTTATCTGATAAATCATTAACATTATTTATCTGTGATACATTTTGTTTATCTGGTGAATCATTAACATTATTTATCTGTGATACATTTTGCTTATCTGATAAATCATTAACATCATTTATCTGTGATACATTTTGCTTATCTGATAAATCATTAACATCATTTATCTGTGATATAATTTGTTTATCTGATAAATCATTAACATCATTTATCTGTGATATAATTTGTTTATCTGATAAATCATTAACATCATTTATTTGTGAAATATTATTAATTTTTAAAATATAATATATTGTATTATAATGACAATTAAAAGCATCAGCTAATTCAATAGCAGAAAATGGACTATGCATATTATACAAATACTGAATAATTTTTATTTGAATTAATTTTAATTTTTTCATAATATTTATTTTTCTCCTATAAATATAGTTTTTAAAATATTATTAAGAATAATATTATTATCAATATTTAATGTTTTAGTGATTCTATTATTAAATAAGTTTAAAGACTTATTTATTTGTGAAATATTTTGTTTATTCGGCAAGTCCAAAGAATTATTTATTGTCGTATTATTAGAATTTAATATTCTATATATAGTTCGAGTAGAACAATTAAAAGCATCTGTTAATTCATTAATTGAAAATGGACTATTAATTGAATATAAATATTGTATAAGTTTTTTTTGTTCAGGAGTTAATTTTTTCATAATAATTACCTTTCTTTTTATTTTTATTATTTTTTATAATTTTATAGTTTATTTTATGATTATTCATTTTTAATATTATTAATTAAACATATATTAGAATTATTATTCGGTAAATCATTAATATCATTTTTATTTAATACAATTTGATTATTTGACAAATCATTAGTATTATTTTTATTTAATGTAGATTTTATATTAAGTATTTTGTAAATATATCGAGTAATGCAATTAAATATATTAGCTATTTCTGTAACAGAATATAATTTATTGATATATAATTTTTTCATACAATCTTTTTGAAAATTAGTAAATTTTTTCATTAAAATTACCTCTTTTATTATTTTTTCTTATTTATTTTTTCTTGCTTAATATTATTTTGTTTAATATTATTTTGTTTAATATTATTTTGTTTAATATTATTTTGTTTAATAAGGCCATAAATAGTTTTTTTATTACAATTAAAAGCTTTAGATAAATCATTAATCGAAAATTCACAATTAGGATCATTATACAAAAATTTAATCATTTCATCGCGTAATTGAACTAAATTTTTCATATTAACCTTCCTTTTATTATTATATTTTAATATTTTTATTAAAATATAATAGTATTAAAAAATAGATATAAATAGATAAATATTATCTATCAATAATAAATTAATAATATATGATTAGGCATAATTATTTAAAACTGGTTTTAAATTATCAATATTTTAATTAAGAAAAATTCAATGAAATATTAACTAATATGTTACCCAGCGTATGTCAATATAGAATTTTTGATATTAGTTATTGATTAATACGCCAATACTTAATTGGCTAATATTCAATTGAAAAAAAATTCGCACCCTAAAAAGCCACTAGCCTGTTAATAGGCTAGTGACTTGTATTTTATTTTTTAAATTAATTAAAGTTCAATATAATTTGATTTGTAATCTTTATAATAAATTTTATCATTATGCTGTATTATATATTTCATTCTTTTTAAATCATATAATGTTACAGGTCTGAAATAACAATAGCCATAATAACTAGCATCAGCAAAACTCCATAAACATTGACGAAGAGTAGCAGGCGTAGGACCATCATCATAATTATCATAATCATATGTACATATATATTGTGATATTGCTTTTGCTCCATTTCTTGTTAATACATAGTATAAATCGTGTTCAGGATATTTTTTGTTAATAAAACCAAGTTTATCAAGAATTTTAAAGAGAATCTTTTGTTCATTCATTATTATTTTCTCCTTTGCATATATTAAAAAAATTTTACATAAATTTTAGAAAGACTAAAAAATAAGTCTTAACAAGGTTTTTAGTAAACCATTAAAATGGTTTTAAATAAGCCTTAAAAAGGCTTTGAATAAATCTTAAAAAGGTTTTGTTAATCCGCGACAGCCAAGGAATTTACTTGTATCATTAATATTCATAACAGGATCTGCAACTAAATACATTTGCGGAGGATAATAACCAAACTTATGATAAAAAGCTGAAGCATATAATACAGACACAATAATAATATCATCATCATTAACTGATGGAAAATCATCACAATCTACAATTTTTTTAATAAAAATTGGTATATTATCAATAATTTTATCATATACAGTATCTATTTTTGCGTTTAAAACTTTATAAGGAGAATTTTCATCTTTTAACACTGAAGGATATGTATAATCAATTTTATTTCCAATATATTTACGAATTTTAGGATCAAAACCACAATCTTTAACAATATTAATATCATGAGGTAAAGTATTAATAACTGTCATGATTATCAATTCCCTTCGTATAAAATTAATTTTTATAAATTAATTATCATTATAAAGATTGCTATTATAAAACCTTTTATAATGAATTAATTCCATCTGTATTATTTTTATGTTCTTTAGGTAAATGCTTAGTTGAAAAATTAAATTTATTCTTTAATTTAGATAAACGTTCGTGTTTTGCTTTTAACTGATTTTGTTCAATTGCTTCAATATCAGCTAGAAGCTCTGCTTTAGTCTTTTTTTGACATGATATAATTTCTATATTATTATTATTAGACGGATTAAATGATACGATATCAATTAAATCTTTTTTGGGTGTACGTTGTTTAATTTCATCATTTTGCTGAACAAATGAAACGATTTCTTCACTACTTAATTCTGCATCAATATTCAATGCAGGATTTTTATGCGAGTGCGTATTAGTTTCAATTTTTTCTCCAATTATTAAATTCAAATTAATAAATGTATTATTAAATTGTGCTATATGACGTTCATATAAATCGTTACACATTATATAATCATCATTTAATATATGATATTTTTTAGCAAAATATCTATAAAATCCGCGACATTTACGAGCATTATCAATTTGTATATTAGTAAATCCAGTAATTTTTACAAATAATGGATACAATATACCAAATAATTCTTTACTTTTAGTTTCACTAGTAAACATTTGCATATGTTCATATGTCATATTAGGAATAGCTCTAAATATTAATTCACGACATTGCTTTCCAGCACTAATCTTTTTAGATTTATCAGTTGTATTTTGTATAGGTGTAAAGCATGAAAATCCTAATGATTCTACAATATTTTTATGTGGTGTTAGTTTCGCACTTTCAGGACGTTGAATATTTTCTACTGGTATATTATTAGATTGGCTTGCTAAAATTAATGCTGCTTGAGCAACAATAGTTTGGCAATTATTACATAAATGCGTATTTAAAAATTGATTTTTATCAGTTTCATTTAATGTATTTATATCAATAATTTTATGACAATAAGAACATTCATGCTTATGTTCATTATCATTATTTCCGCTAATAATAATTTTGTCTTTAGCAGTTAAATTAAATATATTAACATGTTGTAGTAATTGACGGATTTGATCATCAGAACCAGATATTGCTATTTGATTATTAGCAGCCATGTTTATATTCTCCTTTCTTATATGTAAAATTAAGAGATATATTTATAGTGTATCCAATAATTCATTGGCTTTTAATTCATTATATACTTCTTCAAATTCATCAGCGCCATGTAAATAAGCGGTAATAATTCTTTCTAAATTTTCATAATTCCATAGCATACTGATTTTAACATTTGCCGCAACAAGTTCAATAATATCATAATATATTTTTATATTACAAATTCCATAATGTTCTGTAAAATCATATAAAGTATATGTACCTTCATTAATTATTTTATAATCAGTTGTTACTTTATTAATTAATGATTCAATATAGTCATTGTTATACATTATATCTCCTCCTCATTAATGATATTATTAATAATAATTTCATTAATTATATCTACTAAAGGATAAATATATCTTGATTTTAATCTATTAATTAAATTGATATTTACAGTATCTTTATACATTTCAAAAAATAATTGAATATTATTAAGTATTTCATAAGATATGTAACAATCATTAACAGCAAAAAAATCTATATCATAGAAGCATTGATTACTATTATTAACAGTTAAATTAATAACTTTATTAATTGATTTATTATCTAAATGTTTAGCAGACGGAGAATAATAATCATATATTAATTTACAAATAACGTCATATTCAGTCCGACTTGATGTGGCATTAACAACATTATTCCAAAATTCATCAATCAATATATGTTCATCTATAGGCCAATTTGATATTTCAAATCTTGATTTAGTTTTTACTATTAAATAATTATATTGATTAATAAAATGCTGAGCAACATTATCATAATCAATAAGAGGAAAATTATTCCAATTATTAACTATAATATCAATAAATCTTATAATCAATTGATTATTATTCGAGTTTATTGTCATTTTTATATCTCCTTTTCAATGTTATTATTTGTCAAAAGGAAATTTAAAAGCTGAATAATTATTAATAATTGCAATTATAAATTGTTCAGCAATAATAGAAAATTCATCGATACTATAATAATCACTTAAAAGTAAATCTGAATCTGCCGATCTAAATGCAAATCCTGGATATATACTAGTAATTATAATTAAATTATTTTTATTCAATAATTGTGGTTTAAATACTTCATATGGAGGTATAATAGTAATAGATTCATTTTGTAGCAAATTGTTAATCTTGTTTTCATAATATTTTGCTACTCGATTACGTATTATATTTATTTTATTATTAATTTGAGTAATTTCAAAATGTAAATTTTTAATTTGTTGTTCATATTGAAATCGTAAATTTTGTAAATTAGACATTTCTTTATAAACATTATTTGTATTAAACATTTTAAATCCTTCTTTCAGATAAGAACAATTTACTATTATTAACAATAAGTAGTATTAACCAAATACTACTTCACCAAATACTGCAATTTGAATAATATTATCTACAAAATACTCATCCCAACTTGTTTCATCTTTAAATCGAGGCTGATGTCTAACAGAAGAAATTGCTTTAGATAGTTGCTTAAAGTTAACAGTATGTTCTTCATAATCTTCATTATCAATAATAATAAGCTTACCGCCGTTTTTTAAGCAATTAAACCATTTATCTTCAACACATTCTCCAATTAATAATTTATATGAAATAGATGTACGTACTTCGCTAATCCAATGTGCCGAAGCATAAGTCATATCAGCAAGAATATTAGACATAATCTGCTCATTTGTAATATATGAATTATTTTTTGAAGAATTATTATTTTGCATTATTACAAACTCCTTTTATTTTAAGAATTTAATCATATTTTAATTATATATTTTATTAGGTTTTTAAAATATGATTAGACTTTTAAATACCTATCATTAATTTTTAATGAGAAAATGCTCCCTGAAATTTTATAAATTTATGGATTTTATATAATATCGATTATTGATAATTATATCATAATCTTCTTGTAGTTGTTTGTCTTTACGTATAAGAGATTTAATCATTAATTTTGCAGCTTTAAAACTATTTAATGGAACGCCAATTCTTTTATGTTCTTCTTTCATACATTGTTCAAATTCGTCAAAATATTTAGAAATTTGTATAATATTATATAATTTCATTTTTATTGCTCCTTTCACAAATATAAAGAAAAAAGCTGTATAATTGAATTAATAATTATACAGCTTTTATTATAAAATTGTTAGTATTAATTAAATGAATTTTTTATTTTAAAAAACCAAATAAATTTTATTCAAGTTCAGTAAAAAATTTTTGAATAGGCTGTAAATTCTTCGCATACAAATCATTAGTCATCAAGTAAACTTTTTTGCCAATAGCATATTGTTGCGGTGAATATCTTACATAGCCTTTTATATCTTTTCTCAACATAGAGATTTCATCACTGCTTTTGTTAGTTATGTCAATCAACAAGGCATATTGAAGTTTAAATTTAGCTTTACAAGCTTCAGCATCTTGTAAAACTTTCATCGCTTTTTTATCTTTAGTCAATTTATCTGTGTTATTTTTTACCAGCTCACGAATTTTAAACCCAGGTTTGTCTGCGCTCGGCTGATTATCTACGAATTGGCGAGTTCTCGCCATTTTCTTTTTAATAATTTCTGCTTCATCCAATATTGCCAAGCAAGTAGGGCAAAGTCCAGTCCGTTTACAACGTGTTTTCAATTCTTCATCAGTAATTTCATTGATTGCAAATTCATGCTCGCTATGAGCGAGACATATTGCCATTGTTCTTGCTTCATCTTTATAATTCAAGTGGTCAATTTCTTTTACTTTTTGTTGTTTAGGCTGTCCAATTTGTAAACCATTTTGAGCTGCAAAAGCTGCTAAAAGCTGAAGCTGTTCATTGGACAGGTTTTCAAGTTTAATAGTTTGGTTTGCCATTTAAAATTTCTCCTTTCAATTTACAAGAAATAACGTTTTTTTAACAAAAAAAAGCGTGTTTATTAATCTTTGGCGGTATTAAATTTATTAATTAATATTCATTTTCTTCATTAATGAGATTGAGTTTAATAAACTCTTTTTTACACGCTTCGAATTGTCTATCAAATATTTGACTACACATTTTTATTGTTTTACCAAAAATTGTAAACGGTTTAGCATAAAATCTTTTATAGTAATCTTTATGTTCCAATTGTTCAGTATCTGTTATATTAGTTACATCAATTAAAAATGCATAAGACGAGAATTTAAGATTTTGATTACTATATGTAATATCCATAAATTTATTAAGAATTTCTTCAGTAAAATTAGGAGATTTTATTGCATCATTAAACATTATTTTAAGGCGAGAACCAACATTTTTTCCACCGTTAATAATTTTAGAATTTCGAGTAGAAATATGTTTACTTTTTAATGTGTTATGTAATGCATCGGCTTGAGCGAAGATAGAAGCACAGTGAGAACAAATTCCTTGTTTTTGACAGATATCGATAAATTCTGAAGGAATATTATCAATAATAAATTCATTATCGCAAGCATTACAAGTCGCTGTAGTTTTAGTATCATCTATATAATTAAATTTATCATGTGATTGTTTTTTAATGACGGTTTTTAATATATCTGGAGAAATATTATTTTGATCCAAGAATTGTTTCAACAAAGTAAGCTTTTCATTATCTGCATTAATAACAATAGTAGAATTTTGATTAAGTTTTTCATTAGACATAATATATACTCCTTTCATATAACAAAACATGAATTTAAAATAATAAACAGAAAATGCATCCTTGCATAATTTGTAATTCTTACAAAATGTTTCTTACAAAGAATCCTTATAAAATATTTCTTACAAAATATTTTTTACAAAGAATCCTTACAAAATGTTTTTTATAGAATAGTTTTTACAAAAATGATTTTTACAAAAGAATTTTAGTCAATGAAATACTTATTAAGCAAAGTTTCTTGAACATAATTGACAAACATTCTATCAAACTTATCGATATTATTAAAATAAGCAGTTGCGAATTTTGTAAAAGTATATTTGCCGATTTTAAAAGGCAAAACAGCCCAGCCATTTGCTCGGGCAAAATACCAACATTTTCGAACATTATCAATTACAATTTCACCATTAAGATTTCCATTTTTATACCTAGATGAAATTGTATTATTTTCAGTATAAGCAAGATTATGATGATCTACAAGCCAGTCAACATAATTTGCATTTTTGTAAAACATATAGAAAATAACATCAGAAAATTCCTGACTCAATTCTAAAGCTTCATTAATTGCAGTATTTTTAAGACAATTGTTTGTTCTAGTAAAATTAATTTGTATAGCTTTCATTATTAATTACTCCTTTCATAAAAAAACAAACTATTAATATACAATAAATTTTTATATTTTTATCAAATCCTTTCAAAAATTATTTTAATCAGTAAAAAATTAAATATATTAGTCAACTTTTTGTTTAATTTTTTATTGACATATCTATTATATAATATTAATATTTTTTAATTTAACATACTGATATAAAAATGACTTTAGTAATTAATATATCAAAAATCATTTTTTAATCAATAAGTTAAATTAAAAAAGTATTAATTTCAGATGAAAGTATATTTCAATTATATTAAAAATTTACATTATTTCAAAAGATCGAAATGCCGCAGCTACTGTATCGAGATAATACATATCATCATTTAAATCGAATTTATAAATATTGTATGTTGAATAATCTTGAAAATTATAGCTAAGATTAAGAATTGAATCACTAATTTCATATGACTTACTAATATGTTTTTGCAACATACTCTCAATTATATTTAGATCAAAATAACTATAAATATTACTTGTTGTTTCAATATAAGTATTATTATTTTCAATAAAAATATGCCAATGACCTTCATAATTATATGTTGGAGTAACAGTATAAATTGCAATTATTTTTCGATTTGTTGGCAATATGTAATTATGATATTTACGCATTGCATTTAATATAATATCTTCAATAGCTTCATGTTGTTCAATATTATATTTACAAGCACGGCGATAAGAATATTCATTGCTAATAATAATCATTATATTGTTCATAATATCCTCCTGTAAATTTTTACGAAAAACACTCCCTGAAATAAAATTTACAGTATATAAATTAAAATATATACTGTAAATTTATTCCAGGAAAATATTTAAAGTTTATTTAATAATTATTTTTTAGTTAATTGCTTAATTGCAACATCACAATAATAAATAACTTCCGGAGTTACTAATTCTTCAACTTTATCAGCAATTGCGTCATATACTTTTTTATACAAATTATCTACAAATTGTTTACTTCCAGGATATAATTTTTGAAGTTTATTATCAGCTAATATATATATATTAGACAAAATTATATCCCAAATTTTATGATTTTCTTCAATTTCTTTAATAGCGTCTTCAACTGCAACTTCCCAGACAACAGAGTCGTGAATAGTCTGTACAAACCAATTTTTAGGATTTTGTTTAAGCTCAATAAGTTTTTCAAGCGTTCATTCTTTTGAAAGCGATTCGAACAGATTATGCCAAGTAACAATAATATGTAAAGCTACACGATTAATGTCATATTCAGGAATATTGATATTTTTAACAATATTCCAAGCTTGTTTAAAATCTGCTTCGTATTTAGCAGAATAATCAATATGTTCATTATTATTAATAGCATTAATGTTAATTGTAGCGTTTGTCATTTAAAACTTCTCCTTTCAATTTAAAAAGCACAGATAAAACATTTTTTGCTGATGTAATTAAATAATTTTTACTATAAAATCAACTCCTTGCATTTTTAATAAAATGTATACAAATAATGTCAATAAAAATTAAATATATTTATAACTAATATAATCAATTTTTTATTTAATTTTTATTAACATACTTATTATATAATATTAATATTTTTTAATTTAACATGCTGATATAAAAATGACTTTAGTAATTAATATATCAAAAATCATTATTTAATCAATAAGTTAAATTAAAATATTAATTATGTAATTAATAAATTGTTTATAATAATATACATAGTTATTATTATTCCAGCATTTATTGCTAAATTTTTCTAGGGTGTAATTTTTACAAATAAAATTATAATATAAAAGCGCAATAATTATTACTGCGCCGAAAAAATTGTTAATTATTATTAATAAAAATATACAATATTATTTTATAAAAGTATTTATAAAATGGATTATTTATAAACAAGATTTATCAAAAATAATTTAAAAACATTACTAATAATTTTTATCATAATTATATAAAAAAAATTAAATAATTTATTTAGAAAAATTTTTAAGAAAGTTTTTCAAATTTATTTAGAAAAATTTTTAAGAAAGTTTTTCAAATTTATTTAGAAAAATTTTTAAGAAAGTTTTTCAAAATAAGAACGAATTAAAGTTAAATTTTTAGGATATAAATTATTTGTTAATAAATATGAATTATTATTAATCTTATAAACTTGAGGAGAATATCGATTGTAACCTTTTGTATCACGACGTAAAATTTTAATTTCATCAGAAGTTTTATTTGTTATATCTAATAACATTGGATAACTTAATTTAAATTCTCGTTTACAAAAATCAGCATCTTGTAAATTTAAAACTAAATCATCATTAATATTATTAATATTATTCTTTAAAATTTCACGAATCTGATAACCAGCTTTTTCTTCACTAGGCTGATTATCTACAAATCTTCGTGTTCTTGCCATACAAGATTTAATATGTGTAGCTTCATCTAAAATAGATAAGCATTTTGGACATAATCCTGTTTGCTTACATTTTTTAAGCGTTTCTTCATCTAATTCATTAATTATAAATTGATGATTATTATCTGCTAAACATGCAGCTATAGTTTTTTCATCATCCATATAATTCAAATGATCAATATTTTTATTGTGTTTATTTGTTAAAGTAATATTCATACCTTGTGCTGCAGCAAATTGTTCTAAAGTTTGTAATTGTTCAGGACTTAAATTTTGAAGCATTACTTTAGTTGTATTTTGTATAGTCATAATTTAACGCATCCTTTCAAATGCTATTATAAATAACAATATTTTTATAATTTAAAAATACTATTAATTAAAATAGAATTAACTTAAATTAGCATTAATTTATTCATTTATAATTACCTCCATAAATATTATTTTATTTATTATTAAGTATATATCATTTTTTATTATAAATAAAATATATTTAGTGACTTTTATTTTTTTTATTTTTTACGGCTAGGTTTTTAATTAAAGAAATTTATATAAGTATTTTTAATTATTACTAATTATAATTGTTTACTATTGTTTCATATAAAATAATATGTTTACTATTGTGTTGAATAAGACTATTATAAATAAAAATTTTTAGCCCAGCGGGAGAAATATACATTTATAAAAATATAATTAAAAATAATCTATCTAAATCATAAAATTTCTATTTATTAATTAATATATTTATAAAAATTCTATTAATTAGTAAAATTATTATAAATATATTTTGAATATAAAAAAATTTATTTTTAAAGATATTTTTTCTATTAAAAGAATAAAAAGCTTTGAAATAAGAATAAAAATTTTTAAAATAAGAATAAAAATCCATATTTTAAAGATAAAAAATTTTTTCTTTTTTAGAATTAATATTTATATAAAAATGAAGATTTTATAACTTTTTATATGGAAATATTTACTATAATAATGAAGAATAATTATATTAGTTTTAATGAATAATTATATTAATTTTAATATTTTTTTTGAATAATAATTTTTATATTAATAAGTAAAAATTTTTATATTAATAAGTAAAAATGGAGTTAATTAAAAACTATAAATTTTATACTAATATAAATGTTAATAAAAAGTATTGATATAGTCATAAAAGAATGAATAAAATTTAAACAAATATTAGTATAATTAATATTAATGAATAGCTGAAAAATTATGTAATTTTAACTCCCTTTAAAAAAAATTTTTAATACATATTGACATAAATAATTACATATTAATAACAATAAAAATAATAATATATAATCATTTACTTTTTAAAAAATAATATACCTAGGGCTATTTACCCCCCTGAAATACTAAGTATAATAGCTATATTTATATTAGCTATTATACTTAGTAAAATTCAGATATTATTTAATTCATAAATATTTCTTATGCAACTTGTTTAAAAAATTCTTGAATAGGCTGTAAATTCTTCGCATACAAATCATTAGTCATCAAGTAAACTTTTTTGCCAATAGTATATTGTTGCGGTGAATAGCGTGTGTATCCTTTGTCGTCTTTTCGCATAAGCGAAATTTCTTCGTCATTTTTACCAGTTATATCAATGAGCAAAGCATATTGAAGTTTAAATTTAGCTTTACAAGCTTCAGCATCCATCAATATTTTCATTGTCTTTTTATCCTTAGCAAGATTATTTGCATTAGTTTTAATCAGTTCACGAATTTTAAATCCAGGCTTGTCCGCGCTGGGCTGGTTATCTACGAATTGGCGAGTTCTCGCCATTTTCTTTTTAATAATTTCAGCTTCATCCAATATTGCCAAGCAAGTAGGGCAAAGCCCAGTCCGTTTACAACGTGTTTTCAATTCTTCATCAGTAATTTCATTGATTGCAAATTCATGCTCGCTATGAGCGAGACATATTGCCATTGTTCTTGCTTCATCTTTATAATTCAAGTGGTCGATTTCTTTCGCTTTTTGTTGCTTAGACTGTCCAATTTGTAAACCATTTTGAGCTGCGAAAGCTGCTAAAAGCTGAAGCTGTTCTTGAGACAGATTTTGAATTTTGATAGTTTGATTTGCCATGAAATTTTTCTCCTTTCAAATAAGAAAAACAATTATTAATTTAACAACAAAGAAAATAAGAAGTGCGTCCTTACACAAATTATTAATCCGTTATTCAAGTTGCTTGGTTTAACTGTTAATTAGTATGAAGTTTGATTACGAAGCACTTGCTGTAATATTTTTTTTGATTCTTTTTTAAGTTCTTGAATAATCGGAAGAACAATACTATCATAGTATTGCTTATAAAAATCTCTCCAAATTGAATTATCATTGAATTTATTGTGAATGAATTCAATATCTTCAAAAATTCGATTATGAGTATTTTTTACTAATGCTTGTAATATAACAGTTTCAATAGTGCAATTTTTACAAATTTTATCTACTAAATATTCAGGATAATAATTTATTAGTATTTGAATTCGTTTAGCAGAGAATGAATAAATTTTATTAATAATATATTCATGTTGCAGTAAAATTTCAGCAACAATCATATGCTTGTTAATTTGGGGAAGTTTAATAAGCGCAGAAATATCAATAATGTCTTTATCGTCAAATTTAAATTCTTGCTTTGAAACATTTTTAGTACTTTCTTCGTTAAATTTAAATTCTTGCTTGAAAATATTGAAAATAGCTTTATTAGTAAATTTAAGTTTTTGTTCTGTGAGATCATAAAATCTTGCTCTATTATTAATAACAGTACCAAGAGTATTTTTTTTGCGATTATTTGTATTAAACATGAAGTATTTCTCCTTTCAAAGAAAACAAAAACAATTTACTTAAATAAACAGTTTACTTAAATAAACAATTTATTTAAGCCGTTTGCTAAAGAAAACAATTAGTTTAAAAAGAAACAAAAAAGACGCATCCTTGCGTCATATTTATTAATCCTTTATTCAAATTGTTATCTATCAGTATTTATTAGTATTCTTTGTCAATCAAACCAAGCTTTGTAAATTCTTTTTGACATGCAGCCAGCTGCGCATCAAAAATCTGCGAACACAATCTAATCTTATGCCCAAGAATTTCATAGACTCGAGAATAAAATCTCTTATAAAAATCTTTGTTGTCTTTAATCTCAGCTTCACTGACGTCTGTGACGTCAACACAAAACGGATAAGATGAGAATTTCAGGACTTGATTGGAATAAGTATTGTCAAGAAATTGATTAAGCATATCTTCATTGAATTGTTCAGACGCTATAGCGTCTGCAAACATAGCTTGCAAACGTTTGCCAACTGACTTACCACCGTTGACAACAATTTTAGAACCATGAGAAGTGATATTTTTGTTTTTCAAATTTGCTCGAAGCATTTCGGCTTGAGCGAAGACAGCGGCACACTTAGGACAGATGCCTTGTTTACGGCAAGCATCAAGGAATGTGGCCGGGATATCGTCGGTATTGAACTCTTCGCCACAGCCGTTACAGGTTGCAATGTGATTAGCTGCGTCAATGTAATTAAAATTGTCTTTTTGCTGCTTAGTGATAGCTTTAAGCATATCCGGTGTGATGTTATTTTGCTGAATGTAAGCGAGCAAGCTTGCCATTTTATTGGCATCATCGGTGGAGATAACAACAGCGTTGTTGATAGTGTTTTGGTTGTTAGACATAATGATTTTTCTCCTTTCTGAGAAAACAAAATAATTATTAATTTACGAATAGTACACAATAATGAACATTAATATATTGTGTACATAAAAATGAACAAAAATTAAGCAAAAAATTTGATTAAATTAATCAATATCTTTAAATACAATTATGACTAATATAATCAATGTTTTGTTTAATTTTTTTTGACATATTTATTATATAACATTTATATAATTTAAAACTATATAAATTTAGGGCTAAACCCTTAAATTTATAAATATATATTTAATTAGGGTTATATTATGAATATAAATTCATAATAAAATAGGGCTTATACCCTGAAAAAAAATTTTTTTCAAAAATATATATTTACAAATAAAATTAATTATATATTAATTAAATAAATTAGTTGTATATAAAAATAAACATTTTAATTATATATTAATTAAATAAATTAGTTGTATATAAAAATAAACATTTTAATTGTGTATTAATAAAAAAAATAATTGTATATTAAAATAAAAATTTTAATTGTATATTAATAAAAAAATTAATTGTATATTAAAATAAAAATTTTAATTGTATATTAATTAAACAAATTAATTACGTATTAAAATAAATATTTTAATTGTGTATTAATTAAACAATAACTGTATATTAAAATAAACACTTTAATTGTGTATTAATTAAAAATTAATTGTGTATTAAAATAAACATTTTAATTGTATATTAATTAAACAAATTAATTGTATATTAAAATAAACACTTTAATTGTATATTAATTAAACAAATTAATTGTATATTAATAAAAAAAATTAATCATGCATTAAAATGAAATTTTTAATTATATATTAATTAAAAAAATATGATAAATATTATAAGTATATAGAAAAATAGGGCAATCCCCGAAATTATAAATATTTACTATAATAAACATATACATTTAATATATAGCACTTACTATAATAAACATGTAATATTATTTTCTAATTAATTTTAAACTAGGGCAAAAACAACACCCTGAAAAAGCTTAGTGTATTATTGATATTATATTCAAAATACACTAAGCTTAATTCAGATTATTTTATCGGCTTAATATTATCGGCTTAATTAATAATCATTCAGCGCGTCACGCATTTCGTCATAATAGCTATCTTCTAATTTTTCATCTTGTATAAACGTATCATTAAAAAAATCTTGAATAGGCTGTAAATTCTTCGCATATAAATCATTAGTCATCAAATATACGCGCTTACCAATCATATACTTCTGAGGCGAATATCTAACATAGCCTTTGCTATCTTTACGTGAGATTGCGATTTTTGCGTCATCTTTACCAGTTATATCAATGAGCAAAGCATATTGAAGTTTAAATTTAGCTTTACAAGCTTCAGCATCCATCAATATTTTCATTGTCTTTTTATCCTTGGCCAATTTAGCCGCGTTATTTTTTACCAGTTCACGAATTTTAAACCCAGGTTTGTCTGCGCTCGGCTGGTTATCTACGAATTGGCGAGTTCTCGCCATTTTCTTTTTAATAACTTCCGCCTCATCTAATATTGCTAAACAAGTGGGGCAAAGCCCAGCTTTTTTACAACGTGTTTTCAATTCTTCATCAGTAATTTCATTGATTGCAAATTCATGCTCGCTATGAGCGAGACATATTGCTATTGTTCTTGCTTCATCTTTATAATTCAAGTGGTCAACTTCTTTTACTTTTTGTTGTTTAGGCTGTCCAATTTGTAAACCATTTTGAGCTGCGAAAGCTGCTAAAAGCTGAAGTTGTTCATTGGACAGGTTTTCGAGTTTAATAGTTTGGTTTGTCATTTAAAATTTCTCCTTTCAATTTACAAGAAATAACGTTTTTTAACAGAAGTAAAAAGACGCATCCTTGCGTCATATTTATTAATCCTTTATTCAAATTGCTATCTATCAGTATTTATTAGTATTCTTTGTCAATCAAACCAAGCTTTGTAAATTCTTTTTGACACGCAGCCAACTGCGCATCAAAAATCTGCGAACACAATCTAATCTTATGCCCAAGAATTTCATAGACTCGAGAATAAAATCTCTTATAAAAATCTTTGTTGTCTTTTATCTCAGCTTCACTGACGTCTGTGACGTCAACACAAAACGGATAAGATGAGAATTTCAGGACTTGATTGGAATAAGTATTGTCAAGAAATTGATTAAGCATATCTTCATTGAATTGTTCAGACGCTATTGCGTCCGCAAACATAGCTTGCAAACGTTTGCCTACGGATTTACCGCCATTTACGACGATTTTAGAACCGTGAGAAGTGATATTTTTGTTTTTCAAATTTGCTCGAAGCATTTCAGCTTGAGCGAAGACTGCGGCACACTTAGGACAGATGCCTTGTTTACGGCAAGCATCAAGGAACGTGGCCGGGATATCGTCGGTATTGAACTCTTCGCCACAGCCGTTACAGGTTGCAATGTGATTAGCCGCGTCAATGTAATTAAAATTGTCTTTTGGTTGCTTAGTGATAGCCTTAAGCATATCCGGCGTGATGTTATTCTGCTGAATGTAAGCGAGCAAGCTTGCCATTTTATTGGCATCATCGGTGGAGATAACAACAGCGTTGTTGATAGTGTTTTGGTTGTTAGACATAATAAAATTTCTCCTTTCAAGAAAGCAAAACAGCAAAGAAAATAAGAAGCGCGTCCTTGCGCTAATTATTAGTCCTTTATGTCAACAATTGTCAATATTACTGTTAATTAGTGTGCACTTTTCATAAGCAATATGAATTGTAAATAAGCATAACTAATTTCATTAAGTGCTTGGATAATTGGCTCATAAACTTGTGAATAATATTGCACATACAAAGCTTTTGCAATTTTGTCTTCAGAGGTAAATATATATTTTTCAATATTATGGAAAATAGTACTTTTTGTAGTAGCAATAAGAGCATCATGAATTGCAGCATCAATTACATAGCTTTCATGAATACGTTCCACAATATAGCTCGGATTATTTTCAATTGTTTCTTGCAATTCTTTTATAGACATTCGATTTATTTCAATTAATACGTAATCATGCTTATTAATAATTTCATCAATAACAAGAACAATATTAATGCGTGGAAGATTAATTGTAAGACCTGCATTAATAGTATGCTCGTTATATATATCAAGCTCTAATTCTTTACGAGCAAGATCGATACTTTTTTGTTTATCTTCACGTGTTTGATTATCGACGACATTACGAAGAGTGTTGTTAGTGCTGTTAAACATTTAAAATTTCTCCTTTCTGAGAAAACAAAACAATAAAGAAAATAAGAAGCGCATCCTTGCGCATTTATTAGTCCTTTAAAACTTAGAGATTTATTTTATTAATTAGTATTCTTTGTCAATCAAACCAAGCTTTGTAAATTCTTTTTGACATGCAGCCAGCTGCGCATCAAAAATCTGCGAACACAATCTAATCTTATGCCCAAGAATTTCATAGACTCGAGAATAAAATCTCTTATAAAAATCTTTGTTATCTTTAATTTCAGCTTCACTGACGTCTGTGACGTCAACACAAAACGGATAAGATGAGAATTTCAGGACTTGATTGGAGTAAGTATTGTCAAGAAATTGATTAAGCATATCTTCATTGAATTGTTCAGACGCTATAGCGTCCGCAAACATAGCTTGCAAACGTTTGCCGACTGACTTACCACCGTTGACAACAATTTTAGAACCATGAGAAGTGATATTTTTGTTTTTCAAATTTGCTCGAAGCATTTCAGCTTGAGCGAAGACGGCGGCGCACTTAGGACAGATGCCTTGCTTACGGCAAGCATCAAGGAATGTGGCTGGGATATCGTCGGTATTGAACTCTTCGCCACAGCCGTTACAGGTTGCAATGCGATTAGCCGCGTCAATGTAATTAAAGTTGTCTTTTTGCTGCTTAGCGATTTGTTTCAGCATATCAGGCGTGACGCCATTCTGCTGAATATAAGCGAGCAAGTCAGCCATTTTTTGAGCATCATCGGTGGAGATAACGACAGTGTTGTTGATAGTGTTTTGGTTGTTAGACATAATGATTTTTCTCCTTTCTGAGAAAACAAAACATTAAACAATAAAGTAAATAAAAGTCAAGCAAAAATTAAACATACTTTTGACTAATTTAGTCAATATTTGTAAATAAAATTATGACTAATATAGTCAACGTTTTGTTCAATTTTTTTTGACAGGTTTATTATATAATATTTATATAATTTAAAGCTGCTTAAATTTAGGGCTATCCCCCTTAAATTTATAAATATATAATTAATTAGGGTTAAATATGAAATTGTAAATTAGCAATTGGCTAGGGCCATACCCTAAAATCATTTTATAATTATAAAACTAATTAGGGCAATCCCCTTAAACTTTATAATTATATGTTTATTTTGGCTAACGGGGCCCCCTATTAAAATTATAAAAATGGCAAAAATGGGTATGGCAGCGGGTGCCCGCATATGACATATATAATTAAAATCAGATCTGTCATTTTTTATATAAAAATTTTTTGGATTTTTTAGATATTATTTTTAGATGTTACTTTTAATTTTGAAAATAAGAATTATGAAATTGAAAAAATTATATAAAAATTTTTTGGATTTTTTAGATATTATTTTTAGATGTTGTTTTTAATTTTGAAAGTAAAAATATGAAATTGAAAAAATTATATAAAAATTTTTTTGGATTTTTTAGATATTGTTTTAGATATTATTTTTAATTTTGAAAATAAGAATTATGAAATTGAAAAAATTATATAAAAATTTTTTTTGGATTTTTTAGATATTATTTTTAGATGTTACTTTTAATTTTGAAAATAAGAATTATGAAATGAAAAAAATTATATAAAAATTTTTTTGAATTTTTTAGATATTATTTTTAGATGTTGTTTTTAATTTTGAAAGTAAAAATATGAAATTGAAAAAATTATATAAAAATTTTTTTGGATTTTTTAGATATTGTTTTTAGATGTTGTTTTTAATTTTGAAAGTAAAAATATGAAATTGAAAAAATTATATAAAAATTTTTTTGGATTTTTTAGATATTGTTTTTAGATATTGTTTTTAGATGTTGTTTTTAATTTTGAAAATAAAAATTATGAAATGAAAAAAAAATTATATAAAAATTTTTTAGATTTTTATAATCTAACTTATAAATTTAATTATATTTTTATGAATATAATTAAATTTATAAATTTTATAAAGATTATTTTAATTTATTTAAACTATTAAATTCAATTGATATATTCATTTTATAATCAAATAATAAAAACAATTAAACTAAGGAGATAAAAATGCAAGCACAAGATAAAATACATAAAATAAAATTTAGTATATATAAGTGTATATGGAATCAAAAATTATATATTGTTACAGCAGATATATATTTAGATGAGCATATATCATTTATATATAATAAATTACGTTATGAATATAAAATTTATAATTTGGATATATTAGAACAAATTTGTTTATTATTACATATATCAGAAAAGCAATATTTAAAAATGGCAAAAAAATATAAAGCAATAATAAAATATGATAAATATATTCATAAAAATACATGTTTATTTATTAATAAAAATGATGCTAAGCGGTTCATTAATGAATATTTAAAAGTTTTATTAAGCTTATTATATATTAGTAATGATGTAATTAATGCTCAATATATTTATAATTACAAATAATAAAAATTGTTCATTATAGTGAATTTTTATATGATAAAATTATATTATTATTATAAAAAGTTTAATAAAATAAGTAAAAAATATATTTTATTAAACAATAAAAATATTATAAAAAGTTTAATAAAATAAGTAAAAAATATATTTTATTAAACAATAAAAATATTATAAAAAGTTTAATAAAATAAATATATAAAAAATTAATATTAGGAGTGAATACACCATATGGCAAATACTGTTCAGGATTATCGTGGCTCTAATAATATAAAAGCTGATAATGAAATATTAAAATCGGCTATAACTTTAGATGATAAGACTTTACAACATATTGCATCTTTATCTATGACTGCAAATAATAATGATGACGATAAAAATTTTTTCAATGATAGTGATAGTGATAGTGATGATAATGATAGCAGTAATGATAATGATGATGATGATAATAAAGAACCAAAAACATATAATAACTTAGATTTAACAAGACAAGTATTACAAAAAGTTAGAGAATATATGAAAGCTGAAAAAATGTCAATGAGTGAATTCGCTCGTCAAACTGGCGTTAGTAAAGCTTGGTTATCAAAATTAAAGCATACAGATGCAAATTTATCTTTAAATACTGCTCAAGATTTATTACATTATATGGGATATACATTACGTCTTACACGCGAAGGATCTGCTATGATTAGTAAATCTCGTATTAGAAAATATGCTTGTAAAAATTTAATGGATGAAAATGTTCAATCATATATTTTATCATTTGATAAAAATATTACTGATAAAAATTCTGAATTAACAAAACAAACCGAAGAGCAGCAAATACAACGTATAGCTGAAAATCAGCAAACTAAGTATGTTACTGCCAAAGGGCAACAAACTAAGTATGTTGTTGGTGAAAACCAGCAAATACAACGTATAGCTGATTCTCAGCAAATTGCTCCTACTCCATCTAGCGTACAGCAGACTCAAACGTCGACTATAACTAATTCTGTGAGTCCGTCTAATTCTACTCCGGCACCAGTTAAATTAAGTCCTGGTCAAACTGTAACTATATCTGCTAATAAAAAGGTAAAAAATACTAATATAACATCTACTGATGAGGAAATGAATAATTTATCAAATTTAGATCAGCAATTTGGTGTAAAAAATACAATGACTAAGCAGCAAAAAACAGCTAATCATAAGATAAATAATTTAGATAATAATATTTTAAATAATAATGAAATTAATTTATTGTATAATGAAGACTTTTTTTCTACACCTTTAGGATCATTAAATAAAAAATAAGTATAAGATAATTAATCTAAAATATAATCTTTAGATTAATTTTTTTATATATAGAAAATTATATAATTATAAAAAGAGGTGAGTATATAATAAAATATTTAATTCCATTTTATGATATTAGTACAAATAGTTTTTATAATCCAAGAGAAATAAAATGCCAGCAATGTAAAATAATTGATAATTATATTGAAGATATTTTAGCTAATCAAAATAAATTACTGAATATAAATACATATATTGAAGATGACATAAAAGCGATAATAAAATTAATACAAGATAAAATACGTATTTTAGAAACATATATAGTTGATGGTTATCATTTATCTGCGTTATTTAATAAATTATATACTTTATATAGTCAAGATATAATTAATAATGATATAACAAATTTAGTTTTTAAAGATCAATTTTTAAATGAATATAATCAAATGAAAAGTTATGATGCGTTAGTAAATAATCGTATATATTATTATTTAAATCATTTTTTAATATATAATAAAAAATATCAAGATTTAATTACAGATAATAATAGTGCATTATTTAATAAATTTTATATTAATGAATTAACGCATAATAATTTTAGTAACAATGCAACTACTACTTATGGAAGATGGTGTTCATTATGCGGATCTCGTAAATTAGATATATATGATTGTATAAAAAATTATACTAATACTAATTATTTTGGTAATAATATGAATAATAACCATTTATTAATTAAGAATTTATATTGTGAGTTAATAGATGATATATTATATATTACATGGCAAGACGTAAATATAGAGACTTATAAATATACATTATTATTTATTAATAATGAATTAATTGGACAATATTCATATAATGAACATATCAATAAACCTGTAGAAGTATATACTAATAAATTTTCAAATATAAATATATATAAAATTTATGTTATTAATTATGACATATTTGATGAACAAATAGCGCAATCATTAAATCAATATGTTATAAATAATAATTATTATGATCATTCTAATATTCGTATAAATGATTTACAAATACATCAAGAAACGATATTATTACCTCAAGAATATTTTATTAAAAATACCTCTGATTTTTATAAAAATGAAATTATTATTAATACGAATAATGATATACATACAAATAATATAAATATAATTGATAAAGAAAATATATATATTGATAATTATAAAAATACATGTAAAAAAGAAATAGTTAATACACAAGTTGGCATTACAGATATTACTGTTAGTTTAGACAATTTAAGTGATTATTATATATTAGATATATTTTGTTTTGTTGAAAATAATATTTTATATATTAAGTGGAGAGATATTACTACTTGTATTCAATCAAAATTATTTCTTAATAGTGTTTTAGTAGGCGTATATGAATATAATGAACATGTAGAAGTACCAGCTGCAATTGATTTAAATCAATTAACGCAAGCAAATGCGTATACTATTTATATTGCAAACTATAATGATAATGGTAAAGAGATAGCATATAAAAAAGTAAAATACAATCGAAAGACTCAAATACTTAATAATAATACAGATATAAATATACAAGTATATGTAATTGATGAAGATAAAAATAGATATGCTTTACCTCGAGGATTAACGCAATTTAATAATGAACAATTATCGGCAATTAATCAACCCACAGCAATTAATACACAAATTATATATACACATATTAAGCCTAAATCAGAAATAGGCATGAATAAATCAAAATATGAATTAGATTCGATTACAAATAATAATAAATTTTATGATAGTATTGATAATTCATTAATGCAAAATATATTATATCAAAATGATAATATTGATTTAAATTTATATAAAACAAAATTGGAAGATAATATAATTAATAGGCAATTTAATGAATATGATTGTATATATAAACCCAGTTTTTTACATAAGAATACTAGTAATTGGGTTAGAAAAAACGTATTGGTGATTGAATATACGGCTAGAAGTAAAAAAAATATTTTAAAACGATCATTACGTACTTTCCCGCGAGATATTGATTTTGATTTTACATGCTTACCTATTAATGTAAATAATCAATTATTTCAAATAATTAATGATTTAGATATAAGTACATGGTATTTTAAAATATTCCCGGTTAGTAATTATATACAAGCAAAATTAATTGATTCTAATTTTACTGAATATGTTGATAATAATTATTATATATGGCAAAATATAAATATGACTTCTTCTAAATTAGCATATCAATTATATCCATTGACATTTGAATGTATACAATTACAATGTAGAAATTTATCTAAACGTGTAGAATTGACTTGGATAGATCCATATGTCAATTGGAAAAAGACTTTAATATATATTAAAGAATATGATGGTAAGTCAGTAAGCCATAAATTAATTTAATTATTGGTATAAATACAATTAATAAGTATTATAATCAATATATATATTTAATTTATAATTTTATATATATTAACGTATATATTATTAATTTAATTAAAAAAGATATATACTAAGCTATTATGTATAATAGAATAAAATTAATAAATTTTATTATAATATATAAGTTACCGATTTGGAGAATAACTGATGCGACTTTAGTTTATGAATCTACAAAAGAAAATCAATATGAAAAAATTGCTTATCGATTAGATAATTTAGAAAATGGAAAGAATTATCAAATTGGAATATTTCCTTGTACTAAGGATGATGTTATTTGTTTAAGTCCTATTCAATTGATTGGTCAGCCAAGATATATTAGGCCAAAACAAGTTATTGATTATGATTATGTATTAAATCGTAAAGAAATTGTAGCTAAAAAAATTAATATTACAAAAGATATAAGCATAAATAAAGATATATATATGACAGAAGGAACTATTGATATTGGAAAGTTCATATGGAAAGAAGATAGATTTAGTGCTTGCGAAAATACGACTTTATGGTTTGAAGCATTATATCCTTTATTAGAAGGCGGAGAATTAACATTTACAATATATAATAATAAACCATGTAGAATACAGGTATATATTAATCAATTAAATGTATTTAATATTACACTTAATAGACAACATGTTTATTTTTCAACAAATGATAAATCATTTATTTCAAATATTATTAATACTGTAAAATTAAATGACAATAATAATGATAATCGAGTAAATATAAAAATTATACCGCAACATTATAGTAAAATTATTATTGATGTACAAAGCGAATATGATGATTGTGTGATTGATATAAAAGATCTTCAATTAAATTATTATACTGGAGAAGAAAAATATAATGATTTAATAAATAATTAAATTATTATACTGGAGAAGAAAAATATAATGATTTAATAAATAATTAAATTATTATACTGGAGAAGAAAAATATA
>Ga0310694_10000455_pt1 | contig 53863 bp, 47 predicted proteins | sample 174DNAGHGhighgp2_FD_203884 | JGI IMG/M metagenome (GOLD analysis project Ga0310694, IMG submission 203884) | Sheep rumen microbial communities from Palmerston North, Manawatu-Wanganui, New Zealand - 1742 DNA GHGhigh gp2 (v2) (version 2) | ecosystem: Host-associated > Mammals > Digestive system... | reverse complement strand
GCAAGTCTTTCACACGGCCTCCTCTAATCAGCACCACTGAGTGTTCTTGAAGATTATGACCTTCACCAGGGATATAGCTGATTACTTCAGAGCCGTTGGTCAGACGAACACGAGCAACTTTACGCAAAGCGGAGTTCGGTTTCTTCGGGGTTGTTGTATAAACCCTTGTGCAAACACCTCTTTTTTGCGGGCACGCATCGAGAGCCGGGACTTTGTTTCTCTTCTCTTTTGGTGTTCGTGATTTACGAATTAACTGATTAATTGTAGGCATCACAAATTTCCTTAAAAGTTATAAATTAAACCAACTTGCCTTCAAAACACATAAAAAACTCTCCGATTCTGAACAGATAACATCTGCCAAAACCCTTGCTAATTATATGTTTTTAAGCAAACAAACCAAGGGCGCAGACACACCACACCCTTTGATAAGTTGGCTGAAACATACCATATTTTTTTTGACTGTCAACCCCAATTTTAAACATTTTTTAATTTAAATGTGTTTTAAAGCCCTACCCGAATCGCCAAGAAAATAAAAAACCTCACGTTTTCTTAAAAAAACTCTTTACAAATAAAAACAAATATCTTAATAAAGTAAATCGTCCACGCGCCCGTAGCTCAGCTGGATAGAGCAACAGCCTTCTAAGCTGTGGGTCAGGCGTTCGAATCGCCTCGGGCGTACCAATAAGAAAAAGGGTTAGATAACAAGTCTAATCCTTTTATTTTTACGGCATGATGAAGGTGCCCAAACATCCCTAAACAGAAAAACGAAATTTTATATTTCCCTTGATTTTGAGAAAAATATTTTGCTATACTACTTTCATCTTGATATATTAGTAGTGACGAGGATATAAAAGTGTCAGAAGAATTAAATCCTATAAGAATCTACACACAAGCTCTTAAATACGCTATAGAGGCTGACCATATTGATGTAATTAAAGCATTGATAAATTATGTTGATGTTAATATGCAATATGAATCTGAGTTTGATAGGGCAACAACGTTCTTAATAGATGCTGTAAGAAAAAATAAGAAAAACATCGTAGAATTACTTCTTAAAAATAAAACTGATGTGAATATTCAAGATTCAACTCGAAATACAGCTCTAATCTATGCAACAATAAATAACTATATAGATATCGTTAATTTACTTTTAGAAAATGATGCTCAAATACTCAAAAAAAATGTTCATGGACAATCAGCGTTAAGTATTTCAATAGACAATAATAAAAATGATATAATAAAAATTTTCATTGAAAAAGGGTGTGATGTTAATGATATTACACAACAAACCAATGCTGATTTACTGATTAAGGCGGTAAAGAATAATAATAAAGAAGTCGTTAAACAGCTCTTAGATCTGAATATATCTGTGAGAGAACTATCTGGTGGAAAATCACCACTAATTTATGCAATAGAAAATAATAACGAAGAAATTGTTAAAATGCTACTAAGCCAAAGCACGTGTTACATAGATTATCCCAATAGACCTAGCGGAACACCATTGCATTATGCAGTAAAAAAGGGAAATGATAACATTATTAAAATGCTTCTAGAAAAAGGAGCTAAAACCGATCTTATTGAAGCTTTGAAATATATTTCAAAAGAGAATAGAGTAGAATTTATAAATTCGTGTAAAATCAATGATGTCATAAATATACTAAAAGAGTATTATGAACCTGAAATTACGAGTTTTATAGAAATAAATATCTCATATCTATCACAAGATAATCAAACAATTTTTAATAATTATTTAAGCGATGAACAGAAAAAAATGAACAAAGAAAAAAAGGATAAACAAATACAAATAGAAAGAGAAAAACATGAACAAAAAAGAATAGATGAACAAAATAAATTAAAAGAAGCACAAGATAAACAACCGAAGCCCTTAGCTAAAGTAATTGATTTTTTTAACCAACTAATAAATAAGATAGACATAAATGAAGAAGATAATAAAAAAATATTAAACGAGAATCTGTATAAGGCTGTAGATGAGTGTGATTATGATCAAATAAAAAAACTAATAAAAAAAGGGGCTGATATAAACTATAAAAAAAATGGTAAACCTTTAATTGCCATACCTTTAAGAATATCACAACAACCAAACCAAAATGTCTGTAATTTAACAAATACGTTACTAGATTTGGGAGCAAAATACGACAGCTCAATTGATGAATTGTGGAGAAATGCTCAGCCTGATGTGCAAAAGTTATTGAAAAAAAGATGGAAAATAAAGGTACCTTTTTCTACATCAGAAAAGTCTATTAATTCACGTGAAGGCACATATGAAAAGTCGACAGGAAACATGGGATACCCTAATAATCCATATATACATACCTCGGGATCTTGGTATAGCGGAAATGAGAAATCAGATGATGAAGATTAAATTTATATTTTGAAAGGAACTTAAGATGGTTGTTACAGGGATTATTGTTATTATATTTGCCATAATACTTCTAAGCAATTTCGCGAAAGAAGATAAAGATGATGTAACAAATACAACTGCTATAGAGAAACATACTCTGACACATGAAGAAAATAAAATTAGAACAACAACTATATCGCCAGATTTAAGCAATATAATGCAAGAATATATATCTGATTTTCTTAATAAGCAGAACCTTCCGTATGTTGTGACACCATCAATCCCCATTGTTTGGTTTGGTGATATGGAGGAATATAACAAATCTCCTACAAAAATCGTGACAGTTGGATTAAATCCATCGCTTGATGAATTTACTGAAAAACGTTTTGATATCATAGACTTGAAACGCTCTGATGCTACCGATAAACTCGCCAGAACGCTTAATTTGTATTTTAAGGATAATCCGTATATGAGATGGTTTGATGGTTTTGAAAGGGTTATTTCAATGCTTGATGCAAGCTATAAAGAAAATAAGGCAACGAACACCGCTATACATATAGATATTTATTCTGCAATAGCAACAAATCCGAAATGGAGTGGTCTTTTGCCTAATGAAAAAAAAGACTTGCAACGAATTGATTTGTTCAAAAAACTTCTGAACCATTTAAACCCAGATATAATATTATTTTCCGTAAATAAAGAAGTTTTTGACGACGTTTTTTATCAGTATAAACTTGAAAAAAGCGTTGAGAATATTGGCGGTAAACCAGGAATTTTTATTCGTAAATACAGTTATTTAAATAAAATACTAATTAGCGGAAGAAATATGAAAGGTACCCCATTTGGAGGATTAAGCAATGATAACCTTCAGGAAACAATGAAAGAAATAATTGAAGTTGATACAGATATTAAAATTGATAAATTTGAAAACAATAGTCCTGCAGTTATAGCAAAATCACAACCGGAAAATAGCTCTGACAAAGCAATATGGTATAAGAATATTGAAAACTATGTTTCTAATTTCAGTGGATATGCGTGCAAAGATGCAAAACAGAAGTATCTTATAGCTTGTTTAGATATATTAAGAATAGAAAATAGACCAATGACGGTAGATGAAGTTCGAGAGAAATGTTTTAATAACTTTGATAAATACGGCATAGATAGATATGGTTATTATTTATCAAAAAGTAATTCAGAAATAATAAATGAGTGCCTCTATCAGCATGCAAATTGTAATCACAATGAAAATGCTGAAAAGCATTATAAATTCTTTGTAAGGGATAACCTTAAACGCTATGCTCTAGACCCTAACATAAAATTGTGGTAACTGTGGGAGCATAAAAATATAAAAGGTAAAGAGTATAGTAAATTAAATCAAAGTTTATTAATAAACCTGTATCTTTATAAAAATCATTTAGGCATTGCTCTGAATTTCAAGAACTCATAATAACGTTGCAAACCACATGAAACGCTTCTTTTTGTAGCCTTATCTTTATCTTCAAATTTTTGTTGGAGTTCTTTTTCTTCAGGCGTTTGTGCTTCATTGTATATAAGCCGATTAAGAACTTCTTGCATTTCCTGTGGATCATCAATGTCCCATAAATCCTTTTTTATAAGTCCAGATGTAAGATTGACTGCAGTTTTGTAGCAAAATCTGGTCCCCCCTGAATAATGTTTTGGCGCATGTATATCTAAATATTCCATAAAACTGTCTCTTTTAGCTTGTGCAGGAGTTTGATTACCGGATTTTTTCCTATAGCTGGATGATGATAAATGTATGGCTGGAGTTTCTATATATGTATTTTTATTCTTTTCAGAAACCAAAGGACAAGATTTAATAAAACTTATAAAAGCTCCTTTTAAAACATCATTTGTAGCGCTGTCTCCATCAGCAAAATTGATGATGATATCTAAAATACTATCCATAGAGGCCAGCCAATTATTAATTTCTTCATCATTTAAAAATGTCTTTTGAGCTAATTCGGATAATTCAGGATGAGCCGTATCGTTAAACGATTCGCGCATTTTTAAAATTTGCGCAAGCAATTTGGCGTTATTAAAAATTTCATCATCATTCTTTATCAAGCGTACCAATGGGGCTGGCATGATACCTTCATTTAATACAAATTTGCGCCATGAATTATTCAAAATATAAGACATTATCTACTCCTGTTATGTTTTACATCTTTAATAATAAAGTATTTCCTAAAATTTTCAAGTATTTTTGAGTTTTTTAAGTCATATTTAATGTACCTATTTTAAGATGCATACTATAATTATATCTAATTGATTTTACATAAAACTTAAAAAATAACTATAAAAATTGTTGACTTTTCTTAAGTTTTAAGTCATAATGGTATCAGAAAATGAGAACAGTATCTTCGCTTAGCAACTAAAAACAAGTGAAAGTTGGCTCTCAAAGCAATATTATGATGTTATTATAAGTTAGGAAAATCAACTTTTTTATGAAAGGAACAATAAAATGTATTGGGTTGTAATGAATGGATATACTTTACCAACACCGTATCTGACAATGGATGATGCTGTAGCAGCAATGAATAAATTGCGTGCTGAAAATGGTCCAAGTATTTTTGATATTATTCACGACTAATAGATAAAATACCGAAATATAAGCGGTAGGTGATTTTATCCTGCCGCTTTCATAAAACTTAAAACGTAACCTTTTGGCTAAGGAATGGCGAATAAATGACTATATCTCAAATTAGGAAAAACAAAATGCTTTTTGATGCTGTTCGCGGTAAGGCTTCTTGCGAATATATTGAACACCTTATCACAAATGTCGGTTCAGATGTCAATGCACAAGATGATAAAGCTCAAACAGTGCTTATGAAAGCCATTAAGAGCAACAGGTATCCGGAAGTAATCCGAACTCTTATCAAGCGCGGAGCTCATACCGATACAACCTGCCGCGGTGTTACACCGCTGATGTATTCTGTCTTAAAAAATAAGAATACGGTCGCAGAAATGCTCTTAAAACAAGGAGCAGATTGCAACGCAACTTGCAGAGGTATTTCACCTTTGATTTATTCTCTCTTAAAAAAAGAGAATAAATTAGCCGAGATGCTGATTAAAGCCGGAGCTGATGTTAACGCTAAATATCGTGACAAAACAGCCCTGATGATAGCGGCAAAATACGCAACCGCGACAAAAATTGTCGGATTGATGATTGATAATGGTGCAGACGTCAAAGCCAGAGACCGAAAAGGCAGAACGGCATCAGACTTCGCCCAATTCAATCGCAATCGCGAAATAACTAACTTACTTCAACCATTATAAATAGGAGAATGACTATGGCAAAAAAAGAATCAAGTCGCACAAAATTCTTAAAAGCAATGATTAAAATTAAAAAGGGTGGCAAAGGTGGTCGTAAGAAATAATCATTATTCAATAACACATAGTATATCATACGATGCTACAGAAGGAGTGTTATATACCCCATTGATGATGGCGGCTTTCAGAAAAGCAGGCTATCAAGAAATAGCCGAATTGATTAAACAATGCGAAAATATCAATGCAACAGAATACGAAGGTAGAACGGCACTGATGTATGCATTACGGTATGATTGTGTTAAGGATATTATTGAGTTGTTTTTGCAAAATGGTGCTGACATCAATGCCAAAGATGAATTAAAGCAAACACCTTTGATGTATGCGGTCATTCAGCATGAACATTTGGAAATTATCAAAATGTTGATTGACGCTGGGGCAGATGTAAATTGTAAAAACACATGGGGTTGGACAGCCTTAGATACGGCAGCAATTTTTAACCAACACTTAAATGTTTTGAAGTTATTATTAGAATATGACAGCAATGTCAACAATGTTGATATCCACTCAAAAACTTTATTGATGAATGTTGTAGAGAACAACGAAAATCCTGAGATTATGAAGACATTATTGGCACATGGGGCAGATAAAACCGCAAAAGATAAAGACGGCTTAACCGCTTATGATTATGCCATAGAAAGCAATAGACCGGAACTTATAGATATGTTGAAAGTTTAATCATTGTTTGAGAGGAAAAGTAAAATGGCTACAGAGCAAAACAAATACAGCTATCGTCTGGCTTTAAGAGATGATATTTTAAGTAACGAAGATGAGAAAGTTGTTGAAAACAAACTTGCCAAGATGAACAAAGAGGATATTAATGCAATACTTTGTTCGGTCGGCGTAAAAGCTCAAAAGCCGACAACGATTGATCTGATGATTAAATATGGTGCAGATGTAAATGCCACCAGAGATGAGTTTGGCAATACAACGCTTATGCAACTCCTTGTTCCGCATTACAGCAACCAACAAGAATATTTGGTAAAACCGGAAATTGTTGAGGCTTTTCTTAAGCATAGAGCAGATGTAACCGCAAAAAATTTCAAAGGTATAAGTGTTTTGGACTATGCTAAAGAAACTAACCGCCCTGAAATTATCAATATGTTGATAAACTACGGGGCTTGTTAATTGAACTTTTTTATGAGGACTTAAAGATGAAATTTGTTAAAATTTTGCTGTGTATCATGACCTTGTCTGCCTGTGCCCTGAGCCAAATAGGCTTATTCCGCCAGACAAATATGGAAATATTAAAAAGTGCTATTGATAAATATGATGCCGATGGTGGTATGTATCTTATAGTAGATGCCAAAACAAAAGAACCTCTTGAAAAAGGAAGCATAAAATTTGACAGAACTAAACCTTTCTATTCGCATAATTTAGTAAAATTATACATGCTTACTGCAGGGTTAAACAGCGGCGTATATACAAAGAAAGATATTTACTTTAATGATCATGGCAAAGAATTTTCTAAAAAACTGAAGTCAAAGGATAAAACACGCATTTTTGCAGAATTAGGCTTACAAATTAACCCCAAGAATACTTATATTGCCGAAAAACTTTTGCTTGCATATCTTAACGTATTTAACAATGAAGAAAATCTGCTAACGGCAAATCAGTTAAATATGTTAAAAAAAGCTGTGAGAAATAATGTTGTTAACGGACCTGCAAAAAATGCCAACGTAGCCGGAGCTGAAGTTTCCGGCTTAACATCAACAACGACTAAAGAAGAAAATCACAACGAAGTTATAACCCAGTTTACCGGTACATTTAGCGCCAATGACCACATTTACGGTATTATTACGGTTTTAGACAATCCAAAGGGTATAAAAGAAACTTACGGCTTCAAATCTGCCGGTTGGAATGCCGTACCACTGGCCAGAGATATTATTAAAAACATAAAGAAATAATTATTTGTTGCGTTTTGTATACAAAAATGCTACAAAGAGAACAACCTATAAAGAGTGTGCGAGGGACAAGCCCGATGACCATACAGCAACCGACAGAAATGCACGGTGCTAAAGCTTGCATGATAGGCTTTTTTACTCTCTTTATCGGTTAATCTTTGAGTGATATTAAACGGAGGGTAAAATAATGAAAACGACCATAGAACAATTAACCATTAACGACTATAAAAAACAGTATATTGAGCTGAAACAAAAAATTATAATGGCACAAAAAGAGTTAGATACATTTGAATTGTACGCCAAATCTATGCTTCCGCCATTACTTGAAAATGAACAAAAAAGGCGTTTGGATTGGCTTGCTAAACATGTGGATTATTTACGCAGACACAAGAATTATATAAAAAACAGCACAGCATTAAAAGATATTGTAATAGACTTTGTTCCGCTTTTTATTTGCAGCGGTTTGGTTTCCGGCGCCGGATTTTGTCTTTGCAATAAATATAAAATATATTTAGGCGACTTGCTTGATCTATGGGATGACGGATTTTGTTACAAAGGTTATCCGATTGTTTCTTGTAATATAGGAATACATTGGAACACTGATTATACAATCAAATACATCAAAAATAAGAATATTGAAACGACAAAAGAAAGTGTAAAGGGACAATTCAAGCCGTTACCGGGAGTACCGCCGGAAGTATTTAATAAAATGCGTAAAGCGAATGTCGCCGAACAATTTTACGATATACAGCCATACAAAAACATTGATTTAATGATAAGGGCTTTTAAATGATATTTTTATATGAGCCGATAATCATTTATAAGGTTAATTCAGTAACAGAGCTTAAAGAACTGAACAATAAGTTTTTGGTTAGAATTTTAGATAAAGAATGTACTTTTGCTTGGAACGCGGAAGAGATGGATCACAGCCATGCAAAAGAAGTCTTAAAGCCTTATGTTGCCGATATTGAGGATTACGAAGGTTTTATGCTGGATAAAGATGTGCTTATCTGCTCAATCTTAAAATACGGCAAAACAAGTCTCCGACACTTTTCACAAAAATTCTTTCAAAAAATAGAAAAAACTGATTTCGGCTATAAGGTTAAGTGGTATTAACTTCATAAAAAACATCCTCGGGCGTATCAATAAGAAAAAGGGGTTAGCCGCATAAAGCTAACTCCTTTTTTGCATCAAACTATTTCATCATTTTTTTGAGAAAAACATTAAATTAACGCGATTTTCCGTCCTTTCCCAAAAGCTTAGGATTGCGTTCCGAAATAATTTGATTAACCTGTTTTTCTATATATCTTACACGCTCATCATTTCTAGTTTTATAAGATAACGATCCAAATATCTTATTTACTGCAAATAACTTATCTAAATTAACCTCTCGGGCAATTTTTTGCATATCTTCACCCAATTGCTCAATAACATGCCATTTACCACGATACAAAATTCCGCTTATGTATCTTTCAAATGGAGAAATCGGAAACTTTTGATTATCCCGATTTGACCGTTCAACTTTCACAGAAACATTTGCACCACGATTAATTAAATCAATAACATCATTTACAGCACCTCTCCGCAACTTAGCATCTAATAAATTGGTTTTACATCCAAAAAAGCCTTCATCAACCCAAATTTCGTTAATATCGCAATATTTTGAAACTGGACTGTTAGAAACTTGTGACTGAGCGGAAAATTTTAAAAGACCGGCCGTCAATAAAGCTACATCAATTTTATTATTACTGTTTTCCACATGAATATTCGCATTTTTAACATTGCCAGCATATGTTAACACCAATAACGTCTTATTATCTAATTTTTCCACATCATCATCTCGTAACGGATATTCAGCCATTAATTTTTGTAAAACATCTTCTCCGACCTCACGGATTTTCGATTTTTTCTCGTCATCAAGCGGCGCTGTACATGCATTATAAATATCTATGCATACCTCATTATAAGTTTTAATTTTACTTTTTGTTGTGTTAATCCAAAATCCTTCATCAAGTGCAGATGGGAGTTTATCCATATAATTTATATAATGTTCGCCCTTAGAATCTACCACTATTCCGCCCCTAATCAGTATGGCGAAATCAGAAGCATCATACAAACTTATTTGGTGTTTTTCAAAATAATCATTATAGTTATATCTTTTATGACTGTATTTTATATACTCAATTGCCAAATTTAAGCACCATTCCGAGGCAACTTCTAAATATGGTGCCGGAACTTCAAATTTTTGATTTTTAACCAGCTCTGAAATATATTTTTCATAAAATAAAATTTGATTATCCGTTAATTCTTTCGTTTGCGGATTCATTTCATCTATACGCATTTCAATTCCTTTGGAAATTTTTACCAACAATTCCAAATCACCGTTTTTAACAGCCAAATCCGCACGCTGTAATAGTGTATTATCTACATAATCGTAAAACAATTTTTCTTGTTCGGTATATGGTACATCTGACCACCCGGCTTGCATGTATCCTTTGCCGCAATTTTTCCTACTGCGTCCCGAATAATGATTTTCCTCAATCCAATGTGCCATTACGGTAATCAAGTCTTCCCGCAAATTACCATCAGCTTTATCATCCTTAATAATTTCCATTAAATAAGGAAGTAATTCTTGTTGATTACCAATCCGCGTGGAATTATCGGACCACCGAATATTTATTTCTTCCAATGCCCCTTTTTGCAATATATCTTTAGCATCTGCAGGAGATATTCCTGTCACTAAATCACTAAGGTGTCTATAAAATATTTTATCGGTACTGCTATGTCCAAGAAAATTACTGACAGAACTATTTTCATACACAGCCAGATATGTTTTCATATAATTCAACCGCCGTTGCGGATTTTCATATCTGCAGAAACCATATCCGAATTGATGATATTTAGTCATCATAGTAAGGCGCAAATATAAGCTTTTATCATTATCCTGTTTAGAAAAATCTTCCATACTTTTATAAAATTCAGAAGCAATTTGTTTATGGACAGAGAAAAAAGCAATATCCGTTTCTTTTACCTGTTCCGGTGTTTCACCATTTAAATCATATATGCGATTACCGCTCATTGTTCCGATGCACTCACTTAATCCCTCAAATTCAGGTAGCTCCTTAATATCGTTATAAGTGACATCTTCGCTCAGAAGAATTTCCGGAGCCCCATAACCAACCATTAGCTTTTTATCATCTGAGGTAAGCTCTTTTTTTTCAGAAATTTTATTAAGTAATTCTGCCAATTGCTCTATTTCTGTCGTTGTTTTTTCATCCAACGAAACATCACTTTTTGCATATTTATCAGTAAAAATTTTTTTAAATTCTTTCAATTTTTCATATACACTTTTTCCATTTACGGCACTGCTCATATTACCATAAACAACATACTCGGAATCGTCATCATCATATCTTCCCATTTTCTTTCTCCTTTTTATGATATAAGGTGCCGATGCTAAATCAGCACCTTATCAAGTCCTTTTTTATTCACCCATATCCTTACCGCCGTTGGTCTTGCCGTTACGAGCAGTAACTTTTGCCTTATATGCTGGGGTTAAGTTTGCATAAACCAACTTCTTAATATCAGACATATCAATTGTGCAATCTTGGTTTTGCGGTGAACCGATAAATGTCGGATTACCACCCCATCCTTCTTCTTTTGTCGCCAAGGCCATACCGACAGCTTTCAAATCGACATACCCGCCTTCAAAATGCTGGCAAATACTGATTTTACGATATGTATGTCCGTTTGGCGCTCTCATCACCGGGTTTTCGGCAACCACAACCGGAGCCAAAGAATAACCGACATTTGTTGCCGCCCGATCAGAGCTCTCAACATAAGCAATACCGCCGACAACTTCTGTTTTGATTTCGCCGGATTTAACTTTATCAATAATAGCCTGTTGTGATTTTCTAAAGCTATCCATCACGGCATCTCTGACCTCACCGCTATCAATAAAGCCTTTAACATCTGCTATATTCTCTTCTGTTACTCTAAATACCTGAATAGAGGCCGCCAATGCGCCGGTTTTGCTGTTAGGATCAAAAGCTTCCTCAATCGGTTTTGGCTCAACCCAAGGCTTTCCTAAAACTGTATCATGTGTATTGATAGCCTCAATATTTTCATTCATAGCAACTTTTTCGCCCTGCAAATATCTATCCGCCAAGACATATGCTGCCACACTGTCAACATCCACACGATTTGTTACAAAAACGATTTTATCCAAATCTTTGGATTTAAACCATCCGAGTTGTGCCGGTGCATTTTCGGCAATTTCCTTAGCGCAGGATTGATCGCCTCTTTTTTCCGTATGTTGCGGGTCAATATTTCTATCACACAGTTCGGCTAATGCAGGTTCTGTCATTTCCAAACCGATAACCGTAAAACCCTGTTCTTTTAAGGTGTTAAGATGCGCAATTTCTTTAGCGCGAATATCCTCAATTTCCCCTGTTTTCGGGTTTTTAAAAACTTTTGCCGGGTTAATATAAACAAATTTTGACATTTTAATTCTCCTGAATTCATTAAATTATGATATAAAAACGTTCTTCAAATACGACCAATAAGCCATACGAAGGTAATTGAATTTATTTTGGCAATTAGGTGCTGAAATAAATTACATGACACAAATCTGTGCTTTATTTATCAGGATTAAAATTTGACATGTTAGCCTCCTTTTCTGAAAGGAGTTTCTCAAGTTCTCTTTGCAAAAGATCTTCAATTTGCAAATACCTGAGACATTCATCTCTAAATGAGATTCAGAATAGCATGTTTTAGACAAATGTCAAGCGTTTTTGTACATAAAAATAAAAAACCGCCAAAAAAATAATCTAACGGTTTGTAAATAAATAAAATATTTTTTTGTCAACTATCTGCTTCTTTTACCTCGCAGCCACATATTGCAATAATTTTCATGAAAATCTTTGACCGACTGAGGTGCATCCTCATAAGGATCAAGTCCTTTACTTTCCTCAACTTTAGCCACCGGTTCCCAATTTATTTTCGGGCACCCGCTATCCTCACCATACACAATTTTATCTTCATTTACACCATCTTCTTCTTTATTATTAATATTACTATCTTCAATCATCTTCAGTCCTTCATTTATTCAATTAAAAAAATAAACGGTAACAACGCACCGTTTCCTAACGTATAATGCGCTATCATACGCCGATTTCATCTCATTTCAAGAAAAGACTGAAATTTCTAACAACAAATTTAACCGCGCCCCTCATTGCTCGGCAAGGCTTTGCCATCATTTTGTTTACTCTTATCCGGCATTTTTTTCGGCATTTCATACTCTTGCGCTTCCTGGACTTTTCTATCTTCAATAGATTTGGAAACGGTTGCCTGCAACCCCAAATCCTTTTTTAAGGTTTTCTTTTCTTTTACCAACGCTTGCTCAAGCACTTTTTTGGCTTCCGGACATCTTTCATCTGCCAAATCAACCGCCGTACGCCCTTCCGCATCGGTAATTGAAGCTTTTGCGCCCTGCGCCAGCATTTGCTCAATAAATTCGGCAGAAGTTTCTCTGGTTTTAAGAAGTCCCTTCTCTCCGAAAGCCTGTTGCTTACCGATAGCCGCATACATTAACGGGGTCCAGCCGCTATCGTCTTTGGCATTGATATCCAAACCCTGCGCCTGCAAAAATTTAACCCGTTCAATGTCGTTATTAAAGGCCGCCGCACTTATTAAAGTCATCCCGTTATCTTTTTTAACGGATAAATCCGCTCCGGCTTTTCGCATAATTTCCAAACAGTCTGCCGATTTTCCCCAAACGGCTGTTTCGCCCTCGGCATCTTTTGCGTTCACATCAGCACCGGCTTTGATTAAAGCTTCCACAATTTCCTTATCTTTAGCAAAAAACAGCGGTGTCATATCTTTAGTGCTTTTATGGGTTGAACGCGCATTAACATCTGCCCCTTTTTCAATCAAAAATTTTGCCATATCATTATGGGAATTAAAAATCGCCGCCATTAAAGCTGTTTTACCATCTTTGTTTTGTGCTTCCAAATCAACATTAGCGTCAATCAATGCCTGCATAATTTCTTTATTTTCAGTTCTTATAGCATAAGTCCATACCGGATTGCCGGATTTATCTTTGGCATTAACATCAGCCCCGTTTGCGATTAACTCTTTAACTTTATCAAGATTCTTCTCCTGAATAGCACACATTAAATCTGTTTTAGATGTATACTCGCCTTTTTCATCTTTAGCACCGGCTTCAAGCAATCTTTTAATCATCCGATTGTATTTGGCAATCGCTTCCGTATTTCCTTGAGCAAAAGCATAAGGTACACTTTCTAAGGGTTTATCGCCTCTCTTAGTTGTCACATTCGGGTCTACCCCTTTATCCAACAGCAAATTTAAGACACCTTCGTTACCCAATCTTGCCGCCTCGTATAAAAGCGTAGCACCGCTTCTCGTACAATAATGCGTACTCAGAACTTCGGCATCCATATCTTTAATTATTGCAGCGACTTCATCAACCTTATTAAATCTAACCGCAGATAGTAAGTCTTTCCAGCCTTGTTCGTCTAATTCTTTACTCATCATCATCTCCGCATTTATAACATCTATACCGATATTATACCCCAAACAGACCTCATTGTCAACAAAACTTCCTCTTGCACAATATCTAAAAATCGGGTATAATGGTCGGATAGAAGGAGTAAAAAATGAAACCGGATAATTCACATATCAAACTCGGACAAAGAGTTGCCAAAAGCAAGCAGAATAAATACGGCTGGCTTGCAATGGATATGATAAATCCGGATGAAGCCTGTGTCATTGCACTTTCCGGCTCAGACTCTAAAGACTCTAAGAAAGCTAACGGCTTTGCTAAGATGGTAAGAGAAATCCTTAAAGATAAAAAGTTTCCGGTTTATTCGGTTGAATATGACTTGGCTGATAGAAATTTCCGTGTGGACAGAGAAGCCGTTTTAGCACGCTACGGACAGGAAAACCCCGAGCTCCCGTTTATTCGTTGCGTTAAAGAGGAAGATAAGACCTATATTCCGCAATTTATCAGAGAATTATATCAAAAAACGTTGGCGCCGCGCTTGCGTGATGAACAGGGTAATAAGGTTTCCATAGAAAAAGCCGCACAACGCTTAAATATGCTTGTTTTCACCAATCATTGCATGGGCTCAACCGTTATGTTGCAAATGGAACATTTAATGGCCGAAGATATGAAAAAATTAGGTTATTCCGAAAAAGTGCAAGATTACCTGTTTAAGCAAATCCACGGCATAAATATCGCACCGGTTACGCCCTTTGGTGCTGCTAAAAGCACAATTTACAAATTTATGTCCTTAGCTGATGACCGCGCCACCACCGTATATCATAAAGCATTACAATATTTTACCAAGCGCAAAAAAGAGCATAATAACTTCATTGAGCGTATCAGTAACAAACAGCCGATGGATGCCGAGTTCAGAAAAGAAAACAAACCGTTTTCCATGGGGTTATCACTCTTTCGCCCGAGTGCAAATGAAACTGTCTTTGCCGTTAACAATATTTATGATTTAGAAATCCAAAAAGACCCCGAGCTTGACGGCATAGAACACTCTTTTGCTCCATATTCCGATGTGGAAGATTGTGACCGCTTAAAAGACGGCGACCAATTAAGCCAACTGTTCAGATATACCTTAAATTGGCTTATTGACAACGCCAAAAAGAATCAAAAGAGCTTAACCGAGCTTCCGCATATCTTAAAAGAACCGAAATTTGCAAAATATATGTCCTATGCCATGAACAATCGCTACGACGTCGTTACCAAAGAGATAAAGCTGATGCGAACACGGCGCATGGAAAATAAAACAGGCAGATAAAAAAAAGCACCATAAAAGGTGCTTTTTTCATACTTTTCAGTAAAAATAATTAAAATGGTATATCGTCATCAACCGGTTGTGCGGAAGAATCCCCACCCATTCCGGCACTGGCATCCCATCCTGCTCCGGCTGACTGGTCATAAATATCACCGGCGCCGGCAGGAGCGCCGTCACCACGACCATCAAGCATAACCAAAGTGCTGTTATAGTTTTGCAAAACAACTTCGGTTGTATAACGCTTTTGACCGCCTTGATCTTCCCAAGAACGGGTTTGAAGTTGACCTTCCAAATAAACCTTAGAGCCTTTATGCAAATACTTTTCAGCTGTGTCGGCAAGACCTGAATTAAAAATAACCACATTGTGCCATTCCGTACGGTCTTTACGTTCACCGGTGGCTTTGTCACGCCAAGTATCTGATGTGGCTAAAGAAAAAGAAACGATTTTAGAGCCGCTCTGCGTACTGGCAACACGAGGATCTTGCCCCAAATTGCCGACTAAAATAACTTTATTTATGCTACCTGCCATATTTTTTACTTTCTTAAAAAAATTAAACTTACGCTAGTATAAAGCCATTTTTTTATGAAACAAGTGTTTTATGATTTATCGGCAAACTTTTCCCCTTTAAAATCACAGCACCAATAAACCATATAGCAATGGGCTTGGATGGTGCGTATGCTAAGAGTGACGCCGCGAGCGCGGTGTACAAAGGACACCGTACATAAGCGAGCGCCGACGCTCTTATGATGCGTGCTAGACAAGCCCCCCTAATAAACTTGTTTGAAGGAGGAGGATTTGTACTGTTCAATAATATACTTTGCCTGACTGCGGCTACCGCTGTGCATTAAAAACTCGCCCCATTTATCTTTCATATCATCAGAATTAGCCGCTTTGATAAGTTTATTGTAGTCAAAACTATTGACTTGGCGCGCCAAATCTCCCCAAAGTTTAACGGCGACATAACCATAAGCTTCAAGCCCTTCCGGCTCTATTCCCAAAAGGCGCAGATTAACCAGACTTTCGGTAAAAAGCAGACTGTCTTTAAGACCGCGCATATCTAAGACATACATCCCCTCGGCAGCCTCGTCCAAATCTTTCAAGACATCTTCGGAAATAAGTTTTTTGCCGGTAAAGACAATCATATTTTCATTTTTTTTCTTAACCGCGGCAATAAAATCGGCAATATCATCTTGGTCACCCAAAACAAAAACGACATTAACATCATCTTTAACCACACGGCGTGCCAACTGCGGAATATCGTCATCATCAATATTTAAGGTATAAAAGCTCAAGAGGGTAGATTTACCGTGCGTACGAAAAGCATCATACAAAGTTTTTGCCACATCAGTATAGCCTTTTTCGGGGTGTCCGTCATAAACAAAGCCAACCTTTAATCCGGCAAAATTATTATTGTAGAAATTAAAGAAATCCTCACTCATTTGCGCTTTGGCGCCCAAAAGAAGAATTTGCCCTTTTTGCCGCATATCGCCGGCATCATAAGCCTCGGTTGTCGGCACAATTTGGAAGATTTTGGCACGTTCGTAAATAGATGCAATCTCATCAAAACGATTAGAGCAATATGGTCCTAAAACCAACCCGATTTTTTTAGATTTAAGAACGGTAAGCATTTCTGCGGTTGACACAGCCAACTGGTCATCACAACGGTCATCTATTGTCAAAAAATCTATTTTTTCGCCATTAAGACCGCCATTATTATTAAATTCCTCGGCAGCTAACTGCGCCCCTTTAGAAAGTTCGGCACCGGCTTTAAGGTATGGGCCGGCTTTAGGGGCGACAATTGCCAGCGTAATTTCCGCACTAACGTTCGCGCCCCACAAAAGAAACATCATCAAAAAACTAAAAAAGATACTTTTTTTCATTTTTATCAAATCATTAGTTTACACAATCAACCTTTTACTTTTATAGCCGATAAATTTTATTGCGCAAGTTTAAATCCGCATTTAACAACGCACAAAAAAAAGAGTTGGCATAAAACCAACCCTTCTTTTTTCAGACTTCTACGACTTACGCAGGTCATTTAAGACATAAGCCATCAGTACTCTGTCGTAAATGCCGAAGATTTTGAGCAATCTGATGGTGCCTACCTTGAAGTACTGCTCTCCCACCGCACTGTTTGCGAATGCTTGACGGACGCTCTTGTCGGTCCATTCAATGACTCCGTCGGCATTTTTGAAACACCCAAGGTGCTTTTTCCAAGTCGGTGCCAGATGAATGACCAAGTCGTACGGCGTGAAGCTAATCTGAGCAACGTGCATTGCCCATGAATAAACCTCCGTGAGTGACTTGTTGATCAACCCCTCATTCCAGACGTAATCATTGAGCAGACTACCATCCTCACCGATGTTCTGAAGCAAGCTCCATAGGATGTTCTCGGCGTGTTGACGCCAAACCTCATTTGTCAGTCCCTCAATACAGAACCTGAGGTTCTTCTCAATGAAGTCCCAACAGGCCTGCGACATCAGTGCCGGTTCGTCATACACTGCGGTGTAGCGCTGGTATTCTGCCGGAAGCGAACCGATAAAGTCGTAGTCATTGGCCGCGACAGCTCCACAACTGATACGCTGCATGGCTAATTCCATCAACAACTCACCGGTTTCTTTGTCGCGAACGATACATTCATGCCCGAATTCTGCCATGAATGACATAAACTCGTCGCTGATGTGCGGAAATCTCTTTTCAGAGCCCCCGACACCTAAAGCCATCGGAAGAAGGTAGTCCTCAACCAGACGCTTCTGCGCCTCAAACTCGTAGTGACCGTCAATATTGAGGTCACTAACCTGCACGTGGCAGATTTCTGCAATAGCAGTAATAAATCTTGTTGCCATAGCCTTGAATTTTAGTTAATAATTAAAAGATATATACGAAATTGTCACTAACGTATCACATTTTTTGTCTAAAATCAAGTAAAAAAATCAAGCGATTGGCATTTTTTCCAACCGCTTACAATAAAAATCCTACTTCCTATCCCTAAAGGTGGCTTATTTTGCGAAATAACCGCGGAAGTCCTCTTTCTAAAGGAAAAAATTTGAGATGGATAGAAGCAAATGTCCGGTGACTAAAATCCTAGTGTACACAGAAGTACATGGATTTTAGTCAATCCGGCTTCCATTTGCGATTAGACGCTCAAATTTTACCTTTAGAATTTTTCTTGGAGCTCAAAGAAATACGCTTGCGGATGCTCACATACCGGACAAACCTCCGGTGCACTCGGAGCCTCTATCCGACAACCGCAGTTTGCGCATTCCCAAATAACCTTGGTGGAACGTTCAAAAATTTTACCGCTCTGCAAAGCTTTAAGAAGAGCATTATAACGTTCTTCATGACCTTTTTCAATTTTAGCAACACCGCGGAACAATTCGGCAATTTTGGTAAAGCCCTCGGCATCTGCCTCTTTAGCCATGGTATCATACATTTCTGTCCACTCATAATTTTCGCCGTTAGCGGCATCTTTCAAGTTTTCAACTGTGGAAGGAACGCTACCGCCATGTAAAATTTTAAACCACAATTTTGCGTGTTCTTTTTCGTTTTCAGCTGTTTGCAAAAATTTATCGGCAATAATATTGTAACCTTCTTTCTTTGCCTTAGACGCATAGTAAGTATATTTATTGCGGGCCATTGATTCACCGGCAAAAGCAGCCTGCAAATTAGCCTCAGTTTTAGATCCTTTAAGTTCCATAGTTTCTCTCCTTAATAAAAAAAGATTATTTATTGCACCGAAGCGACTTTTTCGCCTTCCTCAGCCATAGCCAGGATTTTTTTGACTTCAGCCTTAAAGCGTTGTAATTCTTTTCCGGTTAAGTTTGCACCGGTTGCCGCCTGAATTTTAAGCGGATCAACTTTTTTACCGTTTTTAATCACTTCAAAATGCAAATGCGGTCCGGTTGAACGACCGGTTGAACCGACAAAGCCGATAACCTGTCCTTGTTTAACACGAACCCCCGGCTTGATACCGCGGGCAAAACCGCTCATATGCGCATAGCCCGTTGAATATTCGGAATTATGTCTTATTGTAACATAACGCCCGTAGCCGCCAACCCACTGTGCGCGGGTAACAACCCCGTCACCGGAAGCGTAAATACGCGAACCTGTCGGCGCGGCATAGTCAACACCGCTGTGCAAAATACGTTGTTTTAAGATAGGGTGACGACGCCAGCCGAAACGTGAGGAAATACGTGCGGAAGAAAATTCCAACGGTTTACGCACCAAACCGCGTTTTAAGGCCAAACCTTTTTCGTCATAATAATCAATATTACCGCTACTGTCTTTATAGCGATAAAGGGCAATTTTATTTTTACCCAATTGCAGTTCGGCATAGAGAATATTACCGTTTTTAAACACACGACCGTCAGACGTCATCTTTCTATCAAACAAAACCTTAAAAGTATCCCCCTCGCGAATGCCTGAACGGAAATTAACTTTATAGCGAAAGACATTGGTAAAATTGCTGACAATATTGGACGGCACGCCGGCATTACTCATTGCCGCAGCAAGGCTTGAATGAATAATCCCTTTAACCACCTTATTTTCTGTTTTAAGCTCTTGTTGTTCAGCTTCAGCCACATATTTTTCATCTTCATTACGGGTAACGGTGTATTTGATATTAGCCGATGGCTCAATAACCATTTTATCCACGCTCAAAAGCTCACCAAACGGCACATCAACCGTTTTGGTGATATTGATTTTCTGCCCGGCCTGTAAACTGCGCACATCAAAACCGGCTTTTTTCAAAGCACCAGCGGCTTGGCTCGCCTCAGCATATTCCATACCGATACGTTGCAATACACCGATAAAATTATCGCCTTTTTCAACAATTAAAACATCATCTTTGACTTCCGGCTGACTTTCTTCCCCTTGTACTGACCAAGTCACATCAGGATTATCAAAGCTCTCCTGTTCCGCACCTGTTTCATCTTCATAAACCTCCGGGGCTTCCATACTTCTGGCGGCAACCTGCGCCACATTGGCACGTTTACCTTCCTCCGCGCGTTGCTCTTCGGCAACGATTTGTTCCGGAGATTCAAAATTTTTGCAAATAACCAAAACAAGGGCAAATGTCACAACCATGCTGTACAGGAAAAGCATAATTCCCTGACCATTCAGAGATTTACGCGGCCTCCCGTACCATTCATCACGCATAGCGTTAGTACCTGACATATCAAAAGATGACATCCTGCCTCCCAAAGTTATACAGTTTAGAACTGTATCGGATTAGCGAAAAACATAAAGTCATTTTTCTTCTTTATACACATTATTCAAAAATATCGGTTTATATCAGTCGTTAAGCAAAGATTAAAACTTATCAGGTAGAATAGCCGCACATAAATGGAGGGATATCAGCCAATGACTGAAAAAATTGATTATACGTTCAAAATGCTCTATGTTATTGCCATTTTTATGATTGTGGACGGTCATATCGGCAACTTTGATTATTTATCCTTAAACGGGCTTTTAAGATACCAAAATTATCATATCGCCTTGTTTATGTTTGCTTCCGGATATTTCTTAAACTTAGCGCGCACCAATAAGGAATTTTTTACCCGCAAACTTTCGCGCTTAATTTTGCCGTTATATGTCTGGAATTTAATTTACGGCATTATCTCATGGGGCTTAAAACGCTGGTTTGAATTTGGTCTCGGTGATGATTTTGATGCCTACACCCTCTTTGTCGCCCCCTTAACCGACGGCCATCAATTTATCTACAATATGGCCTCGTGGTTTTTGGTACCGCTGTTTTTTGTGCAGACCATAAGCTTCTTAATCTTAAAACCGTTTGCTGACAAAAAAGGACTTTGTGCAAAAAACATAAGTCGGCTCTTTTTTATCTTCGCTCTCCTTCTGGGTTGTATTGCTCTGCACTTTGCCCCCGAAAACCGCGGTATGCGTAATTTTTCTTTAATGACATGGCGCACATTATACTTTATGCCGGCATTTGCTTTCGGTTTTCTTTACCGCAACGAATTAAAGAAATATGATAAGTTAAATACCCCGCTCTATCTTTTCATTTTACTCGGTTTGATTTCAATATTATGCTCGGCATTTCCGGATTATAACCACGTACCGTCATGGCTGGATAGCGTCAACGAGCCGGCACTCGTCATTTATGCCATCAGTTTCTTGGCTATTCTCTTTTGGCTTAGAATATCGGCAATATTGACCCCGCTCATTATCAACAGCAAAACCCTGCAATATATTGCCGACCACACCTTTGCAATCATGATGCACCATATCGCCGGTTTTATGATAATTAAAGCTTTCTTTTCTTACTCTAAAGGCTTTAACCCTATCGCTTTCAAAAGCAACATTTGGTACTATTTCTTCCCTGCAAACGAAGAATATTGTGTCTGGTTTTATATAACTATGACTTTAGTTATAGCACTATTGATAGACTTTACAAGCCGCCGTTTTTATGATATGGTAAAATCGTTAAAAAGCTAAAAAGCACATTCTGTTAAACAAAATAATTTAGGGTCTGACATATACCTACCTTTAACTTTCAGACCCAAGTCCTCCGAAACCTCCTCCCCTCGGAGGACTTGCATTTTAAAAGCCTTAACCTTAAAAGGTATAGCGCAAACCGGCGGTAACCTCCATTAAGTGATTTAAGTTAGACATACCAACATAGCTGTAACGTCCCATTACGCGCATGGAAACATGATCGGTAAAATCATAAGACATACCGATACCGCCGCGGTAGCCGACACGTTGCTTATCTTCGCTGCTACCTTTGAACTTATACTTAACATTATAATTTGCCAAACCGACAGAACCGAGCAGATTAAAATTGCTGCACATAATCGGCATCCGCCCGTACATATCTAAACCCCAAGCATAAAAATCAGATTTTAAGGTATCCGGTCCGATATGTGTTTTGCGTTGAAAGGCCTGCTGAAAAAAGCCTTCTAAACTGGTATAACGAGCAATATCAATACCGGCATTTACTGCCCATGAATTATAATCTTTCTTAGCTTCTTTAGCAAAAGACCCGTGGTTTGCGTGAGAATAAACATAGTCTGCTCCCATATAAGGACGTACCCATTCACTCATATTCATCCCCCAATCAGCCGCTCCGGCATTTAAGGCAAATGTTGAAACAGCTGCAGCAATCAAACATACTTTTTTCATATTTTACACTCCATAAACTAAAATTAACTTTAGTCCTAAAGTACTACAAATTGATAATACTTCTAGGTCGGGTATATAAACCTTGATTTTGCTTTTTAAATGGGGGGACTTAAAATTTTACGTTTTATTTACTTAAAACATTTAAAATCAGTAAAATAAACTATCTTTTTAAGGAACAACAATGTCTTTTACGCCACCGCCGGCAAACTGCTTAAAATGCCAAAGATTATGCGCATTCAGATTAGAAAACAAAGAGAAATACCCGAACTATTACAATGCGCCGGTTCCTTCATTCGGTGATATCAATGCCGAAATTTTAATTGTCGGCTTAGCGCCCGGCTTGAACGGTGCTAACCAAACCGGCAGACCTTTTACCAACGACTATGCCGGCGATATTTTATACCCTGCATTAAAAGAAAATAACCTCGCTAAAGGGGTATATAAGAAAATTAAAAATGACGGCTTTGAATTGATAAATACGCGCATTACCAACGCCGTACGCTGTGTTCCTCCACAAAATAAACCAACCACGGATGAAGAAAAGACTTGCCGCCAATTCTTAAAAGAAGAAATTGCCGCCATGCCGCGCTTAAAAATTATTCTTTGTTTAGGTACGATTTCGCATAAAAATGTTTTACAGGCCTTAGGCTTCAAGCAATCCTTTGCCAAGTTTTGCCATGGTGCGGTTTATGAGCTTCCTAATTGCCATATCAAATTGATAGACAGCTACCACACCTCGCGCTACAATATTAACACCGGTGTTTTAAGTTATCAAATGTTTGACGATATTATCAAAAAAATCAAGGGGTTATTGTAAAGATGTTAAAACGAGCCTTAAATTTACTGATATTTACAATCTTTACATTCACCATGTTGGTATTCTCTGTTTTGCTCTATGTAAAATATCTATGGCCTGCTGCCGACTATGAGCAAATAATGGCAACCGTAAAAGATTTAACACCTGATGTGATAAAAACCAATATTTACCCTAAAGACATCTTCTTTGCGCTTCTCTTTTTCATTATTTTCTGGCCTATTTCAGGCTTAAAATTAAAAGCCAAGCACCAAGTTTTTGCAATCCTTTTGTTGGTGTTTGCAGCCCTTCATCTTTCCGGCTTTTTAACTTATGCCTATTACAGCAGGAAAACTTCCACATTATACGAAGAAGAATACAAATCACCAGCCAATTCGGCAATAAAATTTCCCGAAAACAAACGCAACTTAATCGTCATTTATCTGGAAAGCTTTGAAAATAATTTCAAAGAAAAAAAGCACTATGAAGAAAATCTTATTAAAAACCTGTCATCACACCAAAAAGATGGGAATTATGCCGCAAATTATCACGCTCTTTTAGGCACAAACTATTCTATTGCCGCTCTCTTTTCCACCCAATGCGCTATCCCCTTAAGATATGACAAAAACCGTGATATTTGGGCACTGCGCTATTTTATGCCCGGTGTCATTTGCTTTCCGGAAATATTAGCACAAAACGGCTACCAAACAGAGATCATTAAGGCAGCCGATATTCGTTTTACCTCTGCAGATATATTTGCCAAATCACACGGTTACAAAAAAGCTCTGGGTGTTGATGAGCTTAAAAGCAAATACCCCGAATTAAATGATGAAAAATATGCCGGCTGCTTTGGCGGTTTATCTGACCGCACCCTCTTTGAATACGCTAAAAGAGAACTCAATGAATTTGACCCCGAACACCCGTTTTTATTAACTTTGTTTTCCTTAGATACCCATACCCCGAGCCACCATAAAGACCCGCAATGTGAAAAAAAGTTTAACGACCTTCGTGATGCATTTATTTGCACCGATTCAATTGTTGAGGAATTTTTAAGCTGGCTTGAAAAGTCTCCTTATTGGCAAAATACCACCGTTGTCATTTTAGGAGACCATTTACTGCCAACCCGTATTAAAACCAACGGTCACCCTCAACGCGGTATATTTAACCTGTTTCTAAACTTGCCCCAAGGCCTCAATATTGATTTAAACAAACATTTCTCAGCTCTGGATATCGCACCGAGTATCTTAGAAAGTATCGGCATAACACTCCCTGAACACGCTTTCGGTTTAGGGCGCTCGCTTTTTTCTGATACCCCGACATTATCCGAAAAAATGAACCGCAACATCAACATTAAACTAATGCAAAATTCTGAAATTTATAACCGTTTCCGCACCCCGGACGAAACACGCAAAGAAACATTTATGCCCTACATTTTAGGTCAAACCTTAACTAATGAAAATCTTATCGCCTACACGGATGCTTATGACAATATTTTAGGAACCTACTATCTTGACAGATTAAATTTATTACTTCCCGATTTGCCGACTGCGGATTTGAAAGTTTCCTTAAAATTTCAAGCCGTCACCGATAGCGGGCAATTTATCCTCTTCAGCGCCAACGGTAACGAGGTAGCACGCCATACCCCCAAACCCAACGAGCAAACACCCTACATCATAGAATTTACCATCAAAAAAGACTTAATAACCGATAATAAGTTGCAATTAAAATTCCGCAATAACAAGGGGGTAAGCTCGGCTGTGGAAATGGGTATAGCGCCGCTGTCACTGACTATTGACAAATAAAAAATTTTAACGATTATTTTAACCCTCTTTGTTATGATGAGAAAATGTAATAAAGGACAGCTGATGTTAAAAAAATTCTTGTTTGCGCTCATTTTATGTTTGGCATGGATATCTAATGCCGAAGCCTTGAATTTTACGAAAAAAACCGACCATGTCAGCTTAAACCTGACTCCGGAATATCAGACACTTTCTCCTGATACCAAAACCCTAACCGTTATTGCCGAGATAAATATCGCCCCCAACTGGCATATTTATTGGGACAATCCCGGCGATACCGGTGATCCGACTACCCTGATTTTTTACGATTCTCCTTATTACACAAAAACCAAGGCCACACATACCGCGCCGAAAAAGTCTGTTTTTAATGAGCTTATTACCACCTACATTTATCGTCAAAAACTTTACCATAAAATCACCTTTGATTTGAATAATCTGAACCAAGAAAGCAACCTGTCTTTTACGGCCGTGCTGACTTACACGGTTTGTCGTGAAGAGTGCCTGCCGGAAACCATAAAAATCAACATGAATTTGCCGGTTAAAGCCGAGATTGAAAAAAATCCGTCTTATTTAGATAAGCTTCTAAAAGCGGAAAGCACTTTCCCTCTGCCGTTAGAAACCTCTTTTAAGTTAAAAAATGAATCATTTTTATTAAGCATATCCGAAAGCATTATCAAAGCCTGCAAAGAGCCGGAATTTATCAGTATCTATCCCAAAAAGAGCATTCTCTCCGATTTACCGAAAACAAGCATCACCAAAAGCGGTAAATTAAAAGTAACCTTTGATGAAGGTGAAACCCCGAAAGATATCAGTGGTGTCTTGCTTTGCTCAAGACATTCTTACTATATCACCCCGAAACTATCAGCCAATGTACCGCCTGCCCCTGTTGCCCCGAAAGGATTTTTCTATTACATCTTAACCGCCTTTCTTGCCGGCTTAATCTTAAACTTAATGCCTTGTGTTTTGCCGATATTAAGCTTGAAAGCCTTATATCTTACCGCCCACAAAGAAAAAGCTTCCGTTTTATCTGCTCTTGTTTATTTAAGCGGGGTTTTGGCCTCATTTTTGGTTTTATCCGGCATATTATACGGTCTGCGCGGCTACGGCACCGAGCTCGGCTGGGGGTTTCAATTGCAGTCTCCAGCATTTAACATCTTTTTGATGTTGCTCTTCTTTCTTATTTTCTTAAACCTGACAGACAAATTACAAATACCCGATAAATTTGCCGATAAATTAAGCAAACTTGCCGGCAACAAGAGCTTTTTAACCGGCTTTTTCGCCGTCATTATTGCCTGCCCCTGCACCGGTCCGTTTATGGGGGCCGCCTTGGGTTATGCCATGAACGAACCGCCTCTGACCTATTTTGCCATCTTTTTAAGTTTAGGCTTCGGCTATGCTCTGCCTTATGTTTTAATAGAAGCTTTTCCCGCCTTTTTCTTAAAGTTTATCCCTAAACCCGGGCATTGGATGATAACCTTAAAACATATTTTAGCCATCCCGATTGCGCTAACCTGTTTATGGCTGCTTTGGATAACCGCCCACCAACTGCGCCCTCATCCTCATGCCAAAGACATTTTATGGGAAACATATAATCCTCAAAAAGTGGAACAGGCATTAGATAACAACGAAGCGGTATTTATTGATTTTACCGCCAAATGGTGTTTAGTTTGCTTATTAAATGATAAAACGGCACTTGCCACCGAAACATTTGAGAATCTTGCCAAAGAAAAGCATATTCGCCTTTATAAAGCCGACTGGACCAACCATAATAAAGAAATTGCCGATGCCTTAAAGAGTTATGGACGCAACAGCATACCGCTTTATATTTATTACAAAAAAGGAGCGACCGAACCTACATACCTTCCGCAAATTTTAACCACGGATATTTTAAAAGAAACACTGAATTAGAATAAAAAAAGCCCCATACCCGAAGGTATGAGGCTTTTTTAATTAAAGCAGATGTCAGTATTTATAAAACACTCCGGTTTTCAGATTATAAAAGCTCGGAGCATTCTTTCCGCCATAGAAGTCTTCAGCACGGTATGTCGTCTTCTGCGTAACATTCATAACGGCATCTGTTTCATCAATGAGGTAATCTTCGGCATGCCAGAAAATACTCCAGATAATCGGCACATACTGCAGATAAGCCCTAAACAGCTTAAAACCTTTCTGCCGCTGTTTAATGAGAAACTTGTTACGAAGTAGCGTGTCAGCTTTTTTAACCTCGTCACTCGGCTCAAACGGCTTGGTTAAGAACTGACCGTCATAGACTTCAAACCGCCTGACCAGCGAGGAAAACAGGTGCATTGCCACACGTCCGTCACCGGCTGTCTGGAAGTTATACCAGCGAAGTGTCTCCTTAACCGTCTGCGGAATAACCAGCAAATCATACTTAAACTGCCGACAGCCGAACTCCTCGGGGTGCTGATTGCACTGAAACTCCGCCGACTGCTTAAACACCATTGCCAATCTTTGGGTTGAAACCACCAAAGCTCTCGTGCCATGTGCAATCTTAGACATGGCACGCAGGTTTTCCGTGGTGTTATGTCCGTCATCAGAAACGATAATATCATCTTCTTTAACACCAAGCTCCATAGCCACCCTTTTCAGACGTTTGGCTTCCGTTTCCGGCTTTAACATCCGCTCGGCAACTGACTTACCGCGCACTTTAAGAGAAAATCGCATGACCTTAAAAGCCACAGCGAGCAGACCTTCGCCACCAACGACGACATACTTCATCAACGGATTACTCCGCTTCATGTACTTATAGACATGAATACTTTTTAAGACCGCCGTAATATCGTCATCATAAACGATAAAATAGGCGTACTTCCGGTTTAAGTCATAGTCAGACTGAACCGCATAGGCTTGGTTGATAACCTCAGCCGCACCAAGGTACTTCTTTTTCATCTTTTTGCTAATTTAAAATTATAAGACATACATATAAAATTTGCGCACACTATACAAAAATATTAACATTTTGTCAAGGTTTATCTGTTTTAATATTTGCACACCCTTGTTGCTGAAGTTGACAACAAGCACAATCGCTTTTATGCTTCTGCTTAAAGGAAAAGAAATGATAATCAAAGACGAAGGCTACGTTCTAAGTGCCAGAAAATATGGCGAAAAAGCGCTGATTGTGACCCTGTTTACCCTAAATGAAGGTAAAATTACAGGCTTTGTTTCTGATGGCCTGATGCCTAAAAATCGCGGGCTTTTCCAACCCGGTAACAAGCTCTTTTTTGAAGCCTCGGCACGGCTTGAAGAAAATATGCGCCGCCTGTTCAGAATAGAACTTACAGAGCCGAATGCCGTTATGATGATGACCGATTTTAAGCGTTTAGAGTTAATGACCGCGGTTATGCCGATGATAACAAGAATCTTAAACGAAAACGAAACAGTTGATATGCTTTATGAGATTATCGGCAAATTTTTCAAAGCCCAAAACCTAAAAGAAATGCTGACATGGTACGCCTATTTTGAATTTTACGCATTAGAGTATTTAGGTCTGGGTTTATCTTTAGATTGCTGTGCCGTTACCGGACAGACCGAAGATTTAGCTTATGTTTCTCCCAAAACCGGCAAGGCCGTTTGCAAAGAAATCGGCGCGCCCTACCATGACCGGCTGTTCTTGTACCCGCATTTTGTTGTGGATAAAAGTGATACTCCGTCTTATGCTGAAATTTTTAATGTGTTAAAAATGACTGAATTTTTCTTGAGCCAAAACTTTTTCAAGTTTCATAATCTGCCGATGCCAAAGACCAGAGAAACCTTATGGCAGTTTTATGAAACCGAGGAAACAGAGCAACAAGAAGAAAAAATCGCTGTCGGCTTTTAAGCAGTAATGAGGGTTAAATGGAAGAACAAGACGAAAATTTAGAACAAAAAATACATGACGTCAAACTTAAAGAAGAACTGAGCAAACGCTACCTTTCTTACGCCATGTCCACCATTGTTGCCCGCTCGTTACCGGATGTTCGTGACGGCTTAAAACCGGTACATCGTCGTTTGCTCTATGCCATGCGGCAATTAAAGTTAGACCCGAAATCAGGCTTTAAGAAATGCGCCCGCGTGGTCGGTGACGTTATCGGTAAATACCACCCGCACGGCGATTCGGCGGTTTATGGCGCCATGGTACGCTTAGCGCAGGATTTTTCGGTCAGATACCCCTTAGTAGATGGGCAGGGAAACTTTGGTAATATTGATGGTGACGGTGCCGCCGCCATGCGTTATACCGAAGCCCGCTTAACCGAATTCGCCATTGCCTTAATGGAAGGCTTAAACGAAAATGCGGTTGATTTTATGGATACTTATGACGGCGAAGAGCAAGAGCCGATGGTTATGCCTGCCGCCGTACCGAATTTACTCTGCAACGGCTCAGCCGGTATTGCCGTCGGTATGGCCACCAACATTCCGCCTCATAATTTAGGAGAAGTAGCTGATGCCCTCCAGTATATGATAAAAAATCCCGAATGTGAAATAAAAGACCTGATTAAATATGTTAAAGGACCGGATTTTCCGACCGGCGGTTTGATTATTGCTGATAATCAGGCGATTTTAGATGCTTATACACACGGCAAAGGTTATTTCCGCATTCGCGCCAAGTGGGAAAAGGAAGACTTGGGCAAAGGGCAATATCAAATTGTGGTAACCGAAATTCCCTATCAGGTTATCAAGTCTAAGTTAATAGAAAAAATTGCTCAGCTTTTGGAAGACAAAAAACTACCGCTATTGGCTGATGTCAGGGATGAATCCGCACATGATGTCCGTATTGTTTTAGAGCCGAAAAACCGCACGGTTGATGCCAATTTGTTGATGGAACACTTGTTTAAGCAGACAGAACTTGAAGTTCGCTTTGCCATGAACATGAACGTGTTATCATCAGACGGTGTGCCGAAGGTGATGAGCTTAAAAGAAGTTTTAAAAGAATATCTTGACCATCGTCACCTTGTGCTTATCAGAAAGAGCAAATATCGCTTAGATAAGATTATGGCAAGGCTTGAGATATTATCCGGCTATCTGGTTGCTTATTTGAACTTAGACGAAGTTATCCGCATTATCAGAGAAGAAGATGATGCCAAGCAAGCGTTGATGAAGAAATTTAAGTTAACCGAAAATCAGACTGAAGCCATACTAAACATGAAACTGCGCAACTTGCGGAAGTTGGAAGAAGAAGAAATCCGCGCCGAGTTTGATGAGTTGACTGAAGAAAAGAACGGTTTGGAAGCCTTGCTCGGAGATGAAAGCTTACGTATGCAAAAACTTTCCGAAGAAATTACTTTGATGAAAGAAAAATTCGGCAAAAAAACACCGCTCGGTCGTCGTAAGAGTCAATTTATGGATCAGCCGGAAGATGTGGAAATTACCACCGAAGTCTTTGTTGAAAAAGAGCCCATTACTGTTATTCTCTCTGAAAAAGGGTGGATTAGGAGTATGAAAGGCTATATTCCGTTAAATGAAGACTTCAAGTTTAAGGAAGATGACGGTTTACAATGTGCGATCCATGCCTTTACCACCGATAAGATTGTATTATTGGATACCACCGGTAAATTCTTTAACATTAACGCCCATGAGATACCCTCGGGCAGAGGTTTCGGGCAACCGGTAAGGTTAATGGCGGAATTAGGGGTTAATGACAATATCGCCGCCATGTTTGTTTTTGAAAAAGGTGCCAAATATATTATTGCCTCAGACTTAGGTTATGGCTTTATCATTGACGAAGGTCACATTATAACCCAAACCAGAAACGGCAGAAAGATATTTAACTTAGCGGAAAAAGAAACCGCCGCCTTTTGTAAGAAGATAGTGGGTGACATGGTTGCGGTTGTCGGTGAAAACAGAAAATTATTGGTGTTCCCGTTAGAAGAAATCCCGACCATGGCCAGAGGACATGGTGTCCGTTTACAGAAGTATCAGGGTAATGGTAAGATGACAGACATTCAGACCTTCAAGAAGGAAGATGGTTTTCAATATAACCGTTCCGGCGGTGTTGCCAATGAAAAAGAATTGCTGACATGGCTTGGACACAGAGCGCAAGTTGGCAGATTAGTCCCGTTCGGTTTCCCGAAGAGCAACAAGTTTTTCAAGGAATAACGGCAACAAGTTGCCCGCCCCGCGCGTAGCGGCACCCGCTGTGCAAGCGACAGCCGCAAGGCTGTTCAGGCGCGTATGACAAAAATAAAAATTTAAGGCGAGGTTAAAAACTTCGCCTTAAATTTTTATACGCGCCTTTTAAACAAATAAAAAACGTCTATTCCTTAAGGAAAAGACGTTTTTTTTAATCACTAAAAATTGTCAAATACAGTAGAAGATTCCGGCACCGATGCCAAAGGTTGCTACGACAAACATAACGATTGCCCCCAAACAACCATCTCCGCTACCATTGTCATTAGAACGGTTTTGCCAACCTTCATCCCGACGACCGTAAAACTTCTCATACCTCTCCAGGGCAAGCGCAGCTCTCTCGCTATCGCTCAATAAATCTTTACTCATACACACAATGATTTAGATTACATAAATGTTGTTAAAATTCGCAACAGGTAGTTTAGACAAAAATAATCAAAAGTCAACTTTTTTTAAATCCTTTTGCGTAATTTCTTGACATGCTCCACCCTGCCCCTTATACTCCACCGCAGTTTATTTAAGAAAAGGAATAAAAAATGCAAAAAATCACATTTCAGGGTGCATTAGGTGCCTATTCACATATCGCTTGTACCGAGCTTTTTCCGAATGCCGAATATATCGCTTCCGATACCTTTGAGCAAGCTATGGAATTAGTTGATAACGGCGAGGCGGATTATGCCGTGATACCGGTAGAAAATTCTAATGCCGGCAGAGTTTCCGATGTGCATTTTTTATTGCCGCAGACGGATTTAACCATTTTAGGCGAACATTTTTTGCGTGTGGAACATCAGCTCTTAGCTTTACCGGAAGCCAAACTGGAAGACATTGAAGCCGCCGCTTCGCACCCGCAGGCCTTAGCCCAATGTTCCGAATTCTTAAAAAAACATCAGATTAAGGCACTTTCCCGCATTGATACTGCTAAATCATGCGAGCGCATTGTTGAAATGCAGGATAAAACGCGTGCCGCCATCGCTTCAAAATTGGCCGCCAAAATCTATGGCTTAAATATTCTGGCTTCAAACATAGAAAATGAGTCCAACAATACTACCCGTTTTCTGATTATGGGCAAAGAAAAACAAATGCCTAAAGATGACGGCTCCAAATTTATTACCTCGCTTGTATTTAAGGTTAAAAACATTCCTGCCGCTTTGTATAAAACTTTGGGTGGTTTTGCCACCAACGGTGTTAATATCACCAAGCTTGAAAGCTACGTTATCGGCGGCAATTTCGTTTCCGCACAGTTTTACATTGAGATTGAAGCACATCCGGAATCAAAAGAATTTAAGCTTGCTTTTGAGGAATTGAAATTTTATTCCGAAAGCATTCACTTCTTAGGCACTTATAAAGCACACCCCAGAAGATATTTATAATTAAGCGTTCCAAACAACCGGCAAATAAACCGTAAAAGTGGTTACGCCGTCAACCGAGGTTATAACCATATTACCTCTGTGACGCTTAATAATCTGTGAAGCAATGGAAAGCCCCAAACCGGTACCTTTGATATTTTTGTTTTTATGTTCTTGCAAGCGATAGAAACGCTCGGTTAAACGCGCAAGCTCATCTTCACTGACTTTAACCCCGACATTGGTAACGGCAATCTCCACCGCTTCGCCTTTGGCAACCTCATAAAAGCGGTGCGACGGTATGCTTTGAGCTTTTTGCGTCGTTACGCTGATTTCCGTATCCGGCGTGGCATATTTCACGGCATTGCCGATTAAATTTTGTAAAACTTGCGTTATTTGGTGTTCGTCGGCAACAATATGCGGCAAGCGTGCCAATGAGGTATTAAGTTTCAGATTGCTCTCTTTCATCTTAAGCGCCATTGCGGTTTTAATTTCACGAATTATCGTATTAACGTTGACTTTATCTTCCGGTGGAGTATCAACCGTTAATTCAATCTTTGAAAGAGATAATAAATCCTCTATCAAAGCCGACATATATGCCGTTTGCTCGCCGATAACTTTCAAGAATTTTTCTCTGGCACGTTCATCATCCTTGGCCGTTGTCTGCAATGTCTCAATAAAACCGGAAATAATGGATAACGGCGTTCTTAACTCATGGCTGGCATTAGCCACAAAATCTTGCTGCATCTGCTCAAGCTGCAACATTTTTTTCATATCATAAAAAGAGATAACAACCACCACTTCCCCTTTAGCGAACCATGGTAACGTTGTCATATTGATATAAAACTTCGGCTTTCCCTTAACAGAATTAAGAGTTAAACGCATATCTTCGCGCCTGCTTTCCAAACTTAACACCTTTTGCAGTGAAGTCTTAAAACCCGCCTCGTTGATAATCTCAAAAACATCACGATTGGAAAGATTTACTTCAAAAAGCTGTCTCACGGCGCGGTTAGCACCGATAATATGCCCTTCTTTATCTACCATTAACAATGGCTCAGGCAAAGTATCCAACACCGCAGCATCAGAAAGCGTACGGTTTTCAAGCATTTCTATTTTATCACCCCAAAACTTATGCATGGAGTTAATCGCCTCGGTTAAGGCACGGGTTTCTTTTTCCGTCATATTTTTAAGTAACGCTTCTTCCGAAACACCGGACGAGAGATTTTGAATATACTTTTTAATCTGCTGCAATTCCGCCGACATCGGTAACAGAAAAACCGTATTAAAAAATAAGATACACATATAGCACCCTAATGCCAACGGGATGGATAGCAAATCAAACATACCTAAAATCAAAAAGATTAACCCGGCAGGAACGGAAAGCACTAACACGCGCAACGCAAAGCCGGAATTTTTATCAACGCCTAAAATTTCATCATCTTGATTTATCATTAGTATATCTCAAAAATTATCGTGGACTAACAAATATATTGTAAGTATAATCCGCTCATACTTTAGATTTGGTTAATGAAGACAGACAATGGACGAGAACATAAATAACGAAAACATAACGGAAAGCACCAACGAAACCGGTACGGCTCTTTGCTTAAAAGACATTGAAAATATGAAGCTGACACCGGCAATGAGCCAATATTTGGAAATAAAAAAACAACATCAGGAATATTTGTTGTTCTATCGCATGGGCGATTTTTACGAACTTTTTTTTGAAGATGCGGTAACCGTTTCTAACGCTTTAGGGTTAACCTTAACCAGTCGCTCCAAGCTGGAAGACAAAGTTATTCCGATGTGCGGTGTGCCCTACCATGCATACGAACTTTATCTGGCACGTTTAATCAAAATGGGCTATAAAGTAGCCATTTGCGAACAGATGGAAAACCCGGAAGATGCTAAAAAGAGAGGCTATAAAGCCGTTGTCCGCCGTGATGTGGTAAGGCTTGTTACCCCGGGAACGCTAACCGAAGATACCTTACTTGAAGCCAAACACCATAATTTTATTGCCTCGGTTTATCTTCATGCATCAGAAATCGGGTTAGCTTGGCTTGATATTTCCACCGGCGCTTTTTATACCGAACTCTTAAAAATCGGCAAAGTACCGACAGAAGTTGTACTTTCCACCGCTTTATCACGCCTTAATCCGGTTGAGTTGATTATTGCCGATAAGCTGTTGGATTTTCCAAACTTATTTAATCTCTTCAGCGAATATCGGGACAAACTTTCCGTTCTTTCTGCCACACTGTTTAACCAAACCAGCGCCAATGAGATTTTATTAAAAGCTTATCATGTCCAAACCATGCAGTCTTTCGGAGATTACGCCAAAGCCGAAATTATCGCCGCCGGCGTTTTGCTGGAATATGTGGAAAATACGCAAAAGGGACATTTACCGCGCTTAGCCGCACCGGTAAGAGTGTTAAGTGATGACATTATAGAAATAGATGCCCCCACCCGCCGCAGTTTGGAATTAACAACCACCAACACCGCCAACGGCATCAGTCTCTTAAAAACCATAGATAAAACCGTAACCGGTATCGGCGGCAGGTTGTTGGAACAAAGATTAACCGCGCCGATAATGAATATCAAAAAAATAAATGACCGCTTAGATGCCGTTTCTTTTTTCTTGGATAACCCGGCTGTCAGAAAAGAAATCAGAAGTGTTATGCGCCAATGTTTGGATATGGAGCGTGCCGTGCAGAGGTTAAGTATCGGTCGCGGCGGTCCGAAAGATTTGTATGATTTGGCTGTTACCTTAAAACTGTTGCCACAAATCAAAAACACCATCAATTGCTTTGCCAATTTTCAGCCGGACAGCATTTATTCCGAACCGCCGTTGGCTATCAGAGAGCTTATCAAAAATTTTTATGACCACTCAAACTTACAAAACAGCATAGAAACAACCCTGCTTAAAAACCGAGAAGATTTACCGACATTAACCCGTAACGGCGGTTTTGTCCGCGAAGGGATTTATCCGGATTTAGACTATCTCCGCCATATCCGCGCCAACAGCGAAGAAAAATGTAATGCCCTGCGTGATAAATACGCCGCCGAAACAGATATTCCGGCATTAAAGATTAAAAATAATTCGGTTATCGGCTATTTTGTGGAAGTGCCGATAAAATTTGCCGATAAGATATTAAATAACCAAACTTTCATCCACCGCCAATCCGTATTAAATGCCGTGCGTTTCACCACTTTAGAACTTTCCGAATTGGAAAATGAAGTCAATAATTCGGAAGAAAAAGCCTTAGAAATGGAACTGCGCATTTTTAACGAATTGGTAGAACACGTTTTAGCACAAGCTGATGTCATTTACCGCTCGGCAGAAATTGTTGCCGCGCTTGATGTTGCCTCTGCCTTAGCCGAACTTGCCGCCGAAAGAGACTATGTTCGTCCGATTGTTGATGACAGTTTAGACTTTGAAGTGATAGACGGCAGACACCCGGTTGTTGAAGCGGTGATTAAAAGAGAGGGTTCGGGTTCGTTTGTCGGCAACACCTGTAAATTAAACGCCGAAGATGACAGAATTTGGCTTTTAACCGGTCCGAACATGGCGGGTAAATCCACTTTTTTACGGCAGAATGCCTTAATCGCCATTATGGCGCAAATGGGCTCTTTCGTACCGGCAAAAAGCGCCAAAATCGGCGTTATCAATAAAATCTTTTCGCGTGTCGGCGCCAGTGATGATTTGGCAAGAGGTCGCTCCACCTTTATGGTGGAAATGGTGGAAACAGCCGCCATCTTAAACCGTGCCGATGAGCGCTCGTTTGTTATCTTAGATGAAATCGGTCGCGGTACCGCAACGTTTGACGGCTTATCTATCGCCTGGGCCGTAGTGGAACAATTAGCGGAAGTCAACAAATGCCGCACCATTTTTGCCACCCACTACCACGAATTAACCAAGCTAAACAAGCGCCTGCCCGCCTTAACATTACATTGTATGAAGATAAAAGAATACAACGGTGATGTCGTCTTTATGCACGAGGTGATAGAGGGCGCGGCAGACAGGTCTTACGGTATTCATGTGGCACGGCTTGCCGGTCTGCCGGAGTTGACAATCAAACGTGCCGAGCAGGTTTTAAGCTTGTTGGAAGAAGAAAAACAACATAAGATATTAAACACGGTGGAAGATGATTTACCTCTGTTTGCAAGCCTAAAAGAAGAAGTTAAGGAAACCCCGAAAAACCCGGCTTTGGAAGCCTTGGAAAATATGGATATAGACAACCTCTCCCCAAGAGAAGCCCTAGACAAACTCTACGAATTAAAACAACTGATGGATAAATAAAAAAAGCCTTCACCGGTTAGGGTAAAGACTTCTTTTAAATTTTGAGCGATTTCAGATGCCGTCTTCGCCGTAGTGCTCGTACTCCATGGGCAATTCTGCCCTTAAAGCATCAAGGTTTTCAGCACCTGGAAAGAAATCTTGCAGAAACTCGTCCGGTAAGCTTTGTGCATGCTTCCAAACAATGAGCTCATGCCTCTGATAACCTTCCACAATTTTCCGGTAGCTCTCTACTCTCTTTTCTAACTCTGCTGCATGGTCTCTTTCTTTCAGCCACAAACATCCGAAGAAGTAGCAGCCAACGAGACAACAGCAAATACCGAAGGTTAATAAAATCTGTTTCATACCTTTTTATTTTAAAATTATAAGACATATTGCTAATAAGATGTATGCAATATATCACATTTTTTACCCCATGTCAATACGATAAAGAATAAAAAGAAATAACCGCAGAAACCACCTAAAGCGCGCATGAACCTACTTTGTAGCGAGAAATTTTGAGCGGATAGAAGTAAATGTCCCCAAAAAACACAAATGTATTTAAACTGAAAATCCACCGAAAAGGCGGATTTTGCATAGGGTGGGATAAAGTGCGGTTATGGCTGTGCGCCTCGCACCTATCGTCGTGAGCCCACCAAGGCACACGAGCGTACTTTGTAGCGGGAAATTTTGAGCGGATAGAAGTAAATGTCCCCCTAGGAGCACGAGTGTACTAAAGCGTACACGACGCGACGACGTGGGGCTTCCATTTACGATTAGACGCCAAAATTTACCCTACAAAGCGCCGTGAGTCTCCTTGGCGCAACGTACATAATCCTTATAGTACTCGGCAAGACTCTGTTGCACCTGGTAGTTCACAGAACCGCGCGGATATTGTCCTTTTTTATTGGCTTTACCTGCCGGAACACCGGTTAAAAGTTCTATACCGTCATCAACCGTATCTATGGCATAAATAGAGAATTTACCGGCTTCAACTGCCTCTACCACATCTTCCCGCAGCATAAGGTTAACCACATTTGTCCGCGGAATAATAACACCCTGCTTGCCGGTTAATCCGTTATATTTGCAGACCTCAAAAAAGCCTTCAATTTTCTCGTTAACCCCGCCGATAGGTTGAATTTCCCCGAATTGGTTAATAGAACCGGTTACCGCTAAAGACTGTTTAATCGGTAATCCGGCAATTGCGGAAAGCATACAGTAATATTCGGTAGAAGATGCCGAGTCACCGTCAACCCCGCCGTAAGATTGTTCAAAAACGATGGAAGCAGAAAGGGATAGCGGTGAACGTTTAGCAAAACGATTAGCAATTAAAGATTGCAAAATCAGCACACCTTTAGAGTGTATCGGTCCGCTCATCTCAACTTCGCGCTCAATATTGATAAACTCGCCGTGTCCCAAACGAACCTGTGTGGTGATACGTGCCGGTTTACCGAAAGAGCTGCGGGTAAGATTATAAACGACCAAGCCGTTAATTTGCCCGACACGCTCGCCCGTAACATCCATCAAAATCGTGCCTTTATCTATCTGCTCAAGCATCGCTTGGTTGACACGGTCTGAGCGATAAATCTGCGATTTAATGGCCTGCTCAATATGGTTTTTACCGATTTGGCTGGCCTTAGATTTACGCGCCCAATAATCAGCCTCTTTCAAAAGGTCACCGATAGAGGCAATGTGAGCGGTCAGCTTTTCGGTATCATCCGCCAAACGGGAAGAATATTCAATCACCCGCGCTACCGCTTGTTTGTTAAGTGAGCGCAAATTCTTCTTTTTGGAAAGTGAGCCGATAAGTTTGGCATATTCAATTTCATTTTCTTCGGTACGGTCTATTACGCCGCCGAAATCCGCCTCAACCTTGAAATAATCCTTAAAATCCGGATCACGTTCGCTCAAAAGTTCATAGAGCTCGGAATCTCCGGTCATAATCACCTTTACATCCAACGGGATAGGTTGCGGATCTAATGAAATGGTTGAAAAACTGGTATCTTCAGACGGGGCTTCAATTTTAATTTCTTTTGAGGCAAGCGCTCGTTTTAAGGAATCCCAAGAATACGGTTGCAACAAAAGTTTGCGCGCATCAATCAAAAGAAAACCGCCGTTAGCACGGTGTAACGCGCCACCCTTTATTAAGGAAAAATCGGTAATTAACGCACCGAATTGTTGTATGCGTTCAACTTTTCCGACGAGATTTCCCTGTGTCGGGTGGTCAAGAAGAACAATCGGCGCACCGCTGTCAGGTACATTTTTAACCACAACGTTAACCTTAAACTTGCTGAATTTATCTTCTTCCTGCTGACCTTTAAGCTGGCTCAAAAGCCCGAGCATGGAATCATCTTCTTGTTGCGGTTTGGTGTCTTGATCGTAGTTCGGAACATAGGTGGACATATTATCCAAGATATAGTTGCGAACCATACGCATATAGTCGCTGACTTTCTTATTGCCCTTATATTTTTTCTGAATTTCCTCCAGCGGTTTTTTGATGGCATCTTTAACGACTTTGTTCTGCAGTTTCTTGATTTCTTCGCTTTGCTTTTCTTCCCATTGCGGCGCATTATCCTGATGTGCGGCAATTTCTTCCTGCATCGCGTTTAAGTCTGCCATAATCTCATTTTTTTCTTCATCGGAAAGCGTATCAAAAACATCCGGACTGATAATTTCGCCGTTTTTCATCGGCGCAACAACAACCCCCATCGGCATATGCAGAAGTGAAACTTTTTTACCTTTGGCTTTTTTCTGCAAAACTTTGACATAGTCGTTACGTTTTTCCTGATATTTTTCACGAATAGATTTAAGCTGTTCTTCATACATCTCATTTTTAACCGCTTCCGGCAGGTCATGCTCTAAGAAATCGGCAAAGTCATCCATAGCTTTGGCAAAACCGCTTGCTTCACCGGCATTAAAATTAAGCGCAATCGGTTTATGCGGTTCATCAAAATTATAAACATAAACCCAGTCATCCGGTGTGGTACGTTTCTTACCCTCTTTTTCAAGGATTCGCTTTACCAAACTGGTTTTACCGGTTCCCTCCGGTCCTAAGCAGAATAAATTATAGCCGCGAGATTTAATGTTGATTCCCAATTCCACCGCACTGATGGCACGGTCTTGCCCCAAAGCGGAAAGCCGTTCTTCCAAATCTGCCGTGGTTGTAAAATCAAACTTTGTTGCATCACATTTGCGATAAAGTTGCTCAGAAGTTAATTTAGTAATAGCCATTTCAAAAAATATCCCCTATATAAAATTATAGGCGTAGTATAAGTTTAAAAAGCTAACATTGAGTAAAGATTTTGAAAGTTTTGACAATCATATTGCTGTTTTTTTTAGAAGTGTTGTTACCTTTGGCAATAGCCTTCGGTTTTGTAGCGCGCCTGCGTTTCTTAGAAAAATATACCTCAAAGAAAAACAGCATATTAAAAGAAATCAGAAAAAAAGACTTACCGCTTTTCTATTCAACAGATGCCGTCAAAACAGAAACGTTAAGAAAATTTTTGCATATAAAACCGCTTAAAGAAACGGTTATCAGCCGTATTGCAGTCAAAGATTTAACGCTTGCCGCCAAATATTTGGAACGTGCTGTCAAAAAAGCCCCGCAAAACACAAAGTTACTGCTTTTAGATGCGGAAATTGCTGATTTAAGACACGAACAACGACGCTTTCATCATATCATAGAACACGTTTATCTGCCACGTTTTATGTGCCTTCCGCTCAAAGCAAAATTTTGGCATCTGAAAGCCAAAAACGAACTTTTTCAAACCGATATGATGAGCGCTTCCGAACACGCCTCCCGAGCACTTAAAGCTTATCAAAAATTAAATTTTGAATACGAAGAAGCCGAAACCTATTTAACCATGGCACAAATTTATCGTATCAGCGGGGTGTTTGATGTTGCCTTTACCATGTTAAAAGAGGCTGAAAAAATTTATAAAAAGCTCAATTTGTATGCCAAAATTGCCGAAGTGAAAGCCTACTTCGGTTTGTCCGAAATCGGACGTGAGAATTATAAAGTCGCAACCGAATATCTGGAAAATGCCGAAAAAATATGCCAAAAACACAAGCTTTTCGGAACCCTGGCCGATATTGAAAACTGGCTCGGTTTAGTCGCTTTTTTAACTAATAAGTATAAACGCGCCGAACAATATTTCACCACCGCTTTAGAAAATGCCGCACATATTCCGACCAAAACATTTGCCACCGAAATGCTGGCAAGAATTTGCCTAAAAAACAAAGAGCCGGAAAAAGCCTTAAAATTAACCGACCAAGCTTTGCAATATGCCAAAGCCATGCAACATTACCCGAGCATTTTTGAGAGCCTCTATCTTAAAGCCGAAATTTTCTATTTTGATGAAAATTATCCTGCCTGTCGCGAAATTTTAACCGCACTGATAAAAGAAAAAACACCGCCGTCTGCCATATATTACCCGGCAAATGCCTATACTTTGCTGGGCTTAGTGGAATTTCAGGAAAACAACTTAGATATGGCTTGTACTTTATTTAAACAGGCTCTTGATTTGGAACACAGTAAAAATCGCTTAAAAGGCGCGGCCATAGACTATAATAATTTGGCGGAATTATCGCGTCGCCAAGGTCTGTTGCCGGAAGCCGAAATTTACTTAAAACAAGCCCTGCACTATGCTGAAGAAATTGATGACAAAGAGTTGATAAAATACTTAAAATCCAAACTCTGATTAAACCAAAAGACACCTTTTAATAATTGGTATTAAGACTATATTTTCCCTTTGTTATGCCATATTAAAAAAGAGGATAAAATGTTTGATATACCGATAGCGGGGATAATATGTGCGCTTCCGGTGTTGTTTTTGACAATAATATTCCTGATGTTTTTTGATGTAACCCTTAAATATCGCCGCCAAGACAACACGGCAGACATTCCCTTAGAACCTGACCTTAAAGAACTGGAACAAGAACTGGATAAGCTGATTAAAAACAACCAGTTATCCTTTAACAACGAGCTGTTAAAAGAAGATTTGCAAAATACCGTTTCGCATACGATTGCATCCTATATGACCATCAATAAGAAGAGCTTAAAAGGATTTCACTTTTTTCAGCTCATATTTTCTTTGATAAAAAACGGTGCGGAAGATAGCAAAATCATCAAAATCATGCGACACTATCTGCCCGAAAGCCCGACCGCACATTTATATACGCTCTTAAAATCCTGCAAAGAGTTTTTAAATATCACCCGAAAAGACGGTAAAGAAAAAGAACTGTTGCGTGACCTGAATCAAAATCGCCTGCGTTCAACCCTAATCTATTTGCAAAATAAATTAAACCAAACCCTAAACCGGGTATCCCATGTACCGCCTGCCTTACAACAACCGATTATTGATGAAGCGGCACGTTTAGGATTGATATTTGCATCTTTCGCACAGTTTTATGACCGCACCGCCACCGAAAAAATTTTAAGATTAGCCGCCAAGATATCGCCGGAATTATATAATTATTGGCACCAAACACCGCAAGAGACACATCATTTGCCGCAAACATTACACCGCCTTCCCCGAAGATTGTAAAAATATTTTTCTGATTTTTAATTTTTTACTTGTTTTTGTCTATTTTATTCTGTATAGTAGGAGAACCAACTTAAAAATTATGTCAAATCTATCACAAAAATATAAATATGTACAACCCAAAAAAGAAACACGAACCCCTGTTCGTGGAGATTTTCATCAAAGTTGATGAGATTCTCAAATTCGCATGTGAAGGTAAGAAGGGTACGTCTTCTTCACGTTGCGAGCTCTTCCGTATTGAAAACTTTTACTTTATCTTCTCGTTCGCACGGGAAGGTGAGCAGCGTTCCAGAACGTTGCGCCAGATAAGAAAAAAAGAATTCATGGAAGAAAAACAACGGCTCTTGGCTCTGCGCCCGCGCCTCGGTTGCGAAAACTGGAAAGATGCTGAAAACAATTACGAACTGAAATGTTACAGCAATTATTCCTGGAAAAAGGTTTTACCGGCCGATAAATGCACCTTCATTGAAGACAGCCGCGAAAATATCAACCCCGTGAGGTTAAGATATCTTCAGGCTTTAGAAGATGCGCAGTTTGCAGACAAACCAATCAATGCCGCTGTTTCAAAAACATCCAAAAAAACAATTCAACAAGCCGCCAAGCTTTCCGAAGAGCTGGGAATTGACTTCAAGAATGTATGTGCTTTAGGCTTAGACAAAGCCAAACTTCAAGCTTTCAAACAAAGCTATGAACAAGCGATTGCGAGCGTCAAAAAAATGTCAGTAGCCGAACAATATCGGCTCTATACAGGCTTAAAGCCGACGCATGATCGCTCAGCCAGAAAGGATACCATCATTTCCTTAGGCATAAAATTCTTTGAAGCCGACGTCAAAAGGTTGAATTTGTGTGAATTAGAGACGGTCCTCGGCAAGACCGTTGAAAACTACAAACAAGAAAGCGTTCAGACCGCTATTAAAAACGGCATTGCCCGTTCCCATGATGAGCGCGAGAGCTTATACAACCGTATGATTTCAACTTCTCGTGAAGAGAAACGAAAAATCCTAACCGAACTCGGTGTTGACATCAACGCCATAGAGTTAAACCGCTACTCGCTATCTCCCATTAAGCACGCCATCGCGGCAACATTGGGAATTGACATGGAAAAAGTCTGAAACCAAAAAGAAACCCCCGACAACATCACGTTGTCAGGGGTTTTCGCTTTTAAAGACTTATTCATTCGCCTTCCTTGAGCAAATTCTCAGTCTTGATGGCCTTCATAACCTCATGATAGGTGTATGCCGGCTCTTCCTCGGCGCTCGCTGCCACGATATATGTGACACGTGAACCGCGGAACAAACGCTCTGCAATTCTCTGCACGGCATCGGCATCTACCTCATGGATAGAGTTAATGCGATTGGTCGTATCATACATACTGCCACGACCGATAATCTGCCAAGCTGTTTCCAGAGCGAGGTTGTCAGACTTCTCGTACTTGTCCAACTTCTCGGTCATCGCCCAGTTACGAGCAGATTCCATCACGCCCTCGTTGGCCGGCGAATCACAGATGTGGTTGACAACCGAAACGAACACCTTAGTCAGGTCCTTAGCCGTTGCCTTTGGCGAAGAGATGGTTGCGCGCATGGTACGGATACCGTAGTACCCTGCGATTTTGAAATCAACCTTAACCTTAGCCCACGGCAAGCGCTGCGTGTAAGCACTCTCCAACTGGTTCAAGAACATAGACATCATCACATTCGTTGCCGGGCTGTCATCAATGGTAAGACCTGAAGCATCCCAACCGAACATCAGAGAGGTGTCATCTCCTTCCGACACAATCTTGCCGAAGCCGCCGGTATAGATGTTGCCATGGTGCTCCTGTTGCTTTGTCCCTGAAGGGATTTCGCCGAAGTACTGCTCAGCCAGATTCTTAACCGACTTGGCGGAATTACGTGGACCGGCAATCACCAACACAACGTTTGATGCTGTGTAATAGGTGTTGGCAAACGAACGCACATCTTCCACACTGTAAGAATTCAGCTTGCGCAGATATTCCTCAGTCGGACGAACCAAATCAGCACCGAATGCGGTATGCTTGTAGAGAAGCTTCATCTGCCTGACCGGCTTCAAAGAGTTCCTACGCGTTTCCTCGGTAATCCAATTCTGCGCGCGTGTTACAAACGAAGGTGTCACAACCGTTGCGTTAAACACCTCCGACAACTTAATCATCAGTTCTTCAAGGTTAGGGCTGACAGCCGTATAGGCGGTCATCGTACCTCCGAAGTAAGGAATAATGCCGGAAGTCTGCAAGAGCAATGTCTTCTCAAACAAACTGGCAATACCGAGAGAGGGCTCAGAAACGTGCCCGACATTCACAGAAAGGCATCCGGAGAAGCCTGCTGAACGGCTGACGTACATGACGGTCAAACCGTTGCTTAACTGATAAGTGTTGTTCATAAATTTAAATAAATTAAATGAATTAAAAAAATAGAGAAATGTATAAGTGTAAAACACATAAAAATCTTAAATAGCAGAACTTTTATAAACTTTTTTAAAATTTTGTCAACCCTGTTTTTTGCACAAAATCAGAAAATAAGCCCTTTCCCATTGTTTTATTGTACAAAAAAAGTCCCACACGGGGACTTTCCTAAAACAAATTTCCGAAAAAATTACTCTAAAGCATAAACGTTGGTAACCGCCCAATCATCATTCCCCTTAAAGGAAAGGGTATAAACAACCGTACCTTTACACAAACCGAACCACATAGCATTACAATCAGATTCGGTATAAACCGAAACGTCTGTACTATCCGGAATCGGCTTAATCTTGGTAACCTTAAAAGAAACCTCTGTCGGTCTTTCGGCATCTTGAGTTTTTCCTAAAACAAATGCCGGTACCAATTCACCCTGACAATCGGACAATTCCGGTTCCATCGTACATTTAATGGTTCTCTCTATGGCACAAAAGAGCTTATCCTCGGACGAGCAACCGCTGGCTATATCATCCGCCCGATAAACATGGACATCCTCAGCCTTTAAGTTTTCCGTTTTCTGCACGGCATCGGCCTGAGCTTTTTCTTTAATGGCCGTATGTTTAGCCTGCATATAAAAAATACCCGTTGCCGCCAAAGCGAAAATTAAAACAAAAGCAGCAACCAGAACCACTCTCTTAAACATTTTTCATCTCCTGAAAAAAAATATCAAAATTTAATAATATCTTTAACCTTAATAAATTAAAAAGTATAGAGAAATGTTAAATTTATCACTAAAACAATGGATTTAAAGCCATAAACGAAAAGAAAGGGTAAAAAGATGAAAGCCGCAGTCAATCAAAAAGGTTATACCATGATAGAAACCATCATGTACATCAGCTTGCTGATAATCTTAGGCGGTGTATTGGCAGGCTATGCCCACCATGTTATTTCCCGTTATAAAACCGGTCGTGCTGCTCAACAAGTTATTGATTTAAAAAAAGCTATTATCAATTTTACGGCCGCTGATGAGGATTATTCCAAATTATCCATTGCCGCCATGGATCACGCCCGTTCTTTACCGATGGACATGCGCAACGGCGACCACGTTACCGCTCACCATGCCTTAGGCGGCAGCGTACAGTTAGGCCCTGCTTCGGATGATGTTTTAGGAGATGACAGCGACAACAAAGATTTTATGTTTTATATACGCTTTAATAACCTTCCCAAAGACAGTTGCGTAGAAATTTTAACCCAAGGACAATTTTACGGCGACGGTTCGGAAATGGACACCCTTATCATCAACGGTAAATTTGCCTGGCAATATCAACACTCTTTTTACGACACAAGCAAATACAGCGGCGGTAATCCCGTTGTCAGCACGCTCCTCCCCGGTAGCGGTGCAAACGCCGTGCCGAGTATCAGATTAAACATTTCTGATGCGGTTCGCGCCTGCACTGAAAAAGACAGCAACCACATAACCTGGATTTTCAGCTAATAAATATCTTTTTTTGCTTGCAGTTAGAATTTCTGTTGTTATCTTGTTAACAATGTAACTTTGAGAATGGTCTCAATATCACCAGCAAAGGAGAAAAATAATGACAAATTCTGTTACGCTGCCACCGGATTACACACCTTCTAAAAAAGAAGAATATATGAACGATATGCAGTTGGAATATTTCCGCCGCAAACTTGTTGATTGGAAGAAGGAACTTTTAGCCCAATCAAGTGATACTTTAGATGATTTACGCCAAGGCGGCTTAAACCAGCCGGATGATATTGACCGCGCATCTTTGGAAACGGATAAATCTCTTGATTTACGCACCAAAGACCGCGCTCGTAAGTTAATCGTCAAAATTGATGAAGCTTTGGACCGCATTGAAGACGGGTCTTACGGCTACTGCGAAGAAACCGGAGAAGAAATCGGTATTGACCGTTTGATGGCTCGTCCGATAGCCACTCTTTGCTTAGAAGCGCAAGAACGCCATGAGCGCATGGAAAAAACTTATGATGACGAGGCTTAAATAAGTCAAAAATGGCAAAAAAAGACTTTATATTAGCCTCCGGCTCACCGCAACGCCGCGCTCTCTTGGAACAAATCGGGTATGCACCTAAAGAAATTGCCCCCGCGGATATTGATGAGCACGCCTTAAAAGATGAAAAGCCTTTGCCGTATATTCGCCGTATCGCGCGCGCCAAAGCCAAAGCCGTTGCCGAAACGCATCCGAGAGAAAATATATTAAGTGCAGATACAATTATTGTTGTCGGTCAGAAAATTATTCAAAAATCACCGGATGATGCCACTCAAACCAATGTTATGAAAATGCTCTCCGGCAGAACCCACCGCGTTATAACCTCTGTGTGTCTGATAGATAAGAGCGGACATATCGCCCAAAGAACCGTTACCACCAAAATAACCATGAAACATTTAACCGAGCAAGAGATAACGGATTACATCAAACAAGGAGAATGGCACGGTGTTGCCGGCTATAAAATTGAGGGCATATTAGCCGGCTATGTGAAAAAAATTATCGGTTCATACTCGGGAGTTGTCGGCTTACCGCTGTATGAAACCAAAAACCTTTTAAATGGAGTCGGCGTTTATTAAAAACCGGCTTATATGATTGAACCTGAACAAAGGAGCAAAAAATGATAACAAGAGATACGATTATCTATGAAAAATCAGGAACGGATGCTTGTCTGGCCTCTTTAGAACAAGGCGACTTGCGTGAATTTGAGATTTTTAATGAAGACGGTGCCGCAGAGGGTAATGTTTATTTGGGCAGAATTACCAAGAAAATCAATTTATCGGAAGATAAAACCGGCTTTATGGTTAATATCGGCGACACCACCGACGCTTTTATGAGCGCGCAGGAAAAAGGTTTGCTTGAAGTTAATATGACCGAAGGTCAATGTGTGGTTGTTCAGGTACAAAAAGAAGCTCATGCCGACAAAGGCGCCAAACTGGTACGCGCCGTACAAATTCCCGGCACCTATCTGGTTTATCGTCCGTTTGGCAGCTACATAGATGTTTCCTTAAAAATCAATGATGAAGAAAAAAGCGAAGCTTTGCGCAAAGCGGTAACGCAAAACGTCAGCACCCAACAAGAAGGATGGGTTGTACGCACCGCCGCCGCAGATGCCGATATCAATGATGTTTTAGATGAAATGACAACTTTGCGCGGTATTTATGAAAACATCCGCGTAAAAGCTCGCTCTGCCACTGCACCGGCCTTGCTTTATGCCAAAGAAAATCCGTTGTTTGAGCTTATCCGTCATCATCAGGACACATTAAAGACCATCATTGTCAACGATCATAACTTAGAAGAAAAAGTTAAAAGCGTATTTACGGGTGAAGTCCGCTACGTTGCTGATCCGAGTGCCGAATACGGTATTCAGGATATGTTGCAAAAAGCAATGGAAAAAACCATTAAATTACCTTGCGGCGGAGAAGTTCATATTGAAGAAACCCGCGCCTTTGTTGCCATAGATGTTGATAGCGCCAATATGGTTGCCCGCGGTCAGACCGATACCTTAAATCATGAAGCGGCCATAGAAATTGCCCGTCAAATCATCTTACGCAATTTAGCCGGAAAAATTATAATAGACTTTGCCGGCTCCGGAGAGTATCGCTTTATGCGTGACGTTATGGATACTTTATCCGAAGAACTCGCCGGTGATGTTATGGGCGCTCGCGTTGTCGGTTTAAGTAAAGCCGGAAATGTTGAAGTTTTACGTCGCCGTAAACACCCGACTTTATTGGAACGATTTTCCGTAGCTTGTCCGACTTGCGGCGGTACCGGTCGTGTGGAGCCGTAAGATGAGCGAAGAAAAATCTTCTTCAACCACGGCAACTATTGTTAAAGTACACAAATGCCCGATATGCGGTAAACTGACGGACAATGCCAAATATCGCCCTTTTTGTTCCAAGCGTTGTGCCGATATAGATTTAGGCACATGGTTTAACGAGGGATATGTCATAGAAGGCAAAAATCCCGTAGATGAAGAAGAAAGCGAATAAAAATTATAATCACAAAAAAAGACCTTTGATACAACATCAAAGGTCTTTTTTCATACTTTCAACTCAAAACAGAACCAAACTCTTTCCGGGGCATGTACTTGTTCTTAAACGCGGCATAGCGCCCGCTCTCCTTCAAATAGTTCACCACCGGCAGGTACCAGCCGTCTTGCAACACGATAGACGCATTCCGCTTAAAGAAGAAGTCAATTTCCTCCTCAAAACCGAGCTGAAGCAACTCAATGATATGCTTGCTATCCATGCCAAACCCGCGCGAACTGTGAAGATAGGCGGCAATCTGTGCCTCATCTTCTGTTTCAAAGATAGCATCGACCACTTTCTCAGTCAGAAAATCACTGCAAGCCATAATCTTGGAAACAACAGCACTTTCTGCCTCATCTTGCCAAACCTTGCGATAGAGGGTAGCAACAAAAGCCTCCGTTAAATCACAATAACCGTTTCGGTCACCATTGATTAAAACCAAAGCAATTTTGCCGTCATAATTGTCAAGGAGAGCTTCCTCAAATGGTGTCATCTGAGCACCTTTTTCATCTGTTAACATAATTCTTAAAAATTTTAGATTAGTGAAACATATATATTTAAACACATATTCTTATTCATAATGCAGACTCTCTATAGCACAACCGCTTTAAGAGTGTCAACATTATTTTCATAAAATTATGTTTGAATTTATAATGTTTTCAGATATTCAATTTGCAATTTTGCCAAATCCTCAACCGTTTTAAGAACGACATATTCGCCGTCTGCATGCATTCCCTCACCGGTTCCGGAATGCATAATAACTGTTGCCCCTTTCTCGGCAAATAAACGTGCATCTGTGGCACCGCCGATTTGTTGAAAATCAATTTTTTGCCCCATAATTTGTTCCGCAAACGCTTTATAGGCCATAATTTGCGGATTATCTTCTGCCATCACCACCGGTGTTGAAGAAGAAACAATTTTATATGTCACCCCTTCAGCCAAAGAAGCTTTAATATTTTTCTCCAAATCTTTCACCGAAGATGTTTCAACCAAACGAACATCTAACAACGCTTCCGCATGTTTAGCGATAATGTTTGAAACCTCACCACCGGAGATTTTTGCCACATGCATGGTATCTATCCATGTATTTTCGGGTTGTCCCTTTTTAATATCAAAATACGGATAGAACTTTCTCAAATTTGCAATGGTTTTCATCAACATTTCATTGGCATCAAGTCCCTCCCACGGTGTTGAGCCGTGTGCAGGCTTTCCTTCTGCCATAAGTTTTAAGAATACCGGATTTTTACATTTATTGATGATTTTGGTAATATCCCCGCCGACATCATTATCCAAAACAACTTTAGCATTAAGTTTAGGGTAACGTGCCATAAATGCGTGCGTGCTTTTGCTTCCCTGTTCTTCATCCGTGGAAAGAATTATACCGAATTTAACCGGCAATTTATGTTCCAAAACATAATGCATGGAATTCATTGCCACCGCCGCAAAAGATTTCATATCCAAAGTACCGCGCCCGTACATTTTACCATTTTTAACAACCGGCTCAAACATATCATCATTAGCCGCCACCACATCAATATGTCCTAAAACAAGCGCGTCTTGCACCATATCATCATTATTGGAAATATAAATAACCGGACTGGCATCATCAAAACGCTCAATTTTAACCTTTGCCGTTGTTTTCTCAAAGCTCTTGGCAATATATGCCAAACACTTATCTATTTCATCAGCTGTTCCGGTAATAGTCTTAAAACGCACCATATCTTCTATTGTTTTAATTAAATCCATCATAAAACTCCTTATCAATCAAAATTAGACTTATCATATTTTCGTTTTATAAATAAATCCTTAAAAACCTGCATTTAAACGAATCGCAAACAGGGTAAAATCTGGACAAAATTTAACATTCGGTTAACAACTTATTTCCATTTGGTTAAAATTGTGAACAACTCCGATTCGCATCCTGATTTTTTTAAATCTTTTAAAAGCCTTATTCCGATTCGTTTTGCACACTTTCAACCGCGTTTGTTAACCATTTTTATACAAAAAAATTCTTTACACCCATATATTTACATGGTAAAAAAACCACGAGGTGAAGTAAAAGCACCGCAATACGTATTGAAAAGGCTGTCTGCGCCTCATTTAAGCAGACAAAGGGAGAGACTGTGAGTAAATTTAGAAAAATTCTGTGTTTAGGATTTGCTATTTTAGTTTGTTGTAGCACGGCACAACCGGTTAATGCCGCGACCAGATTAGGCCCTGAACACCTTTATATGTGGGCAAAGCGAGGGGATTTAACTCGTTTGCACCAATACCAACGTTATATTAACCTTCAAGATAAAAATCATAATACGGCACTATGCATAGCCCAACAACACCAAGACAAAAATGCCTATGCCTTATTACTTAAATTTGGTGCCAGTACCAAAGTCTCTTGCCATGATGATGATGACCCGATTTGCGCAGTAGTTGCCGGCGAAAAAACAAAAATCTCTCCCGCAGCATGGTGGCTATTAGGCACAGGTGCAGCTGCCGGTGCTTATGCATTATTAAATAATGATGGCGGTCACAAACACAAAAAATGTCCGGTAGGCTACGAAAAAGACTTAAACGACTGTTCCAAAGAAACCCACCCCGAGGGTTGGAATTACTACCGCTCCGGTGAAGCAGACGGACATGTGTGCGGCAAATGCGAACCTAAAACATGTGCTATCGGTTACAGCACAGATTACCCGAGTGTTGACAGATGCGGTACCACCGGTGCAAACGGTTGGAGATGGAAACAAGACCCTGTTACCCCGTATGCCGGTAATGATATCTGCGGTAACTGTACTCCAAAACAATGTACAGAATATGCCGGTGGTGACGGTGCCGAAGATATTGCCCATTGTAGAACGTTCCCGACATTAGATGTTGCAATAGACACTAACGTTGTCGGCTATGCCGGAGACACCGCTTGTTATAAATGTACCTATACTTGTAAAGACGAATATTACAGTTCGGAACAGGCCTGTAAAGAAGGGGGCTATAAGTGTGTTTCCACCACCGAAAACAATGTCACCTGTTGGCGACAGACCGGTCCTGCCGGCTGTCCGGACCCGAGTTACACTCAAGGTTTAGTTAACTGTAATGCTAAAGCTCACCCCGAGGGCTATACTTATACTTCATCAGGCCAATCCGGTGGTGAAATTTGCGGTAAGTGTATTCCAAAGACCTGTGTCAATCCGTACACCACCTCAGCACAAAGCGTTGACGGTTGCGGCACCACCGGTGCCAATGGTTACAGTTGGACACAAGATAGCGGGACTCCTTATGCCGGTGACCTAAAATGTAGCCAATGTACCCCGTATCAATGTTCCCGCTATGATAGCGGTAAAGGTGTTGCCAACGTTGACCAATGTACCGTTTATGAGCACTTAGTGGCCGCTATTGACACCAACGTTATCGGCTATGCCGGTGAAACCCCGTGCTATAAATGTACCTATACTTGCAGAGACGATTACTACGCAACGGAAGCCTCCTGTAAAGATGGCGGCTATACCTGTTCATCTGCAACCGAAAATAACATTACATGTTGGTGGCACACCGGCTCCGAAGAATGCCCGAGCACTTATCCGGAAAAAGGCTCTTGTCCGGCGGTTAAAACCGGTTACACCTTAGTTTCTTCAAGTTCCACCAAAGTCGGTGAAAACACCTGTTATAAGTGTAATTATGCTTGCGATACCGCCAATGGTTGGGAACAAAGAACTTCCTGCTGGGTTGGTAAAACCTGTATCAGTCAAGATTTACCTTATGGCGTTGGAACCTGTTATAAACCGACAGGCTGTTCTACCGATTATCCATACACCACCAAAGCAGCCTGCGAGGAAGGCGGCTATATTTGTACCGAAAGTTATGCCGGTTCCGGCTGTTGGAAACGTGGCGATCCTTCCGCTTGTCCGGATCCGACCTATACCCCGGGTTTAGTTAACTGTAACGCCAAATCACATCCGGAAGGCTATACTTATACATCATCAGGTCAATCCGGCGGTCAGGTCTGCGGTAAATGTACCCCAAAGACCTGCGTCAGCCCGTACACTACCTCAGCCCAAAGCGTTGACCAATGCGGAACCAAAGGCGCTAACGGTTATGCCTGGTCACAAGATACCATGACCCCTTATGCCGGTGACCTAAAATGTAGCCAATGTACCCCATATCAATGCTCTCGTTATGATAGCGGTAAAGGTGTTGCCAATGTTGACCAATGCACAACTTATTCAACCTTGGATGTCGCTATTGATACCAACGTTATCGGTTATGCTGGTGAAACACCATGCTACAAATGCACCTACACCTGTAAAGATGAATACTATACTAAAGAATCCGAATGTAAAGAAGGTGGTTACACCTGTACATCTTCAACCGAAAATAACATCACCTGTTGGCGTCATACCGGTTCGGAAGAATGCCCGAGCACTTATCCGGAAAAGAATTCGTGTCCGGCATCAGAAACCGGTTATACCTTAACCTCTTCAAGTTCTATCGTTGTCGGTGGAAACCTTTGTTATAAGTGTAACTATGCTTGCGATACCGCCAACGGTTGGGAAAAGAGAACTTCCTGTTGGGTTGGTAAAACTTGCCAAACAAAAGCATTGCCTTATGGCGAAGGGACCTGCTACAAACCGACAGGTTGCTCTACTGATTATCCATACACCACCAAAGCAGCTTGCGAACAAGGTGGTTATACCTGTACTGAAAGTTACGCCGGCTCCGGCTGTTGGAAACGAGACGGCGCATCAAGCTGTCCTGATCCGACCTACACACCGGGACTGGAAAACTGTAACGGCAAAGCGCACCCTGAAGGCTATACTTATACCTCATCAGGTTCTTCCGGCGGTCAGGTTTGCGGTAAATGTAACCCGAAAACTTGTACGGGCGGCTATACTACCTCTGCCCAAAGTGTTGACCAATGCGGTACCAAAGGTGCCAACGGCTACA
>Ga0310694_10000454_pt1 | contig 53924 bp, 48 predicted proteins | sample 174DNAGHGhighgp2_FD_203884 | JGI IMG/M metagenome (GOLD analysis project Ga0310694, IMG submission 203884) | Sheep rumen microbial communities from Palmerston North, Manawatu-Wanganui, New Zealand - 1742 DNA GHGhigh gp2 (v2) (version 2) | ecosystem: Host-associated > Mammals > Digestive system... | reverse complement strand
TCTCAAGTTTTACCCCCCCTCGCCTAAAAAACTGATATCTGATATGCTTTTGATAGTGTTAAAAGCTGGATACGAAGAATACCCCAAAGATGATCAGCACTTGGAAAAGTCGTAAATATGTGATTCAGTTTTCAGATTTCAGTTTTCAGAAGAGCGAAAAGTTTAAGAACAAGTAATTAGAAGTTTAAAGTTTGAAATTTGAAGTTTATGATTAGTAACGTAGAAATTAATAAAGATGTCAAGCTCAGCGAGCACTTTTCGCTCGCTGAGATGACGAAGACAAGTGTAAAGACGAAGGATGGGAACATCCCAAGTCATGTACATATTGAGAACTTGAAGCGCCTAACTAATTGGCTGGAGCAACTGCGGTTGCGGTGCAACCTAAATAAAAAAGAAAAAATAAAAAATAAAGACGAGCCGATTGTTATTAACTCGGGGTACAGGAGTCCGGAGGTGAATAAGGCTGTGGGCGGGGCGCCGGGGAGTAACCACCTGACGGGGTGTGCGGTGGATATTCGGTGCAAGGGGATAGAGCAGGCGATACGCTATGCGTTTATACTCCTAGATATTGCTGACGAGAGTCAGGGAATGTTTGATGAGCTGCTGATTGAGCGGAGCGCCAAGAGCATCTGGGTGCACTTTGCCGTACGGCCTTGCGAAAATCGACGGTGTGTCGATTTTCTAAATAAAAAATAAGAAATAAAAAATAAAAGTCGGGCTGGCGGTGAGGCTGGTCCGACTTTTTTATTAGGGCAGGGATGAATTTACCTGTTTACTGTTCTTAGATGGCTTCGATGAATTTGATGACCGCCAGGCGGTCGGACTTCTTCAGTTTATAGAACTTCTCCGTCGCCTTGTAGGCATCCGACTGCTTGGAATAGCCGTGCCACATGATGGCCTCGGTGACGGTACGTGCGCGGCAGTCGTGCAGGCGGTCGTCGGCACCAGTCAGTCGGCGGCTCAGTCCGCGACCCCAGAGTGGGGTAGTGCGGCACCAGCCCGTGCGTATGTCGTTCTTCATGAACAGGCGGTGCTGAACCATGTCAGTATAGGGCCAGATGGTCTGGTTCGGATAGCGTGGCAGCATCTTTGCGGGGTCCTTGCCGACGCTCTTGGCATAAGCCTTGGTGGAGGCGTCGACCCACATATTGTCGTCGCCGGTCTTCCACGACGGGCGGTGACACTGCGCACAGCCTATCTGGTTGAACAGTTCCTTGCCGCGCTGTACGTATTCGTCGTTCAGGTTACGGGCAGCAGGCACGGCCAGGCCGCGGTGCCACACCATGAACTGGTAGTACTGCTTGTCGGTCATTTCCTCCTGACCGTTGTAGGGCGCACCCTTGAACATATACATGTCGAAGGTCTCCTTCTTGGCTATCGACGAACAGCTCAGAATCTGGTTCACGCGGTCCTTGATGCCATCGTCGGTACCATCGGCATAGAAGGGATGCAGCAGGCTCGACTCCTGGGCGCCGTGCGACTTGATGTAGTCGATGACCTCGGCGTCCTCGCTCTGTGCCTTGGCCCAAGCGGGGGTGGTGTAGAGCCAGTGGCGGTCGGAACGTGTCACGTTGGTGATGTTCCAGATGGCATTGGCTCCGGCTCCGTCTTGCAGCGTGCCGCGCGTCATGGCGTAGGTGAATCGCTTCAGCGGACCGTGGTCGCCGTGGAACGTGCCCGTGTCGTTATAGGGTGCCGAATAGTATGCCGACGCCTTGAAACGGCCGGCCTCCTTGTCCCACATGGCGGGGTTCAGCTCGACGTATTTCGACTCAGCAGCCCACTGTGCCTCGATGTCCTCGTCGGTGATGGCATCGATGAGTCCGGTACCGTAGAGTCCGATGGTCGATTCGAGTCGCACCTCGTAGTTCGTGGGCTTCGGATTGGTGTTGAAGGCGGTGACGGGAATGGTCACCTCGGGATAGATGAGCGAGTATGTCTCGCCGTCGTCCTCGAACTGCATGGGCAGTCCGCTCTCCATGGCTGTCACCTCTTTCCACTCGATGCGGATCTGCGTCTCGTCGATGGGTGCCTTGAAGGGTGTCATGGCCTGTGTCTGCGGCATACCCGTCACCTCGGTGATGTAGCCGTTGGTGTCGGGATGATAGATGACCAGCAGGTAGCCGTTGCCAATCTGGTTGGCGCGATACTCCGTCTGGCGCTTGCCGTGACCGTAGGCAGGGTGACAGGCAATGCACGAGTTGCGCATCCAAGCCGGACCAAGGCCCTTGCGGGGCTCCTGCTCGAAGGTGTAGAGGTGTTCGAAGAAATCCTCACCGGTGTTGAAGTCAGCCTCCATGCCGGCCTCCAGTGCGGCAGGCGTGATGGCCGAATAGCTGGCATTCTCCGTCGTTCCTAACGCACCGCCAGGGTACCACTCCTCGGCGGAAAAGTTACCCGTTGCCTTGCCGAAGAACTCTTCTGCTGGTGTCAGCGGACCCAGCGAGGTGCTTTCGTCGGCATCGTCAGAACATGCCGTAAGTAAAATGAGAAATGAGAAATGAGAAATGAGAAATGCCGTGCTTCCCATTTTCCGAAAGTTCTCTTTACTCATCCAACTGCGTATTCTTCCTTTTTTCATGTCATTTCTAATTTTTCATTTACATTTCTTTGACCTAAAGGTACAAAGTGTGGCGTTGCAATCTCATTCCTCATTTCTCATTCCTCTGTGATGCTCTCCCAGTTGGTGGGGTCGTCGAAGTTCTTGTTCCAGATGACGGAGCAGTACTTCACGAACGGAGCGGGCATCTGGCCAATGGCATTGATGGCGCTGTTGAAGGCACCCGTGACAGCCGTGTTGGTGGCATCCTGTCCGACGCTGGCGAAGAAGGCATTGAAGCTGCCTGCTGCGGCATTGCCGTTGGTAGAACCGAACCAGACGTTGCGGATGCTGCGGATGTTGTCCTGGAAGTCGGTGATGGAGTTGTAGCTGTAGGGCGACTCCACATAGGCGATGTCACCAGCCGAGAAGGGGTTGGCCACCTTGGCGGTACCCACCTCGTTACAGATGGCCACACACGAACCCTCGTCGCTGCTCAGCACCTGGGCGACAGCGTCCTTCAGGCTGGGGAAGGTGCTCTTGCTGTTCTGTCCGGCACCAATCAGGTTATCGCCGTACGACAGGCCGTTCTCCGTCTGGTAGGGCAGTCCGGCAGCCTTGACGACAGCCACGCGGCTGGGGTTCTTCTCGCCCTCCCAGGCTACCTGCAGCTGGAAGCAGCGCTCCTTCAGCAGCTTGCACACCTGCTGGGCGTATTTCAGTTCGTCGGCACCGCTGACGCTTTCGAAGTTCGTGTAGGTGTCGTTACCCTGCAATTCGGCCACCTTGCGGTTCTGACCGTTACGGAACAGGATGAACTCCAGGGCGTGGAAACCCAGAATGGTCGACTCGTCCTCAATCTCGGCCTTCATGCCGCCCTTGAAGTAGTCGAGCAGCTCGGCACGGTCCAGCGGCCATGAGTCGATGGTGGGGTCGATGCTGAAGTCGGATGCGGCACCACCGAGGAAAGCCTCCGAGCGCTCCCAGTGCTGGCGGGCAGCCTTGAAGTCGGCGCAGGCCTTGTCGATCTGTGCCTGTATGATGGTGCTGGGCGTCAGACCGTTCAGCGTCTTCTCCAGGTCCTCTACGTCGTTGGCCAGATCGGTATAGGTGGGTACGATGACGTTGCTGACCAGATTCGTCAGCACCTGACGCAGGGCAGTCTCCTGTTCGGCGCTCAGGCTCGACTTGGCAATGACCTCGTTGGCTTTTACCAGCTGGTTGACGGTCTGTGCACAGGCGTCGATGGCTGTGATGCCATAGGTCTTGTCCTTGTACTTCGCATCGTCGCCAGTGTTGTTGTTACTCTCGTTGTCGTCACTGCTGCATGCAGTGAAGGCCAGTCCCATCATTAGAACTGCCGCAATTTGAAAAAACTTGTTCATATCTTTATTGAATTATGTGGTTATAATGTTCATTCCTCATTCCTCATTTTATAGGAACCATCCCTCGTACGCTACGCCGATGTTCAGGCTGGGCTCGTCGTTGTAGATGCTCTTCAGGAATCGCTTCGAATACTCCGCCTTGATGACCAGCTGCGGCAGGGGGTGGTAGTTCACGCCCACGGCCATGCGCTTCACCTCGGTATAGCCGTAGTCCGTACCCTTGGTCTTGCTGGCATAGGGGTTGTACTGCTCGTAGCGTCCGAAGACGTATAGCTTCTGGTTGTCCTTGCGCAGGCTCTCAATCTGCGAGAAGATGTTGTAGCCGGCCTCGATGCCTACGGCATAGGCATTCTTCGACACGAAGGCCGAGTGCTTGAAGGGCGATTTCGAGTTCAGACGGTTGTACACATACTTCAGCTGGTCGGCATCGCCCAGATAGCCGTAGTCGGCCTGTCCGCGCACAATCCAGTTGTGGCCCTTGTAGGTGAAGTCGAAGGCACCAATCAGCACCTCGCCCTTGTATTCGGCATCGACGCCCGACGCGTTGCGGGGGTAGCTGTTGCCGATGCTCTGGCCGTAGTATCCGCTCAGTCCGATGCGCAGTCCGGGCACCGTATAGTTGTCCAATCGCAGCGAGACACCGTATTTGTTGGCCACGTCGAATTCCATCGGCGACTTATGGCCTTTACGGATCCAGCCTGTATTGGTGAAATTGTCGGCATTCAGACCAGCCAGGAACTGTGCCTCGTAGCGGAAGTCGCCATAGCGCCCCCAGAACGACACACCCGTCTGGTGCCACGTCGAAGGCATGATGGTGTTCTCGCCCTCAGGACGGTAGACGGTGAAGAAGTTCAGCGGCTCGTGGTGGGCGTTGTTCAGACCTACAGGTACTACGATATGTCCGGCGCGCAGGTTGGCAGCACGCGAGAACGACTTCTGAATCCAGAACTGCTCGAGTTCGACCTCGCCGCCTTTCTCGGTCTCCTGTTCCCATTCGCCGCCTTCCTCGTTCTCCTTCTCGTAGGCGATGCCGTTGCCGCCGTGCTCGAACTCAATCTCCGTGCTGAAACTCCAGCCCTTGCCGAAGTCGTAGCCCAGATAGATGACGGCATGCGGAATGTCGAACCGGCCGTGCGACGGGTCGTTCTTGTGGGCTTCCGGCTCGCTGTAGCGGCTGACGTGGTCGCTATACCAGTTGCGCGAGAAAGCCACCTCGCCGTAGCCGCCCACATGGAGCCGCGACAGGATTTTCTGCTGCACCGTGCTGTCGGCACCGTTTCCTTGTGCGCTGCCTGTCAGATAGGCGGCAGTCGTCATCAGTGTGAATAACAATCTTTTCATCTTTCTTATGGTTTACTCTTTTACTTTTTTGTCTTTTTAACTTTTTTTCGGGTGCAAAGGTAGACAGATTCTTCGACAGCGGCAATACCTAAAAATGATGAAAACGCTTTCGGCTCTTGCACAATTCATGGAAAATGAGTACTTTTGCAGCATCATTTATAAATAAGGAACACGAGCGATGAAAAATTTGAAGATGTATGAACCCGACGACAAGATGATCACCCTCATCAAGGACAACTCCAGCGTGCTGCAGGCACTGGGCTCGTTTGGCATCAACCTCGGCTTTGGCGACAAGACCGTCAGCGAGACGTGCCAGCTGAACGACGTCGACACATACACATTCCTGGCGGTGGTCAATTTCACCATCAACGACTTCACCAATTATGAGGATGACGAGCGCATCAGCGTACCCACGTTGTTGCACTATCTGAAGGCCAGCCACGCCTATTATCTCGACTTCCAACTGCCCTTCATCCGCCGCGAGTTGCAGGAGAGCATCAGCGACGACGATCCGCTGGGCGGACTCATCATGAAGTTCTACGACGAGTATGCTCAGGAAATCCGCCGCCATATGAAATACGAGGAGAAAACGTTGTTCCCCTATGTCGAGTCACTCATCGACGGACGGCCCATGAACGACTACAACATCGAGACCTTCTCGAAGCACCACGAGCAGACCGACAAGAAGTTGCGCGAGCTGAAACTCATGATTATCAAGTATCTGCCCTCCGACGCCCATCATAACAACCAACTGACGGCTACCCTCTACGACATCTACAACAACGAGGAGTGGCTGCGCCAGCATGCCGACGTAGAGGACCACATCTTCACTCCCGCCATACGCCGCTTGGAACAGCGCACCCGCAAGGACGACGTGTCGAAGAACATCTCGTCGATGGTCTTCAAGGGTGGGCAGGACAATGCCGACGCACTGTCGGACCGCGAGCGCGACGTCATCATCGGCGTCGTGCAGGGTTTGCAGAACAAGGAGATTGCCGACCGACTGTACATCTCGGTCAACACCGTCATCACCCATCGTCGCAACATTGCCCGCAAGCTGCAGATTCACTCTCCAGCGGGCCTTACCATCTACGCCATCGTCAACGGCCTCGTCGACATCTCCAGCGTTAAACTCTAAACTTTTCTGCATTATTATTTGGTTGTTGGTGAATAATTTTGTACTTTTGCGCCGTCAATCACAAAATGATTGAATCTAAAAGAATGAAAAAGACTATTTTAGTAGCAACAGCATTGTTGCTTTGCTTGAGTTCAAAAGCCCAGAATGCCGTTGGCAGCTGGAGCCTTCAGCCAAAGGCAGGTATTAATGTAGCAACGATGACGAACGACGACGACGCAAAGATTCGTGTCGGACTTGTGGCTGGTGCCGAACTGGAATATCAGGCATCACCGTTGCTCTCAATTTCAGCGGGTGCCCTCTATTCTCAGCAGGGAGCCAAAGCTAAAGTTGAAGGTATCGACGGAACCATCAAGATGGACTATGTGAATGTGCCGATTCTGGCAAATTTCCATGTGGCTCAAGGACTGGCCGTCAAGGTGGGCATACAACCAGGCTTCCTTATTAACGACAAGGTTGAAGTTTCGGCAAACGGTGTTTCTGCTGAGGTGGAATTGAAGGAATCCTATCGTGCACTTGGTGTCGATGCAGACATACCCTCTATGGATTTTGCAATACCTCTTGGCGTGTCTTATGAATATAGCCATGTCGTCCTGGATGCACGCTATAACTTCAGTCTGACGAATGCCATCTCTGTTCTCGGAGAGTCAACCAAACACAGCGTTTTCCAGATTACACTTGGCTATAAGTTTGGCTTATAACAAGAGTCAAGGAGTGTGAGGACGCAGAACGTACACCTTCTGACTTCTGCTGCCCCTACTCATAATACCTGAAGAGGGGTCTCTGGCCACTTTGCACAATTCCTCAGCAGCTGTCGAACGCGAGAGACCCGTCAGCTGTACGTAGTCGGGAACCCTCATAAACATGTGAGTCTTAAGGAAGTCGCGTGCCTTTTCGATGCGCTCTTCCAGCGGGCCTCACCATCTACGCCATCGTCAACGGCCTCGTCGACATCTCCAGCGTCAAATTGTAGCCGTGGGCTATTTGGCGTGGGATGCAGCGTGGATGAAATGCATTACCGTCTGGTTGAAAGTTCTGGGTTGTTCCATGTTGAGCATGTGGCCGCAATCGGGCAGCACCACGTAGCGTCCGTCCGACAGCCAGCGCAGTTCGCCAGGTTCTCCTTTCTTTCCCTTCAGCTCGTTCTCGCCTCGGATGATGAGGGTGGGAACGGACGTTGTTCCGCGCTGGCGCAACATGCTCCACGCCTCCTTGCCGTAAAACAATCGTACTTCCTTATGCAGTGGTTGCCAGGCTGTCCAGTCGCCAATCATGCGTTCCAGGGGTTCCCGCATGCGTTCCTTGTGTGAGCCTCCGGAAGCCATGAGCTGTTCGGTCCATTCGCGCTTATACTGGTCGATGCCCTTTACTTTCAGCGCCGCTATCTCCTGATCGCGGCGGGCACGCTCGGCGGAGTCCATGGGTTCGGAGGGCCCCGGGCTGTTGCGAATGCCGCCACTGACAAGTACGCAGGTCAGCAGGCGCTGGGGATACATGGCCAGCATGTCGCCAGCGACGAAGGCACCCATGGACAACCCCACCACATGGGCTTGGGTGATGTGCAGCGAATCCATCAGTACGAGCACGTCGTCGACATGGGTGAACTGCTCGGTCTCGCTCTGAGGCGACGACAGGCCATAGCCGCGAAAGTCGAGCCGCACGGTGCGGAAGTCGCGGGCAAAGGCACGGAACTGGTCGTCCCACATGCGGCGGTCGAGAGAATGGCCGTGTAGCAGGATGAGGGGCTCGCCCTGTCCACGCTCTTCGTAGTAGAGGCGTCCACCGTTACCCACCGACACGAATCCCGTCTGTGTGGTGCGACAACCCGTCAGCATCATGCCGGCAAGGTAGAGCAGCAGGAGTTGTTTCATTTGGAAGTAGTTGTTCCGGTGCCCTTGTTGTAACACCATTTGATGAGACCGGGACAACCCTTGCAGAAGAGCCGCAACAGCCAAAGTCCCGTACGGCTGTAGAAGAGACGGGCTTCGAGTTTCTCTTTCTTCTTCTTGGCAAACACCTCGCTGTTGACCTGTGCAAAGGGGCGTCCGCTGCTGATGGCCTCGGCGGCATTGCGAGCCGTCAGGAAAGCGTAATAGATGCCCTCGAACGTCAGACGGTTGGCGAACCCGCCAGCATCGCCAATGAGGATGATGCGGTCGTGCAGGGGATAGTCGATATCGATGTGGATATAGGCTCCTTTGGCCTTTAAGTCGGGACAACCCATCTCGTCCAGCACTTTGCGGAATGATTCAGGAGTGGTCCTGTAGTCGCCAAAACCCTGCACGTCGTACGACTCGTTGGGGAATATGTAATAATAGCCTTGGGCATATTTTTTTGAGATATTGCCGATGAGGGCATTTCCTGACGACTTTGGGGCAAACTGTTCCATACACAGGATGCCGCGGCTGGTCTTGGGGTTCAGGTATCGTCTGACTCGGCTATTGCTGCCGTCAGCGCCTACCAGATAGTCGCAAGCCACCTGTCGGCCAGACTGCATGGTCACCACGATTTGTCCGTCGCCCTCGTCGATGGCTGTCAGTGCCTCATGTGCAAAGGCTCCACCGCTTTTCTTGTATTCCTCCAGTAGCTGGGCGTCGAACTGTCTGCGCTTCACAATGCGCATTTCCTCGTTTAGGTTCATGTCGAGCACCGATTCCTTTTCGATGAGCAGTTTCAGTCGTCTGACACTATTGTAGTCATAGTGGAATGTAGGGAACAGGCTGCTCAGCAGACGGTAGGAGTTGGGTGACAGTCCGCCGCCACAAATCTTGTCACGGGGAAATACGGCGCGGTCGATGAGCAGGCAGTCGACGCCCTGTTGATTCAACAACAATCCACAGGTGCTACCTGCCGGTCCGGCACCCACAATCAGTACGGTTACTTTTTCCATGCGAACAGAATATTATATTATAGGCTGCAAAGGTACGACAAAAAATCGGACTGACAAAAAATCGGGAGTATTTCGCTCGAAAAAACATAAAATTATTTTGATTTTTGCCCACTTATTCGTACCTTTGTCCCCCAGAACGATAAACATCATTACTGAACGTAAATTTCAACCTGAAAACTGATGAAAAAGAGAATGATTCTTGGCATGATGGCCCTCATGATGGGTTTACATGCTGGCTGGGCTCAGAAGAGCATCGTGATATTGTACGAGAATGACGTGCACTGCGGCATTGACGGCTATCAGAAGATGGCTGGTCTGCGCGATGCCATCAACAAGACGGATACGGCCTATGCCGGTGCCGTCTGTGTGGGTGACTTCCTGCAGGGCAACACGACGGGTGCCATCTCGAAGGGACAGTACGTGGTGGACATCATGAAACTGATGGACTACGACGCCGTGACGCTGGGCAACCACGAGTTCGACTACGGCGTGCCGCGCATGAAGATGTTGCTGGAGCAGCTGAACGCCCCGATTGTGAGCTGCAACCTGTATGATGTTGCTGACCAGCAGTTCGTGTATATGCCGTACATTATCAAGCAGTATGGCAACAAGAAGGTGGCCTTCATCGGCGCCACGACGCCCGAGACGATGATTCTGGAGGCTTATGCCTTCTACGATACGAACGGCGGACTGGAATACGACCTGCGTCCGAAGACGTTCTACCAACTGGTGCAGCAGACGGTGGACGATGCCCGTGCCAAGGGTGCCGACTACGTGGTGCTGCTGTCGCATGTGGGAGAGACGACGCAGTCGATGGGATTCAACTCGCACCTGTTGGTGAACAACACGCGCGGCATCGACGTCGTGCTGGACGGACATTCGCACGAGATTTTCGAGAATGCCAAGGCCACGAACCTTGACGGCCAGGAGATTACCGTCACGCAGACGGGTACGCAGTTCGAGCGAATCGGCAAGTTGCTGATTACCCCCGACGGTCGCATGACGACGAAACTGCTGAAACCTGCCGATGTACCCTACGTGAACGCCCGTGTGAAGGCCGCTACGGACAGCATTCACAAACTGGTAGACGCTGCTACGTCGAAGGTGGTGGCACATACCGACTACCGACTGGTGGTGAGCGACGAGAACAAACAATGGATTATCCGCGGCAGTGAAACGAATGCCGGCGACTTGGTGGCTGACGCCTATCGTTACGCCCTGAAGTCGGACATCGCTTTCGAGAACGGCGGCGGTATCCGTAACGACATCATGGCTGGCGACATTACCTATGGTGATGTCATCGGTATGCTGCCCTACGACAATATTCTGCGTCGCGTGGCCGTGAGCGGTAAACTGCTGAAGGAGATGCTGACGCGCTGTACGGCGTTGGTGCCCGTTTTGGACGGCAACTTCCCACAGTGCTCGGGACTGCGGTTCACCATTCATTGCAAGAGCCATCGCGTCAGCGACATCGAGGTGCTGCAGGAAAACGGTAAGTATGCCCCGTTGGACGAGAATCACACATACAGCGTGACGATGACGAACTATACCCACGAGGGTGGGGGATTCTTCGATATGTTCAAGAAGTGTCCCGTGCTGCAGGAAAGCACCATCCGCTATCACGAGGCGATGTTTGACTACCTGACGAAGGTGCTGGGCGGCAACACAGGCAAAGCCTATGCACAGCCGCAGGGAAGAATCAAGATTGTAAACGATTAATTTTTAATTAGCAATGAGTAATTACCCACTACTCATTGCTAATTACTCATTAATCATAGCAGGATACTTGCGAGTCCAGCCGTCCCAGCGCAGGCGCATGACACCGAAGAACGCCTCGCCGAAGATGCCACCCGACATCTTTGAGGTGCCTTCGCGGCGGTTGACGAAAATGACGCTGACCTCCTTAATCTTAAAGCCAATCTTGTAGGCCGTGTATTTCATCTCAATCTGGAAACCATAGCCCTTGAAGCGGATCTTGTCGAGTTCGATGGTTTTCAGCACGCGGCGCTTGTAGCACTTGAAGCCGGCTGTGGTGTCGTGTACCTTGAAGCCCGTGACGATGCGCACGTACTTCGAGGCGAAGTAGGACATGAGTACGCGACCAATGGGCCAGTTGACAACGTTGACTCCAGAAACATAGCGCGAGCCGATGGCTACGTCATACCCATCGTCGGCACAGGCCGAATAGAGGCGCGGCAGGTCGTTGGGATCGTGACTGAAGTCGGCATCCATCTCGAAGATGTAGCCGTAGTCGCGCTCCAAGGCCCACTTGAAACCAGCGATATAAGCCGTGCCTAAACCCTGCTTGCCGCTGCGCTCGAGAATGAAGAGACGGTCGCTGAATTCCGGCTGGGCCATCAGGCCCTTCACAATTTGTGCGGTACCGTCGGGTGAACCGTCGTCGATGACCAGTATATGGAAACATTTCTCCAGACCGAATACGGCCCGGATAATCTTCTCGATGTTTTCCTTCTCGTTATAAGTAGGAATGATGACAATGCTGTCGCTTGCGTGCATAATGCTACTTTTTTTTGTTTTCTGCGTGCAAAGATACAACTTTTTTTGTATCTTTGCAGCAAAATTCGTATGAAAATCGAAGAATTGCTGAAAATTTATGCCAAATCGCCCCAAGTGGGTGCCTTGGCAGATACCTTGAGGAAAAAGTCGGTGAAGACCGTTTTCCTCGAGGGCCTCATGTGTTCGTCGGCGCCGATGGTGTTTGGAAGTATGGTGTCGAAGTCAAAAACTTCGACCACACTATTTATCCTTCAGGATGCTGACGATGCAGGCTATTTTTATCACGACCTGACGCAGCTGTTGGGTGAGGAGAGGGTGCTGTTCTTTCCGAGCAGTTACCGCCGTGCCATCAAATACGGCCAGCGCGACAGTGCCAACGAAATACTGCGCACGGAAGTGCTGTCGAAACTTTCAACTCTAAACTCTCAACTTTTTATCGTCAGTTATCCCGAGGCGCTATCAGAACTCGTGGTGTCGCAGAAACAGTTGGGTGACCAGACACTGGTGTTGCGGCAGGGAGAGACGATACAGGTGGACGATGTAACGGCATTCTTGCGCGAGATGGGTTTCCAGGAGGTGGACTATGTTTACGAACCCGGCCAGTTTGCCCTTCGCGGCAGCATTCTCGATGTCTACAGCTATAGCAGTGAGCTACCTTTCCGTATTGACCTGTTTGGCGACGACATAGACTCCATCCGAACGTTCGAGGTGGACACGCAGCTGTCGAAGTCGCGTCGTGAACAGGTGGAAATTGTGCCCGAGCTGGGCGTCACTGAGGAGAAAGTGCCGTTTCTGTCGTTCCTTCCTGACGAGGTGTTGCTCGTGGCGAAGGACTTCCAATATGTGCAGGATGTCGTAGAACGGACCTATCAAGAGGGATTCTCGCAGCAGGCGCTGACGGAACGTCTGGAGGGTGCTACCGAGATGGAGCAGCACGACATCAAGATGCAGATGCAGCGTGACTTGCAGCTAGTAAGTGGTCCGCAGTTCAGCCGTGAACTTCTGCGCTTCCGAAGGGTGGAAATCGGTTCGCACCCGTCGTGTCCGCCCGATGCGACGTTGTCGTTCCACACAACGCCCCAGCCCCAGTTCCACAAGAATTTCGAACTGCTGGAGGCTACGTTGGAGGACTATCTGGCACAGAACTACCAGCTGTTTATTCTGGCTGACAGTGCCAAGCAGTTGGAACGCCTGAAGGATATCTTTGCCGAGCAGGGCAAGATTAGTTTCGAACCCGTGCAGAAGACGCTGCATGCTGGCTTCGTCGACAACGACCAACGGCTCTGTGTGTTTACTGACCACCAGATATTCGACCGTTTCCATAAGTATAATCTGCGTTCGGACAAGGCACGAGGCGGCAAGGTGGCGCTGACGCTGAAGGAGATTCAGCAGTTCGAGCCTGGCGACTATGTGGTGCATATCGATCACGGCATCGGACGCTTTGGCGGACTAGTGCGCATGCCGATACAGAATCCCGGAAATTCCGGAGAACCGGCTTTCCAGGAGATGATCAAAATCCAGTACGATGGTGGAGGGACCATCTACGTATCGATACATTCTTTATATAAGGTGTCGAAATACAAGGCGCAGGATGGTGGCGAGCCTCCACGCCTGTCGCACTTAGGTACGGGGCAGTGGGAGCGTATGAAGGAGCGCACTAAGCAGAAGCTGAAGGACATTGCCCGCGACCTGATACAGCTTTATGCTGCCCGTCGCCAGCAGAAAGGTTTTGCTTTCTCGCCCGATTCGTTCCTGCAGCATGAACTGGAAGCAGGGTTCCTTTATGAGGATACGCCCGACCAGCTGAAGGCCACCAACGACGTGAAGGCCGATATGGAAAAGTCGCGCCCCATGGACCGCCTGGTGTGTGGCGATGTGGGCTTCGGTAAGACGGAAGTCGCCGTGCGTGCAGCCTTCAAGGCAGCGTGCGACGGTAAACAGGTGGCTGTGCTGGTGCCTACGACGGTGTTAGCATATCAGCATTACCAGACGTTCTCGTCGCGACTGAAAGACATGCCCGTCCGTGTGGAATATCTGTCGCGTGCCCGCAGTACAAAGCAGACCACAGCCATTCTGAAGGATTTGTCCGAGGGTAAGATTGACATTCTGATTGGTACGCACAAGCTGATTGGCAAGAGCGTGAAGTTTAAGGACCTGGGACTGCTGATCATCGACGAGGAACAGAAGTTCGGCGTATCGACAAAGGAAAAGCTACGCCAGATGAAAACCAATGTCGACACGCTGACCATGAGTGCTACCCCCATACCGCGTACGCTGCAGTTCTCGCTAGTGGGTGCCCGCGACTTGAGCATCATCCAGACACCGCCCCCCAATCGCTATCCCATTCAGACCGAGATACACACCTTTGGTGCAGAGATCATTGCCGACGCCATCAATTTCGAGATGTCGCGCAACGGACAGGTCTATTTTGTCAATCCGCGCATCAATGACTTGCGGCCCATCAAGGACCTGATTAGCAAATACGTTCCCGATGCACGCATCGCTATTGGTCACGGACAGATGAAACCTGAGGAACTGGAACAAATCATCGTCGACTTCCAGAACTATGAGTACGACGTGTTGCTGTCGACGACCATCGTGGAGAACGGCATCGATATTCCCAATGCCAACACCATCATCATCAATGGAGCCCACCACTTCGGACTCTCGGACCTGCACCAGATGCGAGGTCGTGTAGGACGAGGTAACAGGAAGGCTTTCTGCTATCTGCTAGCACCACCCTTGGCGGCACTGCCCGTCGAGAGCCGCCGCCGACTGGAGGCCCTCGAACAGTTTAGCGACTTGGGCGCAGGCATCCATATTGCCATGCAGGATTTGGACATTCGCGGAGCGGGCAATCTGCTGGGCGCCGAGCAGTCAGGATTCATTGCTGATCTGGGATATGAGACTTATGTGAAGATTCTGAACCAAGCAGTGGTGGAACTGCGAAATGAAAAGCCGGAAGCTACGGTGGCTTCTAGTAATACTAGTCGTCCTAGTCGATCTAGTCAGACTAGTGATACTAGTCTCGCTAGCCAAGGCGATTATGTCTCCGACTGCACATTGGACAGCGACTTGGAGATGTATTTCCCAGATCAGTACGTGCCTTCCGACTCGGAGCGCATGCTACTGTACCGTGAGTTGGACGGACTGCAGACTGACGAACAGCTGGAAGCCTACGGCAAACGACTGATAGACCGCTTCGGACCGATTCCCCATGTGGGCGAGGAACTGATGCGTGTCGTACCGCTTCGACGGCTGGGCAAATCGCTGGGGTGCGAGAAGGTGGTGCTGAAGCAGGGCCGTATGACGCTATTCTTTGTGTCGAATGCCAACAGCCCCTTCTACCAGAGCGACGCTTTCGACCATATCCTGTCGTTTGTGGCACAAAACCCCCGCCGTTGCAACTTCCGCGAGGTGAACGGCAAACGCTCGATGGTTATTGGCAATATTGCGAGTGTGAAGGACGCCGTAGAATTGTTGGCTTCCGTAAATAATGCTAAGAATTAGGCGATAATTTGCGTATCTCGAAAAATATGCGTAATTTTGCCGCCCGTAAATTAATAGATAATAGATAAAAGATAAGAGAAAACAGATATGAAGAAACTGATTGCACTTTTGGCAATGGTGTTTTTGCTGGCTGGTGTGCAGTATGTGCAAGCCCAGGACCAGTTGGAAGACGATACGACAGAGTTGGCTGATGTCGACACGACAGCATTGGTGGCAGACTCCGCAATGGCTGTGCTGCAGGCCGATTTGTCGGGCGACGACAGTGAGTTAAATGAAGAAGAGGGCGGAGGTCTGCACAAGCAGTTGAAACGCAAATTCATCGAGGGTTCGGCAGGCTTTATGTCGCTGGTGGCCCTGGCCTTGGTGCTGGGACTGGCATTCTGCATCGAGCGCATCATTTATCTGACGCTGTCGGAAGTGGACACCAAACGACTGGTGAACGACGTGGATGCAAAATTGCAGCAAAACGACGTCGAAGGAGCCAAGGCGCTTTGTCGCGACACCCGTGGACCTGTGGCTTCCATCTGCTATCAGGGCCTGATGCACATCAAAGAACCCTTGGAGCAGATTGACCGCCAGCTGACGAACTACGGTATGGTTCAAATCTCAAAGATGGAGAAGGGTTGTACGTGGATTCGTCTGTTTATTGCCGTTGCTCCCTCGCTGGGATTCCTGGGAACGGTCATTGGTATGGTGATGGCCTTCGACCGCATTCAGACTGCTGGCGACATCAGTCCGACGATTGTCGCCGAGGGTATGAAGGTAGCGCTGATTACCACCATCTTCGGTATCATTGTAGCCATCGTGCTGCAGTTCTTCTATAACTATATTCTTTCGAAGATTGAACACCTGACAGCCCAGATGGAGGAGGGTGCCATTGTATTCATGGACTCAGTCACTGAATACAAAATGAAAAATGAGAAAGGAGGGAATGAGTAATGGCTGATATGAGTAGTTATCTTTTGGCAGACGTAATGCTGTGGCTGATGTATATCGCCATGGGAGTGGCTGTGGTGGCTACCATCGTCTCTGCCATCCGTTCGTTTTGGCTTAACAAATAATACTGACAGTGAGGTTTCGCCGCAGACATAAGGACTTTCCCGAGCTCAACACCACGTCGACAGCTGACATCTCGTTCATGCTGCTGGTGTTCTTCCTGGTTACCTCGTCGATGGACAGCGACAAGGGACTGGGGCGTAAGTTGGCACCCATCGACGAACAACAGCAGGAGCAGGTTGACGTCAATCGCAGTGACGTGTTGCAGATACGTCTCGACGAGCGCGACTCGTTATTCTGCGACGACCAGCCGGTGACGCTGATGCAGTTGCAGCAACAGGTAGAGTCGTTTGTGGCCTCGCGACAGACCGACCGCTATATCATTGCCGTGCAGACGGCTCGTACAACCACTTACGATGCCTATTTCGAGATGCAGAATGCGGTGGTGGCGGCCTATCGGGAGTTGCGTGAAAAGATGGCCCAGCAGCGGTATGGCCGTCCGTTCAGCCAGTGTACAGAGGCCGAACGTGAAGTCATCCGTCAGCGCTATCCCCAGCGCATCAGCGAAGGCATGGGCAGCGAAGAGTAAAGTTGTAATATCGAAATAACGTTATAACGAAATATTGTAATATCGGAAAAAGAATAGAGAAATGAGCCGTTTTCGCCAAAAACAGAATCGCGAGGTGCCAGGACTGAATCTGGCCGCTATGCCCGACCTGATTTTCACGGTCCTGTTCTTCTTCATGATTGTTACCCACATGCGTGATGTGAAGCCTATGGTGCGCTTCACTATTCCCCAGGGTACGGAAGTGGAGAAGGCCCGTCAAACTGGCATGGTTTATCTGTTCATTGGCAAGCCCGTCAGCGAACAGGGCGATGTGATAAGTGGCGAGTCGCGCATTCAGCTGAACGACCATTATGTCACCCTCGACGAGTTGGGTAGCGCCATACAACAGGAGCGTTCGCTGATGTCGGAAGAGAACCGTCAGCGCATGGTGGTATCGATTCGTGCGGACCGCGAAACGCCGATGGGACTCATCAACGATGTCAAGCAGGAATTACGCAAGGCGGGTGCCCTGAGCATTAATTATTCAGCCACTGGAAAACCGAAGAAGTAACTTCTTTAACTTCTCTAACTTCTCTAACTTCTTTAACTTCTCTAACTTCTCTAACTTCTTATATAATCTACAAACGCGTATTCGAAATCGTGGCGCTCATCCTTCGGATGGGCCTCTTTCGTCTCTATGCGCCAACCCTCGCTGTAGTCGGGGAAGAAGGCATCGGCCTCTGCGGGCGTGTCGTCGACTTCCGTCAGACACAGCCGGTCGGCTAACGGCAGGGCTTGTTCATAGACGCGGGCACCACCAATAATATAGATGTCCTCTTCGGGCTTGCAACTCTGCAGGGCCTTTTCTAGGGTGGGGTAGACGTCACAGCCTGGCAGTTCCTTCGTTGTTCTCGACAATACCACATTCCTGCGATTAGGCAGTGCTCCCTTAGGCAGCGACAGATAGGTGTTACGGCCCATAATGATAGTGTGGCCCGTGGTGAGCGCCTTGAAGCGTTTCAGGTCGTTGGGCAACCAGTAAATCAGTTTGTTCTTCAGTCCGATGGCCCGATTTTTAGCCACCGCTGCAATAATGGAAATCATTTTTACCTAATTACTATTATACCTTTTTACTTTATACCGATACTTCGGCCTTGATATGCGGATGGGGATCGTAGCCAACGAGTTCGAAATCCTCATACTGGAAATCGAAGATGTTCTTTACGTCGGGATTGATCTTCATGGTGGGCAGGGGACGCGGGTCGCGCGTCAGCTGCAACTTGGCCTGTTCGATGTGGTTCAGGTAGAGGTGCGTGTCGCCTGTGGTGTGGATGAAGTCACCAGGACGGAAGCCCGTCACCTGTGCCATCATCTGCAGCAGCAGGGCGTAGGAGGCGATATTAAACGGTACCCCGAGGAAGGTGTCGGCCGAGCGCTGGTAGAGTTGCAGCGAGAGGCGTCCCTGGGCATCCTGTCCATCGGGATAGTCGACATAGAACTGGAAGATGGTGTGACACGGAGGCAACGCCATCTTGTTGACCTCGGCGACATTCCACGCCGAAACAATCATGCGGCGCGAATTGGGGTTGGTTTTCAGCTGGTCGACTACATACTGAATCTGGTCTATCACCCCCCCGTTGTAGTCGGGCCATGAGCGCCACTGGTGGCCATAGACGGGTCCCAGCTCGCCATTTTCGTCGGCCCACTCGTTCCAGATGCGCACGCCGTGCTCCTGTAGATACTTTACGTTGGTGTCACCCTGCAGGAACCAGAGCAGTTCGTAGATGATGGACTTCAGGTGCAGTTTCTTGGTGGTCAGCAGGGGGAAACCCTCGCTGAGCGGATAGCGGCTCTGGGTGCCAAAGATGCTGATGGTGCCCGTGCCTGTGCGGTCGCCTTTCACCGTTCCTTCGGTGAGGATGCGGTTAAGTATGTCTAAGTATTGCTTCATAATCTGTAGGTATATGAGTGGTTTTGATTCTCCAGGGTTTGGGATAGAGGTTGTTGGCCCGCGAGCCGATGTTCTTGACCTGTCCGAGGGCATGGCCCATGAAACAGACCTCGACGATGCCGCGAGGGGTGTCGGCAGGTAGCACGAGTGCTTCGCCACGCAGAAACTTCATGGCATCTGGGTACGAGAGGTCGGCTTGGGGTAGATTTCCCTCGATGGTTTCCGCCTTCAGCGGATGCAAATCACGGGGACAGTCCCCCTGTAATCCGCTTCGCTTCTCACAGCGGGGACAGTCCCCATGATTCGCTTTGCGCAGAGCGCAAAGGAAGAGTCCTTCGCTTTGCGAGATGCCGGGAATGAAACGGTAGACGGGTTCGGTGAATCCTTCGAGCAGGGAACCCGTGATGTTCCATTCGGGTTTCGTCTCGATGGGCAGCACTTCGGCATCGTCGAACTCGCTAAGTATCCAACGGATGTTTTCCTCGTTCTCTTTTGTATTAAATGTACACGTACTATATATTAAAAGGCCTCCGTCGTTCAGGCACGTCCATGCGTCGCTGATGATGTCGCGTTGCAGCTGCCAGCATTTCTCTACATTCTGCGGGCTCCATTCGCCGATGGTGGCAGGGTCCTTGCGGAACATGCCTTCGCCCGAGCAGGGCACGTCGCAGAGAATCAGGTCGAACTTCATCTTGGCCTTTCGGTAATCACGGGGGTAGGCGTTGGTGACGATGTGATTCGGATAACCCCATTTCGTGACATTCTCCAACAAGATGCTGGCACGATTACGAACGGGCTCGTTGGAGTAGAGCACGCAGTCCTCGGGCAACGCCGAGCGGAGTAGGGTAGACTTTCCACCAGGAGCGGCACAGAAATCAATTGATAATTGACAATTGACAATTGATAATTTCTGGCGGAGGACTTCGTCCAAGAACATCGAGGCGGCTTCCTGCACATAATAACAACCCGCATGGAACAGCGGATCGAAGGTGAAATTGGGGCGCTGCTTCAAATAGTAGCCGTTGCGACACCAGTCTATCCTCTCTCCACTTTCCACTTTCCACTCTCCACTTTTTCGGGGATTCAGGCGAATGCTCACAGGAGCGTCCTCCTCGAACGACTGCAAATAGCGTTCGAAGCGCTCCTCGCCCATCAGTTGGCGGGTATATTCCGTGAACAAAACAGGTAATTCTGCCATTTCGATTGCAAAAATACAATTTTTTTTCGTAACTTTGCAACTAATTCGCAATTTGTTTCGTCAAACGGACAAAAGAAAACAAAAAAACGACAGTATGAAAAAGGTATTATTTGCAGTTTTGACACTTGGAATGCTCACTTCCTGTTCTTGTCATGGGGTGAAAATGGATTGGTATAAAACCGAGGCTCATGGTGAGGAAACCCGTTCGATAACGGGCTTCGAGCGCATATTCCTGCAGGGATCGTTAGACGTGAAGTATATGCAGAGTGATTCGTTCATGGTGAAGGTTGACGCTCCTGTAGAAGTGATTAAAAACGTGGAAACACGTGTGGAAGGCAACGTGCTGAAAATCAAAATGAAGGGCGAAGGACGTTTTCTGAACTTTGGTGTATCCAGCACGGATGGCGTTACCGTTTATGTCACATCGCCCGACTTCTTGGGTGTTTCGCTGCAGGGTTCAGGCGATTTTGAGTGCCAGGGCTTGCTCGATACGGACAATCTGGACATCGAATTGCAGGGCTCTGGCGACATTCTGTTCGACGACATCATTTGCGACAAGGTCGATGTGTCGGTGCTGGGTTCAGGCGATGTGAAGCTAAAGAATGTCAAGACCCAGCAGTCGGTGAACGAAGTGGTGGGTTCTGGCGATATCAAGATCCACTATGACAATAGCGGTGATGTACAGTCGACCATCGTAGGTTCCGGTGACATTACCCTCTCGGGTCAAGTGAAGCGTAGCACCTACGAGATTCGCGGCTCAGGCGATATGCACACAGATAACCTGCTTGTAAAAGAAGAGAAAACAGAGACTATTATCAAGTAAAATGTACCAAAACAATACGATTATGAAGAAAGTTCTAATAACATTGGCAATGATGCTGGCTCTCGGAACGGGAGCGCAGGCATCAGGACAGAAGCACCGTCACACTCCGCAGCAGGAGCTCAGCGACTCGACGGGTAAGGACGGTGTAGTGGTATACTCGGACACATCGAGCATCGACACGGTAACTGTGACAAATAATAAGGCAAAGGTCACCGTCACCACGAAGACCTCGCCCTGGAGCAGTCGTACGACGACTTACGAGGTGGACGACGATGACTTCGGCGGCATGATTCACAACGCCTTCAGCCACATGGGAAGCAAGGACATTGCAGGCATGTTCTTCGTGCTGTGCGTCCTGCTCATCATCTTCGTGCTGGCCCCCGTGTTCATTATCATCGCGCTGTTCTACTTCATCAACAAGAACCGCAAGGAGAAGATGCGCCTGGCACAGATGGCTATGCAGCAGGGACAGCCCATCCCCGACCAGTTGCTGAACGATAAGCCCGTCGATGCTGACAACGAATACCAGAGTGGCATGCGCCAGTGTTTCGTAGGCGTGGGACTGATGATCTTCCTGGGCTATGCAGCCGGTTCGGTGGGCTTTGGCATCGGAGCATTGGTGTTCTGCATCGGACTGGGCAAGGTGTTTGCCTCGAAGACAGCCAATAGGCGCGAACAGGACTTCAGAGACTTGAATTCACAGAATAGACGTGATAATAACGACGATTTAACACAGAATAATTATGACTAAGAAACTTTATCGCAGCAACGACCGCGTATTGGGCGGCGTGTGCGCAGGAATTGCTGAATATCTGGATTTTGACCCCGTGGCTGTTCGCTTGGGCTATGCAGCACTGACGCTGTTTACGGCCTTCGCAGGCATACCGTTCTACATCGTTGCATGGATCATCATGCCGGGTAAGGATCAGATCATACGACAGTAAATGGCTTCGCTCACAGACTTCTCTCTCGTAGCACAGGTGGCTATATCGGGTAACCGACGGGCTTTCGACGAGCTCGTACGCCGATACCAGTCACCCGTGCGCAGGTTTTTCCTGCATCAGACGCTGGGAGACAGTCAGCTGAGCGACGACCTGGCGCAGGACACGTTCATCAAGGCCTATACCAACATTGCCTCGTTCCGGGGACTGGCCTCGTTCCAGACGTGGATTATGCGCATTGCCTATAACGTATTCTACGATTATACGCGCAGTCGTCACCAGACGTCGGATATCGATCAGGTGCCGGAACGGTCGGCTCAAGTTAATCCAACGCTGAAGATGGATATTTATGCTGCTTTGGCATTGTTGAAGCCTGACGAACGCACGTGCATCACGCTGCAGCTCATCGACGGTTACGACATTGCAGCCATTGCGAAGATTACGCAAATCAAGGAGGGAACGGTCAAGTCGCATCTCTCCAGAGGTAAGGAAAAATTGGCAAACTATTTAAGACAGAATGGATATGATAGAAGATAACGATCGCCTGCTTCAGCAGTTTTTCAGCGAGGCTGCCAGCCAGCAGATAGCCGATGACGGATTTACCGAACGGGTGATGCAGCACTTGCCGTCGCGCATGAATTGGTTTGTGCGCATCTGGAACACCGTGTGCATCGGGCTCTTTGTCGTGCTGTTCATCGTGTTCCGCGGGTGGGACCTGCTGGCCGTACAGCTTGAGGTCATGCTGCGCACCATGTCCACCCATTCGTTCAGCGTCAACCTGCTGATGGCGTTTACCATCATCTTCGGCTTGCTGTTTGTGGGAGTGGGAGAAGTGATATATAAAGAGGTACACCGTCCGGCTTAATTCTTGTTGAATAAGCCGTAGGTTGTTCTCAATACCCTAAATTCGGTACGACGGTTCAGCTGGTTGCACAGCTCCTGCTGTTCCTCGTCGAGCGTCTTGATGAATTCTTCCGTCAAGACGTCGTTTTCTTTCAGGAACGGATACTTTTCCGCCACCTTCCTGCGAATACGTTTCGCCTTGTCCTTACCGTAGCCCACAGGCGTCAGACGGTCCGACGCAATGCCGTGCTCTATCAGGTATCTGACCACCGATTCGGCCCTTCGCTGCGAGAGTCGTTTGTTGTAGTCTGCCGAACCCTTGTAGTCGCAGTGTGCCGACAACTCGATGGTCACGTTGGGGTTCTCTTCCAGCAGCGTCACCAGTTGGTCCAGCGCCTCTGCCGATTCCGGACGCAGCGTGGCCTTGTCAAAGTCGTAGAAGATGTTGTCAATCAGTACTGGAGCCGAAATCGATGCCAACGGGAATTGCAGCACATATTCTTCCGATTCCTTCACGGGTTCCACACGCAGCTGTTCCTGATGGTTCAGGAATCCCTTACAGGTTCCCAGGAACACATAGTCCACACCAGGCTTGATCTGTTGGGTAAACGATCCGTCGCCCTTCACGTTCAGCTTCAGGTTCGTACCGTCGTTGCCCACCATATACACCTGACCTGCCGGCAGTTCATAGCCGTCCTGCTCGTACACCCAACCCGTCACCGTCTGGACGATTTCGGGGTTGTAGAACGAGAAGATGTGGTCCCAACCCTTTCCGTCGCCTCGGTTCGACGAGAAGAATCCCTGGTTCTTCAGACCCTCGAAGGTCATGCCGAAGTCGTCACCCTGCGAGTTCAGCGGATAGCCCGGGTGTTCTAATGAGTAATGTGAACCGTTTATGATTTCTTCATTTCCCGTTTCTAATTCATCATTGAGCGTTACATTGCTCACAACGTGTGCAATGTATATGTCCAATCCACCCATGCCCTCGTGCCCGTTACTCGAGAAGTAGAGGTCGCCATTGGGACGGAATGTGGGGAACATCTCGTCGCCCGGCGTGTTGATGGGCGTTCCGAGGTTCTCTACGCCACCCAGTCCACTGGTGGTCAGCCGGACGCGCCAGATGTCGTAGCCTCCCTGTCCGCCAGGCATGTTACTCGTGAAGTAGAGCCACTCGCCATCGGGCGATACGGCAGGGTGGGCGTAGGTCGACAGCGTGTCGTAGGTCAGCTTCAGGTCCGTGGGTTTACTCCAGGCGGCATCCGTACGACTCGAGGTGGCTATTGTCGCAAAGCGTGGGTAGTCGGGGTCCGTCTTACACAGCGTCAGATACATTGTCCTGCCGTCGGGACTGAACGAGCAGGCTCCCTCTTCACCCTCCGAGTTCAACTCGCTGTCTATCGCCTCGGGGTGTTGCCATTTGCCTTTGTCGTCTTTCTGCGACAGGAATATGTCGGCGTTCTTCGTACCCGTAATGCCGCTCAAGTCGTCACCCTTCGACTGGTTGCGCGTCGAAGTGAAGAACAGCTGGTTCCACTCGTCGCCACCCAGCATGGGGCTGTATTCGGAACGACGGGAATTGAAGAAATTTTCGCGCTTAACGGTATAGGCCGACCCTTCCTGTTTCCAGGCTGGCGCCTGTTGTGCCGATCGCAACCCCGTTTTCGCCAAGGTCACCACGTCGTCCATATTTTCCTTTCCGAAAATGCTGTCCAGCTCGGCTTGGAACTGCTTGGCAGCCTCCTTGTATTGCCCGTTCTTCATCAGCTGCTGACCCAGATACAGGTGCGTCAGCGAGTCGTGCTGCTTGTAGCGGATAGCATTGTTGTAGGCCGCAATGGCCTTTTGGGTGTAGTTGATGCGGCGGTAGCAATCGCCCATCTTCAACGCCAGTTGTCCACGTAGCTTACGCTGCTTCGGGGGCGTCTGCGAATAGGCCTTCTTATACTGTGTGGCAGCATCAAAATACTCTCCTAAGGCCAACGCTTTGTCGCCTTTCTTGATGGCCTGGTCTGCTCCGCATCCCGTCAGGAGCGCAGCGACCATCAATAGCCCTGTCACGTATTTTTTCTTTAGCATACTTAATAAATAACGCAAATGTTCGCATTTTATTGTTTTTTTTTGCTATCTTTGCAAACGAAAATCCATTTTTATGTAATAAACCTCGCAACAAACCAAAAAGATTAGCTATGAGAAAGATTCTGTGGATGGTCGTAGCCATGATGGCTATTATGGGTAATGATGTCTTTGCCCAGAAAAGCCCTGTGGGCATTGTCAGCGTTCAGGATTCGGTGAAGAGTGTCCAACTTGGCGTCATCTCGTCCATCGCTACTGACGGTGGTCATGGCCTGCAACTCTCGGGCGTTTCCAACATGTCGGCCAATAGCTTCAAAGGTCTGCAGCTGACCACCATTTCTAATATTTCGCATGGCATGGAGCGTGGCTTGCAGGCTTCAGCGCTGCTGAACGTTTCGTCGGCGATGATGCGTGGTTGGCAGCTGGGTGCCGTCAACTATACCGATTCGCTCGACGGTGCACAGGTGGGCTTGTTCAACATTGCCCGCAAACACCGTAAGGGCTGGCAGGTGGGCCTCGTCAATCTGACGTTCGACAGCATCGGCCACAAGATTGGTCTGGTCAATATCAGTCCGCGTACCGTTGTCGACGTGATGCTTTATGGCGGATCGTCCACCAAGGGTAATGTCGCCGTGCGCTTCCGCAACCTCAGCACGTATAACATCGTCGGTGTGGGAACACACTTCATGGGACTCGACTCGAAATTCTCGGGCGCCCTGTTCTACCGTCTGGGACAGTACAAACAGCTGTCGCCCAAATGGAGTGTGAGCGGCGACATCGGCTTCTATCATGTCGAGACCTTCCATAAGAACAGCGACGAAGGCCCCGAGCGCCTCTACTCCCTGCAGGCACGCATCAATGCCGACTACAAGATCAACAAGCGGTTAGGTGCCTTCGCCTCGGTGGGATGGGGCATTACGCGCTATTACGATCACAACGAAACCTACCGCAACCGTCCGCTCGTGGAACTCGGTCTGACCTACCACCAGCCCCGTGAACATCGTGACAGCTGGACTCACGCCTGGGCTGAACGGCAGTCGAAGCTAATCTACAACGACTCGACCAAGGCACTGCCCGTCAAGAAGAATTTCTGGCTGGCCGCTGCCGAGGTGACGGGCATCAACGTCGGCGTACAGCTTTTCGACCGCTACGTTACCAAGTCCGACTTCGCTCAAACCACCCTGAACAGCATCTGGCATAACTTCGAGACGGGGTTCGTCTGGGACAACGACTTCTTCATCACCAACCTGTTTGCCCATCCCTATCACGGCAACCTCTATTTCAATGCCGCACGCACCAACGGCCTGTCGTTCTGGGAGTCAGCACCCTATGCGCTGGGTGGCTCGCTCATGTGGGAGCTGTTCGGCGAGACCGAGCCCCCTGCCATCAACGACATCATTGCCACCACCTGCGGCGGTATGGCCATTGGTGAAATGACACACCGCATTAGTCTGGCCATTCTCGACGACCGCTATCGGGGCACCAAACGATTCGTGCGCGAGGCTTTTGCCACCATCTTCAATCCCATACAGGGCATCCATCGCCTCATTTCGGGCGATGCCTGGCGTGTGCGCAACACCCACTATCGCTATCACGACATCCAGTCGACGCCCATCGATGTGGCATTATCGTTGGGCTGGCGCTATCTGGCCGACGACGGAGCCCTGTTCCGCGGGGTCCATGCTCCTTACTTTAATATGGCGCTGAAGTATGGCCTCTCCGTCGATGGTGAACGCCACACGAAGCCCTACGACTTCTTCGATCTCGACATCACCTTGGGCGTGGGTGGCGGACAGCCGCTCATCAATTCGCTGCAGATCTTGGGGCGCCTGTGGAGTACGCCGATTCTGAACAAGCAGGTGGCCACCTCTGGCGACAAGGAGTTGGAGGGCGAATTTGGTATCTACCAGTACTTCAACTACTACGATTCCGAGCCCATTAAGGACGGCTCCTCGCTGACTCCTTACCGCATCAGCGAGGCTGCAAGTTTCGGTCCTGGCTTCATCGTGTCGCTGCCCCATACGGGAGCCATGACGCGTCTCGAGCAGCGCGTGTTCCTCGGCGGCATCCTGCTGGGTGGCACCAAGAGCGACTACTATAACGTCATCGAGCGCGACTATAACATGGGCAGCGGATTCAGCCTCAAGGCGAAGACGCAGATTGAATTCGGCAAGTACGGCAACATCTCGCTCGACGCCAGGTACTTCCGCCTGTACACGTGGAAGGGCTACGAAGGCAAGGATCTGCAAGCCTATGCCGACGGCACGCTCGACCTGCACTATCTGAACGTGCAGGGCGACAACAGCAATGCCGCCCTGCTCATCATCAATCCCGTCTTGGATATTCACCTGGCCCGTCAGTGGTCCTTGAAGTTGTCGGCAGCCTACTATTCGCGCCGTACCTTCTATAAGTACCACGATAAGGTGCATGCCAAGACCTTCGAAACCAAGGTTGGCATTACCTGCCGATTGTAAACGCTGGTTTTATGTAATGGTGATGCGGCGGTTGGTGGGGTCACTCATCACGTCGTGCACAATGTCGGTGACCTGCTGTTTCAGTTCGTTGATGAACTGCTGCGGGTCATACTTCTTTGCTTCTATGTCGCGCAGCTTCTTTTCCCAGATACCCGTCAGCTCGCAACTCTTCAGCAGCTCCTCGCGAATCAGGTCTATCAGCTCGATGCCAGTGGGGGTAGCCACCAGACGCTTCTTCTCGCGACGGATGTAGTGGCGCTTGAACAGTGTCTCGATGATGCCTGCACGCGACGACGGACGGCCGATGCCGTTCTCCTTCATGGCAGCACGCAGCGTCTCGTCCTCGACGAACTTACCCGCCGTCTCCATGGCCCGCAACAGCGTGGCCTCGGTGTAATAGGGCGGGGGCGTGGTCCATTTCTCCGTCAGCGTAGGCTGGTGGTCGCCACTCTCGCCTTTGACGAAGGTAGGCAGCGTACGCTCTTCGTCGGCCTGCTTCTTCTCCTCGTCATTGCCCTCGTCGTTTTTCTCACCTCTTTCCTCTTTCCGCTCACCTCTGACCACCCGCCAGCCAGGGTCAAGGATTTCCTTACCGGTGACCTTGAATTCAATGGCGTCGACAGAATCGACGCCCACACTACCGAGGACGGTCGTCGTCGAGAACTTACAGTCGGGCAGGAAGACACCGATGAATCTTCGGGCCACCAGGTCGAACACCTTCTGTTCGGCGTCGCTCAGGTTCTGTGGGATAATACCCGTGGGAATGATGGCGTGGTGGTCGGTTACCTTCGACGAGTCGAACACACGCTTCGACTTCTTCAGCGCCTTGCCGCCAATGGGTTTGATGTATTCCGCATAGACTGCCTTGCCGAAGAACTTCGTCTGGTACAAGCCGTTCATGGTCTGCGGACATTTGGGATAGATGTCGTCCGACAGGTATTGCGTATCCACACGCGGATAGGTGGTCAGCTTCTTCTCGTACAGCGCCTGGATGAGGTTCAGCGTCGTCTCTGCCGAGAATCCGAACTTGCGGTTGCAGTCCACCTGCAGCGACGTCAGGTCGTACAGCTGCGGCGGCTGTTCCTTACCCTCCTTCTTCTCCACCTTGGTGACGGTGAACGGCTTGCCCTCGATGTCCTTGAAGGCCTGCTCGCCTTCCTCCTTCGATGTGAACTTACCCTTGGTGGCGGTGAATGTCGTGTCGCGATAGACGGTAGCCAGCACCCAGTAGGGCTCGGGCTTGAAGTGGTCGATTTCCTTCTGACGGTTCACGATAAGGGCGAGGGTAGGGGTCTGCACGCGGCCTATGGAGAGCACCTGGCGGTTCTGACCGTATTTCAGCGTATACAGGCGGGTGGCATTCATGCCCAGCAGCCAGTCACCGATGGCGCGGCTCAGTCCGGCCAGATACAGCGGCTGGTAGTCCTGCTGGTCTTTCAGGTTCTGGAATCCCTCGCGGATGGCCTCGTCGGTCATCGACGATATCCACAGTCGGCTGACGGGACACTTGGCCCCCGCCTTCTGCATCACCCAGCGCTGGATGAGTTCACCCTCCTGTCCGGCGTCACCGCAGTTCACGATGCGCTCCGCCTTCTGCATCAGGTCCTCGATGATGGCAAACTGCTTCTTGATGCCCTGGTCGTCGATGAGCTTGATGCCAAAGCGCTCGGGAATCATGGGCAGCGACGTCAGACTCCACGATTTCCACATCGGCGTGTAGTCGTGGGGCTCCTTCAGCGTACACAGGTGACCAAAGGTCCACGTCACCTGGAAACCGTTGCCTTCCATATATCCCTCGTGGCTCGTCGTCGCTCCGATGATGCGGGCAATGTCACGGGCCACACTTGGCTTCTCTGCAATACATACAATCATACGGGGCGCGAAGGTACAAAAAAAATAACAAAAAACCAAATTTTTCCTTGGCTGTTTTATTTTTTCTTCGTAAATTTGCAGCGTTATGAAGAAAGTAGCCCGACTATTTCTCGTGCTCATCCTGTTGTTGGCAACGGGTTTTGTGCGTGTTTCTGCCGAAGAGGCACTGCCCCCGCGGCTCCAGAAACTTGCCGACGAAGCATACCATTATTACAGCTCTCGCGGAACCGACAATTTCTTTGAGGCCGTCCAGAAGGTGAAGGATGCCACCGAGTTTTCCGAGTATCAGGAAACCTACTATCGCGCCTGCGCCTACGAGGCCATCTATATGTTCGAGTACGTCGACCGTCAGAAGGGCGTCGCCTTGTCGCACGCCATCTACCACCATGCGAAAGAGGACAAGAGCAACGTCGGTATGTATTTTGCCACCTTTACCCTGGGCACCATCCGCGAACAGTCGGGCAACTACGGACTGGCCGAGAAGAGTTTCCTGCAGGCGTTGGAGCTGAAGAAGAAATACCTGCCCGACGAGAGTGCCGCACCCTGCTATCTGGGACTTTGCGAGGTAGCACTCCACCGGAAGGACTACGAAGCAGTGAAGGAATACGCCCGCTTGGCCCTCGACGAGCCCAAAGCCATCCCCATGAATCAGATTACCGCATGGAGCTATAAATGTCTGGCACGTTACAACGAAGGCGACAGCCTCGGTTTCGAGGAAGCCTACAAGGAGCGCGCCCAGCTCATGTCCGAACATGGCGGACAGGGCGGACTCTTCGGCGAACTCATCAATGTCTATCTGGCCAAGAACCGCAATCAGTGGCAGGTGGCCCTGCAGCGCACCGACAAGTTGATTCACCAGCAGAACCGCTGTTCCCAGAAGGCCTCCATCTACGAGCACATGGGCGACCTGAAGCAGGCCCTCTACTGGCAGAAGCAGACCCGCCAGGTCATCGACTCCATCCAGTCGTCCGAAGCCCGCCTGCAGATGAGCGAGTTCGACGCCGAGCTCACCCTCACCTATGCCGAGAACGATATCAAGGAGCAGCAGCTGGCCAAGGAACACCTGATGTTGGCATCCGGTGCAGCCATTGCCGCCATCATCATTACCTTCCTCGGCTTCATCGCCGTCCGTCGCAAGAAACACATGAAGACCTTGCAGGGTGTCAACAGCAAGCTGCAGGCTGCCTACGACCAGCTCGAGGAAACCACCAAGGCCAAGGAGCGCATCGAGAGCGAGCTGCGCATTGCCCGCGAGATCCAGAAGCGCATGCTGCCCCACGTGTTCCCACGCCGTCGCGATGTCGACCTCTACGCCATGATGACTCCCGCCAAGGAAGTCGGTGGCGACCTCTATGCCTATGCGCTCATCGACGACATGCTCTACTTCTGTGTGGGCGACGTCAGCGGCAAGGGTGTTCCCGCAGCCCTCTTCATGGCCGAGGTCACCCGCATGTTCCGCACACTCGTCGACGGCAAGCTCACCCCCGGCACCATTGCCACCCGCCTGAACCATGCCTTGGCCGAGGACAACGAGCAGGGCATGTTCGTCACCATGTTCATCGGACTCATCAACCTCAAGACAGGCCACATGGAGTATTGCAATGCAGGCCACAACCCCCCGTTGCTCGATGGCGAATACATGAAGATGGAGTCCAACGCACCCATCGGACTGTGGTCCGAAGTCGAGTTCGAAGGCGAGGAAGTCGATGACATGCATGGCAAGACACTCTTCGTCTATACCGACGGCATCAGCGAAGCCGAGAATGTCAACAAGGAACAGTTCGGCGACGAACGCCTCCAGGCCCTCCTCAAGCAGGATCTGGGCGATGCCCGCCAGACCTCAGAGACCATCCACAAGGCCGTCGCAGACTTCGTTGGCGATGCCGAGCCCAGCGACGACCTCACCAAGATGTGCATCATCATGAAATAAATTCCAACACCCCTTCAAAAATTAGGTTATATCTTTTGCGTATACGCGCACGGTCGTTTGCGTAGGCGCAAACGGTTGTTTGGGCTAACGCAAACGGTTGCCAGGTAGGCTCGGAATCCCTGTTCCAACGGCACTTGTTCCTTGTTCGGACGGGGCTTGTACCCTATAAGGCCCTATCTGAACGAGTCAAAGGAACTATTGAAAACGCCCTTCAGTAGCACGAGGTGCAGGATTTTTTTTGCTACCTCAAGAAAAGGTAAAAAAAGTCGGGCTGAGGGTTGGTCAGTCCGACTTTTTGGTGTTGTGCGAGATGATCAGTAGGCGTGGTCGTCGGTGATGTCGGCTCGCTCGAGTTTCTTTTTGTCGATGGCGCGCCAGGCGTAGACGATGTAGGCCAGCACGAAGGGGATGATGAGGCTGACGTAGAACATGGTGCGCATGGTGAACTCGCTGGAGCAGGAGTTGACGATGGTCAGCGACGACTGCAGGTCGGCGGTGGAGGGATAGTAGGCGGTGTGGTTCCATGCTGACATGAGCAGCAGGGGCAGCACGACGAGCACGACTCCGATGCCGGCAGGCCAGATGCCACTGATGTAGGTCTTGGACACGACGGTCTTGCCGATGCCGAAGAGCACGAGTACGACACCGACGAGCAGGACGATGGTGAGATACCACATGTCGATGAAGTTGGTGAGGTACTTGTAGGGCACGATGGAGATGACGCCGGCATCGTCGTAGGCATAGCCGTCCTTGAGCAGCAGGTGGACGAGATAGGCCACGAAGAATACGAGGAAGGGCACGGCAGCACCGATGAGGCGCACGCTGGCCCGCGAGCGGATGTCTTCGTCGTTGACATTATTAATGATGTAGAGGGTGCCGAGTACACGAGCCAGGAACATGACGGCGAGTCCGAAGACGAGTACCCAGGGGTTGAGCAGGGCGTCGAGTCCGTGTGAGGCGTTGGCCCATCGCGAGATGATGGGGGTGAAATCTAGTTGAGAGTTGAGAGTTGAGAGTTGAGAGTCAACGAGGTTGTCCTTCATGACGATGAAGTTGCTGCCCTCGAATAAGGTGGCTACGGCGCCGCCCAGGAGCAGCGGACCCAGCAGGCCGTTGATGACGAGGCACATCTGGAAGGTTTTGGGACCGAGGAAGTTGCCGAGCTTGTTTTGGAACTCATAGCTGACGGCCTGCAGGACGAAGGTGAAGAGGATGAGCATCCACAGCCAGTAGGCTCCGCCGAAGGAGGTGCTATAGAACAGGGGGAACGATGCGAAGAACGCTCCGCCGAAGGTGACCAGCGTGGTGAAGGTGAACTCCCACTTGCGACCTGTGGAGTTGATGATGAGGCGACGGCCCTCGTCGGTATAGCCCAGCGAGCGTACCATGGAGTTGGCTCCCTGGACGAACAACAGGAAAACTAACAAAGCACCTAACAGTGATACTAAGAAACACCAGTAATGCTGTAAGAAATTGTATGACATATTAGTTTAGAGTTTAGAGATTAGAGTTTAGAGATTAGAGTTTAGAGATTAGAGTTTAGAGAAGGATGGTCCGTGTACTCTGGGCCCTTGTGGATTTGCTTGATGAGGATGCTGATTTCGACAGCGAGCATGAGCGTGAAGAGGAACAGGAACAGGAAGAACGTCAGCGCTACGCTGAAGCCTTCGATGTCGCTGACAGCCACCCAGGTGGGCAGCATGTCCTGAATGGTCCAGGGCTGGCGTCCCAACTCGGCCACAATCCAGCCACTCTCGGAGGCGATGTAGGCCAGCGGCACGAGGGCGATGGCCAGCCAATAATGCCAGGCGGGCAGTCCCGTCACCTGGTTTTCGTCGGCAGCGGTCTCGGGCAACAGTCCGACGGTGGCCAGCAGTCGGCGGGTGAAGATGGTGAGGAACGGTATCTTGAAGGTCAGAATGACAATCAGTGCAAAGAACAGGATGAAGATGCAGCCCAGTCCGACCATGATGCGGAACGCCCAGAAGTTGACGGGAATGTAGGGCACGAGGTCGGCCTTGTCCTTGACATAGCCGTAGCCGAAGTAGGGCATGTTTTCGTTTAGCGTTGAGAGATGAGCGTTTAGAGCAGTCTGGTCTGCACCTTCCTTTTTGGCCTTGCGATAGGCGGCGAGGGCGGTGATGGCCTGACGCCCGCGTTGGATTTTTTCATCGGCTGACGGCTCGCGGGTACCATCGGGACGGGTGTAGCCGTTCAGCAGGTCGTTGATGCCAGGCACATAGCCATGAATGTCGTTGGTGGCCATCATGGAGAGACCGTAGGGCAGGTCGATCTTCAGGGGTGCTTCGCCTTCCGACAGGTAGTCGGGCTGACAGAGCGGATTCACCCATGCAATGGCCGTCAGACCGACGTCGGTGCCACCGTTGTAGAGCGCCTCCATGGCTGCCAGCTTCATGGGCTGTGCCTGGGCGACGCTCTGTCCGGACTTATGGCCGGTGAGGGCTGCTCCCAGCGAGGCGACGAGACCAACGATGGCGGCAATCTTCATGCTCTCGATGGCGAGCTTGGTGTCGCGCTTTTTCATGAGATACCAGCAGCATACTGCCACGACGAAGATGGCACCGACAATCCATGAGGAGATGACGGTGTGGCAGAACTTGTCGATGGCGAAGGGCGAGAGGGCGACATCGAGGAACGACACCATCTCGTTGCGCATGGTGTCGGGGTTGAACTCGCAGCCTACGGGACACTGCATCCAGGCGTTGGCCACGAGAATCCACCAGGCGGAAATGGTGGCTCCCAGACCTGTGAGCCATGTGGAGGCGAGGTGGAAACCGGGTGACACCTTCTTCCAGCCGAAGTACATCACCGCCACGAAGGTGGACTCCATGAAGAAGGCTACGATGCCTTCGACGGCCAGCGGGGCTCCGAAGATGTCGCCGACGAACCAGGAATAGTTCGACCAGTTGGTGCCGAACTCGAATTCGAGGATGATGCCTGTGGCGACGCCCATGGCGAAATTGATGCCGAAGAGCCGTTGCCAGAACTGTGCGCAGTCGCGCCAGAAAGTGTCGACAACTGCTCCTTTTGATTGATTGAGGGTGCGATACCAGCAGGTTTCGCAGATGCCCATGACGACAGCCAGTCCGAGGGTTAGCGGAACGAACAGCCAGTGGTAGATGGCCGTCAGTGCGAATTGCGCTCTTGCCCAGTCGATGGAGCTGGCGTCGATGTTCAGTAATAAGTCGTTTGTCATCATATTTTGGTTTTAAGTGTCGTTATTGTTCAATTGGCGCGATCGATCATCTCGGTGGCGACGAAGTCGGACTCCTGCCCCTCCTCGGCATGCTCTTTCAGGAAGTTGGGGAAGAAGAGCAGCTTGAGCACGATGAAAATGATGAACAGCTTGATGAGAATGACGGCCCACAGGGTGCGCCCCAGCTTCATAGAGCGGAAACCGTCGTAATAGAGGTCGAAGACTTTATAGAGAAACCCGTCCTTTTTCATCAGTTTTAGGTCTTGTGAGCGTTAATAATGATGCAAATATAGTGAATAAATTGAAAACGCGCAACAATTCTTCGTTTTTTTCGTAGAAAAAGACTAAATTTGCAGCCAAATTCAACGAATTATGGATAAAAAAGTATTTATAGGCATCATCGTTGTGCTGTTGGCCGCCCTGGGTTGGCTGGGCTATAGTCTGATGCAAGAGAAGCAGACCAATCAGGACATGCAGGAACTGGCCGAGCTGGACAAGCAGGAGATGGAGAAGGAATACCAGAACTTCGCCCTGCAGTATAGCGAGATGAAGAACTATATCAAGAACGACTCGATTATTGCCGAGCTGACGCAGGAACAGGAGCGTACGCAGAAGTTGCTGGAGGAATTGAAGCGCACGCATGCCAGCGATGCCGCCGAGATTACCCGTCTGAAGAAGGAGCTGGCCACGGTGCGTGCCGTGCTGCGCTCGTATGTCCTGCAGATTGACTCGCTGAACCGTCTGAATCAGGACCTGATGACGGAGAACGACCGCGTGCGTTCGGAGTTGGCACAGAGCACCCAGCAGAACCAGGCGCTGACGTCGGAGAAGGCGTCGCTGTCGGAGAAGGTGGCCATTGCCGCCCAGCTGGACGCAACGAATATCTCGCTGACACCGCTGAGCAAGAAGGGCAAGACGGAGAAATACATGAAGAATGCCAAGACGCTGGCGGTGTCGTTTGCCATTACGAAGAACGTGACGGCGAGCAACGGTACCCGTTCGGTGTATGTCCGTGTGACAACCCCCGAGGGCGAGGTGCTCAATGGCGGCGGTACTTTCGAGTATAGCGGCAAGCAGCTGGCCTGGTCGATGAAGAAGGATGTGGAATATACTGGCGAGGAGACGGCCCTGACGCTGTACTGGACGGTGAACGAATACCTGGGCGGCGGTCAGTATAATGTCAGCATCTTCTGCGACGGACAGGCTATCGGATCAAGAAACTTTACGTATAATAAATAGAGCATGAACAAGAATTTGGCTTTTAGCTTTTGGTTTTTGGCTTTAGGCTGTTTGCCTGCCGATGCGCAACAGCTGCTCTCGCTGGACAGTTGCAGGGCCATGGCGCTCCGCAACAACAAGGAGCTCAGCATGGCGCGCGTGAAGCAGGATGTGGCTGCCAATCTGCGTAAGTCGGCGCGTACGAAGTACCTGCCGCACGTCAGTGCGCTGGGCGGCTACGAATGGACCAGCAGGGAGATTTCGCTGCTCAGCGACGACCAGAAGGAGACGCTGTCGAATCTGGGCACATCGCTGACCTCTGGAGTAACGGGGAAGGCCGGCGAGATTATGTCGCAAGTGCCTGCTTCCGTTTGGCAACTGCTGGGCTCGCTAGGAATTACTCCTGAGGGCATTGCCGGCAACCTGTCGCAGCTGGCCGCTGGTATCGGTGCTCCTATTAATGGAGTGGGGCAGCGCATTGTCGATGCGTTTCATACCGACACGCGAAACATGTTTGCCGGAGCCGTCATGGTGACGCAGCCCGTATTCATGGGTGGTGCCATCATCGCCATGAACAAGATGGCTGACATCGGCGAGGACCTGGCAGCTAATTCAGCAGAACAGAAGCGCCAGCTTACCTTATATAATATTGACAAGGCCTACTGGCAGGTGGTGTCGTTGCGTCACAAGCAGAAACTGGCCCAGGGCTATGTGGACCTGGTGAAGAAGCTGGACGGCGACGTGCAGAAGATGATAGAGCAGGGCGTGGCCACGCGTAGCGAAGGGCTGAGCGTCAGCGTGAAGGTGAACGAAGCCGAGATGATGCTGACGAAGGTCGACGACGGACTGGTGCTGTCGAAGATGCTGCTCTGCCAGCTGTGCGGACTGCCTATGTCGGAGCAGATTGTGCTGGTCGACGAGGAGCGTGACGATCTGGATGCCGTCGAGCTGGCCCCGCAATTGGAGGTGGAGCAGGCTCTGGAGAACCGTCCGGAGTTGCGCCAGCTGCAGAACATGGTCGACATGAGCAAGCAGCTGACGAATGTGCTGAAGGCCGGCAATCTGCCGCAGGTGGCGCTGATGGGTGGCTATGCGGTGTCGAACCCCAACCTGTTTAACGGTTTCCAGCGTAAGTTCGGAGGCGTGTGGAACGTCGGCGTGATGGTGCGTGTCCCCATTTGGAACTGGGGCGACGTGACCTATAAGGTGCGTGCCTCGAAGGGTGCGACGACCATAGCGCGACTGCAGATGGACGAAGCGCGTGAAAAAATTACCCTGCAGGTGAACCAGAGCAATTTCCAGGTTCGCGAGGCGAACAGGAAACTGGAGATGAGCAGGGCCAACATCCGCAAGGCCGATGAGAACCTGCGTACGGCCGACCTTGGATTCCGCGAGGGCGTCATCTCGTCGACCACCGTCATGGAGGCTCAGACGGCATGGCTGCAGGCCCAGTCGCAGAAGATAGATGCAGAAATTGATGTCAAACTCAGCCAGGTGAACCTGCAGAAGGCCCTTGGCACGTTGAGTAATTGATAATTGAAAATTGATAATTGAGAATTGAGAATTGAGAATTAAGATATTATGTCAGCAAAAACACAACATAACAACATTCTGCTTGCAATCGTCGGATTTGCAGCAGCCGTGATTATCGTGGCCCTGATAGGATTCTTTGCGTTGGGCCGTGATCCCGAATTGATTCAGGGACAGGTGGAAGTCAGTGAATACCGCGTGTCGAGCAAGGTGCCTGGACGCATCCTGGAAATACGCGTGAAGGAAGGTGACTATGTGAAGGTCGGCGACACACTGGCCATTCTGGACGCCCCCGAGGTGCGTGCGAAGATGGAACAGGCCCAGAGCGCTCAGGATGCTGCTGCCGCTTTGGAACTGAAGGCGCAGAACGGAGCCCGTCAGGAGCAGATTCAGGGTGCCTTCCAGCTGTGGCAACAGGCTAAGGCCGGACTGGAAATCGCCGAGAAGTCGTATCAGCGCATCCAGCGTCTGTTTGACGAGGGTGTGGTGTCGGCCCAGAAGCGCGACGAGGTCTATGCCAACTACAAGGCTATGGAGGCCCAGTGCAAGGCTGCCGAGAGCCAGTATCAGATGGCCCAGAACGGTGCCCGTCGTGAGGATAAGCTGGCTGCTGCCGCCCAGGTGGGACGTGCCAAGGGTGCCGTGCAGGAGGTGAACAGCTACATCCACGAAACCGTGCAGATCGCCCAGATGGAGGGCGAGGTGAGCAGCATCTATCCCAAGGTGGGTGAGTTGGTCGGTACGGGTTCGCCCATCATGACCATCTCGATGATGAACGACATGTGGGGCACGTTCAACGTCCGCGAGGACCAGTTGAACGGCATCCAGGTGGGCAGCACCATCAAGGCGTTCGTTCCTGCCTTCAACAAGGATATCGAGATGAAGGTCTACTATCTGAAGGACCAGGGCTCGTATGCTGTATGGAAGGCCACCAAGGCCAACGGCCAGTACGACCTGAAGACCTTCGAGGTCAAGGCCCGTCCGACGGAGAAGTTCGAGGGCTTGCGCCCAGGAATGTCGCTCATTATCAAATGAGAAATGAGTAATGAGTAATGAGGAATGAGATACGATGAGGCTTAGGCAGGTATACGATATCATGTTGCGAGAGTTGCTGATTCTGCGTCAGAATCACATCTATCGCTTCTGCATGGTGCTGTTCCCGTTGCTGGTGATGTTCTTCTTCACCTCGCTGATGGACGACGGTCTGCCTACCAGTATGCCTATAGGTATTGTCGACCTGGACAATACCTCCACATCGCGCTCGCTGGCGCGACGACTCGACGGATTCCAGATGTCGCGCATCGTGGCTCACTATCCCAATATCACAGAGGCCCGAAAGGCCATTCAGCAAAACGAAATCTACGGATTCCTCTACATTCCCAAGGGTACGACGGAGAAACTGATGGCATCCCGCCAGCCCAAGATATCGTACTATTATTCTTATACGACGCTGGCTGCCGGCGCCCTGCTGATGAAGGACTTGAAGACCATTTCGACGCTGGGCTCTGCTGCCGTTGGACAGGCGACGATGCGTGCGAAAGGCTTTACGGACGATCAGATTATGACGTTCCTGCAGCCCGTCACGCTGGACGTTCACCAGATAGCCAACCCGTGGACCAGCTATAATGCCTATTTGACGACGATGATTGTGCCTGGCATGATCATGCTGTTCATCTTCCTCATCTCAGCCTATTCGCTGGGTACGGAGTTGAAGTTCAACTCGTCGAAGCGTTGGCTCGAGATGGCCGACAACCACATGCTGACGGCATTGTTGGGCAAATTCCTGCCGCAGACATTCATCTGGCTGGCCATTGTCTATGGTTATGAATACTATGTATTCTACGTGTTGCACTTTCCGCATCTGGGCAGTCCGTGGATGCTGGTATTGCTGGGACTGATGCACGTACTGCCCTGTCAGGGCTTCGGCATCTTCGCCTTCGGGTTGTTGCCGTCGCTGCGCATGTCGATGAGTGTCTGCTCGCTATGGGCGGTGCTCAGCATTTCGATGGCTGGTTCCGCATTCCCTGTCATGGGCATGGATGGTGCGCTACAGTCGTTGTCGTGGCTCTTCCCCTTGCGTCATTACTACATGATATATCAAATCACCGTCCTCAACGGCTTCCCGCTCGTCGAGGCGTGGTTCCACTTGGCTGCCCTGGTGGCATTCATACTGCTGCCCTGGCTCGTGGTGGGGAAAATAAAGAATGCAATGCTCACTTATGTCTATATTCCGTAACCTATACAAAGACATAGAGAATGCCTGCTACATCTGGCGAAAGGAAATGACGCAGGCGATGAAGGACGAGGGCGTGCTCATCTTCTTCATCATCGTGCCGCTGGTCTATCCCTTGCTATACTCGTGGATATACAACAACGAGACGGTACACGACGTGCCCGTTTGTGTCGTCGACCAGTCGCACTCTGCGCTGTCGCGTCAGTTCATCCGTATGTGCGACGCTTCTGCCGATGTCCACGTGAAGTGTTATGCACAGGACCTGGACGAGGCAAAGTCGTTGGTGAGTCGTCAGCTGGTCAAGGGTGTCTATTTCATTCCTGAGGACTTCGAAACCCATGTGCTGCGCATGGAACAGGGCGTTATCAGCGTCTATTGCGACATGAGCCTCATGCTGACCTACAAGGCCATCTTCCAGACGGCGCGCCTAGTCACTCTGGAGATGGGGCAGCAAATCCAGACGAAGCTGAGCCGACAGTATACAACTCGCGAGGAGGCCATTGCAGCCCGTCCGCTGGACTATGCCGATGTGCCCATCTTCAATCCCCAGGGCGGTTACGGATCGTTCATCCTGCCTGCTGTGCTGATGCTCATCCTGCAGCAGACACTGGTGCTTGGCATTGGTCTTGCGGCAGGTACAGCACGCGACGAGAATGCCTATCGTAACCTTATTCCTGTGGGCGACTCACGCTATCACAAGACGCTGCCTATCGTGCTGGGCAAGGCCATGTGCTATCTGATGATTTATGCTGTCATGGGTACCTGGCTGGTGGTTATCGTACCGAAAATGTTCCATTTCCCGCAGTTGGCTACTGGCCATACGCTTTTGGTACTGATGATTCCCTACACGCTGGCGTGCATCTTCTTTGGCATGGTGGTGTCGTGTATGGTGAAATATCGCGAAAATGTCATGCTGCTCATGGTCTTCGTATCTATTCCGTTGCTGTTCATGACGGGTGTCTCCTGGCCGCAGTCCAATATTCCTGGCATGTGGCAGGGCGTCTCTTGGCTGTTCCCATCGACGTTTGGCGCCCGTGCCTACGTGCGGTTGAACTCCATGGGAGCCAGTCTGGGCGACGTACTCACGGAGTATCGCATCCTTTGGATTCATGTGGCATGCTACTTCTTCCTGACGCTGTGTGTCTATCGTTTCCAGATTTACCGTGCCCGCAGACAGGCACTGAACCGTCTGCGTTTCCTGAAGAAGAATCGTCTGGTGCATCAGACCGCCCAGCAGGACGAGACATCAGCGTAAACGGCCCTTAATCTTGACGTTTTCGTGTTGTGACAATTCGCCGGGATTTGTGCCTGGCTCACCTTCCGGTACTGCCATTCCCCGTTTTTCGTAAAAGGCTTTCCAGTAGTCGGTAATGTTTCCCGTGGCATCGTGGAACGACATGGCGATGGGGGAGAATAACGGTTTGCCCTGTGCGTCGACATAGGCAAACTGTACGAGTTCAGAACAGTAGATGTCCTCGTTGTCCTTCAGAAACAGGTGGTCGTACGCTCGCCCCAAATACTGGCGGGCCTGACGGATAGACTGCTTGCGGTCGGCTCTGATGACCTTCCCAATGAGATAGTAGCCGTCCTGCTGGCGCAGCGAGTCGATGGGCGTCATCTTGACACCGCTGCCCACTGCCTCGATGACGCTGTCGCGTGATACGACGATGGCTACATGGTCTATCATACCTGGCGTGACGTCGGTAATGGCATTACCCTTGCTGGCCACATGGAACAGCAAATCGCCTGCGCAATATGACTGACACGACGCCACCATTAAACACAGCGCAAAAAAGAGGAGTTTATTTGATTCCCCGATCGTTGAGAGCCTTGGCATAACGTGCAGCATTCTTCAGGTGATCCTTGTACGTCGTGGCGAAATTATGGGTGCCCGAGAAATCTTCCTTGGCACACATATAGAGGTAGTCGTGGTCGACAGCATTCAGCACGGCGTCGATGCCCTTGATGGAGGCAATCTTGATGGGACCAGGGGGCAGACCTTCGTTCTTATAAGTGTTGTAAGGCGAGTCGGTGGTGAGTAGTTTCTGCCAGATGCGCTTCAATTCGAACTGCTTCAGGGCAAACTTGATGGTGGGGTCGGCCTGAAGCGGCATGTGGGTCTTCAGACGGTTCAGGTACATACCGGCAATCATGGGCTTCTCGGCATTGTTGGCTGTCTCTTCGTCGATGATGCTGGCCAGCGTGCAGATTTCCACAGGCGTGAGCTGCATCTGTGCTGCCTTGGCCTCGCGCTCGCCCTGCCAGAAATGGTCGTGCTCCTTCTGCATACGTTCCAGCAACTTGTCGACGCCCATGTTCCAATACACGTCGTAGGTGTTGGGAACGAACATTGCTGCAATGGTTGTCGTGTCGTAACCATAGTGCTGACAGGTCTCCTGGCTGTACAGTGCATCGGCAATGGTGGCCGAGTCGAGCATCAGCTTCTGTCCCAGCACGGCAGCCAGACGGTCCATGGTGCGTACCTCGGGAATGGTCAGGTTGAACGACGACTGCTGACCGTTCTTCAGACGGCGGAAGATGGTCACTGGTCCGTCACCAGGCTCTATGGCATAGCGTCCGCTGCGAACGTGCTCGCTGTAGCTGCTATGGCGCAGCAGGGCCGACAGACTGGCCATGCCCGATGTCGACGTCAGGGGCTGCAACTTGACGAGTACGGAATCCTGTGTGTCGTTGTCGTCAATATAGAGGTATACGGTGCTGTCGCCTTTCGCAACAGGGCTCATCAGGTGGTAGGCCACCAGTCCTGCTATCAGCACCAAACCTACGATGGCTACGTATAAATAGACTTTTGAATTGAATTTTTTCATCTTTTTTCTGTAATGTCGCTGCAAAGTTACAACTTTTTTTGTAACTTTGTCCCCTGAAAAGCAGAAATGTTTCACTTTTCTGGCGAACTTATGGCAACTAAGACAGCAATTGTGGGAGGCGGTGCGGCAGGATTCTTCCTAGCTGTGAACCTGAAGGAGATGGTACCCGACATGGAGGTGACCATCTTCGAGCGTAGCCCGCGGGTACTGACGAAGGTGGAGGTCAGCGGCGGAGGACGCTGCAACTGTACCAATTCGTTTGCCCTTGTCAGCGACCTGTCGCAGGTGTATCCCCGAGGCCATAGGTTGATGAAACGACTGTTCAATGTGTTCGATTATGAGGATGCCTACCGCTGGTTCGAGCAGCACGGCGTACCACTGGTGACGCAGGACGACGAGTGCGTGTTTCCGCAGGCTCAGGACTCGCACGCCATCATCGACTGTTTCCTCGTGTTGGCCCGACGCTACGGCATTAGGATTCGGAAGGGCATGAAGGTGCAGTCGCTGGACGTGTTGCGCGACTTCGACTTCGTAGCCGTCACCACGGGTGGATCGCCCAAGGGAGAGGGCTTGCGCTGGCTGGCGGATATGGGCCACGAGACGGAGCAACCCGTGCCGTCGCTCTTCTCGTTTTCCATCGATGATGCCCGTCTGCACGAGTTGATGGGTTTGGTGGTGAACGATGCAGCCGTCCACATCCCAGGTACGAAGCTGCGTGCAGAAGGGGCACTGCTCATCACCCATTGGGGACTGAGCGGACCCGCTATTCTGCGACTCTCTAGCTATGCGGCCCGCCATCTGGCAGAGGCAGGCTATCGTTCCCCACTCAGCATCAACTGGCTGCAGCAGAACGAGGCAGAGACGCTGGCCATGCTGCAGGAGATGGCAGTGCGACAGCCGCAGAAACAGCTGACCACCTGCAATCCCTTTAACTTGCAGCAGCGCCTGTGGGCCTATCTGGTGGAGAAAGCACTGGCAGGACGTGCTGCCATCCGTTGGGCGGAACTCAATAAAAAGGACACGAACCGACTGGTGAACGTGCTGGTGAACGACACGTTCCAGATGGTAGGACGGGCACCGTTCAAGGACGAATTCGTCACCTGTGGGGGCATTGCGCTGAAGGCTGTCAATCCTGCAACCCTCGAGAGCCGCCACGTGCCCCAAATGTATTTTGCCGGCGAGGTGCTCGACATCGACGGCGTCACGGGAGGCTTTAATTTCCAGGCTGCCTGGACTACTGCCTATACGGTGGCTTGCAGCATCAGCGAAAAACTTAGAGACAACAATTCACTAACTAACAACATAAACTTTATTACGCAATGAAACAGAGATTGTTTTTGGCAGCGTTTGCTGCGTGTGTGACGTTCTGTGGCTGGGCACAGCAACAGACTCCGAAATCGATTCAGTGTAACCAGGACGGCACGGTGACGTTCACCTACAAGAACGACCAGGCCAAGGAGGTGCTGGTGGACGTGCAGTTTGCAGGCCGCAAGCCCATGACGCGCGACGCGAAGACGGGATTGTGGACAGCCACTTTAGGACCTGCCGCCCCCGACATGTATCCCTATTGTTTTGTGGCTGACGGCATCAGTGTGATGGATCCCGAGAACGACCAGTATTTCCCTAATGAGGGCTTCAAGAACAGTCTGCTGGAGATTCCCGGCAACGGCACGCTGGCGCACGACATCAAGGACGTGCCCCACGGACGTCTGGAGTATGTGCACTACTACTCGAAGAGTCTGGGCGCCACGAATCACGCTGTGGTGTATCTGCCGCCGACGTACATGACGAATTTCCAGAAGAAGTATCCCGTGTTCTACCTCATCAGTGGTACAACGGATACGGAAGAGGTGTACTACAAGGTGGGCCGTGTGAACTATATTCTCGACAATCTGCTGGCCGAGAAGGCTGCTAAGGAGATGATTGTCGTGCTGCCCTACGGTAACCCGTCGAAGTTGAAACCAGCGACGGCCGAGAGTGGCGTGCCCCAGGTGCAATTCGGTGGCGACGTGTTCAGCAAAGACCTCATCAACGACCTGATGCCCTACATCGACAAGAACTACCGCACGGATGCCAATCGCGAACATCGTGCCATTGGCGGTTTCTCGCGTGGTGGCAACCAGGCGCTGTATAACGGTCTGACGAATCTCGACAAGTTTGCCTATCTGTGTTCGTACAGCTCGTTTACGTCGATGGATATCCCCGACGTCTACGACCAGGCTGAGGAGACGAACAAGAAGATACGCCTGTTCTGGCTGGGTGTGGGTACCGACGATTTCCTGTATGGCAATGCTCGCGACTATATGGAGTTCCTCGACAAGAAGGGCATCCGTAGCGTCAAGGAGTTTACCAGCGACAAGTTCGGACACACGTGGATGAATGCGAAGTATTTCCTGTCGAAGACGCTGCCCCTGTTGTTCAACAAGAAGGCCTCTGAGGCTGCCATGAAGGACGGCCAGCCGGCTCCTGCTGCTACGGGTAAGGAACAGCAGTTTACCCCTGGCGTGATGGCCCGTCTGTTCCCACGTCCCATCATCTCGCCGGAATATACCGAGGAGAGCATCACCTTCCGTTTCAAGGCTCCCGAGGCCCAGAAGGTCGAGCTGGAATGCGAAATTCTGCCCGACGTGCTGCCGATGGAACGCGATTCCGACGGCGTGTGGAGCGTCAAGATGGAGGATTTCGTGATGGAGACCTTCAAATACTGCTTCGTGGTCGATGGCATGCGTGTGGCTGACCCCAGCAACATGTATCTGTCGCCCGACAAAGGCTTCAAATACAGTGTGGCCGACAACCCCTACGGCCCGTTCAGCTTTGTCCAGCAGGGCGATATCCAGCACGGACATACATCGTACGACGTGGAGCGCCAGGAGGCTTGGTATATGATGCCCATGAATGCCTCCATGAACCGTGGTGGATTCTCGATGCCGGTATTCATCCAGCTGGTGCCTGGCGCGAACGACACTATGGAAAGCTGGTTCAAGGTGGGTGGTGCCGATGCCATTGCCGACAAGATGCAGGCCGAGGGCAAGACCAAGACGGTAGTGATGACGACGAGCTCGATGGACTTCATGGGGCAGGGCGGTATGAGGATGCCCGGCATGGAACCCCGTGTGCTGCGTGCCGACGACTATCCGACGTGGTCGCAGCGCCGCAGGGCACTGGTGAAGCTGTTGCTGAAGATAGGAAAAGAACCCGCCCCCGAGATGCCTGACTTTGGTGGAGGCTTCGGAGGCGGTGGCTTTGGCGGAGGCTTCGGAGGCGGTGGAGGCTTCTAAGCGTCTTTGCTTTTAGCCTCTTGGGCCTTCAAAACCTTGTTCTGCTTCAGGTCCTCGACAAACTGGCTGATTTTTTGCAGCTCGCGAGGAATGCGGATACTCTGTGGGCAGTGCGGTTCGCACTGTCCACAACTTATACAGTGGTCAGCCTGACGCAGTTTGGGCACCGCACGGTCGTAGCCTATCAGGTAGTTGCGGCGCAGTTTGAAGTACTCGTCGTCCAGCTTCATACGCGGCAGGGTGCCGTCGTTCTTGCATTTGTTATAATGGATGAAGATGGCGGGAATGTCAATGCCGTAAGGACAGGGCATGCAGTATTTGCAGTCGTTGCAGGGAATGTTTTCCAAGCCCACGATGCGCTCGGCAATCTCGCGCTGCAGGTAGTCCTGCTCGGGTTTCGTGAGTGGCACCAGCGGACAGTACGACAGCAGGTTGTCCTTCAGGTGTTCCATATACGTCATGCCACTCAGCACGGTAAGCACACCCTCGGGAGTACCGGCATAGCGGAACGCCCATGAGGCTACGCTGCGCTCAGGTGCCTTGCTCTTCAGTTCGGTGGCCAGATACTGTGGCAGGTTCGCCAGACGTCCGCCCAGCAGGGGTTCCATGATGACAGCGGGAATGCCTTTCTTCTGCAGCTCATCATACAGGTAGCTGGCATCGACGTTACGATCGCTAATCTCGTTGGCAAAGTCCCAGTCCAGATAGTTCAACTCAATCTGTACGAAGTCCCAGTGGTACTGGTCGTTCATGGCTAGCACCTCGTCGAACACTTCTTTATAGCCGTGGAACGAGAATCCGAGGTGGCGGATGCGGCCTGCCTCGCGTTCCTTCATCAGGAAGTCCATCATGCCATTGTCCACGTAGCGGGCGTTGAATTCGTTCATGCCGCCACCTACCGCGTGCAACAGGTAGTAGTCGATGTAGTCGACCTGCAGGTCCTTCATAGATTTCCGGTACATCTCGATGCTGGCCTCGCGGCTCTGCGTCGACGGGTGAAAGTTGGAGAGCTTCGTGGCCACGAAATATTCCTCGCGCTTGTGGCGACTCAGCGCAATGCCCGTACAGGCCTCCGACTTGCCTTGACAGTAGACGGGCGACGTGTCGAAATAGTTCACGCCGTGCTCGATGGCGTAGTCCACCTGGCGGTTGATCATCTCCTGGTCGTAGTCGTCCTTGTTCTCGGTCTTCGACGGCAGGCGCATCATGCCATAGCCCAGCAGCGACACCTTGTCGTGACTGGTGGGGTGGTAGCGGTAGGTCATCTTGCCCACGGGAGGCTCCACTTGTTGCTTGTATTCTTCGACGGCCTTACTCTCAGTCTTCGACTTACAGCCCGTCAGCACAGCTGCAGTACCCAGTGCTCCTCCGCCCAATAACTTGAGGAAACTGCGTCTTGATATATCTTTATGCTCTTTGCTAATCATAATTACTCATTTCTCATTACTCATTACTCATTACTCATTACTCATTTCTCATTTCTCATTTCTCATTGAGGTTATACCTCCTTGTGCACTTCGTGGCCCTCGACGTAAATCGCCGAGAAGGGACGGGCGGGACACAGATATTCGCAGGCTCCACAGCCAATGCAGCGGGCTTCGTTGACAGCGGGAACGTAGGGTGACTCCTCGTCGTCGGGGTCAGAGGGTACCATCTCGATGGCTCCCACGGGACAGTGGCGTGCACAGTTGCCGCATTCCACACCATCGGTCAGCGGAATGCAGTTTTTCTTGATCCATACGGCATGGCCTATCTGCGTCGAGGCCTTGTCCTCGTGTCTGATGGGCTCGATGGCACCAGCCGGACACACTTCTGAGCAACGGTTACATTCCGGACGGCAGTAGCCACGTTCGTACGACATGACGGGTTGCATCAGGTGCAGCCAGTCGTCGGAAGGACGCAGCACCTGGTTCGGACACTCTGAGATGCACAACTGACAGCCCGTACATTTATGAGTCATATTCTGAGCCGACAGCGAACCCGGTGGCGTCAACGGTGTCTGGCGCTCAGGGGCTACCTTGTCCTCGATGTCAGCCAGTCCGCCGTCCATGATTTTGTCCTTCTGTTGGGCCAGTGCGGCGGTGGTCAGCAGGGCACTGCTAACGAGGAACGCGCGCTTGCTGGTATCAATGCCTTCGGGGACTGTCCCCTCTGTGCGTTCAGCACAGGGGGACTGTCCCCCTGTGTTAGTTGTTCTAGCATATTTCAACGCTCCGAACTTGCAGCTCTCGATGCAGTCGCCGCAGACCACGCAGCGCGTTGCATCGACAGTGTGCGTCTTATAGTCGATGCAGGCGGCCTTACAGTTTTTCGAACACATCGAGCAGTTGCGGCATTTCTCGGTGTCGAATTGGATTTTCAGCAGCGAGAAACGGCTGATCAGCGAGAGCAGCGTGCCGATAGGACAGATGGTGTTACACCAGGTGCGTCCGTTGCGCCAAGCCAGCACGCCAATCACCACGAGCATCACGATGGCAATGACCAGCGACGCCACTGAGCGCAGCCAGACCTCCGAATGGTAGAAGGCGTAGCTGTCCATCTGTTCGGCGAAGTATGCCAGCACGTTGTTGCCAGCTTGATAGACAGGCTGCAGCAGGTTGGTGGCGATGAGCCCGAAGGTAGAGTAGGGCGCCAGCAGCTGCACCACGACGGCCAGTCCTGCCAGGTGGGCCACAAGGAATACCACCAGCATGGGATATCGCAGCCACTTCACCTCCTTGGAGAAGGTGTAGCGGTTCTTCTTGGCTTTCTTGCCCAGCCATCCGAACAGGTCCATCATGATGCCCAGCGGACAGATGACGCTGCAATACATGCGTCCGAAGATGAACGTCAGGACGGTGAGTACTACGACAATCAGGATGCTGCTTGCCAGCAGGGCTTCCAAAAACTGTATCTTCGGCATCCAACCCACCAGGTGGTGAGCCGTTCCCGTGAAGTCGAGGAACAACCACGTGATGCCGATAAACATCACCGCAGCGAGTGTAACTCTAATTTTTCTCAGCATAGTATTTTTAATTAGTAATGAGTAATTAGTAATGAGTAATTATGATTACTCTTGCCAACTCATCTTTGTTTATATTATTAACGTATTTCATTTTTTTTCTCTGTCTTCAAATCAAATCATAATTACTAATTACTCATTACTAATTACTCATTAATTTAACAATCAGTATGCTCACTTCGTAGAGCAGGTAGATGGGCAGCGCCACTACGAACAGCGTAAACGCATCTGTTGTCGGCGTAATGATAGCCGCTACGACGAAGATGGCCACAATGGCGTGCCGGCGGTATTCGCTCATCATGCTACTCGTAATGAGTCCCATGCGACCCAGCAGTCCGCTTACTACTGGCAGTTCGAACACCACGCCCATCACCAGACTCATGCCCAGCAGCGTGTCGACATACGACTGCAGCGTCAGCATGTTCGCTACGTCGGGACTTACCTGATACGTTCCCAGAAAGTGAACTGTCAGCGGGAATACCATGAAATAGTTCACCAGTGTTCCCACCAGAAACATCACGTACGCCGATCCCACAATCCATACGGCATAGCGCCGCTCGTTCTGGTAGAGTCCCGGGCTGATGAACTGGAACAGCTCATACAGCACATAGGGTGAAGCCACCAGCAGGCCTGCATACAGCGCCGTCCGCATGTGAATCATAAACTGTTCCGTCAGTCCTGTATTCATCAGGTGCAGCGTGAAAGCGTCGACGCCCAGCAGACGGTACGTCACGAAGTCGCTACTCCGTGGGGCCAGTATCACCCCGAACAGCTCGTCCTTCATGAAGAAGGCCACAATGCCAAAGACCACTACAGCCACCGCCATGCGTATCAGCGCCGAGCGCAGCACATCCAGGTGGTCCCAGAAGGTCATTTCATCTGTTTGAACTTTGAACTTTGAACTTTGAACTTTATGATTACTTTCCGTTCTGTTCATTCGTTCCCTCGTCGTCTGTTTCTATTTCTTTCATGCCGTCCTTAAAGCTCTTCACACCCTTACCCAGGCCTTTCATCAGCTCAGGAATCTTCTTGCCACCGAACAGCAGCAACACGATGAGTGCCAGGACAATGATTTCCGGCATGCCTATTCCAAACAAAAGTAAATTCATCATTTTATTATTGTTTTTGGGTTATTATTTTGCAAAGATACGAAAAAAGTTCGTATCTTTGCAGGCAAATAAACAACATTTAACTATGGAATACGAATTTATTCTACGAATTTTCACTGCCGCCATTTTGGGCGGACTCATCGGATTGGAGCGTGAATGGCGTGCCAAGGAGGCCGGTTTGCGTACCCATTTCCTTGTGGCGCTGGGCTCTGCCGTGTTTATGATAGTCTCGGCCTATGGCTTCAGCGACGTCCAGATGGACGGGATGACGTCTCGCTGGGATGTCAGCCGTGTGGCAGCACAGGTGGTCAGCGGCATCGGTTTCATTGGTGCCGGTACCATCATCTTCCGCAAACAAGAGAATATGGTCAGCGGTCTCACCACAGCGGCTGGTCTCTGGGTCACTGCCGCCATTGGTCTGGCCTGTGGAGGTGGCATGTATGTGTTGGCCACAGCCAGCACCATATTAGTTCTCTTCGGTCTGGAAGCCTTCAACTACTTCCTCCACAAGATCGATAAGAAAAGAGATGAGAAGCATTCCTGACTTCTCACCTCTTTCCACTCACCTTTCACCACTCACCTCTTATAACTCAGTGCCGCCCCGATGGCGGTGCAGAATTCTGCGTGCTTGGGAATATGGAAATGCACCTTATACATCTTCTCGAGCATGGGGTAGATTTCCTTACACTGCGGCAGCAGCGTCAGGTTGCCGATGAGCACGAAGTCCTTGATGCCTGAGTTCAGCGCTGCCAGGATGGTGGCAGAGCCGATGGTCTGCAGCACCATCACGATAAGTCCTAAGGCTAAGTCCTCCTTGGGTGCGTCGTATTGTGCCTTCGAGAACAGTGAGGCAGTAGCGTCCATGGGCAGTCCGGGCAGTGGATGGGTCGAGATGTCGCCAATCTGCAGGTTGATGTGGCTGATGTCGCCCCGCATGGCCAGACTTAGAATCTGCTTCGGATCGCGCGTGTTAAGCATCACGCGACTCAAACCCATCAGTGTTCCTCCACCGATACCGATACCACCGATGTGGCGGATGTCGTCGCCGTCGCATTGCACAAAACTCGTTCCCGTACCCATCGATACGACGATGGCTTTCGACAGACCGCTCTCGAAGCGGGCTCCCAGACCGTCAGCCACGAACTCGTCGACCTTACTGGTTGGAATGCCATACAGCGACTCGTCGATGTAACCTGCTCCCACGCCCGTCAGCATGACCTGTTCGACGTCTTTCAGCTCCACCTTGTTGTCGTGCAGATACTTGCCAAAGGCACCGTACAGCGAGGTAACCTGGTCGGCTGCCGTAATGCGGATAGGCGAGACGACACGTCCCTCGCGTAGTCCCACAATCTTCGTGGTCGATATGCCCACGTCAATTCCGATGATGATTCCCATAGTTTTCTATTTGTTTTTTTCTTGTTTTCTTGTCTGGGTATTATTCTGCGTATTGGTTCAGCGCACTCTCTTTCTGCAGCGTCATCTCGCCACGAAGTTCCTTGCCTTCGTCCAGCCGCAGATAGTACGAACCCTGCAATTTGCCGTTCTTCATCAGCCTGAACTTACATTTGATGGCAGGATAGGCGTTGTTCTCCTCGGGGGCACTGACCTCGTACACATGCAGGAAACCGTCGTAGGCGTTGGCTGCTGCGTCGTACTCCGTAATGCCGTCGACGTTACATTCGGTAATGCCGCAGTAGGTCTCGTCGTTGTTGGTAATGGTGAACGACAGCTTGGGCTGGTCCGCTTCATGGCAGGTCCACGTGCCGTTCAGCGCCTTGGTCAGTTTCTCTTCGGAAATGGTACTCTCTTTCGAGAAATGCTGACCGTCCCACGTGAATAGGTGGAAGGTGCCTTTGAAGTCCTTGTCCCTTTCCACAATGCTGATGTCCTTGCCCTCGTGAGGCAGTTCGTAGGTCGTTGTCATGTCCGCCGTCTGACGGAACCTGATAACGGCATTGCGCTCGGGAGTCATCGTCTCGGTAGCGGGGTTGTAGTCGTAGGCACAGATGGCCTGCATGGTCTTCACGCCCACTTCTCTGCCCGGGCGGACAATATTGATAATCAGGAGCCGGTTGCCGTCCTTGCGGTTCCACATGGCTGCCGTCACATTGTCGCCAGGGGCATCGCCGCGAATCAGTTGTGCATAGCCGCTCTGGCGGTCCACCGTGATGCCACCACCCGTTTCCTCGTTCATCTTTTCGGTAAATTGAGGGTCTTTGGCGTAGTCTAACAGCAGATCGACTGCCTCCGTGGGCCACACCTGGTTAAAAGCCTGCACCAGCGTCATCACGTCGGGCGTCTTTCCACCCTTGGCGACGGGAATATCCTTGTTGGCCCAGTCCACCTCGATATCTTCTGGCGAGCATTTAGCCGCCTGTGCCATGACGGAGTCCGCTCTCAGCGAGTCAGCCATCAACGAGTCAGCCTCGTTGGCGCTGCCTTCTGTCTGTCCCTGTTTTTGTTTGCATCCTGCTATCGCCAGCACGCAAACCACTGCTAACATGAGTTTTTTCATCAGCTTGATAGTAATTTGCCGACAAAGGTACGAATAAGTGAGCAAAATGCCAAATTAATTTGAGTCTTTTCGAGCGAAAGATTGCATTGCGAAGTCACACTTTGCACCTTCAGGTCAAAGAACGCTACCCTTTTCACCTTTAGGTAAAATTCGCTGAAAGACTAACGGAAAGGGTGATTCAGATTATATTGTCTGCAGAGAGTCCATAAAAATTCCAGACCACCATTTTCGACAGAATGGGCGGTAATGGTACCGCCATGCAGGAGGACGGCATTCTTGACGATAGCGAGGCCAAGCCCGGTGCCACCCATCTGGCGACTGCGGCTCTTGTCGATGCGGTAGAATCGCTCGAATATACGAGGCAGGTGCTCTGGGGCTATGCCTGCACCATTATCGCTGAATCGGAATGTCCAAACATCCTTAGTGGATTCAGCACTGATATTGATAGTGGTGCCCTCGCCGGCATAGTTGATGGCATTGTCGATGAGATTGCGGAAGATGCTGTAGATGAGCGAGGGATTGCCTTGAATGATGATGTCCTGAGGCAGACAGTTGTTGAGCGTCATGTGACACTTTTCGAGGGCAATGGCAGTTTCCTGTACGATATCACTGACGATTGCCGACACATCTGTACGTTCCATCGTCAGCTGGTGGGCGGCATAGTCCATGCGGTTCAGCGTCGAGATGTCTTGTAGCAGGGCCGTCAGTCTGCGGGCCTGAGCATTGGTGCGCTCGATGAACTGCCGCTGCGTCTCGCAGTTCATCTGCGGATTGTCGAGGATGGTGTCGGTATAGCCAAGGATACTGGCCACAGGGGTCTTCAGCTCATGAGCGATGTTCTGCGTCAGTTCACGGCGCATTTGGTTCTCTTTGGCAGCCTGTTCACGACTGATGCGCTCGTCCATATGACGGGCATAACGGTAGAGTAGGAGGGCAAGCCCAGCCATTACCAAGAGTGAGAATAGCAGCAAGTGCCAGTCGCTGACTTCATCGAAAGGCTCCAAATACGCCCGATCGTAATCTTCGAACAGGATAAAGATCAGCGCATAGAGGGCAAACACCACCATTACGCTGATGAACATTTTGCTGCCTTCACTCAAATTCTTCATATTTTTCGAACACGAATATCACGAATCAAACGAATTATTCTTCAAACAAATATCCGAATCCCTGGCGGCTGACGATGCAGTTGCCATAGTGGTCTATTTTCTTCCGCATACGTGTGATGTTCACATCCACAGTGCGGTCGCTCACCACTACGTCCTCTGGCCACACGGCATCGAAGATTTGCTGGCGCGAAAATACTTGTCCACGATGTTGCATGAGAAACCCTAACAGTTCGAACTCAGTCTTGGTGAGACTAACGCTTTGGCCATCAACCATTGTCGTTTTCTTGCTGAGGTCAAGTACAAGGCCCTTGAAAGAAATAATGCTCTCCTTGATGGTGCTTGACTGGCTTCTGGCGAGCACAGCTTTCACTCGGGCCACGACTTCGCGCACAGAGAAAGGCTTGGTAATGTAGTCGTCGGCACCCAGTTCGAAACCCTGCAGCGTGTCGTCCTCAGCATCCTTCGCCGTCAGAAAGATAATAGGCAGTTTGCTTGTCTTCGGATTGCTCTTGAGCTTTTCCGCCAGTTCGAAGCCCGTCATCCCCGGCATCATGACGTCGAGTATCAGAAGATCGAAACATTTACCATTTACGATTTTTTCCCATGCAGTTTCGCCTGTATACGCTGCTTCGGCCTGATAGCCTGCTGCTGTCAGGTTATAGAGTAGAATCTCACACAGGTCCTGCTCATCGTCGACCACAAGTATCTTTTTGTATTTCATTATGGCTGCAAATATATAAAAAAGATTTGATAAAGAAGAATATTATCGTCCAAATCTCGCCTCTATTGTAACAACCGCCATCATGCAGGACGATAGGATAAAAGAAAAACCCCTGCTAGAGAAATCTCTGAGACAGGGGTTCATAATGAAAGGAGGAAAGTGGTACCTCCAGGAATCGAACCGGGGACACACGGATTTTC
>Ga0310694_10000452_pt1 | contig 54085 bp, 32 predicted proteins | sample 174DNAGHGhighgp2_FD_203884 | JGI IMG/M metagenome (GOLD analysis project Ga0310694, IMG submission 203884) | Sheep rumen microbial communities from Palmerston North, Manawatu-Wanganui, New Zealand - 1742 DNA GHGhigh gp2 (v2) (version 2) | ecosystem: Host-associated > Mammals > Digestive system... | reverse complement strand
GTCAACAAAGCCAAGGCCATCAAGAGGAGTATGTTCAACAGAGCCAAGCCAGAGGTGCTAAGAGCCAAGATGCTGTACAGCGGGTTGAAATGGGGATGGAATTACCACCCAAATTGATGCAGAACCAACTCTTTGTGACAAAAATTTTAGTATCACATTCTTAAGCATCTTTTCGGTAAAGAAATACGTAGGAAGTAATTTTAGGCGTATAGGTCATTTTGCTGTTGATTACATGTAGATAATAACTGAAAAGGATACCACTATAATAACGAAAAGGGTAGATGTGCAGTATGTCCGTCCAATGAGTCAGAGGTGTGGACGAAGAGGGAACAAAAGACCCGAGTTCACGCAGGTACAGGGATGCTTGGGACGAAGAGGATGATGAGGACGAGTAGAGTTGAAATAAAATTTTGGCCAGAATTTTTAGAATTTTGGCCATTATTTTTTGAATTCTGGCCAAAATTTTTTTTTGCTCGTTTCAAAACTATTTTGTAATCTTGGCTTTGCCGAAGATACTCTCGTTCGACAATAAAAACAAAAAAATGTCATTTTTGTTTTGTATTGTCCTCACTTATTCGTATCTTTGCAGATGCATCTGCCTATTACGGCAACGATGTCCTTTGAGTAGGACGGAGCCGATAGGCGGAGCACTACATATTAGAAGGCGTTACTGACGCTTTGTTTTTGGATCCATCGAAACTTCCACAAATCGAATTAGTAATCCAAGACAAATGCAGGGGTAACTCCACGGGGTGTAGTATATACTCTCCGTAGTGTGCTGCGAAGGTACGAGTTACCTTCAATGCACACTTTACGGGTGTCTATATACCTCAACGTGGGTGTTTACACTGTTTGTTCTTATTACTAAGGCTGTGGAAGGCCTCGATGGGTGGGACAGGCAGATGTTAAGCACCCACTCTTTTTGTATGTAGTAATCAATTGAGATAAAACCAATCTGACTTTGGGTGTTTGTCAGAACAAAAAGAAAAGGACAAGGCAATAAAGAGTAACTGACAAACAATAATACGAGATTCATTTCACTTCTGGTGACATAGAACTGGAAAACTAAAACAACGCAGAAGCAGAAACGATAATGACCTCGCACGAACGGCGTGGGGGATTCGTTATGCTTCATTCTGCAGCGTTTCCAGTCGCTTATGTCAAAGCATGACACCCCTGCGCTTCTCCGAAAACGCAGGGGCTTTTAGTTGCCATGAAGCGAATATATGCCAAAGATTGTGACATCACTCTTTTCCGGCTGTGGAGGATTAGATTTAGGCTTCACAGGTGGATTCCATTTTATGGGAAGGGATTACGAGAGGTTAAATACAGAGATTGTCTTTGCAAATGATTTTGATGCAGATGCTCAGGCATGTTATAATAACAATCCTTTATTAGTCGATGATGGAGCAGAATGCTTGTTGGCAGACATAAGGAATGTAAATGCAGATGACATCCCTGATTTCGATATTCTTTTGGCTGGATTCCCATGCCAGCCATTCTCTAATGCAGGCAATCGTAGAGGTGTCAATGATGTTAATGGTCGCGGAACCTTATTTGAAGAGTGTGAGCGCATAATTAGGGCCAAAATTGCAAATGGACATCGTCCGCAAGCATTTGTATTCGAGAATGTAAGAGGCATCCTTTCTTCCAAGATGCCGGATGGAATTACTACAGTTCCACAAGAAATCTCGAATAGAATGCATGATATGGGATATGAAATGAGTATGCAACTTGTTTGTGCGAGTGATTATGGCGTTCCTCAGCAACGATACAGGGTTCTTATTATTGGCATCGATACAGAACTTGGTATTGGCGCATTTGATTTCCACATGATGGAGCAGGTTGTTCGTCACCACCATATACCTTCTAAAAGTTTCGGTAGAGACGAAGAATTGTTGCTTGGAAGTATTCTTCAAGGCGTTCACGAGGTTCAAGACAATGTTGTTTGGAACTATAGCGAGACAACTCAACACTCTGTAGACTTGATTGGAGGGTGCCGTCACGGGATGCAAGCCTTCAATTATTTTGTTCCAGGCTTTCACAAAAAAGATTTGCCAGAAATTGTGTTTGAGGGACGTTCATGGAAAGATATACCATACGAGTTGTTATCACCGAGATTCAAGAGAATTGCAGACGATCCCAAACGCTATCATGCGCCAAAGTTCTTCAGACGTTTTGCTTTTGGAGAGATAAACGGAACTATTACAGCATCAGCTCAGCCAGAGAACTGCGGCATAACACATCCTGTTGAGAATCGTAGATATTCAGTCAGAGAGTGCGCACGTATTCAATCATTCCCTGATGAATATCACTTCGGAAACATTCCACTCCAATCACAATATAAGGTTATTGGGAACGCAGTACCACCTGTTTTGGGATGGGTTATAGCAAGAGCTTTGTTAAACTTCTTACCAGAATAGTTATGGCATACTTATCCAAACAAACCATAGTAAAGTCTCTTCAATGTATTAAGAATGTTGAGACCCAAGTGTCAATTCCATGTTTTAGTGCATTGCAATATTTTATCGCAATGGACAGATACTATCGTCATAAAGAGGTTGAAATAGGCTCATCTATCATTCATCAAGATACGGAAGACCCTGTTAAAATCTATTTGGATGGCAGTTCAAAAGATGCCAAGAAATTGTTCATGTCGTATGTTGCTGAAGTGATATCTTTTGATGATGGAAGTTATCTTAAATCATTCAAAGAGTTATACTCTGGCAGCAAAACAATTCAAGGAACGATACAAAGTAATTTCTTTGGAGGTAGCTCAGTCGAAATATCAAGGAACAGTTCGGAAAAAGTTGTGTATCCTCAACAAGGAGACAGCCCTTTGATATATGCATTAAAAGGTAATGTGTATAGAGATGAATCATTATATGAGAAACTGAAGAACTACCTTCCAACGCAGGAATCTTTGTTTGCTTTGGGTATATGGCTTCTTAGAAGAAATGGAGATATTCAGGAAACAAGTCTTGAAGCGCTAAGGGGAAAACTTGCCAGTAGTTATACACAATTATTAGTGGATACTCTTCTTCCATTGTCAGACCTCCCATTTGTCGAGTTGGAAGAGACTTTTGAATTAAGTACAAACGATTCTATTGCATCTATTTCAATATCAGACTTTAATATGGCTCAAAACATATCAGATATTCAGCCAACATATTCCTTACAACAAATTTTCTACGGTGCTCCAGGCACAGGCAAATCGCATGAAATCAACAGACTGACGGAAGGTAAAAATGTCATTCGTACAACGTTCCATCCGGATACCGACTACTCTACATTTGTGGGATGCTATAAGCCTCACATGGAAGAGGTTGATATGACTGCCGTGATTGGTGAAACATTGAAAGTGGTGAAAGACGAGAGGGGAAATCCACGGAAGGAGAAGCGCATCGTGTACAAGTATAGCTGTCAGGCTTTCTTGCAAGCTTACATTGATGCTTGGCAACAGCCAGAACTGGAACACTACCTTGTGGTAGAAGAAATCAATCGCGGCAACTGCGCTCAGATATTTGGCGACATCTTCCAACTGCTCGACCGCAACGAAGAAGGGCTTTCAAGTTATCCCATCAAGACGGATGCTGATGCTGAGAACGAACTGAGAGCGGTGTTTTCGGAGAAATGGAACCTTGCCGATGACAAAGCACAAGAGATAGACAACCTATACAGGAAGCACTATCCCAACGGCATCACGAAAGACATCAAGAATGGCAGTCTGTTGCTTCTCCCCAAGAACCTCTACATTTGGGCCACTATGAATACCAGCGACCAAAGTCTTTTCCCCATAGACTCTGCTTTCAAACGCCGTTGGGATTGGAAATATATCAAGATATCAGAAGGTAGAGATGCAGACACGAAAGAACTGCTGAACTGGGTTGTGAGATTTAACTTCATGGATGAAGAGAAACAATATACCTTTGAGTGTAGTTGGTGGGAGTTTATCAAGGCCATTAACGAAAAGATTGCTTCCGCTACCAGTTCTGACGACAAGAAACTGGGGTACTTCTTCTGTAAACCAAAGACAAAAGGCAGTAAGGAGATTGACGGCGAGACGTTTGTTGGCAAAGTCGTTTTCTATCTTTGGAATGATGTGTTCAAAGATGAAGAGAACCTCATCTTCAAGGTGACAGAAGGCAAAGCCAACCCATCGTTTGATGCTTTTTATACGGAAAACGAGAGTAGCAAAACAATTGTCGATACAACGGCTCTCAGAACATTTATGCATAATGTTTTCGGTGAGCAGACAGATCTCTATACCGAGACGGAGGTATAAATAGAATAACCTCAAACTGAAAGGTTGTATATGCGAATCCTAATAGAGGAATACCCGTATCAATGTGAGGACGTCAGCGAAGAAGTGCTTGGCGAACTGCTGTTCCATGATGCCGATGGAAAGGTTAGCCTCGACAAGGTTGGCTATTATTTCAATCCCCGACTGAACGACTGCGTGTTTATCCTGCCAAAGGTGTTGCTCGAAGGAGAACGCTATCATGAAAAGGTGTTCGGACATATTGAGCCACGCGACCTGATCAATCCTGAGAAATGTAGCGAACTGAGCAAGGAGGAATATCGCTTTATCTACAATCTTTCCGTTTGGATATATCGTGCTCTCTGCGTGTTTCGAGAGCATGAGTACGACCGCTACGGAGGAGAGAAGAAACGTCCTTCCATCATTCTCTACGAACAGGCACCTGTGATGGGACGGATGAAGAAGCACAAGGCAAGTACGTTTCTCGATATACTTTTGGCATTGCAACAATGGAACCAGATGAACCAGCAGTTTGTGACTTTCGTTCTCAAGAATATGCATGCAGGCTATAACAAGATAAACTGGACTCGTACCATAGCACATTCGCAGGCTATTATCGAGCAGTCATCAAGGTGTTCTTTACAAGATGTGGCATACATGAATCCTGTGAACAAGCAGCGGAAAGTAAATTTCGATGAAGAACTGCTTATTATCTATTACAGTATTCTGAACCATATACAGCTCACATATGGATTGCCTGTAAACATCAATGTCAACTTCCCGTTGATTCGAGGCGAGAAATTCCAAAAGTATATTGATGGTCAGGGGAGACGCAGGTTGCGACAGATAAAGTACAAGTATTTTTCGGACAAGGCTTTGGAACTATGGACGCTTTGCAACGCCTTCTTTGAACAGCCGCAGAACATCAACCTGAACGTTGACCGGAGGGAGTACCTGCTGGCAAAGGACTTTCAAATCGTGTTTGAGGCTATTATCGATGAATTGATAGCCGGTGACCAGCAGTTGCCAGACGGCCTGAAAGATCAAGCCGATGGCAAGATTGTTGACCACATGTATCAATATCGTGTGCTGACTAATAATGACAGTAAGGACGAAGTCTATTATATCGGAGATTCGAAATACTACAAGCGAGGCAATCAGTTGGACAGCAAGTCCATTAGCAAACAGTTTACGTATGCCAGGAATGTCATCCAGTGGAACCTCGACCTTTTCAACGATGGTACAAAAGAAGAGCAAAAGAGACACATCAAACTGCGCGATGATGTGACGGAGGGCTATAATGTGATACCTAATTTCTTTATTTCTGCCCAGCAGAACAGTCTGATGGCTGATGACAAGATAGAATTGTCGAAAGACAAAAAGCAGTATCACCTGAACCGTCAGTTTGAAAACCGTCTGTTCGACCGTGATACGTATATGCTGGCCCACTACGATGTCAACTTCCTTTTCGTGTTGGGACTCTACGGGCGGAATAAAGAAGCGGCCAAAGTGGAATGGAGGAAAAAAGCCAGAGAACTGTTCCGCAAGGAAACACAAGAAATGCTGGAAAAACACTTCACGTTCTATGCTATGACTGCCAATGCCGATGTTGACTCTGAGCAGTATATCCGCGAGAACTTCCAGACATTGCTTGGAAAAGTGTTCCAGCCATTCAGTACTGGTGATGAACAGCAGTATTATTCGTTGGCCCTGCGAGACCCTAAAAGAATAGAGTTAAAGGAAAAAAAACGTGAAGCCGAATTACGTGCTACCATAGCAGACGAGAATGATGCCGTACTATTCCAACTTAGACAGTCGTTTACGGTTGAACCTTGTCCATTAGGTACTGACCCTCGAAAGGTGTTGCCAAAAGTAAAGCCTGTCAGACACGTTGAGGTACCAACACAGTTCTTGACAATGCATTATTTGGAGAATTATCCCACCACATCTTTCTTGATAGGCATTGTTAATGATGACGATCATCTAAACTGGATTTTCAGTCGTCAAGGAGGTAAACGTGATGATGCATACAACGTGCGTATAGGCAAGGATGTTGTTGGTGGAGTAGTCAAGAGCCGTGATGAAATCAGACATGCCAAGTTTGTCTTGCTCTACTATGCAGGAAAAGAATCAGAAGGAATCTATAAAGCATTTCGTGTGAAGAATATTGGTGAGATGACCAAAGAGCAAATGATAAAGACAGGCTATAAAGATCCGCATCATGACAAATATCTTTGCTATTTCTTTGATGAGGAAATTACACTTGGCAATCTTGATGTTGAGAAGATCATTGAAGATGACAAGAAGGAGTTCTTTGAGTCTATCAAGAACAACCACGTGTATGAACCATACCCAAACGGTCGTCCAATTTATATGGAAGGAAAGGAACTGATAGAATATAGGAGGGCTTAGCCATAATATATGACAGTTCTCTCGTATTTCTTTCTTCCTTGCTTTGCACTTGGCATACTCCAGCCTCACTCAAAAGGCTAGTATGAGTATGCTTGGGAGCAGCCAAGGAGCAGGCTAGAATATGGGTAGAACGAGAAACATGCAAAATAATTTGGAGACTAGTACTAAATTTAGTACCTTTGCACCCAAAGAATTGTAATCATGGGTTCAAAAGAGAAATTAGTTGAGCGATTCAAGAAGAAACCGAAGGACTTTACGTATGAAGAAACGTTGAGTCTGCTGGCCCACTTTGGCTATACGGAGCATACGAAAGGAAGTACTTCGGGCTCGCGTGTCAGGTTTAAGAATGAGCAGACTGGGGCCTATATCGACATACATCGTCCTCACCCTGGAAGCATCATGAAGGAGTGGATGGTGAAAACAATTTATCAGCATTTGAAGAATCATAAGTTAATAAAATAAGGAGGGTAAGGATTTATGGATTATTTGGAGTATAAAGGCTACAAGGGTAGTGTGGAGTATAGCAAGGAGGACAATTGCCTGTTTGGTAAGGTGCAGGGCATGAGTAAGGATTTGATTACGTATGAAGGTCAGACACTCGATGAACTGCGTCAGGATTTCGAGGATGGTGTGGACAGCTATCTTGAGGGCTGTAAGGCTGATGGTGTGGAGCCGGCAAAGCCATATAGCGGCAAGTTGAATCTCAGAATGTCATCGGAACTTCATTCTCGTGTGGCAGCGTTTGTTGCTTCTACTGGCACTACGATTAATGATTTCATTAATAGTGCCATCAAGAACGAACTGAAGAAGGTTGCGGCATTATAATGCTTTAGAATAAGAATCAGAAGATGGAGATATTTGTGATAATTGCGATAGTGGCTGTGGGCGTGGCTGCGTTCCTGGGCTATTACTTTGGTAGTCAGGGGAAAAGAACGCTGGAGGAAAAGATTGTGACGCTGACATCGGAACGTGATGTGCAGAAAGCAAATGCGGAGAATGCCGTGAAGCAGCAGGAAGTGCAGAAGTCTTTCTACGAACAGCAGATGGCTGAGCAAAAGGCTTCGCATGAGCAACAACTCAATCAGGTTAAGGAGGCTCACGAGAGCCAAGTGGCTGCCTTGAAGGAAGCGCATCAAGGTCAGATAGAGGCTCTGAAACAAATGACCGAGGAGCAGGTGAAGAGCCAGTTGGAACTGATTCGCGAGCAGATGCAGACAACCTCAGAGAAGGTGTTGAAACAGCGTCAGGAGGAACTGGGGGCTCAGAACAAAGAGCAGGTGTCGAAGATTATAGACCCCTTGCAGAAAAGTCTGAAGGATATGCAGGAAGCTCTCGACAAGACAAAGGAGCAACAGACGGAGGCTCTGACCCGATTGGATGAGACCATCAAGATCAATATGCAGAAAAGCATGGCCATCGGTGAGACGGCCGACCGCCTGACACGTGCGCTGACGGGAGAGGTGAAGGTGCAGGGCAACTTCGGTGAACTGAAACTGAAACAGCTGCTGGAAGACCTGGAACTGAAGGAGGGCGAACAGTTTGATACGCAGGAAACGCTGAAAGACAAGGGCGGTAAGGGACTGAAGGGCGATGACGGCAAAGGCATGATTCCCGACTTCATCCTGCATTTCCCCAACAACCGCCATGTGGTGGTAGATTCTAAGATGTCGCTCACGGATTATGAGCGTTATATGAATGCGGAAGACGGAACGCCTGAGAAGAGTGAATACCTGAAGGCTCATATCGCCAGCGTGAGGGCGCAGGTGAAACGACTGGCCCGTAAGGAGTACACCAAGTACCTGCCTGAGGGCTATAACCGCCTGAACTTCGCCATCATGTACGTGCCTATCGAGGGTGCACTGAACCTCGCCCTCTTGAATGATGCCACGCTGTGGCGCGAGGCCTACGACGAGGGCGTGATGATTTTGGGACCGCAGACCATGTATATGAACCTGCGCGTGCTGGAGATGATGTGGACGCAGGTGCGCCAGCTATCTAACCAGCAGGCCATGATGGATGCTGCCAACACGGTGATTGACCGTGTGCAGGACTTCGGACTGAGGTTCATGGATGTTGAGGCAAGCATGAACGACACGCTGAAGAAGATGTCGCGCCTGAAGATTACCACCGCCGACAGCGGACCCAGCATCATCACCGCCGCCAGGAACCTCCTGAAGGCGGGTGCGAAGGAGAACAAGAAGAAGAAATCGCTGACGGAAATGGACGATACGGTATTCCTGGAGTCCTCGCTAGATGATGGGAGTGACAGGAGTGAAGGAGTGGAGGAGTGACAGACATTAGTTCGTACGTCTTATGAATATAACAGGGGCAATGCAATAATTGCTCCTGTTTTTCGTTATAATAGAGGTTTATATGCGTTAGAAAGAGCGTGAAACGTCTATTATATGTGTTGTCGCTGCTGATTCTGGGCATCATGGCCTTTGCCGCCATGCCTCAGCAGGACGATGACGATAAGGAGAAAAAGGCACAGCCGAAAGCACAGCCGAAAGCCTTGGCGGTTGAGGATGAGAGCATCCCCGACTCATTGGTGCATTCGCGCTGGCGCATCCAAAAGACCACCCCGCAGATCATTGCCGACTTGGACTCCAGCGCACTCGACTTGCGAATGCCCGACAACGTGAAGCAGGAGGTGATCTACAACGACTCGCTCAACCTCTATTATGTGGGGTCGAAGATTGGCGACTCCTACCTGAACGCCCCCATCATGATGACCCCCGACGAGTATATGCGTTGGAGCGAGCGCAAGGCCCGTCAGCAGTTCTTCCGTGTAAAAGATGCCGAGACGGCACGGTCGAAGGGCAAGGACAAGTTCGACTTCACGGATATGCACTTCGACTTAGGACCGGCAGAGAAAATCTTCGGCCCTGGCGGCGTGCGCGTGAAGACACAGGGAACGGCCGAGCTGAAGGTGGGAGCCACGCTGAAGGATATCGACAACCCCTCGCTGCCTATCCGCAACAGGAAGACCACGTCGTTTGATTTCGACGAGAAGGTGAACCTGAGCGTCAACGGTAAGGTGGGCGACAAGGTGAACATGAACCTGAACTACAACACCGATGCGACATTCGACTTCGACACGAAGAATCTGAAACTGAAATACGAAGGCAAGGAAGACGAGATCATCAAGTTGGTGGAGGCTGGCAACGTCACCTTCCCGTCGAACAACTCGCTGGTTCATGGTGCATCGAGCCTCTTCGGTATACGCACCGACCTGCAGTTTGGCAAACTGAAACTGCAGACCGTGGTGTCGCAGAAGAAGTCCACCTCGAAGAGCGTGTCCAGCAAGGGCGGCACGCAGACCACTCCTTTTGAGATCGATGTGGCCGACTATGAGGAAAACCGCCATTTCTTCCTCTCGCATTACTTCCGGATGATCTACGACAAGGGTATGTCATCCCTGCCAAACATCACGACGGGTATCAAGATCAACCGTGTGGAGGTGTGGATTACGAATAAGTCGGGTACCACCTCCAATTCCCGCAACATCGTGGCCTTTGGTGAGTTGGGCGAGAACAGCTACCTGAAGAACACCCGCTGGTCGGCAACGGGAATGTCCGTACCCAGCAATCAGGCTAACGACATCTATTCCACCTTGGTACAGCGCATCGATTCCGCTTCACGAACGGTAGATCAGGTGAGTGTGCAGTTAGAGAATCTCAGTGGCGTGACCGGCGGCGTGGACTATGAGAAACTGGCCAGTGCACGGCTGCTTTCTTCCAGTGAATATACGGTGAACACTGCCCTCGGCTATATCTCGCTGAAGAGCAGTCTGCAGACCGATCAGGTGCTGGCAGTGGCCTACGAATATACCTACGGCGGTCAGACCTATCAGGTGGGTGAATTCTCTACTGACCTCACACAGACCGATAAGTGCCTGTTCGTGAAGGCCCTGAAGAACACGTCCAACAACCCCACGCAGCCCAACTGGCGGCTGATGATGAAAAACGTGTATTACCTGGCATCGACGGTGGAGAAAGAAAAGTTCCGTCTGGACATCAAATACCAGAGTGATACCACCGGCACCTACCTGTCGTACCTGCCCGAGGAAGCCCTGAAGAGCACCACACTGCTGAAGGTGATGGGACTGGACCGGCTGGATGCCAACATGAAGCCCCACAGCAACGGACAGTTTGACTTCGTTCAGGGCTATACCATCAACAACGGACGTATTTTCCTGCCCGCCGCAGAACCCTTCGGTGAATATCTGCGCAACTACCTGAGACAGAAGGGAATGCAGAACCTGGCCGACACCTATTGCTTCGACCAGCTCTACGACTCCACCAAGACCATTGCCAAGCAGAACGCGGAGAAGGATAAGTTTATTATGACCGGTCAGTTCAAGGGTACCAGTGCCAATGTCATCTCGTTAGGAGCCTACAACGTGCCGCAGGGATCGGTGAAGGTGGTTGCCGGCGGTGTGGAGCTGCAGGAAGGCAGCGACTACTCCGTTGACTACTCCATGGGCGAGGTGACCATCCTCAACCAGAGCATCATCGATGCCGGCACCAACGTGAGTGTGTCGCTCGAGGATAATACCAGCTACGGTATGCAGCGCAAGACGATGTTGGGACTGAACTGGCAGTATGACTTCACGAAGAACTTCTCTCTGGGCGGCACGGTGATGCACCTCAACGAACAGGCCCTTACCACGAAGGTGACGATGGGCGACGAACCCCTGAACAACACCATCTGGGGACTGAACATGAACTGGAAACAGGAGTCGCAGTGGCTCACGAATATGTTGGACCGCCTGCCCCTGCTCCATGTCACACAACCCTCGCAGATCACCTTCTCGGGAGAGTTTGCACAGCTCATTGCCGGCAATGCCAGCGGCACACAGGACAATGCCTCGTATATCGATGACTTCGAGAATACCAAGGACCTGCGCGACGTGAGCGACCCGAAGGCGTGGGTGCTCTCCAGCGTGCCAACGATGTTTGCCGGTTATAACGACAAGACAACGGTGAGCAGCGGCTACGACCGAGCACTGCTGTCTTGGTATACGGTTGACCCCATCTTCACCCGCCGCTCGTCGAGCCTCACGCCTGGCCATATCAAGAACGACCTCGACCAGCTGTCGAACCACTATGTGCGCGAGGTCTATGTGAAGGAAATCTATCCCAACCGCGACCAGAGCACCTATGCCGGTGCTGTGTCTACCCTGCCAGTGCTCAACCTGGCCTACTATCCCCAGGAGCGCGGACCCTACAACCTGACACTCGACTACAATAGCGACGGCACACTGAAGAACCCTGCCCAGAAGTGGGGTGGTATGATGCGCAAACTGGAGACCACCGACTTTGAGCAGTCGAATATAGAATATGTGGAGTTCTGGCTCCTCGACCCCTTTATCTATACCCGCAAGGAGGGTACTGCCAGCCGTCATAGTGGTGAGCTGTATATCAATCTGGGTGAGGTGTGTGAGGATGTGCTGCGTGATGGCAAGAAGTTCTACGAGAGCGGTATGCCCGTCGATGGCACCTCGGAATTTGAGACCACACAATGGGGTAAGATTCCCGTGCAGGCTACACAGACTTATGCCTTCGCCACCACCAGCGGTTCGCGTGAAAAGCAGGATGTGGGACTTAACGGACTGACTGATGACGAGGAACGCAGCTTCGGAGCTTACGCCGACTGGCTGAACAATATCGGCAATGTGGTGCAGAACGACTCCCTGCTTCAGGCTTGGCGCGATGACCCTGCCGGTGACAACTATCACTACTATCGCGGGTCTGACTTCGATGCCCAGCAGACCAGCATCATGGATCGCTACAAGCGCATCAACAACCCGCAGGGCAACTCGCCTGCCAGCGACAACCAGACTGAGGGCTACGACACGTCGTATAAGACGGGACCCGATGTCGAGGATATCAACCAGGACTATACGCTGAATGAATACGAGCGTTACTACCAGTATCGCATACCCATCAATGATGACGAGCTGCAGGCCTATAATCGCGGTGCAAATCCCGAGGGTTCGCATATCGTTGACCATCGTGACTACAAGGCCAAGCTGCGTAACGGCGACTCTATCACCGTGCGTTGGTATCAGTACCGCATTCCCCTGACGGAATACGACTCAAAGGTGGGTACTATCAACGACTTCACCAGTATCCGCTTCATGCGTATGTTCCTCACCGGATTCCAGGAGTCAATTGTGCTGCGCTTCGGTAGCCTCGACCTGGTGCGTGGTGAATGGCGACGCTACAAGCAGAACCTGCAGACCGCAGCGGGTGCAGAGACGGGTGTGCTGGAGATGAGTGCCGTCAATGTGGAGGAAAATACCGACCGTCAGCCCGTGGCATACGTGCTGCCGCCAGGCATCAGCAGAATGACCGACCCCAGTCAGCCGCAGCTCACCGAGAACAATGAGCAGGCTCTCTGTCTCACGGTGAAAAACCTGTCGCAGGGCGAGTCAAAAGCTGTCTACAAGAATACCAACCTGAACCTGCGCCGCTATAAGCGACTGCAGATGTTTGTACATGCCAACCACCTGGTACCCAACAGCACACAGCTGGAGGATAATCAGTTAGCGGTGTTCATCCGCCTGGGTTCCGACTACAAGAACAACTACTATGAATACCTCATCCCGCTGAAATTGACACCCCAGGGATTCTACCGCTGGAACGTACCCAGCGACCGTGTCAAGGTATGGCCGGAGGAGAATATGCTCGATATAGACATGAGTATCTTCACCGACGTGAAGAAAAACCGTAACAAGGCACGTGCGGCAGGACTGGCCAGCTACACGCAGCTCTTCTCGGAATACGACCCTGACAAGCCAAATAACAAGGTAAGCATTGTGGGTAACCCTTCGCTATCAGAGGTGAAGACGATGATTATCGGTGTGCGCAACATGAGCTCCAGCACCAAGTCGGGCGAGGTGTGGGTCAACGAGATGCGACTGCGCGAGACCAACAACGAGGGCGGCTGGGCAGCATCGGGAGCCCTGAACGTGCAGCTGTCCGACTTCGGTAGCGTCAACATGACGGGTCGCTACGTCTCCGACGGTTTCGGCGGCTTGGAGGAGAGCGTACTGCAGCGTTCCACCGACACACAGAAGTCGTATGCCGTCACGGCTAATCTGGAACTGGGAAAGTTGTTCCCCGACAAGGCCAAGGTCACGGCACCTCTCTATTATTCGTACTCCAAGGAGATAGTGAGTCCGAAGTACAATCCGCTGGACACCGATATGGAACTCGACGATGCACTGGAGTCGGCTGGCAATCAGCGTGAGCGTGACTCCATAGAGTCAATAGCCGTAACGAAGCATACCACGCGCAACTTCTCGCTGAGCAATATGCGGGTGGATATCAAGAACAAGCGACACCCCCTGCCTATCGACCCGGGTAACTTCTCGTTCTCTTACAGCCACTCACATCGTAACACTACAGGTCAGACCACCATCTATGAGAATGAGGACCAGTGGCGTGGCTCCGTCAACTACTCCTATTCACCCGTCTATAAGACCTGGGAACCGTTCAAGAACTCGAAGAGCAAGTCGAAATGGATGAACTTCCCCAAGGCTCTGGGCTTCAACTACCTGCCGCAGAATATCGGGTTCAATTCAGAGATTTCACGCTCATACTATGAACTGCAGGAGCGCGACCTGGAGAATACCGAGAATCCCAACCTGCCAATCACGTTCAGCCAACAGTTCCTCTGGAACCGCGACTTCACCCTGCGATGGGACTTCACCAAGAACCTCCACATGACCTTCCAGAGTGCTACCCACGCAGAGATTGAGGAACCCTATACGCCAGTGAACAAAGACCTCTATCCCGACCGCTACTCTGCATGGAAAGACTCCGTGTGGACCAGTATTATGCACTGGGGTACGCCGCTGGACTACCAGCAGTCGTTCTCGCTGTCCTATCAGGTGCCCATTGACAAGCTTCCTATCTTCGACTGGATGAAGGTCGATGCCTCGTTCAAGTCATCCTATTCATGGCTGCGCGGCACTGATATGGAAGACGGCACGTCGCTGGGCAATACCATCTCCAACAACCGTAATGTGAACGTCAACGGTACGCTGAACATGGAGACGCTCTATAATCACTCGCCCTTCCTGAAGAAGACTAACGAACGCTTCAAGAAGCAGCCGTCAAGTCAGTCGAAGCCAAAGAACACTAAGAAGACAGACCAGAAGAAGAAAGACTCCAAGGATGCCGATCCTAAACAGATGCCTGGCGGTAAGGACGGCGACAAGGCTCAGACAAAAGACCAGAAGGAACTGCCCAAGAACAAGAACACCTTCCAGAAAGAGGTGACGCTGGTACCCGACAGCCAGATTGTCATTCAGCACGGCAAGAAGTCCAAGCGTCTGCTGTTCTCGGCCCGCGACCAGAAAGGCCGTAAGGTGGAGGTGAAATGGAAGACCGTCGACGAGAACAAGATTAAGGTGTGGGCATCTGACTCAATGAGCGTCAAGCTCTCTATCACCCCCAAGGAACCACTTGAGAACCAGTGGTGGTACAACACGGCGCAACATGCTGCCCACGCCCTGATGATGGTACGCTCCGTGAATATCAGCTACCGCAACCAGTATGCCATGACCCTGCCCGGCTTCATTCCCAATGTGGGCGATGCCTTTGGACAACACACGGGCGGTGTGATGTCACCGGGACTTGGCTTCGCCTTCGGACTCACGGGCGACGAGTATATCGAGACGGCACGCAGCAACGGATGGTTGCTCTGCAACGACAATATAGCTACGCCAGCCACCACTTCGGCTACCGAGGACTTGCAGTTGCGTGCTACGTTGGAACCCGTTCGCGACCTGAAAATTGACCTCTCGGCTACACGCACTGTCAGCAAGTCGCGCAGCGTGCAGTTCATGTATACCGGTTCGCCCACCACCCATAGTGGCAACTTCACTATGACCACCATCTCTATCCGCAGTGCCCTGGAGGGTATGGGCGATGCCAACGACGGTTACTACAGCCGTTCGTTCGAAGAGTTCTGCGGCAAGGTGGCCTCGTTCCGCGACCGTGTGCAGGCGCAGTATCCTTCACGCGACGGAGTTAATCCTGTTGACCCCTACAGTGCCGACGTGCTCATTCCCGCCTTCCTCGATTCCTATACGCTGGGTGCCGGCGGCTCACTCGACATCTTCCCCACGCTCACCCGACTGCTACCCAACTGGACGGTGAAGTACGCAGGTCTGTCGAAGCTCCCTTGGATGCGCGACCACTTCAAGAGTTTCAACGTGAACCATTCCTACAAGAGCATCTACTCCGTAGGTTCCTATGCCTCATACAGCTCGTGGATGGAGTATATGGGCGACCTGGGCTATGTGCAGGCTGCCGACGGTTCGCTCACTCCCTCGTCGCGCTATAATATCTCGACGGTGAGCATCAACGAGGCTTTCTCTCCTCTTCTGGGTGTTGATATGACCTTCAACAATAACCTGACGTGTAAGGTGGAATACCGTACCACGCGTGTATTGAACCTCTCGATGACCAGCGTCCAGATCAACGAGTCGCAGTCGAAGGACTGGGTCATTGGCATGGGCTATAAAATCAGCGATTTCCGTCTCTTTGGCACTGGTGGCGGGCGCAAGGCGAAAGGCAGCAAGGGCAGCAAGAATAATGACGAAGACAAGAACAGCAAGTCGAACCAGAGGACAACGAAGAAGGGCGTAAACCACGACCTGAACACTCGTTTCGACGTTTCCTTCCGTCGCCAGGCTGCTATCACCCGCGACATTGCTTCGGGTGTGTCTTCGGCCAGCAGCGGCAACAGTGCCCTGAAGATTTCTCTACAGGCCGACTATACCCTGTCGCGTATGTTGACCCTCACGGCCTATTATGACCGTCAGACCAATACGCCGTTGCTCTCATCCAGCAGCTATCCCACTACTACGCAGGACTTCGGCGTATCCCTGAAGTTCTCGCTCACCAGATGATGAACGACTTCTCCCGTATATTATTAGATTGGTTTCGTGAAAACGGACGTGACCTGCCCTGGCGGCAGACACGCGATCCGTATGCTATCTGGCTGTCGGAGATTATACTGCAACAGACGCAGGTGAAGCAGGGCTGGGCTTACTGGGAGCGTTTCATGCACCGCTGGCCTACGGTGGAGCAGTTGGCTGAGGCCTCGGAAGACGAGGTACTGCGTGAATGGCAGGGACTTGGGTATTACTCGCGTGCACGCAACCTGCACTTCGCTGCGCGTCAGATTGTAGAGATGGGTGGATTCCCCAATACCTTAGACGGTATCAGGAGCCTGAAGGGTGTGGGCGACTATACGGCGGCGGCAATAGGCAGTTTCGCCTTTGGCCTGTCGGCAGCCGTGGTCGACGGTAACGTGTATCGGGTATTGAGTCGTCACTTCGGCATCAGCACGCCCATCAACTCGACTGGAGGCAAGAAGGAGTTTGCGCTTCTGGCGCAGAGTCTTTTGCCCATATCTCAGGAGAAATCCCAACTTTCTACTCCCCTCCATGACAAGGAGGGGGCGGGGGTAGGTCTTTACAACCAGGCCATTATGGACTTCGGAGCCATACAGTGTACACCCAGTAGTCCCCATTGTCTTAATTGTCCACTGATGGAATCCTGCATCGCCTTCCGTGAGGGTAGGGTGGGCGAGTTGCCAGTAAAGCTGAAAACACTGAAGGTGAAAGAGCGTAGGCTGACGTATGTCTATGTGCGCTGTCAGGGACAGACGGCTATCCGTCGTCGCGGTGAGGGCGATATATGGCAGGGGTTGTATGAACCATTGTTGATTGAAGATGGAAATCTCTCACCTCTCACCTCTTTCCCCTCACCTCTCATCTCTCATCTCTCACCTCTCAAAATGAACGTGAAGCACGTGTTGACCCATCGCATCCTGTGGGCTGACTTCTATCTGTGGGAGCCGGAGGAGCGTCCGCTGTTGCCCGACGGCTATTTCTGGATAAAGGAAACGGAGCTTGACGACTTCGCCAAGCCCCGTTTGGTAGAGATTATGTTGGAAGATATCAGTTTCTGATCATCACTTTCTTCTTTCCCTTGATATACATTCCCTTCGTTGGCTTAGCAACCCTGCGTCCCTGTAGGTCGTAATAACTATGAACTTTGGACTTTGAACTTTGAACTGACGTGATGCCGACCTGGTCGACAACAGTCAGAGTGCCGTTGACGTATTTGAACGTGTAGTTCTGAGCCTCGCCGCCAGATACAATGATGTCGTATACACCACCTGGACTGTCGGCAGTTGCCTCGCAGGTGGCTGTGGGCAGAACTGTCAGCACCTCAGCGGTTTCCTTGTTGCGGAAGCCCTTGTAGGTAATCTCAAACTCCGGGTTCTGCTCGCCTGTATTACGTGTGTATGATTTGGCTGTGACGGTGAGCTCGGCAGGTGTGATGGTGAAGACACCTTCGCGCAGCTCCACGCCGGTGGTCACTATCGTGCCCATCTTCACCTCGATGGGGTAGGTGCCTACAGGAGTGGTGAGCACCGTGATGAGGTCGCAACTGACTTCCGCGTCACCCTCTACGGGGGCTCCCAGCACCAATGTGGTGATAATGCCGCCTTGTCGTCCGTAGATACGTGTGGCTTCTGCGGTGACCACGGGTTTACCCGTATACTCCGTCAGTCGTTTCACACTCTTCGGCCAGGAATCGTCGGCCTCATAGTCTGCCAGTACAGCCTGAGGCAGGAACACGGTGATCTGCTTGGTCAGTCCCAGTGCGTTGTTAGGTATGACACCCGTCTCGTTCAGCATGACGAGATTGCGCAGCAGGGTACAGCCAGTGAAGGCATACTTGCCGATGGCCTTTACGTTCTTAGGCAGATAGATGGTCTGCAGTTTGTCGGAAGCACGGAAGGCATTCTCGGGTATCTCGGTGAGCGAGGTAAAGTACTTCAGTTCCTCGAAATACTTCATGTTGGAAGCAGCCCGGAACAGCTCGCCAATATCGGTGACCTTGGCAGCCTCTTCGAACGAGAGGTTCTGGTCGCCGTCCTCGTCCCAGTTGTTCAGACAGATAGTCTCGGCCACGGCATCGCTGAAGGTAATGAGTCCCATCTTCTCACGCACAGAGGTCAGTGCTAAACGCAGTTCAACATAGTTGCTTGCCGTGTTGTTATAGACGGCCTGTTCTGCTTCAATGTCGAGTGCTTTAGCCTTTGCCTGTGCAAGTGCCTCCTTGAGTTGTGCTACGATATTGTCGAAGGTCTTGGCAGCCTGAAGGTCTTCTTCGGTGATGAATGCCCACTGCGCGTATTTCTGTCCACCTTTGATGTCCCAGAAGATACCATAGGAGATGTCGGCAGCTTCTGTTCTGCGACCATCCTCTGTACCCAAATACTCGTCTTCCACAAAGTTTTCGTCTGTAGAGGGGGCTTGTAGCGTATAGATGCAGTCGCCAACGGAGTCAAGCGTCCAATAGGCTTTTGCCGAGACACCACCGTCGCCGAAGCAGGCCTTGGTGCCAGTGCCTACTTTGGAGTCGGTATTGGTGCGGAAGATGGCTTTCTCGGTCTTCTTGTCTTTGAAGTACACATACTCCTTTCCACCCTGTGTGGTGCTCATAAGTGTATAGAGGCGTCCGCTATTGGCAACCACCGACTGTGTGCCGTAGGCCTCGCCCATAGCCACCATCCTGTGTGAACCGATATTATAGAGGTATGCCACCTTTTTGTTTTCAAACGGTGAGAACTTGGGGGTAGTCCTGCTTCCGCGTATCTCAACGATATTGCCGAATTTCTTCCAGACAGCAGCTTCTGAATAAGCCTCTTTGGAACCGAAGGGTACGTAGAGTGTGCATTGCGAGACGGGGACACCTTCGAAAGCATCGGCTTGGATACTGATGCTGGAGGGATCTGGGTTCTCGACGGTTACCTCACGTAGTGACGTACAGTTGTAGAAGCATTTCGCGCCAATGGTGTTCACACGGTCGGGAATGTTGATCGAGGTGATTTTCCTACAGTTCTGGAATGCCTGATAGTAGATTTTCTCCACGTTAGGTGGCAGGATGACAGATTTCAGGTTGGTGCAGCCTTGGAACATATTGCCTGAGATGTCAGGAATGTTGGTGAAGTACTGCAGCTCGTCGAAGGATGTCAGGTCGGTGAAGGATGTGAATCCAAAGAGCCATCCCCAGTCAGTCAGCTCGGATGCTTCCTTATAGCTATACTCATCGTCGCCGTCGGTGTCGAAGAACTGGATGACCCTGTTGCGAGCCACATCGTCGGCAAAGTCGATGAGCTTCAGTTTCTTGCGCAGTGAACTCTGTGCAGCCTTGATTTGCTCCAGGGTACTCTCAAGATTGTCGTAAACAGCCAGCTCGTCGGCATATTTCTTCTGCTCCTTACGGGCCATGCTGATCAGGTTGCTCAGTATCTCAGCCTGTTTACTCTTCTCTTCTTTTGCCTCATCGTAGAGTACGAAATGCCATTGGCATCCCTGCGCGTGCTCCGCATAGTTGATGTCGAAATAGACACCGTATGTAGGCGAGGCGGCCGTACTGGCGTGATCGAGCTGTACGCCCAGATACTCGCCCTCCTGATAGCTGGCGTTGTTGGACGGCAGCTGAATGGTGTATATCTTGTCGCCAATGGTATTGATAGTCCAGTGGGCGATACTGGCAGAGGCCGATGTTCCATCCACGAAGACGGCCTTCACGCCTTTACCCACGTTGCCATCGGTGGTGGTGCGGAAGAGGTATTGCCCGTCCTTGCCGGTGTCGGGCGATGACAGATAATACACACCGTCGGCCATAGAGCTTAGATGGTTCACTTTGAATCGCATTGGTTCTGTACCCACGACGGCCTGCGTGCCGTAGGCCTCGCCCATGGTGAGGTAGCGGCCTGTGCCAAGATGATAGAGGTAATAGGTCTTTCCCGCTTCCACGTCGGCAAACTCACCGCCGGAGCGCTCGCGCATTTCCTGCAGTATGCCGAAATCCTTCCACTGGTCGGTACTTACAAAATAGTTCTTCGTGCCTTGCATCACGCTAAGTGTTGCCGTGTTGAGGCTGACACCATTGAACACCTTTTCGCCCATCACGATCTTTTCGGGGTGGAAGGTGTTTACGGTGAAGCTCCTCAGTCGGGTGCAACCGGCAAAGGCTTCCGTGCCGATGCCTTGTACGGTGATGGGCAGGTCGATAGCTGTCATCTGTGTACAACCCTTGAAGGTACCCTGCTCCACGGCCGTCAGTCCTACGGGAAGCTCCAGTTCAGCCAACAGCGAACATCCGTTGAAGGCATCAGCACCGATGGCAGCGATGGTGGTAGGCAGGTTGAGCTGTCGCAGCGACTGGCAGTCCATCAAGGCGCGTGCACCGATGGCTTTCAGACTCTTAGGGAGACGCAGCGTAGCCAGCTTCGTACATCCCGCAAAGGCATCGTCGGCCAGTGTGGTGAGTGAGGTGAAGTAATAAAGCTCAGAGAAACTGGTGATCTTCTCATTGTCCTTGAAAGCCTTTCCAATATCGGTTACAGCAGCTGCTTCGCCGTAGGTGAACTTTCCGTCGTGATCTGCATCCCAGTTTTCCAGACAGATGCGCTGCACCTCACTGTCGGTAATCTTCATTGCCATGTTCTGGTAGTCCTTTGGCTCCATGTTGATAAGGAAGCTTTTCCAGCCGTTGTAGCCATCGTCACTACCACCGATACCTTGTCCGTCGCCAGGCGTGAGGTTCGACAGGTAGTAGAGACCGTCGCTCTGACCGCCCCAGCCCCAGTTGATATGGTAGCGTTTGTTCTCATAGCCGTCGCATACGAAAGCATGACCTACAGTGGAGTTGGCACCGCTCACATAGACGGCTCGGCCTGCCTCCATCTCAGCATACATCACGGCATCGGCCTCAGTGTCGTTGGTGTAGTCCCAAAGGTACGAATCGGTACGATAGCCGAAATAATTCTGGATAGCGTTGACTACTTCGTACGACTGTGCGCCTGAGGAATTGTTGGTATAGTCCATCTTCACTGACACGCCGCAGTAAAGCATCAGGTTGGCTACGGCCTGTTTCTGTAAGTCGGTAGCCGAGCCATAGGTGTCCTTCATGTTGTTCCAGTCGATGGGAGCACCGGCTGCGATGCCCTGTACGGCAATACCTTTCGTCCAAGTGGTATAGCCAGGGATGGCTGCCTGCGTCTCGGTGACCGACTTGTCGCGGTTGTAGTACAGTATCTGAGCCATTGCCGTAGCCACACAGCCCGTCACCGAGCGTTTGCCAGCGTCAAGCGGACAGTTGTCATTGTAGGGTGAACCCTGACTCCATTTCGAGGTCATCAGCGTCTCCACCTTAGGGTGGGTGGCAGGTGCCTTCAGTACGGGTGCACCGGCTTGGATTTTCTCTATCTGGTGAGCGTAGTCGTTGAGCAGGTCTTGAAGGCCGGGAGGCAGGTTGTCGTAGTCAAAGGTTCCCTCGTCGGTATAGCCCAGCACGTCGATGGTCTGGTCATCGCCCGACACAATCATGAAACCCTCATCATTGCCGCGCTCAAACACGTAGTAGGGGTCGTAGTCCGTTGCGCTGCCAGCCCTTCTCGGAGCCAGTCGCTTCTTGTTGACCACAGCCTTCATGGGGCGTATGTCACCTCGTGACATCTGGAATGCGATGACCTTCTGGCGTGCCTGTTCCAATGTGATGGGCTTGGCATTTACTGTGGTGACACCGAATAGGCATAAAAATGCAAAGACAAACAGCACTTTGTAGTAGATTCTTTTCATACTATTAGTAGGTGTTAGTTAGTAATTATTCGTTATGGCTGCAAAATTACGAAATATTTTTTGTAATACAACCTTTTTACTCTTAATAATTTCCATTATTTTAATGGTACGCAAAGACGTGTTTCTGTTGTGCTCGGAAACAGGGGATTTTTTTCAATATTAGCCAAAAAAAGAAAGTAAAAAATTTGGAAGTAATAGATAAAAAGCCTAACTTTGTCCTATCAAATCAAATGTAGCCAACCCTATACTACCTTAAGTGACATACTAACTAAAACACCAAACGTGCGAGTCCTGTTTCTTGGGAATCGCACTTTTTCTTTCTTCCAATGGACGTGAAAACCCAAAAAATCAACTTTTTGTTTTGTTTTCTCCTTACTTAATCGTAATTTTGCAGCCATATACATAGAAGATATGAAACAGATTGCTATTTACACGCTCACTTCAGAGCTGCACAACGAGCAGGCGGTGAGTGCCGTCACCAAGGCGTTCCTGGAAAGTATCGGTATTGAGTATGACATGAAGGGTCAGGATTATGCCGACTATGGCAAGGCCGACCTTAATCTGATATATGTCCGTACAGGAGGCACCGAGGGCATCTTCTTGCATCTTCTGCCTGAGTTGCTGAGGCAAAGCAACAGACCGTTCTACTTGCTTACATCGGGCAAAAGCAACTCGCTTGCTGCTTCTATGGAAATCCTCTCCTATCTGAACCAGAACAGTATCAAGGGTGAGATTATCCACGGCAGTGCCGATTACATTGCCAAGCGTATAGCCCTGCTGACAAGAATAGAAAAGGCACACCGACAACTCCACGGTGCGCGTCTGGGGATTATCGGAGCACCTTCCGACTGGCTTATCTCCAGTCATGCAGACAAGGCGAGCGTGAAAGAACGCTTGGGTATCGAGCTCATAGACATCCCTATGGAGATGCTTCTCAAAGCTATTAAGGAAAGCGGTGGTATCTATGAGGGGCTGAAAGGTATTATCGGTACTTACCAACTGAAGGGGTTCACCCTGCGTTGTTTTGACTTGCTCACCTCGTTGAAGGATACAGGCTGTTTGGCACTGGCGAAACTGAATGCCGAAGGATATGTGGCTGGCTGTGAGGGCGATGTACCGGCTATGCTGTCGATGATGGTTACACGTGTACTGACGGGTGTGTCCGGCTTCCAAGCTAATCCTGCGAACATCAATCCCGAGACTGGCGAACTGCTCTTTGCCCATTGTACCATTCCCCTTGATATGGTGGAGCGTTATGAGCTCGACACCCACTACGAGTCGGGTATCGGTACGGGAATCAGGGGATACATGAAACCAGGCCCAGTCACTGTGTTCAAACTCTCTGGAAACCTTTCACGTTGTTTCATTGCCGAGGGCGACCTTCTGGAGTGTCAGTCGAAGCCCGACCTCTGTCGCACGCAGCAGCTCATCCGGCTCTGTGACAAGACGCAAGCCACCTATTTCCTTACTAATCCCATTGGCAATCATCATATCATCATGCCAGGACATCAGCAGGAACTGTTAAACCACTTTTTATTATAATAATCCCTTAACTATTACAATCAACAACCATTATGATGAAAAAAATCTTATTACCCCTTCTGCTTTTGGTAGCAGTGTCAGCTAATGCAGCCGACAACACCCCGGTGTTGACGATTGAAGGAGGTCAGGTGAAAGGTGTCCTGGCCGATGACCATCCCGATGTTCACGTCTATCGTGGCATCCCATACGCTGCACCTCCTATTCGCGAGAACCGCTGGAAGGCTCCACAGCCCGTCGTTCCCTGGAAGGGCGTGAAGATTTGCGATACCTTCGGTCGCCCCAGCTTTCAGGCTATTCAGTATACGGGTGGCTACTACACCGAATGGGGTTATGGCAAAGAGGCTGCTTTCAGCGAGGATTGCCTGTATCTGAACGTATGGACGAAAGCTCCCGGTCAGGTCGGCAAAAAACTCCCTGTAGCCCTGTGGATCCACGGTGGCGGCTATCGCGAGGGTTTCGGTTCTGAGCCGGAGTTCGACGGTCAGGAGTGGGGTGCCAAAGATGTGGTGCTCGTCACTATCAACTACCGTCTGGGTGTGTTCGGCTTCCTCACTCACCCCTTGCTGGCAGAGGAGGATCCACATCATGTATCAGGCAACTACGGTATTCTTGACCAGATTGAGGCCCTGAAATGGATTAAGAAGAATATCGAACAGTTTGGTGGCGACCCCAACAACGTGACTATCTTCGGACAGAGTGCCGGTGGTGGCAGCGTGCGCACCCTCTGTGAATCGCCTTTGGCTCGTGGCTTGTTCCACAAGGCAGTCATCATGAGTGCACAGGGACTGAGCATCCCCGATGCCAATGGAAATATGACGGGTGGTCGCTATAGCGGTGGTACGATAGAAGAAGCAGCTGCCAAGGCCAAGGAGATGTTCGACTGGGCAGGTCTGACCGATTTGCAGAAGATGCGTGCAGCCAGCACGGAGACCGTCTTTGCCCTCAATACCCTTTATTGGCAGATCAAGGATGGCGGTCAGCAGGGCGGCAGTCCTTTGGCAATGATGTTCCGTGGTGTTCCCTTCATGCCGATGATTGATGGCTATGTCAGTGAGAAGAGCTTTGATGATGCCACCCGAGGAGGGACTTTGGCCGACGTACCTTATATGATAGGCTTCACCCTGAACGATATGGGTAATATGTCGCCAAATATCGCTGAGTTCTGCAAGGTTCGTGAGCAGAAGGGCGGCAAGGCATGGGCTTACGAGTTTGCCCGTCCGTTGCCCGACGATGGCTCTCATCCGGAGGTGACACAGCGTCTGAAAGGTGCTTTCCACTCTTCAGACCTCTGGTTTGTGTTCAAGAGCCTGAAGCACTGCTGGCGTCCTTGGACCAAAGGCGACTGGGATCTCTCGGAAAAGATGCTCACTGCATGGACAAACTTTGCCAAGTATAGCGATCCTAACGGTCCGAAGGGTGGTGCATGGAAGCCCTGTACTGCTCAGGAACCAAAGTTCATGGTCTTCAAACTGAACGACAAGGATGCCGAGGCTTCCGTATTCGGTGAGCCCGAGATTGCTCCTCAGTCTCAAGGCTTCCCCTTCGGTGGTGGAAATGTAACACCTGCAAGAAGATAGGGAACGTATAATAATAGATGTAGCCGTGAAACTGACTCTCAGACGAAAAATAGCATCGTGGGGACTATTGGCAGTGATTGTGCCAATGGTGATGCTTTCGTCTATGCACGTTCACGAAAGCCATTCTTCTGCGCTAACCGAGTGTGCGGCGTGCGTGGCTCATCATTGTCACGGCCACATAGCTCAGGCAGCGTTATCTTTCGATGACTGCGTCGTTTGTCAGTTTCTTTCTTTGACTTTTGTGGCAGCCGTCCTTGCGGCGGTTGCCTTTTTCTTTAATGTCTTATGGATTCACTATGCCCAGAGGCCAGGCTCCATTTGTAAGGCTTGCCTGGGCAAAAACATAACGAGGGGACCTCCTTCAGTGTGATTGTCTCGATACAGTAATCCGATTTTTATTAACACATTAAAGAAAAAACAGAATGAAAACCAAATATATCGTTCTGCCATTGCTGTGTTTATCTACGGCAATGGCAGCACAAGAATCGAAACATCATCACTCAGAAGATTCTACCGACGTGTTCTACCGTCATCTGCAACTTAACGAGCTCACTGTAACGGGAGTGACAGGCGACACGAAACTGAAACACGCCACATCACCAGTGAGTATCGTAACCCCGCAAATGATACGTGCAACGCCATCCACAAATATCATTGATGCTATCAGTCACCAGCCAGGTGTCAGTCAGTTGTCCACAGGAGGCAGTATCTCGAAGCCTGTCATCCGCGGTTTGGGTTATAACCGCGTGGTGGTGATCAGTGAGGGCGTGCGTCAGGAAGGTCAGCAGTGGGGCGATGAGCATGGTGTCGAGGTTGACGGCAGTAGCGTTGGCTCGGTGGAAATACTGAAGGGTCCTGCTTCGTTGATGTATGGTTCCGATGCAATGGCTGGTGTGGTGATCCTTCATGCCCAGCCTACGTTGGCAGAAGGCGAGACGCGTGCTAATGTCAGTTCTGAGTATCAGACCAACAACGGTCTCTTCGGCTATAACCTTTCGATAGCTGGCAACCAACAGGGATTCGTGTGGGATGCCCATTACAGTGACAAAATGGCTCATGCCTATAAGAATAAGTACGACGGCTATGTGCCTGGTTCGCAGTTCCGAGAGCGTGCCGGTCGTTTAATGCTTGGCCTGAATAAGGATTGGGGTCACTCTCGAATCACATGGGTAGCCTATCATCTGACACCCAGCATCGTAGAGGGTGAGCGTGATGAGGTGACTGGTGAATTAGATTGTAATACGGATAATGTGAAGACCTATGGTAAGTCTCTGCCTTTTCAGCAGGTGAAGCACTATAAAGCAGTATGGGACAACTCTATTAATCTCTCGTCGGGCTATCTTAAGGCCATCGTGGGGTATCAGCAAAACCGTCGACAGGAGTTCGAGGAGAGTGCTGATGACTATGAGTTGTTCTTTAAACTGCACACGCTGACCTATGATTTGCGCTATGTGACTAAAGAGTTCTGCGGTTGGAAACTCTCCACAGGTATCGGTGGTATGTATCAGAAGTCGGGCAATGAGGGCGAGGAATATCTCATCCCCGACTATCGCCTCTTTGACTTCGGCATCTATTCAACGGCAACGAAATCCCTTGGTGACCGATGGACACTGAACGGTGGCTTGCGCTATGACCATCGTCGTCTGCATGGTGATGCCTTGGAAGAGGATGGGAAAGAGCGTTTCGTGGATTTCAGCCGTCACTTCAATGGTCTGACGGGTAGCGTGGGAGCTGTCTGTAACGTCGATGACCACTTCAATGTGCGTCTGAACCTGGCTCGCGGCTTCCGTACGCCGAACATGAGCGAACTGGCTTCCAACGGTGTGCACGAGGGTTCTATCCGTTACGAAGAGGGTAATCGCCAGCTGAAAGCGGAATATAGCTTGCAGGCTGACTTAGGACTCGATTTCTCCTCACGTTATGTCTCAGCCCAAATGGCCCTTTTTGCCAATCGTATCGATAATTATATCTTCACCCACCGCGTGCCGAAGGTGATGAAACCCGGCTACCTCACCTTTGTCTATACGCAGGGCGATGCCCGATTGCTGGGATTTGAGGCCGGTGTTGATTTCCATCCCGTTCACTCAGTGCATTTCTCCAACTCGTTCTCCTATGTCGATGCGCAGTTGATGAATGCGTCAGCAGATATGAAATACCTGCCGTTTACTCCTGCTCCGAAATGGACGTCCGAGCTGAAGTGGGAACTCTTCCATCATTCGCATACCACTATCAACCATCAACACACCACGGATGCTGCCCATCGGTCGCTGTTCAATAACCTTTATTTGGCTGTTGGAGTGGACTGCTACTTCAGGCAGTCGCACATCTATAGTGCCGATGCTACTGAGACGGCAACGCCCGGCTATGCCTTGTTTAATCTCTCTGCGGGAACCGATATCCAGGTCAGGGGAAAGAAGTTAGCTGAACTATATATCACCGCCGACAACCTGTTGGATAAGGCCTATCAGAATCACCTCAGCCGTCTGAAATATGCCGACGAGAACCGCGTGACTGGTCGGCGAGGCGTCTATAATATGGGACGCAACATCACCTTCAAGGTTGTAGTGCCTGTGAGATTGTAAAAAGGACGGCATTCTAAATGATGAAAAGTAATCATTTGGAATGCTGCCTCTATTGATTCTTAGGTCGAATCTATTTGCCAATAGCTCCTGTCGCTATTTTGTTCCAAATGTCACGATGCTCAAAACCGATGGCTGTGTCTTCTGATAGGAGTTTAACATATTCTGATAAAACAGATGATGGATTTGTTAATAAGCGTAGAACGGACTTATACTTTCTTTGAGTTCAACGTCACGAACCCCTTGTTGCGCCATTTCCCTGAGCGCCAACGGCGCATCAGAATGATGCCTCGGATGTTCTCATCGAGTGCAAAACCTATCCACATACCTACCAGTCCATAGCCAAGAGGGATGCCAATCACGTAGCTCAGTCCCACGGCGATGCTCCATTGGAAGATGATGCCTATCACCACGGGAAAGATGGCATCTCCGGTAGCTCGCAGGGTGCCTACGGCAAAGATATTCGATGTGCGGCCTATCTCCAGGAAGAAATCTACCACAAACACCCATACGCCCATCGCGATAATCTCCTTGTTGTCTGTGAAGGCACTTAGCACGGCGTGTCCAGATAATGCCAGCAGGGCCGAGCCCGTCAGCGTGATAATCATGGACCAGCGGAAGAAATAATTGCCCAGCACATAGGCCGCCTGATGTCGTTGCTGCCCCACGAGGTGTCCCACGAGGATGCCACCGCCCTGCGTGATGCTGATGCAAAACAGGAAGACGAACGTGATCATGTTGAAACAGTAGGTACGCGCCGCCAGCGCCTCATTGCTAATCTGATTGATGAAATAGGTGATCACCACCTGCGACAGACTATATGAGAGATTCTCGCTCATAGCCGGCACACCAATCTTCAGCAGGTTGCCCAGTTCCCTTCAGGGCAAGGGACGGAAATAGCTCAGGGGGAATCGTGGAATATGCACCTTGAAATGGATGGCGGCGAGCAGCACCATAGCCACGGCCCTGCTTGCTGCAGTAGCAATGGCAGCACCCTCCACACCCAGTTGCGGACAGCCCAGACGTCCGAATATCAGGGCATAGTTGCCTATGATGTTCAGTACGTTCACAATACCCGTCACCACCATCGGATACACCACCTTGTCGGCACTACGTAGCGAGGCAGAGAAGGTGAGCGACAGTGCTTGGAAGAACGACAGCGCACCTGTTATCTTCAGATACACCACCCCGTCGCCCATCAGCTCTGGTCTCAGTCCCATCAGTTGCAGCAGGGCCTCGGCCTTAAAGAACAACAAGGTACTGACGGCTGTACCTATCATCAGGTTCACCACCAGCGCCATACCCACCACCTGCACCAATCGCTTTCTCAGGCCGGCACCGAAATACTGTGCACAAAGGATGGCTGCGCCCATCGAGAAAAACTGATATACCAGGAATACCAGCGATATTAACTGATTGTCCAGTCCCACGGCTGCCACGCTGTTGTCGCTATAGCGGCTCAGCATCACGGTATCCACGGCACCAAGCAGCATCACCAGTGCCATTTCGATAAACACTGGTATGGTGAGCACTTTCAGTTGTCTTTTCAGGGATTGTTCAGCCATCATACATCAAATATCTCTTCGTCCGAATCCGCATTGAGGATAAAAGAAATTCCGCAAGCCGTTGATGTTCAACTTCTTGCGGATTGTTCTTGGTGATCCGTTTGGGGCTCGAACCCAAGACCCCAACATTAAAAGTGTTGTGCTCTACCGACTGAGCTAACGGATCGACCTTTGGAGATTTCAACGAAATCGGCTGCAAAGGTACTGCTTTTTGACGAAACCACCAAATTTATTCGGATGTTTTTTCGGAATTTGTCTCTATTTCTTCGTTTTCACGTGTGATGTAACGCTGATAATAGGCCATAAGAAGGGTGGTGGCGGGCAGCGCGATGATTAGTCCGATGAAGCCGAGCAGGGCTCCCCAGACGGATAGCGACAGCAGAAGGATGGCAGGGTTCAGGCTCATGGCCTTGCCCATGACGTAGGGGGTCACAACGAGGTCTATAATCACCTGTACTACGGCAAAGACGGCAACGGCCATCGCAAAGACAATCCAGAAGTTCTGTCCCGTGTCGGCGGCTTTGAGCAGTGCCAGCAGGGCGGTAGGTATCAGTGCGAAGGTGTGCAGATAGGGTACCAGATCCAGGATGCCAATGAGTATGCCCAGGCCGATAGCCATCGGAAAGTCGATGAGTGTGAAGCCGATACAGAAGAGTACGCCCATGATAGATGCCACCATGCCCTGACCGCGGATATAGTTACTCAGCTCGCGCTCTGCATCCTTGGCCAGTTCGCTCCAGAAGGGGCGCGTCTTCTTGGGGAAAATCTTGATCCAATGCTCTGTCAGGTACTCGTAGTCCGTCAGGATGAAGAACATATAGAGCAACGTGATGAGCGAGGCCAGAATGCTGATGATGATGCTGGCCGTCTCGCCCACTACGTTGAACATCTGGGGGATTATGTCCTTTACACCCTCGGTAAACCTGTCGCTTCTCACGAAATCATCCAGTTCCTTGCGGTGCTCCTGGGTCCATTGTGCTACGGCTTCTGGGATGCTGTCTATCTTTGCCGTTGTCTGGATATAGGTGGTGAAGAGTTCGCCCAGTCGCTGGAACTGCTCTATCAGTGGGGGGATGATAAGCCAGGCCACCCCTGTGAGCACGGCAACGACAACCACCAGCGTCACTATGATGCTCAGTACCCGGCCAGGGACATGCAGCTTGTACTGTACGAACTTCACCATAGGGTAGAGCAGATAGGCAAACAGCCAGGCTACGGCAAACGGTAGCAATACGCTGCCTAGGTAATTGATCAGGGCAATCACAGCCAGTGCCAGCAGACTGTAGCTCAGTGCGCGCACAAATGTGTCGAATGTTATGGGTTTATCGTAAATCATCACTTATCACATGTCACTCATCACATCTCATCGCTTTCTGATAGCACTCACGGCACAGTGGCTCGTATTCCTGCGTCTCGCCCAGCAGCACGCGTTTGTCGGATAGCACCTTGCGGTGGCTGACATAGGCCAGCGAACCGCATTTCACACAGATGGCGTGCACCTTGGTCACATCGTCGGCAATGGCACAGAGGGCAGGCATCGGACCGAAGGGGATGCCCTTGAAGTCCATGTCCAAGCCGGCAATGATCACGCGTACACCGCGATTGGCCAGTTGGTTGCACACATCAACGATGCCGTCATCGAAGAACTGCGCCTCGTCAATGCCTACCACGTCGATGTCGCTGCTTAAGAGAAGGATGCTGGCTGAGGAGTCAACAGGTGTAGACTGGATATGCTTCTGGTCGTGACTCACCACGTCCTCCTGCGAATAGCGCACATCAATGGCGGGCTTGAAAATCTCCACCCGCTGCTTGGCAAACTGTGCGCGCCGCATACGGCGTATCAGTTCCTCCGTCTTGCCCGAGAACATCGAGCCGCACACTACTTCTATTCTCCCTGGGCGGTGTGCCTCGCCCGTTGTCGGATATGTAATCATGGTGCAAAGATACAAAAGTTTTTTAAAGGTTAAAAGGTAAAAAGGTAAAAAGTATAATCCTTATCCATCTTTTTTGTTTTTTTACCTTTTTACTTTTTTACTTTCTTACTTTTTTGTTTATCTTTGCAGCCGAAATGGGCATATTGTATATTGTACCCACGCCTGTGGGCAACATGGAGGATATGACGCTGCGTGCCATCCGCATCCTGAAAGAGGCTGATCTGGTGCTGGCTGAGGATACCCGTACGTCGGGCATTCTGCTGAAGCATTTCGAGATCAAGAACCAGCTGATGTCGCACCATAAGTTCAATGAGCATGGTACGAGTGCCGGCATCGTGCAGCGTCTGTTGGGTGGCCAGACCATAGCCCTGATCAGCGATGCCGGAACACCTGGCATCAGTGACCCCGGATTCTTTCTCGTTCGTGAGGCCGTGCGTGCCGGCATCGAGGTGCAGACACTGCCTGGTGCCACAGCCTTTGTGCCTGCTTTGGTGAGTAGTGGCCTGCCTTGCGACCGCTTCTGTTTCGAGGGCTTCCTGCCTCAGAAGAAGGGGCGTAAGACGAAGCTTGAGTCGCTCGTCGATGAAGAGCGTACCATGATCTTCTACGAGTCGCCCTACCGATTAGTAAAGACGCTGGAGCAGTTTGCCGAGCATTTCGGGGCCGACCGCCAGGTGAGCGTGTGCCGTGAGATATCGAAGGTGCATGAGGAGAGTGTCCGAGGTACTCTAACAGAGGTGATAGCCCATTTCAAGGAGACTGAGCCACGAGGCGAGATAGTGATTATACTCGGTGGAAAGAGGAATGAGGAAAGAGAAAAGGAAAAGTTGAAAGACAATTAGAATAGATTATGAAGAAACTGTTATTTTTCGCAATGTGCCTGTTAGTCTTGGCATCTTGTAAGGATAAGGGGAATACCCAGCAGGCGGCTGAACTGAACCAGCGGATCGATTCGTTGAATCGAGTAAATGTTCAGAAGGATAATGAGATTAACGATATGCTTGAGACCCTGAACAGCATTGAAGACGGATTCCGTGCCATCAACGAGGCGCAGGGACGTGTGACTGTGGAACGTCGTGGCGAGGGTGCCGATGCTACTCAGCGTATTCGTGAGAACATGCAGTTCATCAGTGAGACGATGAACCAGAACAAAGAGCTGATCAACAAACTGCGCCTGCGTCTGCGCGACAGCAACACTGCCAGCGAACAGCTGCGCAAGACACTGGAGAACCTGACGGCTCAGATGGAGGAGAAGGAAAGCGAACTGGCCGTGCTTCGTCAGGAACTGGAAGCGAAGGATATCCATATTGCCGAGCTTGATGAGCAAGTGACGCAGTTGAACGAGGATGTCACCCAGTTGAAGGACGATAAGGTGCGCAAGGAAGAGACCATCAGTCAGCAGGACAAGGAACTCAACACCGCATGGTATGTCTTTGGTACCAAGCGCGAGTTGAAGGAACAAAAGATTCTGCAGAGTGGTGAAGTGCTTCAGGGAAACTTCAACAAAGACTACTTCACGAAGATTGACATCCGTGTGGACAAGGAGATTCGCCTGATGTCGCGTGATGCCAAGCTGCTTACCAACCATCCTGCCAGTTCCTATACCTTGGAGCGCGATGCCAACAAGCAATACGTGCTGCGCATCACCAACCCACAGCAGTTCTGGAGCACCAGCAGATACCTGGTTGTTCAGGTGAAATAGTACCTATCGCTTTGACTTAAAGAAATCTTGCATGAGCTGGCGGCATTCTTCCTCAAGAATGCCGCCAGTGCATTCTGCCTTCGGATGCATCACGCGAGGGGCATATTCCCGAAACCCCCGTTTAAGGTCAGGTGCTCCGTAGACGATACGAGGCACCTGCGCCCATCCTATGGCACCCGCACACATCGGACAAGGCTCCACCGTGACGTATAGCGTGCAGTCCGTCAGATACTTACCTCCCAGTTCGTTTGCTGCCATCGTGATGGCCTGCATCTCGGCATGTGCTGTCACGTCGCAAAGCGTCTCCGTCAGGTTGTGAGCACGCGCAATGATCCTGTCCTTGCACACCACTACTGCTCCGATAGGAATTTCTCCCTTGTCGAAAGCCAGTTGCGCCTCAGACAGAGCCTTGCGCATATACATCTCGTCCTTGTTCCTCTCTTCCATGCAACTTTATTGCATATCATAGACTACCTGCATGAGGCGTTTGCCCAGTGCGTCGGCCTCGTCCATGGTCTGAGCCTCGCTATAGACGCGGATGATAGGCTCAGTGTTCGACTTGCGCAGGTGTACCCATTTTGTGGGGAAGTCAATCTTCACACCGTCGATGTCGTTGACAACGGCTTCGGGATCAGCGGCGAACATCTCCTTCACCTTCACCAGAATGGCATCAACATCGGTCTCAGGAGTAAGGTCAATGCGGTTTTTGGCTATCTGATAGTCGGGGAAAGTCTTGCGGAGCTCACTGGCCTTCACGCCTTTCTGAGCCAGGCTGCTGAGGAACAGACCGATACCAACGAGAGCATCGCGTCCGTAGTGGCTCTCGGGATAGATGACTCCACCATTGCCCTCGCCGCCAATCACGGCTCCTACTTCCTTCATCTTCGTGGTGACGTTGACCTCGCCAACGGCAGCAGCGGTATATTTGCCACCATGCTTCTCAGTGACATCGCGCAGAGCACGTGTAGAAGAGAGGTTGGAAACGGTGTTGCCCTTATCGTGTGAAAGCACATAATCGGCAACGCTGACCAGCGTGTATTCCTCGCCAAACATCTTGCCGTCCTCGCAGATAAAGGCCAGACGGTCAACATCGGGGTCAACAACGATACCAAGGTCGAAACCCTTCTCCGAAGGGTTGACCGTGTTTTTATTGGGACGCATCTTGTCCATGATGCCCTGCAGGTTTTTCTCCAAAGGCTCTGGGTTATGGGCAAACTGGCCGGTACACTCGCTGTTGAGAATCTCGAACTCTACACCCAAGGCCTTGAACAGCTCGGGCAGAATGATGCCACCAACGCTGTTGATAGTGTCGGCACAGACACGGAACTTGCGTGACTTGATAGCCTCGACATCAACCAGACGGAGGTCGAGTACCGACTGGATGTGCTGTTGATTGATGGTGTCATCCTTAACTACATGCCCCAACTTCTCAACGGGAGCATACTCAAAATCTTCTTTCTCGGCAATAGCCAATACTTCGGCACCGTCTGCAGCAGTGAGAAATTCGCCCTCGCTGTTGAGCAGCTTCAGTGCGTTCCACTGTGTGGGATTGTGGCTGGCAGTGATGATGATACCACCGTCGGCCTTGTGCCAGCGTACTGCCAGTTCTGTGGTTGGGGTTGTTGCCAGACCGATGTCGATAACTTCATAGCCCATGCCGACAAGGGTGCCGCAAACAACGTCGCGTACCATAGGACCGGAGATACGTCCGTCGCGGCCTACTACAATCTTCTTACCGTTAATAAACTTGGCGTATGCCGTGGTGAACTTGACAATGTCCAGTGGGTTGAGCGTGTCGCCCGTATGTCCGCCAATAGTTCCGCGGATGCCTGAAATGGATTTGATGAGTGTCATAATAATATATGTAATTTGTTTATTGTGCTATATAATGCTATTTGTCGAAAGTGTCGTAGGTGCGCTGAAAGCTGATTTCGTAATAATAGGGATATACGTTACTGGATGCCAGCGTATGCCCCTTGGAGTGGGGTACAATGAGTTTTACCTTCGCTATATGGCCTGTCTCGTCAGTCTCACGACCTACATTGATGTATTGGAAAGGGGCAATGAGGCCTGAGGGTACAGATTGGGTGCCATAGGTACTGTACATCAGACTGTTGGTGAGATAGTGGGCCTGATAGTTGGCGCCAGTACGTTCCACTACCATGTAGTCGGGGTCATACGGATAAGTGTCGTTGTATAACTGAGTAGAGTCCATGATGCACATCTCGAAGAAGCGCATGAGGAGCGTGGCTCGTTCTCCGTTTTGTAGGGGTTGACCATAGCCCTTGTGAACTATTTGCATATAGACACCATCGTTGTCTAAATAGACGAACTCATTTTTTGTTGTATCGGTCACGTTGCCATTAGCATGGAACTGAGCTTCCGTGATGGTGGTGATGTTTTCTCGGGCAATGAATGAGCTGATGGCTGAGCGCTCTTTATCCTTCTTCTCACCATAGGTCTCGTAATCGTTGCACGATGTAAGCAGCAAAATACTGCCAAGCAGAATCCAAATGATTTTATTAGCCATTTCTTTTATATCGTTAATATCGTTATTTTCTCGTTAACAGAAAGCAGCAATAGCTTTCTCTGTTATTCTGACGGCTTCATCAAGCGAACATTCCAGTCGGCCGCCAGAAGCGTTCAGATGACCACCGCCGTTGAAAAACTGAGCTGCCATCTCGTTGCAGGGGAAATCGTCGACAGAGCGCAGGCTTACCCAAATGAGGTTTTCTTTCTCTGTATCCTCACGCAGCGAGATACTGACTTTTAGCCCCTTGATCTGCTGGGGGATGTTTACTAATCCTTCTGCATCGCCCTTGATGAAATGAAAGCGTTTCAAGTCTTCGCGGCTTAGCGTGAAATAGGCTGCATGCCGCTGGGCATCGTAGACGAGTTTCTCGTACAGCACGTAGCCCATCATACGGATGCGGTTCTCGGAATAATTATGATATACGTTGCGGTATATCTTATCTTTGTTGATGCGTTTGGTCAGCAACTGACCAATAATAAAGAAGATGTCGGGGTCGTTGCTGTTGAATGTGAAGCCGCCCGTATCGGTCATCATACCACAGTAAACGGGTACGGCGAAATGCTTGGTGGCGTTTTCAAAGAGACCTAACTGCCAGGCCAAGCGGAACACCAGCTCACAAGTTGATGAGGCCTCGGGACGGGAGATGGTGAGCGTGGTATCAACATCTGGGCCGAGATGGTGGTCGATGAGCACCTTCTTGGCGGGCGAAGCACATAGCGCATCACACATTTCGCCTGTTCGACTGGCAGTGTTGAAGTCAAGACAGAAGATAAGGTCGGCATGTTGAAGGGTCCAGTCGCAACCTTCCTTATGCTTGTCGTAGCGTATGATTTTCTCTGTATTGGGTAACCATTGCAGGAAGTCGGGATACTGGTCTGGAATGATAACCTGGACTTCCTTGCCCATCATGTGAAGGCACTCTGCCCAACCAAGACACGAGCCAATGGCATCGCCGTCAGGACTACGATGGCATACGCAGATAATGGTATTTGCATTAGAAACAAGCGTGCGAAGTTGCTCGCACGCTTGTTCTGTTATAATGTTTTCGAGCATTTAAAACAGTTTGTTGGGATAAACGCCCTCGTCAACCAGCTTCTTGATGCGAGCTACGGTAGCATCGCGGTCTGCGGCATAGGTTACGCCAAACCATACGCTGGTGGTATCAAGTACCTCGCAGGTAGCAGTGCCGTCGTTGATGAGTTTGTTGACCATGAGTGGGATAAAGAACTCGGCCTTCAGGTTCTCCATGTTCTTAGGATCACTGAGGAACTCCTTGAAGTAAGCCTCACTGTAGTCGAAGTAGTCGGGAGTAAAGCCCCACATATTCATTGATACGGGTACGTTCTCACCCAGTGCCTCCCACTTGCCGTTCTCGTCCTTGAAACGGATAGGCTGATCGGCCTCGCCTGCCTTTGAACCGTCCTCGGCACAGCGTACAATCTCCGTGCGCTCTACGACATCGGTCAGATGACGCTTCTCGTTATAAGCGCATACGCCGCGAGCTACAGTACCGTTCTCCGATAGCGTGTTGCTTACGCGGAAGCCTACCATGGCATATTCGTTCTTGGCTCCATCGGGCAGATTGCTCAGGAACTTGCCAATCTGCATGAAGGCATCACGACCATAGAAGTCGTCGCAGTTGATCACGCAGAACGGTTCCTTGATCACGTCCTTGCCCATCAGCACAGCGTGGTTGGTTCCCCAAGGCTTTACACGGCCTTCAGGTACCTTGAAGCCTTCAGGCAGTGCGTCAAGAGCCTGGAAGCAAAGCTCACAGGGTACTTGTCCCTGATATTTAGAGAGGATCTGAGTGCGGAACTGCTCCTCGAAGTCCTTACGAATTACCCATACGATTTTGCCGAATCCAGCCTGAATGGCATCGTAGATACTATAGTCCATGATGGTTTCGCCGTTGGGACCCAGACCGTCAAGCTGTTTCAGACCACCGTAGCGGCTACCCATTCCAGCAGCGAGTAAGAATAGAGTTGGTTTCATGTTTTGTTTGAATTTGTAGGTTAAACAATATTATTATTTTGGTGGCAAAGTTACGAATTATAATTGAGAATTGAGAATTGAGAATTGAGAATTTGCTTCCGCTCTACAAAAATTAACTTTTCATCTCGCTAAACACCTCTCTCTCCACACTCAATATTCCTCTCTTCACACTCTTAGAATGGGTACCCGATAGCCAGATGCAACGAATGCATATCTTTGAATCGCGGTATGTTGAAATATCCAGATTTGTCAGTAGTGTAAGGTACGTGCAGACCAAAGCCCCAGTCCACTCGTATGACAAGGAAGTCCATATCGTAGCGCAGGCCTAAGCCTGTGCCGGTAGCTAAATGCTTGAGGAGTTTCCCCGGTTTGAAACTCAGGTCTGACACTTCCCTGTTCCAGATGTTGATGACTTCTCTGTCATCATCATCCAAGTCGCCTAAATCATCAGGATTAAGGGTGTAGTCGCCGGTACTCCATACATTGCCTGCATCAAGGAAAATGGCTCCATAGAGGTTGCCCAACAGCTGTCGGCGGTATTCCAGGTTCATGATGAGCTTGGAGTCTCCGTTCTGAAGCAGATATGACAGTTGTCTGCCGGCAACATTGTTGCTTATCGTGGGATAGGAACCGGGGCCTATGGTTCGCACGGTGAATGCTCGGATGCTATTGGCACCGCCGGCATAAAAGCGCTCGCTGAATGGGGCATCGGTAGCGTTGCCATAGCTCCACATCACACCGGCGTTGATATGTCCTACTAACTGCGATTTCGAGTCTATAGGCCATGTCTTGGTCAGGTCGGTCTCTATCTTGACATATTGCGAATATGGATTCTTGAAGAGGGGCTTCTCTTTCTCGTTCCATCCGTAGCCCTGTATCAGCACATCGTAGAGGGCTGTTACGTTGCCGGCTTCCTCAAGTGTCAATTCCCATCGGATGGGACTTGGCTTGTTTCTTGTTGAATTGTATGTATAGGTATATCGCATCTTTGGTATGAAATAGTCGTTCATTGCTATGGCGATATACGGATTCTGGTTAACGATTTCCTCGAACGTATTGGTGTGTGAGTTCATGAACTGATATTTCAGTGTGATGGGCGAGAACTCATGGTAGGAACTTTCGCTTGGTTGCCAGCGGTAGGTCCACTCTCCGCTTACGATGTGCATCTTGTAATAGTCGGGACGGTTGATGATGTCGGTAGATACCTTTGCGATAGTCCATGGCGTGGCATAGAACTGACGTGGGCGTTTTGCCTGTCCGTTCTTGTCGCGTTTCACTTGTCCGCTTTTGTCACGTTTCACGCCTTCTCTATAGAATGGAAGAATAATTCTTGGAAATTCTAAGGATGCATCGGCACCATATTGGTATGTACTCATGTTCGACTCATGCGAACTGGTCTGCCACTCATACGAGCCATGTGCGTTTACATCCAGCTTCTCACCGCCTCGGAAAGCATTTCTACGGGTGAAACCTAATTTTAGCTCTGGTCCCATACGTCCGATAGTGCGGTTTACGAAGTTGGTCTCCAGATACACATCCCAAGGCTTGTCGAAAGTGCAGTTGAGTGTAAGGTCAAGCGTGTCGCGGTCGCGGGGCGTGAACTGTAGGTCAACCGACGAGAATACTCCCGAACCGTTAACCTTTTGTACAGATTCTGTGTAGTCGCTGTAGCTGAACAGACGGCGCGGGCGTAGCTTCAGGTCGCGCAGAATGACACGAGGACTGATAGGTGCGTGTTTCTTACCGGTGCCATAGTATATCTTCAGAAAACGGCGGCCAATACTGTCGGTCATCTCTTGGCGTGCGCTTTGGCGCAGTTGCATCTTGATATTGCCTACGTACCAGGGATGTAGGACCTGCTCGGGCATAGAATCGGCCAGTTGCAGGCGCATCTTCGCACGGTTGCGCACATCGAAGGTGTCGGCCAGATAGCTGGCATAGCCTGGCTGAAAGTAATAGTAGCCGTTGTTACGGAACAGTTGGCTGAGACGTGTACGCTCTGCATCGAGAGTTGCCACGTTAAAGGGATCGCCTGCCTTGGCTTGCGCATCACTCATGGTGGAGTCGAGAAGTGCCTGCATCTGTGGAGGGAAGTTGACGTAGCTCAGCGTATCGATGGTAAACAGCGTGTCGAGGGTCACTGTATAGCCGATTTTCATCTTCTTAGGGTTCTTCTGTGGCTTTTCCTCGAAGCTAACCTGACCATGTAGATAACCGTTCTTACGGAGGACAGACTGTGCTACTGATGCCCGAAGGGCAGGGTTGACCTGGCTCATCAGTACTGGAGCCTTTCCAAAATTCTTGTTGAGCCATTTCTTAAACTTGCCACTTGAGCCGTGGGCATAGTTCCAGATCCATAGACCATAAGGAAAAGGTGTGCGATAGTAGCTGCTTCCTAAAAGAGCTCCATTAGGTGCTGTTGCCAATGCGGCTTCAATCTCTTCCTGGGTAGAGATGAAGTTCTCATTGTCTTCATAGTCCTTGTATTCAATCTTGGTAAGGCCTGTGAACAAATAGTCATCGTCGGGGATGTACTTTGTCGTTGAGCACGACGTAAGCAGCATCAGTAACAGGGAGAATATGTAAAGTCTGTTGGTCTTCATCTTGTAATAGCCTTTATAGTGTCGTTGGGCGTACGGCGTATGGAGTCATTGGGCGTACGGTGTATGGAGTCGTTAGGCATCCTGCGCATACTGCCCGTACCGATGGTTGGAGCAGGTGCCGGTTTGATGAGCTCGTTGAGTGTCTGCAACTTCTTTTTCCAGATATAGCCGCCGCCGTATTTGCTGGTATAGCCTTCGAGCCAGTCGTAGGAGTTCTGGTCGTAGAATAGCTTGACGTATTGGTTGGACGTGGCACTGAGGCGGTATTCCATCGTGACATTATCGAAGAACGACTGGTTGCGGCCGTTTTCCTGGGTAGCTTCGTTGCCCGTGGACACCTTTCCTCCAATTTGTACTTTCAAGCGGTTGTTCCAGAATCGCTTGGCAAACTTAAAGGAGTAGTTTGTGCGTGTCTTTCCTGAGGCATCGGTGGTGTTGTCAAGACCTACGCTCAGGTCAACATTGTTCAGTGTGTTGCCCGTGATATTGTTGATTTCACTTTCCAGGAATGAGTTGAGGGCAGAGTTCATGGAGAATCCGCGTGTGTTGCCATCAGCCAGATACATACCCGTAGTCAGCATGGTGACTGCCAGTTTGCTGCGTTGCTCGGCCGACATGGCATTGAGCTCGCTGTTGATGGTGTAGTCCTCTGGTGCCTCGATGATAAAATCCAGCCCCATGTCGTTTAGCGTGCGGGTGATGGTTACGCCGCAGTTGAACGCCACGCTGCGGGTCTGCTCTCCCTCTTGTCCTACGCTGGCGGTATTATGTTCCGTAGCCGTGATATTAAGCGTGGGGTTCATGGGATCTCCTGTAAATTCCACGTAGCTGCCGTCCTGAATGCTGAAGGTCTTCAGGGGAATCACAGGAAGTGAATATTTCATTTCGCCGCTGTTCAAAGTATAGCGTCCGGTTAGTTGCAAGTTGTCGATATTATTGTAGATCATGCGTAGGTTGCCGCCTCCGAAGAGGTCTACGTAGTTGCTCAAATCCGGATTCAGTCCACATTTTACATGGACACCAGGGTCGATGCTGATGCGCAGATCCATTTCCAGCCCGTCTGGCGCAGGACGTTGAACTATGGTTTGCGTGGTGTCGCTGAAGTCGGTGAATTTCACCAGCTCGTCCAGTTGATTGTCTGTCGACAATGGTGAGTCGAGTAGCAGGTAGGTTAGGTCGGTAGTGCCAAGTACATCTAATCGTCCACGCATCTTCAGACGTTCCAAAGGCCCGCGCATGACGGCAAAGAAATTGGCGAATCCCTTTCCGTAGGCGATGGACTTGGCCGTTTGCTTCGAGTTGATGAGTTGGTAGTTGTTGGCACGCATCCGCATATCCATCGTTATATGGTTCAAATCATGGAAGTCGATATCTCCCATCATGTTCAGCGGGTTGTCGTTGTAGGCATACATGGTGAAGTTTTCGAGCAACAGCTTTGACTGCTGAATACGCACCGGGTCGTTGTCGAAGCGCATTTGTACGCCGTAGGGCTGACTAATCAGGAAGGCTGAGTCGAGGTAAATTTCGCCGTTGACTTCTGGTTTGTCCATTGATCCCACTACGCTCATCTCACCTTCTGCAAAACCTTCGAAACCAATGATCTGGTTGGGGATGAAACCGTTGATCAGATTTAATGGCGTGCGCATCAGTGTCAGGGTGCCATCAATATGCTCATGGCCTTCTGTCACTTTCTTGTTGCGATAGCTTCCGTTGAAAGTTGCCACCTCGCGACCGTTTTGTGCCAATGTGCCTTCCACGGCGTGGGTGTCGTCTTCACGCTGCATATAGACGAATTCAGAACTAAGGTTACCCATGGGACTGCCTTCGTAGGTCAGGTCCTTGACTTGCATATCGCTGGCTACTGAGATCTGTTTCTTTTCGTCCATCATCAGGTGGTAGTCGCCATTGAGAATGCCGGTGACCTGGGGTATGTAAGGTATGGCAGCGGTCAGTTTGCCTAAGTCGAATTTGTTCAAGCTAACGGTGAGGTCTTGCAACATGGTGGAGTCTTGGCCTTCGGAATAGACCCTTATACCTGTGCCGTCGTCGGCCAACAGGTTCACCTTAGCCTGAAGCCGTAGGTTATTTTGCAGGAAGAGGTAGTTGTCATCGTTGAGCGTGAACACCCTATAGCCGATGGTGGGGTTGCTGGGAAGCAGACGGAATCGCAGTCCGTCGTCTTCCATCTCAACTTTTGTTCCGAGGCGCAGGGCTAACTGACCTTTGTCGTCGTTGAAGCGTACGCCCAGACTGACACCATGCTCCTGTATTAATCCGTCTACTGTGGCAGTGAATATAAACTGCGGATTACGGCGGTTGTTGGCTATGCGTCCTTGGAAGGTCAGGCCGTGATTGGGCTTGTCTTTCAACGTAACATAGATAGTGTCTATGCGCGTGGAGTCGGCATTCAGGTTGAAGATATGCGCATTACCGTTTACTCCGGTGATGGGCGAGGTGTCTATGTTGATAAGCAGTTCTTTAAAGTCGGTGTTGGCAACTGATTTCAGAAAGTTGGCCATGGGGTTGTCGCGTCCACTGCTCATGTACAGGCGTGCTGTTGGCAACATCTGTTTCAGTGCCATCTGGTCGATAATGCGTCGGTTGAACTGTGAGGCTATGCTGTCGCCAAGTGCCGATAGCTGTTCTGCCAGTGGCTGATAGCCGCCGCTGGCATCCAGCTTGATGATGAGCGAGCCGCTCTGCGCTCTCAAGTAAGTGGTGTCGGGTCTCAGGTTCATCAAAATGCCTACCTTTTCCGGTTGATAGACCTTCATCGAGTCGCGCAGTGAGATGTTCTCAATAAGTCCGCTTAGTCGATGGGTGTCATCCAAATTGCTGCTTAAGTCGAAACTGCCGGAGAGTCCAATGGTAAGCGGGTCTGGAGTGATGCCTAAGGCATAAAGGTCAAAGTGGCTTAAGTCTGTTGACAACTTTGACTGGATATTGTCGTGTTTACCTTCTTTTGTGAGGGTAGCATCCATGCTGAGTGTGCCGTCGACGAAGGCATTGCAGGAAATCAGGTCCATCATGACATGACCTTTTTTCAGGTGTGCCTGTGTCTTGATGTCATTCAGGTCGCGATGTTCGTATCCCAGATGTGCGATGTGGGCATCGGCATTAATCCATGTGCTGGGACTGAAGAAATCCGTACCTTTGCCGTTTATGGCAATTTGAGCAGTGAACGTCGAAAGAGGCAGGTTTGGTAGGAAGTGACTTAAGTTTAGCTCTTTTGCGTTGGCTTGTGCGTCGTACTTCGTCAAGTTTGCATCGAAGAATCCGCTTAACTGTGCCATTCCCTTGCCTTCATAAACTGTCAGGCGGGTGGCGTAGCGCGGACCGTTGGCCTGTAGGTTCCCGTCAATGGCCAGTCCGTTGGGTATTTTTACGTCCGTAGTAGGCACGTCGAAGGTGGCTAACAGAGGTTGAATGTTGTAGGCCTTGGTTTGTAAGTCTATGTCGGCAGCCATGTGCTTGGCATCCATGAGTCGGTCTATGGTACCATTAGCATCGGCTTCGGCGACAGTGGGCCACGACAGGTGGGCATCGTCAATCTTCAGACGCCGGGTGAGGTTGCCTTTCACTTTACCTTTCAGTGCTAAAGGCCAGTCTGGCAATCGCTTCAGGTCCAGCTCGTTATAGAACCATACGACATCTTGCTTTCCCATCTGTACATCCAGTACTATGTCCATCTGACCTGGGTTGATAGAGTCGGCTATATTGAAGTCAATATCTGCTTTGGCATAGATATTGCTGAAGGGCGTTTGCAGGGTAAGTCCTGGCAGGTGAATGCTATTGTCATCAATGGTAGCGATGCCTTTCAACTCCGTGATACTCAGTCCGCAGATGTCTTTCATGGCGGCATGGCGCACGTTCATCTTGACAATAGGACTGGCATAGAGCAGTGAGTCAATGCTCCAGTTGATGCCGCTCATGTCCATGTGGAGGTAATCCAATAGTCCTGGTTCCTGATGGGACTCATAGGGCATATCAAACAAAAGATTTCCGTCCTGCCACGAGAACTTGTCTATGGCATAGTGCTCTTCTTTCAGATTGATGTGTCCACCGTCAGCTAACATTTGTTCGGCACCTATGGCAATCAGCATGGAGTCGCCGGGCAGATGGATGGAGACTTGGGATCGGAGGAGTGAGAGTTTGCTGACATCGATGAGCCAGGGTAGGGGATCCGATTCCGTGGTGTCAACGGCAGCAGTATCGCTGAGCAACACGGTGATGTCTGCATCTGAAAGCAAGATATCGCCTAACTTGACGTGGCTGTCGGAAAGCAGTATCTTGCTGGGACTCAACGTGAAAAGTCCCAGTGCACCTTTCACCTGGACATCTGATATGAGACTGAGTGTGTTGACGTGTGAATCCTGTAGTTCCAGTTTGTCAACCGTTAGGTTGCCATTCATTAACGGCAGTAAGCCCACGTCAACTATGGCCCTGTGTATATGGGCTATTGTATCACCTTCCTGTACTACGGTGACACCCTCAATTCCCAGGTTGAGTGGAAAACTGAGGTCCACATATTCCACACTGATGTCATAGCCAGTCTTTTCTGAAGCAATTATTGCCACCTGCTGCACCAGCCAGTTCTGAATAGGTGATACATAGATAAGTAGCGGAAGGGCCAGGATGGCAATCATCGCTACTATGGATGCAATGGCAATATGCTTCAGTTGTTTTTTCACTTAACTATGGACTATGAATTATGAACTATGAACTGAGCCAGTGCTTCCCAGAGAGGTTCATTGGGTACGGGTGCCTCAACGATAATAGTCTCTTTACTAACGGGATGGACAAATTCTATGCGGTGACTTTGTAGTGATATGCTGGCATCGGGGTTAGAGCGTTTGGCTCCGTATTTCAGGTCTCCTTTGATGGGACAGCCCATAGATGCCAGCTGACAGCGTATCTGGTGGTGACGACCTGTAAGGAGCTGCACCTCCAATAGGTTGTAATTATCGCCTTTTGCCAGTATTCTATATTTCAGGATAGCCTTCTTTGAGTTGGGCTTTTCTGTTGAATAGGCATAGGATTTGTTTTGCTTCTCATTGCGCACTATCCAATGTTCCATACTCTGCCACTCGTTACTATCCTCTTTCCACTTTCCTCCTTCCACATTCCGCTTTTCCACAATCGCCCAGTAGGTCTTCTTGACCTCTTCCTTCTCGGCAAACATCTTGTTCAGACGGGTTAGGGCTTTCGATGTGCGTGCAAAAACGACGAGACCGCTCACTGGACGGTCCAGGCGGTGCACCACTCCGAGAAATACAGCTCCGGGCTTTTGGTATTTCTCTTTGATGTAGTCTTTGACAATTTCAGAGAGAGGACGATCCCCGGTCTTGTCTCCCTGAACAATCTCCCCGCTCTTTTTGTTGACTATAATAATATGGTTGTCCTCGTAGACTACTTGCATGGCTTTCTTCCTTTTCTGTCGCTTCTTCGCGTGCAAAGGTACGCAATAAAACACAGAAATCACGTTTCTTTAAGTTTTTTTTTATTCTCGTTTGTCAGAATTATATGGAAAAATTGTAATTTTGCAGATTGAAGAAAAAAAACAGATATAATGAAAACAGCTTTAATTACTGGAATTACGGGTCAGGATGGTTCTTACTTGTCAGAATTCTTATTAGAGAAAGGATATGATGTTCATGGAACAATTCGTCGGTCGAGCGTGGATTTCCGTGAGCGCATTGCTCATTTGGAGGGAAAACCCCATTTCCATTTGCATTATGCTGATCTGGGTGACTCGATGAGTATACTGGGTGTCATAGGAAAGGTACGTCCTGACGAGATATACAACCTGGCAGCACAGAGCCATGTGCAGGTGAGTTTCGACTCGCCTGAGTTCACTGCCGATGTGGATGCCGTGGGCGTGCTCCGCATCCTGGAGGCCGTTCGCCAGCTTGGCTTGAAGGAGAAGTGCCGTATATATCAGGCTTCTACCAGCGAGCTGTATGGCAAGGTCGAGGAGGTTCCTCAGAACGAGAATACTCCATTCCATCCATATTCGCCCTACGCAGTGGCCAAGCAGTATGGTTTCTGGATTGTCAAGGAGTATCGCGAGGCTTACGGTATGTATGCTTGCAGCGGTATTCTGTTCAACCACGAGAGTGAGCGCCGTGGCGAGACGTTCGTGACGCGAAAGATTACGCTGGCGGCAGCCCGCATCAAGCAGGGCAAGCAGGATAAGCTCTATCTGGGCAACCTTGGTTCGCTGCGCGACTGGGGTTACGCCAAGGACTACGTGGAGTGCATGTGGCTTATCCTGCAGCAGAAGAAGCCCGAGGACTTCGTGATAGCAACGGGTGTGCAGCATTCGGTGCGCGAGTTCTGCTACTATGCGTTTAAGCATGTGGGCATCGAACTGGAGTTCCAAGGCGAGGGAGCCGACGAGAAGGGTATCGACAAGGAGACGGGCAAGGTGCTTATTGAGGTGAGTCCAGATTTCTATCGTCCTACTGATGTGGTCAACCTGTGGGGGGACCCCACGAAGGCGAAGGCCAAGCTGGGCTGGAACCCCAACAAGACCAGCTTCGAGGAACTTGTCAATATCATGGTTGACAGCGACATGGCCAAAGTGGCCAGCGAAGGCGTAGCCGAGAAAGTCCGCACCAATCTCGCAGAGTACCTTGAAAAAGGTATTGTAAAGTAAACCATGGATTGCTCGATTTAACGGATTATATTAGATGGGAATTCTAAGATAACGTGAGTTCGACGAACACAAATGATACAACAGGAGGGATTGTCTGTAGAATGACAACCCCTCCTGTGCTAATTTGTACTGGTTTGCTTACATATTCATGCCACCGTCAACCTGGATCACTTGTCCGCTGATATAGCTCGACATATCCGATGCCAGGAACGTAGCGCAGTTGGCAATGTCCTCTACGGTACCACCGCGGCGTAGGGGTATCTTGTTGCACCATTCCTTGCGTACTTCTTCGGGTAGGGCCTGGGTCATGGCTGTGTCGATAAAGCCGGGAGCAATGGCATTGGCACGGATACCCTTGGGACCCATCTCCTGACCGATACTCTTTGCCAGGGCAATCAAACCGGCCTTAGAAGCAGCATAGTTGGCCTGACCGGCATTTCCGTGAACACCGACAACAGATGCCATGTTGATGATAGAACCGCCACGCTGGCGCATCATCACGGGAACGCAGGCATGGATGAAGTTGAATGCCGACTTCAGGTTTACGGCAATCACGGCATCCCACTGCTGCTCAGTCATGCGGAGCATCAGTCCGTCCTTGGTGATTCCTGCGTTGTTCACCAGTATATCAATGCTTCCAAATTCTGCCTTGACAGCGGCTACCACCTCTTCGGTCTGAGCGAAGTCGGCAGCGTTACTTGCATAGCTCTTGGCTTTTACACCCAGAGCGGCAATCTCTTTCTCGGTCTCTTCGTTGACCTGCAGATCGGTGAATGCGATGTTTGCGCCTTCAGCGGCGAACTTCAGTGCGATAGCTTTTCCGATACCGCGTGCAGCGCCAGTAATCAGCGCTGTCTTACCTTCTAATAATCCCATTTTTTTATAAGTCCCCTAAGATAAGGGATTTGTGGTCTGAACAAGCGTTTATCAGACCGTCTTTTATCGTTATAATTGATGGGGGGTGCGCTTGTTCAGCCCCCCATCCCCCTAACTTAGGAGGCTATATCTTGTTCTTCTTTCCCAAAGCACCATACACAAACTTCGCTACCTGAGGCTTGGTGGCCTCTTCGGTCATGCCGCGGGCAATGCGTCCATAGATGTATGGCACTTCCAGTCCCTTGATACAGTAGTGGGTAATGTCGGCCACTAATTCTATGTTGTCGATGTCAAACTCTCCGCTATTCTTTCCTTCGGCAAACACTTTGCGGAACAGTTCCACCTCGGCATCGTCGAAATGGCGGCGTACCTTTTCTACCATCCAGATGTTACGGAAAAACTCGGCACGCAAGTTACCGTTGCGAACCACAGTCTCACGAATCATGCTCAGATGGGTGTAAATCAATTCTATGACTTTCTCCTGTGGGCTGATCTTTCGTGCCGCCACCTCGTCAAGCTTGTCGCTCAAACGCTCCAATTCGGTCTCAATCACCGCATAGTAGATGTCCTCCTTCGATTTGAAGTAGGTGTAGAGCGTGCGTCGGCCTTTTCCTGAGGCCTGCGCAATGTCGTTCATCGTGGTATTCTCCAAACCGTTTTTTGCAAACAGTTGGCGAGCCACATCTACAAGTAATTGTCTAGTCTTTGAAATTGACACTTTTTGGATGTTTTACTATTGCACACTGTGTAAGTCGTGTGCAAAAGTACGCTTTTTATTTTAATTGAACAAGCATTTTGATGTGAATTATTGATAAATTGAAAAAAGATGCAGAAAAATTTGCAGGATTCAAAAAATAGTCGTACCTTTGCAGCCGCTTAAGAGAAATACATCGCGGAGTGGAGCAGTTGGTAGCTCGCCAGGCTCATAACCTGGAGGTCGCATGTTCGAGTCCTGCCTCCGCAACTAAAGAAGTCCGATTTTACGTCGGGCTTTATTTGTTATCTCTGTTTTAAGATTTTCCTTCCATTTTGGATGCTGATGCCTTTGTGGGGTTGAGCCAGTCGTTGTCCCAGCAGGTCATAGGTGGGGACATTCTTCTCACTGTCCTTCTTCGGTATGATGACACCCGTTTTGTCATAGCGGTACGGAGTCAGGTCGATGATGCCGTCGGCCACGCCGTTGAGGAATATTTCCAGGTTGGAATAGCCGTTGTTGGTAAGACGATAGCCGTCCGATGCATCGTTGGGGTTCAGTCCTACGCTCTGCTCATAGGCATCGGGCATACCGTCCTGGTCGGTGTCTTTCATCAGTTGCTCGTCATTATCCATACCCAGCCAAGGCCACATCTGCGTTTTCACGGTCTGCCCTGTTGCTTCATCCTTTGCGTAGAACTCATCATAGCGCGACAGTGTGATGTCGGCAGGCGAATTGATGATGCCTGCAGCAGGTGTAATCATCGTGCCTGGGTTCTTCTCGCTCTCGAAGGTACTACCATGATATATCGGCTGGCGTGTGCCTGCTGCCTCTGCCAACAAGCGCACGTCCACCTCGTCATAGCGGGGTAGGGAGGCACCTGCTTTCTGTGTCACCTGAAAGTATGCCTCGTCGGCCGTCTCGTAGGTCAGTCCGCTGAGTGCATAGGGTAACTCATGCAGTAAAGCTTTGTCGGCTAAAGCCTGTGACGGTGAAACAGACCAGAAGTTCATGGCGCGTGAGGCGTAGTTATTTGTAAATCCGTAATAGTTGTCTTCGTTCACCTTCTGTAACTCTGTGTCACTCCATATAGAACCCTTTGGCGCCCATCTGCTGCTCAGTTCAAATTTGTTGCCAGAGAGATACCACTCGCCCACCAAGTTGATGTTATCGCCTGATGCCGATACGAAATATCGTTTGGCGGCAGCACCGCTATAGGTTGCAGGACCGGGACGATAGTAGTTGTTGATCATATAGACGCGGTCGTAGGACGTCTCATCAGCCGATGCGTTCTCGCCACCGTGGATAGAGTTATGATTACCCCAGTTGAAGATGACGTTGTTGGCAAACTCGTTATCCACATGCAGGTCGTGCTCCAAGGGCTTTGCTTGGTTTCTCACACCATTGAAACGTGGTGAGCGACTGATGCAGCTGCTCACCAAGCAGTGGTGCATCGTGCCGTGTTCGCCGCCCCATTGCATAGCGTAGGAACGCTCACCCTTCACATTCTTGGAATAATACAGCCCTTCTGCCGAGATACACCATTGCATCGTGGTGGAGTCTGTGTCGTAGAGCGTCAGGTTCTCCTCCATCGACCATGAGAACGAACAGTGGTCGAGCACGATGTGGTGGGTGTTCTCAACATCCAGGGATGACATACTTGTTGCGGCCAAGTCACCAGCACGGAAACGGATATGACGGATGATGACGTTCGGTTGCGACAGCTTCATCTGATAGCCGGCGATGCAAATACCACCGCCAGGTGCCGTCTGACCGGCTATGGTCACGTTGGGATGATTCACGGATAGCTTCGACGTCAGATAGATGGTGCCGCAGGTGCGGAACAAGATGGTACGTGGCGTGTCATCTCCTGTACGAATCGCCCAGCGCAGCGTGCCCTCAACCAGTGCATCGTCTGTGCAGTCGTCCGTGCGTGTCACGTAATACACCTTTGCCCCTCTGTTGTCTATCATACGTCCTCCTGACGTATATTTGCCGTAGCCCTCGGCACCAGGGAAGGCAATAAGGTCAGCACGGTAATTCTCAACCTTCGCGAACACGGCCTTGATGGTCATATCCGTATTCAGCGTGAAGGTATATTGTGCATTGGTTGACAGCACATTGCCGTTGCCGTCCTCCCAACGTACGAAGTAGTGCCCTTTGTTGGCCTTCGCCGTAAGCGTCAGTTGGGTGCCGGCATTATACTTTCCGTTGTCGCCTTTGTCGCTGATGCTTACGCTACCCATCGCAGGCATGTCGGTGCCGTAGGTCAGCGTGGCCTCTTCCAACTTCGTGAAACGTGCCTCTGCCTGAGTGTCGCTATTAATGGTAAACAGGTGGGGATTATCCGTGCCTACCTTCTCGTTGTTGACATACCAGCTCTCGAAGGCATAGCCGATGTTGGGCGTTGCCGTGCAACTCACGTTGTCGCCTGTGACAACGGATGTCTGGGCGGGTGTCACCGTTCCAGCGCCCTCTGGCACTACCGTGGCCGTAAACGTGCTCAGTTGCACGCTGCCGCCTACTGTGGCCGTGCCTGTCAGCGTCACGTTACCCATCGCCAGGTTCTTCCCGTTGGCATAGCCTTGTGCCATTCGCACCACTACCTGCCAAGCATCATTACTGGCTGTGGCTGTTGTGGGCACGTCAAACGATGCATCGTCGTAGTTAGCGTCAATGTCGGTGTGGCTGTTCACCTTACCCAGCTCGTATGTCTGTGTCACCTCGCCAGCTGCATTCAGTTTCAGCAGCAGTATTTCAAAGGCAGGATTATTGTTTTTCACCCACGATGCCACACTCACCCCCACTTTCGTAGGCACGTAGGTCAAGTCCTGCGTGTTGGGCTTGATCTGTAGCGTCATACCGTAGTCGTTGCTTCCATCTGCTGCCCCCTGCACCTTGAAGCGCAGCAGTTGCAGTCCCGTCACTTCTTTTGTGGCATAGCTCTGAGGTGTTATCGTAGCCTGAAACGCCAGTTTCGAACCAAACGTGACGCTCGTCTCCAGCATCTGCTTCACGTCCGTGCCCTCGCAGGTTGTGGTAGATGCCGTCGCATTATTGTAGGCCGTAGAGCCCACCACCAAGTCCTTTATCGATTTGTTCAATGGCCAATGGGTAGTCACGATGGCGTTCTGAGCCAGCATTGTTGACATGATGGACATGAACAACGACAGGAGTATCAGTTTCTTTTTCATTTGTTTTAGTTGTTTTTAGCTGTGCAAAAGTACGCTTTTTTCCTTAATGCTGCAAATTATTCCATTATTTGTTTTGCACTTTACCTATTTATTCGTACATTTGCATGAGCAAATCAATAAAATCATGATTATGAAGACTTGGATTTTAACTATCGTCGCCCTGCTCACATCTGTTGTGGCTGCGGCTCAGCTTAGAGAGGGATCATTCACAGTACAGCCAAAGGTGGGCTTGAATATCAGTACGCTGACCGATGCGGATAAGACCATTGCTGATGCTTGTTTTGGTATGGAGGCAGAGTATATGGTCACAGATATGTTCAGTCTGTCGGCAGGCGTGCTGGTATCTAATCAAGGTGGCAAGTACGATGATGCTGGTCTGAGTTATACGGCAGACCTCGACTATGCCAATATCCCCATCATGGCCAATGTCTATGTGCTGCCAGGTCTGGCTCTGAAGGCTGGTGTACAGCCCGGTTTCCGCTTAAAGGCCAAGATGAAGACAGATAACGGCTCTTACGATATTGACGAGTTCTATAAGCTCGTGGGCATGGTATTTCCTGGCGAAGAACCCAAGATCAATAAGTTTGATCTTTCAATCCCCGTGGGCATCTCCTACGAATATAAGAACGCCGTGATCGATGCCCGTTACAACTGGGGACTTCTTAAAGTCGAGAATATCGGCTCTGCCTATTACAACCGCGTCTTTGAGGTGACGCTGGGCTATAAGTTCGAGTTGGATTTCTAATCGCTAATCGTCGATGCCTTTTTTTGAGTCATAAGTAGCTAACAGAGAATCGTAAGTAGCCAACAGAGAATCATAAGTAGCAACCACAGAATCATAAGTAGCAACCAGAGAATCGTATGTAGCTACTCTGGAATCACAACTACGCCACTTGAGGGTCACGACTACGCCACTTGAGGGTCACGATTAAGCCACTTGCAAGGTGTGATTAGTGTTATTGCTGCGCTGCGTGTTGCGATTGCCGAAAAACAATGTTTTTCTTCAAAAAGAAGGTGGTTTACATTTTTTTTACTACCTTTGCATGTAAGATGAAACCGATTATCATTGAAGATAACATATTTGGCTTTGAACCTTGTGAAGAAGATGGCTCCGTGCTGTTGGCAGAAGTTGAATAAATAACACCATTACTGACGTCCGAGGCCTTGCTTGGGTCTTGCATATTTCAAGGAAAATGCGTCCGTAGCGGCATTCAGATATTTCATCATCAATTTATGCAACGCGTAAATTGATTGCCAATGTATTTCAACGGCGATATCAAAGCGTATGGCCGGCATGACAAAATGGACGATATTGCAAACTGATATAGTCCATTTTGCAAAGTGATATAGACCATTTTCCTGAACAACATAGTCCATTTTGCAATACCACTTCTATGCTTAGCCATGACTATCGATTAATCATGCCAATCCCAAACGGGGCGATTGTTTTTTTAGTTTTATCTTTAACTAATGCAAATTGCCGTCAATTGTCTGCGAGATTTGTCGAAGAACCTGCATAATGCTTAATGCTTAATGCATAATTATTTCTGGGGGATTCTGCGATAATCTCGCGGAAAAGTTGTATCTTTGCACCAACTATGGGAGCGCGGGCGTCCTCGCCCGTCACCATTGCGGGCGAGGACGCCCGCGCTCCCATGCAAACAGCTGTAATAAGGGTTAGTTATTCAAGTTTCGCATATTAAGTAGATAGATGAAGATAGAGGTAGATAGCCGCTTATCAGCGGCGGAAGATAGAGGATGTTGCTCTTACCTTTGCATCGGATTATAGATAATGTTCTAAATGTCCGATGTTAAACATCGTATAAATTTAGTTCATGCGGCAACAATTTTGTAGTTTCGCTAGAGATTGTGGCCGTGGAGGGCGAGAGCATTGTGTCGCTAGGTAAGCCGTCTGACTATATCGTTAGCAAGACCTTCGTCCGCCCTCCTTTTAAAGTCTTTAGAGTCTGAACAAAGAATCGTAGCACGTCGCTGGACGATGCAGTGTCCGACAAGAGTGAAGTCGAGGAAGGCTTTGGCTATAGTCTGAACTTTAGTTATTAACCCTTTAAGAAGTTATCACGATGAAGCCAAATTCACAGATGACACTTGACAAGTATTTCCGCCAGTGCGTGGGCATCGACATCTCCAAGGACAAGTTCACGGCTTGCCTGTACATGTATGACATGGCCAGTGATGCAGGCTGCTGCACTGAGAGTATCGACTTTCCAAACAACAGGACGGGATTCAACCAGATGGTGAAATGGAGCCG
>Ga0310694_10000450_pt1 | contig 54175 bp, 29 predicted proteins | sample 174DNAGHGhighgp2_FD_203884 | JGI IMG/M metagenome (GOLD analysis project Ga0310694, IMG submission 203884) | Sheep rumen microbial communities from Palmerston North, Manawatu-Wanganui, New Zealand - 1742 DNA GHGhigh gp2 (v2) (version 2) | ecosystem: Host-associated > Mammals > Digestive system... | reverse complement strand
GCGGCGGTAAGGGTATCAAGGCCGATGTAGGAGCCGTGGAGGCCAACATCGGCGGCAACACCACCGTGGAACTGAACAAGGATGTGGCAAGCAGTGCCAAGGGATGTAGCGTGCAGCGTATCTTTGGCTGTAACGACCAGAATGGTACGCCGAAGGGACATGTCCTAGTACATGTCTATGCTACGCAACATAAGGATAAAGAGACAATCGGAGATAAATATGCCAAGTATGAGGATGCTACAAAGAAAACGACCCCAGAATACGACACCTATTTAAGGGATCTCGCATCATCATCAAAATTCAACGTTTCCATTCCCGCTGACTACGAAACAGCAATCTCCAGCGGAACTGACAAGCAAAAAGAGGCTGCATTTGATCAGTTGCGAGGCCTTATCTCTGACAAGAAATACGATGTCCTTGCCGTCTATGGCGGTGGTAACCTGGCTAAATACGACCCGACGGATGCTCATTCTTCCAACCCAACCATCAAGGCTGCGGCACGTACGAAGGTGATTATCGACGGTTGTGCCCTGACAAGCATCAGACAGGTGTATGGCGGCGGTAATGCGGCCCCAGTACCTGCTACCGACCTTGATATTAATGCAGCCTACGAGATAGACGAGGTGTTTGGCGGTGGTAACGGTAAGGATAACTATTCTATTCAGGAAGGTGCAAATACGGTGTGGTATGAGAATCCTGGTGCCAACGTAGGTTATGAGAACTTTACCCACTATGTCAAATCCGGTGAGACTGGCTATAGCGTAGGCACGCATGGCTCCGGTTCTCAGGCCGATCCTTATAAGGCTATTGAGAACAGCAATGCCACCAACAAGGAATACCGACAAGCATACTATATGTATGGCGAGGGTGAAGCCAAGACCGACGTCATTGGTGGACGTATTCACTACGCATACGGCGGTAGTAACGAGAAAGGCAACATCAGTACGTTGGCCATGTCGGTCTATCAGAATTCTTCAGACTGTCCTGTTGTCGTCGATAAGACCTATGGTGCCGGCAAGAACGCTGAAGTAGATGCAGAAACCGTGGTGTCCATGGAGTGTACCGAATATACGGGTGAGTTATACGGTGCATCCTATGGTGCTAACTTGAACAGTGATGTGGTGATGAATATTACCAATGGTCGTTTCGGCAAGATTTTTGGCGGTAACGACAGATCAGGAAAGATCAAAGGTTCTATCACAATCAATATCAAGGAGAGTAGCTGTAGGCCTATTGTCATTGACGAACTCTATGGTGGCGGTAATGAGGCTGCCTACTCTGTCTATGGTTATAATGATGATGATTCTCCTCGAACAAAGGCTCAGTTTGAGTTGGCCAGGACTACTGCCTTGTCTGGCTTGACAGAGGAACAGAGAAATGATGCAGAAAAGGTCAAGGAGGCACTGCTTGCTGCGAACCTTTATGGCTACCCCAAACACGATCCCCGTATCAATGTGATTTCCGCTACTGAGATTGGAACTATCTATGGCGGCGGCTATAAAGCTGAGATGATAGGCAGTCCGTACGTCAACGTGAATATGGAGAAGGGTATTGTGACTCGAGATTATGTCGCTACACCTCCGTCAGGGACAACTGGCACCATGAGTTACACTAAGGGTGTACACGAGGTAGTAGATGCCACTCATGGCAATTACACCTATGAAGTAACCAATGAACCAAGCAGTACGGTTGACGCCGAACTGGCCATTGGTAAAATCGGAAACATCTATGGTGGTGGTAACCTGGCTGCCATCCAAGGTAATACCTCTGTAGAAATAGGTACGGGCAAGTGGATAGCAAGATGGGACAACAACGACAATCCTATCTGGGAAACTGAGAATGCTGGTGGCGAAAAATATACCTACAAGGTGAAGACCGCTGCCGATTATTACTCTCAGGAAGAATGTAATAGCTATAATGCCACCTTAACGGGTGCATTGAATAGTACTGACGCACTTACTGCGGATCAAGCTACAGCCTATAATACAGCGATGTCTGCATCGAAATCGGCTGGTGATACACTGACAGCAAAGGAAGCCAATGCCTATAATGAGAAATTGACAGGTGCGAGAAAGACAACTGATATCAAGATACCTGCTGTATGGGTATGGTACGACTCAGATGAACATGAGGTTAGTGGTGTGTCTATCAAGGCCCGCAACGCTGCCGCTATTACCGGTAACGTGTTTGGTGGCGGTAAGGGTGAAACCCAGGATAGTGGTGAAGGCGCCTTCCAATGTGCATCGGCCATGGTGGGTGCTGATGGTGATGGCTTGATTGACAGTAATGGCGGTACGAGCGTCACCATTGCCAACGGTTACATTGGAGGCTCCGTCTATGGCGGCGGTGAGATTGGCCGTGTGGAGAAGAATACGGTGGTGACGTTGGGATTCAAAGACAACTACACGGATACAGTCACTGTGGTGGGCAGTGTGTTCGGTGCCGGTAAGGGCGTTCCGACACATGGCTACTCTGCATTGGTGCGTGGTAACAGTTCGGTCACCATTCAGGGTAAGGCTAAGGTGAAGGGCAGCGTCTATGGCGGTGGCCAGATTGCCTCGGTGGGCCGTTACAATGTGGATAAAACCACGGGATTGCCTGTCTCCTTGAAGAATGAGAAGAGCGGTAACTGTACCGTCATCGTTCGCGACAGTGCTGAGATTGGTCCCGACGACATGATTATGACCAGAGATGGCGGTCCCGATAATACGGGCCACGTCTTTGGTGCCGGTCAGGGAGCCTACCCGTATGTCGATAAAGATGGCAACGCATGGGATGAACCTTGGCGTGTAGATCCTGACAATGTTAAGGATATCTTTAACGATGAGGAAAAATACCTCAAGTATATTGAGTCCTTAGGCTTGGCCACGCAGACCAATGTAACCATCAGCGGACATGCCTTCGTAAAGGGTGATGTCTTTGGCGGTGCTGAGCAAGGATTCGTGCAGCACGATACGCATGTGACCATCGAAGGCAATTGCCAGATTGGTAATGGTTATGTGCAGATGGATGACGATGGTACGTATCTGGCAGAGCCGTACAGCCTCAATCGTCGCTATACTACAACGGAGTGGGCTGATGGACGCCTCTATAAAGATGGTGAGACAAATTATACTTCGTCTCTGCCCGAATGTGCCAGCTGGAGGTATGAATCGCCATACGCTTATCACGATATATATGCCAATGCCTCAGGAAACCTAGATGAGTATCCGGAAACTCCTGAAGGAGAAACAGACAAATCTACCAAGGGCGGTAGGCGCGTAGCTTCCAACGGACACACCTTCTATGGCAGTGTCTTCGGCGGCGGCTCAGGCTACTTCCCCTATAAGGCAGGTAAATGGCACTGGAAGGCTGGTAATGTGGGTGGCGATACCTATGTGACCATCACTGGCGGTCATATCCTGACCAACGTCTATGGCGGTAATGAGATGACAAATGTGGCAGGCAAGTGTACCGTCAATATGTCGGGTGGTACCATTGGCGTGCCTCGCACACTGGGTCAGATCATGAAGCACCCTGTTACCTGCTATCTGTTCGGTGGAGGTGCGGGTGACGCACGTGTGTTCTTCAACAAAAATACCAATGTGAAGGATGTGGAAGTGAACGTCACGGGCGGTACTGTCTATGGTTCTGTCTTCGGCGGTGGTGAGGATGGTCACGTGTTGCGCAATGTGACGATGACCATTGGTAAGCCTGCCGTTGGAACCATAGGTGATAAAGGCTATGTAGCCGCCTCTGGTCCCACCATCGGTACCTGGGGTACCTCCTATGTGGATGGTAACATCTTCGGTGGTGGTCGTGGATTCGCTGGCGATGCCTATACGGCAGGTAACGTAGCCGGTTCGGTGAAGATGACCATCCATGGCGGTGAGATTCTCGGTTCTGTCTATGGCGGTGGCCGACTGGGCTCTGTGGGCTATGGTCTGTTTGATGAAGGTGTAGAAGGTTATGGTGAGATGCGAGCTGATAATGATACCGAAACAGGCTTTAGCGAAGAAGGATACTTTACGAAGGGCCGTGGCCACGTGGAAGTCAATATCAGCGGTGGTACCATTGGTAATACGCGTGAGTATAAGCTCTATACCTTCGATGTTAACAAGTCTGAACTGTCAATTGCACAGGTTGAAACAGCAAAGGCTGATGCCCTGGCAGCACTGAAGGCAACCGACAGTATTCCTAACACTGAGTTCGAACAGGTTGATTCTGTTAAAAAGGATGCGACCACTTATACCTATACCTATCGTCTGAAACATACCAAGGGTGGTAATGTCTATGCCGGCGGCATGGGACGATACTACCAGTTGGATGGTACGACGCCAATCTCTACTTATGCTGCTGGTGTATTGACTTCTGATATCGAGTGGTCAAAGCTGGGTAATGTCAAGAGCACCAAGCTGACCATCGATGGTGATGCATGGATCATGGGTAATGTCTATGGTGGCGGTGAGATGGGTCTTGTAAGCGGTTATCATGCGAATGATACCGATGAAAAGAACTACGGTTCAGAAATCATCATCACGGATGGTACCATCGGTGTTGAGATCCGCGACGGCGTAGCACCTCAGAAAGAGACTGTTTCTGTTCCTAACACCTATCCCGATAAAGGCAACAGCAACGTGAAATATACCTATGGTAGCGTCTATGGTGGCGGTATGGGTATGGACATACATGACAGCTCAAATGCCGAGAACCATGGTGGTGGCGTGACGTCCAATACCAAGGTGACCATCAGTGGTGAAAATACCAAGGTACGCGCTAGCGTCTATGGTGCTGGTGAGATGTCTGTTGTAGGTGGCGATACTTACGTCAACATCAGTGGCGGCGAGATAGGACGTAACGAGGTGAAGGCCAAAGATAGTGATAACCCAGGCTATGTGATGTTCGGCAGCTCCACGATGGGTAATGTCTATGGTGGTGGTAAGGGTTCTCTAATCCATCCCTATGCAGGACTGGTGAAGGGCAATACCAACGTCAATATCAGTGATGGTAAGGTCTATCACATGGTCTATGGCGGTGGTGCGATGGCTTCTGTCGGTACCTTCCTTCTCTCTGATGGTGCTGGACATCCGACTAATATGCCTATTGCTGGTATTCCTTACGAATGGTTAGACTCTAAGGGCGAAGTTATTCCTGCTTCTGGCATCATCACAAGCGGAGGCACTCCCACAGGTAATGCAACCGTCACCATTACTGGTGGTACCATCGGTATCAGTGGACGTGACAACGGACTGGTATTCGGCTCGTCGCGTGGTGACTTGTCACATCCTGTTTCAGCAGGTGTTGGCAAGCCTGCAGTTGATCCATGCGACAAGGTAGCATGGGTGAACAGGTCTGTTGTCACCATTGGTACGTTGAAAGCCAATCCTTCAGATCCTGATGACTACACTATGCCGATTATCAAAGGCTCTGTCTATGGTGGCGGTGAGAATGGTCACGTCTATAGAACAGCTGCTGTGACTGTCAATAGCGGTAGCATCGGTGTTCCTGACAAGGATCCTGTAACTGGTGACGATGATCCCTGGTGGGACTTCGGAACCAATGCGCTCAATGAGACACATCGCGCTAATCGCGGTAACGTCTATGGTGCAGGTAGTGGTGTTGACACCTATACCGATCAGTACGGCGAGAAACACTACAACCAGAGAGCCGGCATGGTGGGTGGTAGTACCACCGTCAACATCAAGGGCGGTCATATCGGACGTAGTGTCTATGGTGCCGGTGCTATGGCTTCGGTGGGTAACATCATTAATGGTAATGATACCGTCACCAAAGCAACTCCAGGCCCAGCTAAGCACACCAACGATGCAAACAGCTTCGCCCTCAGTTGGCCGTATGAGTTCAAGTTTGCACCAATGACAGGTATAACCACCGTCAATGTGACGGGCGGTCATATCGGTACGAAGGACGTTGACGGCGGTGACGTCTATGGCGGTGCACGTGGTAAGGCTGGTGACCGCTACACGATGGCTCATGTGGCATACGTCAATGAGACCAGAGTGAATATCGATTATCCTTCTACACCTGCCAATCCTACCGAAGCAGGCATTGACAACGACTATACCATTCCTTGTATCACCGGTTCCGTGCATGGCAGCGGTGAGGATGGCTATGTCAATGGCGATGCCTACGTGACGCTGAACAACGGTCTCATTGGTCACTCGCTCTATGGTGGCGGTAAGGGTAAGGGTCAGTACGAGGTGGAACTGCCTAAGATGACTAATGCCACGGTGACCACCAATAATACCCCCGCCACTCCGGCAACACCTCCGACCATAAATGGAGATAAATATACCGCCAAGGTATATGGCCTGTTGTCTGGTAAGGTGCTTGGCAATACCTATGTCACCATGAACGGCGGACACGTCATGCGTAATGTCTATGGTGGCGGTAACATGGGCTCTGTGGGTAAGGGTAACTATGCCGGCGGTTCCGACGACTACTATCCCGACGGTTATGGTGAGACGCTGAATAGCGCTGCATCAGCCAATGACAAGCTTCTCTGGGATTCGACAAAGAACGCCAACAGTAAGGCCTTCCTCAGCAGTGGTATCGCTACGGTGAAGGTGTTTGCCGGCAAGGTGGGTTATGTCGATGAAGATCCTGCTGTCAGCATCAAGAACAATCTGCCCTACGGTAATGTCTTCGGCGGCAGTGCTGGTGAGGCAGCTGCCAATATCTTCGAATATCCGCGCTACGAGTATTGTCCCGCCTTCTTCTCGGGATATGTCAACGAGACGAACGTCACCATTGGTGGCTATCGATGCAAGACGGCCTACGATCCTTATAAGGTAGGCGACTACATGACAGACGTAGAGTTCGCGGGTGTGGCTGTGGCCGATACTGCCAAGTGGGAAAAGGTAGGTCCTACTATCTTAGCCTCTGTCTATGGTGGTGGTCAGGATGGTCACGTACGTCGCGACACGAAGGTGACGGTCAATGCCGGCGAGATTGGTCTGCCATTTAACGAAGCCAACAGACGGAACGTCATCAAGACATGGGGCGCTTCTCTCAGTGACGAGCTTGACAATCCTCTGTGGATGCACCGTGGCAACGTCTATGGTGGCGGTTCGGGTATCAGCCAGTACCATTATGACTTCAACTACGATGGCGACTACGTGGATGTTGTTAGTTACGGACCTACCGAAGAGACGAAGGTATCTACCAACGAAACCGACATGAGTACCTCTTCTGGTTCGGTGACTCGCTTCACCGAGGTCAACATCCTGGGCGGCATCATCCACCGTAATGTCTATGGCGGCGGTTCGCTGGGTAGTGTCGGTGCACCGAAGATTGATCAGGATTACCGTCCTTATAGGATGGGCGATACGGCTGACGGTCACGGTGTGGGCAAGCAGTCGATGAACATCGTCAACATTGGTGGCAGCAGGAATACCGTTGTCATTGGAACGCACGATGAGTACGCATCGCACTATGGCGGTGAGGTCTTTGGAGCCTGCCGTGGTGTCTCTACCCTGAATGCCGATGACTATGCTACCTGTATCTGGACGCAGGTCAACATCAAGGATAATGTCAACATTCAGGGCAACGTCTTTGGTGGCGGTGATGCCGGTAAGGTATGGAAGAGCACCGAGGTCATCATTGGTGATAAAAAGGTAACGCCTTGATAGGAAGAGTATGGCACTTCCGTTCGCGGAGTGCCATACTTCCTGTTTGTTCCCAACACGGGAAGGTCGCATTCCCAACTTGGGAAGGTCGGGTTCCCGACTTGGGAAGGAAGCATTCCCAATACGGGAAGGAAGCATTCCCGACGTGGGAATCTTTGCTAAGAATAATAAGACTCAACTTTTACAAGTTGATATGATGAGGAAAAAAACAATAAAAACACCACTCATGACGGCTGTGGCCTTCGGCCCAACGTCCTGTTCTTCCGGCCTTGTGCCTAAGAGCAAGCTCTTGCACAGTCCAGCAGACCAGTACGGTTTCGTTCCGAAACACAGCCTTCATGGTGGCAAAAACCTCGCCCTTCGGGCTGAAAAACCATTTTTTAGCGAAGCGTTGTTTTTGCTTTTGGATGTTTGTAATAACGACAGTTATGTGATAAGGGGTGTGGCTTGGGCGTAAGAGCTTGCTCTTAAAGACAAAGACATAGCACTTAGCACAGGAGCTCTTCAAGAGCGACAAACATCAAAAAGGGTTTTTAAGGTTTTTGTTAAGAACCGAAACTTGAATGAAATACTAAATAACTAACGTTTATGAACAAACTATTCAGACTTTTATTACTGACGCTGTTGATGCCCCTGACAGCGGCAGCAGCCGAGTGGGACGAGACGCTCTACAAGCAGATAGAGCAGAGCATCCGCGAACCACAGTTCCCCGATGCTACGTTTACAATCACTAAGTTTGGTGCCAAACCGTCGGCAACAGCCGAGAAGAACCAGAAAGCCATTCAGAAGGCCATCGACAAATGCTCGAAGAAGGGTGGGGGAAAGGTGGTGGTACCTGCCGGTCAGAAGTTTCTGACGGGTGCCATCGAACTGAAGAGTCACGTGAACCTGGTGGTGGAGGAAGGTGCCACGCTGGAGTTTGTGTTCCAGCCCGAGTTGTATCCTATCGTTCCCACCCGCTGGGAGGGACTGGACTGCTGGAACCTGTCGCCCTGCATCTATGCCTACAAAGCCACCGATGTGGCCATCACGGGTAAGGGTATCATCGACGGCGGTGGCTCGAAGGAGACCTGGTGGCCCTGGTGCGGTGCCGCCAAGTTTGGATGGAAGGAAGGCATCATCAGCCAGAAGCTGGCTGGCCGTCCCGCCCTGCTGAAGGCTGCCGAAGACGGTGTGCCTATGGATGAGCGCCGCTTTGAGATGAAGGACGGTCTGCGTCCACAGCTGATAGGCTTGAACCAGTGCGACGGCATCCTCATCGAGGACGTCACGCTGCTGCGCTCGCCGTTCTGGGTCATTCACCCGCTGCTGTCAAACGACGTGACGGTGCGTGGTGTGCAGATTACCAACGACGGTCCTAACGGTGACGGCTGCGACCCCGAGTCGTGCGACCGTGTGCTGATAGAGAACTGCTTCTTCAATACCGGTGACGACTGTATCGCCATCAAGAGCGGACGCAACAACGACGGTCGTCTGTGGAACATCCCTTCGCAGAACATCATCATCCGCAATTGTGAGATGAAGAACGGACACGGTGGCGTGGTCATCGGTTCGGAGATCAGCGGCGGCTGCCGCAATGTGTTTGCCCACGACAACGTGATGGACTCGCCCGAGCTGGAGCGCGTCATCCGCATCAAGACCAATTCGTGTCGCGGCGGCATCATCGAGAACATCAACGCACGTAATATCAAGGTGGGCGTGTGCAAGGAGTCGGTGCTGAAGATCAACCTCGACTATGAACCCAACGAGCTGTGCTGTCGCGGCTTCCTGCCAACGGTGCGCAATGTGAATATCGAGAATGTCACCTGCGAGAAGTCGCAGTACGGTGTGCAGATCATCGCCTTCGACACCATCTGCAACGTCTATGACATCAACGTGAAGAACTGTCGCTTCAACGGTGTGAAGGATGGCAACAGCATCAAGGGAAAGACGCGCGACGTGCGCTTCGACGGGCTCTATATCAACGGTAGTCTGTCGCTGACAGAAAAACCTTTCAAGAACTACTCGCAGTGGATGACCTACTCGGAGATGAAACGCACCCCCGAGTCGTATATGCTCGACTTCTCCACCAAACCCAAATGGAGCTACGTGATGGGTATCGAGCTGGAGGCGATGCTCGATACCTACCTGCAACATGGGGGCAACGACATCTGGGACTACTGCCGACAATACACCGACAAGATGATTGACCAGCAAGGCAACATCACAGGCTACAAGCTGGAAGACTACAACTTAGATAATATTCGTACGGGCCATTTCGTGGCCCGTATGTATCAGATAGCACCTGAGAAGAAAAACCTCATTGCCCTGCAGACGATGATGCACCAGTTGGACAAGCAGCCGCGCACGGTGGCTGACAAGGTGTTCTGGCACAAGGCCATCTATGCGTACCAGGTGTGGTTGGATGGTATCTTCATGGGCTTGCCCTTTCGGTGCCTGACGGCACCGATAGTCAATGGGGCCTCGAAGGCCTCGATGCCCTCGAAGGCCTCGAAGCCCTCGAAGCCATCGAAGGCCTCGAAGGCCATTTACGACGATGTCGTCAATCAGATTACTGTCACCTACCAGCGGACGCTCGACAAGAACACTGGCCTGAACCGTCATGCGTGGGACGAGACCCGCGAGATGTTCTGGGCCGACAAGGAGACGGGCCTCTCGCAACACTGCTGGGGAAGGGCCCAGGGCTGGTTCACGATGGCGCTGATAGAACTGCTCGATGCGCTGCCCGAGGACTATGTCCGTCGTGGTGAGGTTATTGATCTGTTGAAGAAGGACCTTGATGCGATCATCAAGTGGCAGGACAGGCAAAGTGGTGTGTGGTACCAGGTGATGGACTCGCCCGAACGGGAGGGTAACTACTTGGAATCGACCTGCTCGGCAATGTTCGCCTACGCCCTGCTGAAAGCCTACAACAAAGGGTATGTGGGTGAGAAGTATCGCGATGCGGGCATCAGGGCCTATAAGGGTATCATCAAGAACTTCATCCGCATTAACGACGACAAGACCATCTCGCTGACTAATTGCTGCGCGGTGGCTGGACTTGGTCCGGGTGTCAGCGAGAAGGTGCTGAAGGCGGCACCGAAGGTGAAGGAGAATAAACGGCGCGACGGTTCCTACGCGTACTATCTCTCGGAAGCTATTCGCGACAACGACGCGAAGGGCATTGGTCCGTTTATCTGGGCATCGCTCGAGATGGAGCGCTTAGGACTGAACATCGAGGCTCTTGATCATCCCATCGACCGCAAGGCGGTGGTCACCCGCAACAACCCCGTCATCCGTGAGGCCGACCCACTGGCATCGCTTTCCGTCGGCAACGGTCGCTTCGCTACCACCGTCGATGTTACCGGTCTGCAGTCGTTCCCTTTTGATTATGAGGCAGGTGTGCCTCTGACAGCCATGTCCGAATGGGGATGGCATAAGTTCGAAAACACCAATGCCCTGACGCATGCCGAGACGCTGCGGAGCATGGACCTGGGACACGGTCATCAGGAGGTCTATGCCGTAGAGTACAAGCCCAACCGCGAGGGCGTGACGGAACGTAACGTCAAGGCCACGCAGTACTTCCGCGTCAATCCCCACCGCCTGAATCTGGGCACTATCGGCCTGTCGATGACCCATGCCAATGGTGAGGCAATCGCCTTGAAGGACCTGACGGAGATACGTCAGGAACAGAAGCTCTTTGACGGCACCATCGAGTCGCACTTTGTGGCCGATGGTTCTCCCGTCGATGTCATCACCGCAGGGCTGCAGGATCGTGATGCGGTAGTCTATCGTATCAAGAGTCCGTTGCTGAAAAAGCAGCAGCTTAAGATGAAGATAAACTTCTCGTATCCATCTGGTAATCACTGTGATGATGGCAATGATTGGAGTAAATCTGAAGCCCATGCTTCGCGCCTTGTCGCCCATAATGACCATGCTGCTGTGATCGAGCGAACGCTTGATGATACGCGTTATTATCTGCTGCTGACGTGGCAGGGCGATGCTTCCATCGAGGAGTGCGCGCCCCATCATTTTGAGCTCGCCACCCATGACGATGTGCTGGTTATTCAAGCTGAGTATCGTCCTCTCAGTGACCTTTCCACGGATGCCTACACATCTGTTCTTGCCGAAGCAGAGGCTCCGGTCTTTGACCAGCAGCTGCGTCGTGTGATGAAGGCATGGAACACGTGGTGGAAGGAGGGCGCTATCGTCGATTTCTCACAGTGCACCGACCCGCGGGCCAAGGAGCTGGAACGCCGTGTGGTGCTCTCGCAGTACCTCAGCCGCATCAACTGCGATGGCAGCATGCCGCCACAGGAGACGGGACTGACGTACAACTCGTGGTACGGGCGTCCGCACTTGGAGATGACGTGGTGGCATCTGATGCCCTTCGCCCTGTGGAACCGTTCCGAGACCATCATCCGTAACCTTCGTTGGTATAACGAGGTGGCCTATCCCATTGCCAAGGAGATTGCACAGCGACAGGGGTTTAAGGGCGTGCGCTGGATGAAGATGACCGATCCCTGGGCGGGGGAGGCACCGTCGAATACCGGCTCGTTCCTTATCTGGCAACAGCCACACTATATTTATCTGGCAGAGGAGGCCTATCGTGCCCATCCTACGGAGGCCACGCTGAAAGCCTATGCACAGCAAGTGGAAGAGACAGCGGCCTTCATGGCCGACTTCGCTGGTTGCGGCGATAAAACCGCCGCACACACTGTTTCTGGGAAAGGCACCGCGCGCACTGCGGCTGGCGGTTCCATCGCCAAGCAGTATCATCTCATTGGGGCCACCGCTATGCAGGAATCGATGTCGAAGGATTTTTCCTATGACCATCCGTTCGAGCTGGCGTATTGGCGCTATGGTTTGGAGATGGCCCAGCAGTGGCGCGAACGACAGGGCCTTCAGCGGCACCCTGAATGGGATGAGATTATTGCCCGTCTGGCCCCGCTGCCACAGCAGGAGGAAATCATTGACAGCAAGGCATCATCGTACCAGCAGGAGGGATTGTTGATGGCAGGTCGTCCGCTGCATCCTTTCAACAACGCTGCTAAGAGTCAGGGCTTCGATCCCTTCAACACGGGCACGCATACTTATGGCAAGGAGATTGCTGAGGAGGACTTCCTGCTGAAGAGCCGCAGCGACCACCCCGCCGTGCTGGGGGTGTTCGGGCTGCTGCCGGTGAATAGCCGCAACGGTGGAACCGTTGCCTGCCGAGAAAACCGCAACGGTGGAACCGTTGCGCACAGTACCATGCAATGGGTGTTCGATAACTGGAACTGGCCCACAACGTGGGGATGGGACTATGGCATGACGGCGATGGCTGCCGCCCGCTTGGGCGAGCCACAGAAGGCTGTTGATGCGCTGATGATGGACGTGCAGAAGAATACCTACCTGCCCAATGGCCACAACTACCAGGACGGACGGTTGCGTCTGTACCTGCCTGGCAACGGTGCCCTGTTGACAGCCATTGCCATGATGTGCGCAGGGTGGGAAGGATGCATGCTTCCCTACAACCCTGGGTTCCCCCAGGACGGCACGTGGAACGTCCGCTGGGAAGGACTCAGGAGGATGCAGTAGTTAACGGAAGTTACCGGAAGTTAGCGGTCTGCGACCGCGGGAGTTAACGGACGTTAGCTTTCGCTGCTGAACTGTTTGATGCGCTGTTCTTCTGAGAGTTTGCAGATGAGCAGCGTATCATCGTTTTCGGCAACGATGTAACCGTCGAGACCCTGCACGACGACCTTCTTCTCCTGTCGGGTGTGCACGATACAGTTGTGCGACTCAAAGAGACTGATATTCTCACCGATGCAGGCATTACCGTAGAGGTCGCGCTTGCTGTGTGTCTGCAGGGAACCCCATGTGCCGAGGTCGCTCCAGCCGAAGTCGGCAGGACAGACGAAAATCTCTTCTGCCTTCTCCATGATGGCATAGTCCACGGAGATGTTCTCGCACTTGGGGAAGTGCTGGTTGATGGCCTCCTGTTCCTGGGGTGTGCCATAGACGGGCAACAGCTGCTCGAAGATCTTGTTCAGCTTGGGCTGGTACACACGGAAGGCATTGACAATGGTCGATACGTTCCAGATGAAGATGCCGGCATTCCAGAAGTAGTTGCTCTTCTTGATATATTCCTGGGCTGTCTGCAGGTCGGGTTTCTCGCGGAAGGTGTCCACACGGAATACCTGCTTGTTGCGCAGCGAACTGTTGGACAGGTCGGCCTGGATATAGCCATAGCCCGTCTCGGGACGTGTGGGTTTCATACCCAGCGTGACGATGGCATCGCTGTCGGCAGTGAAGTCCATACAGCTACTGATGACGCGCTGGAACTCCTGCACATTCATCACCACATGGTCGCTGGGTGTCACCACGATATTGGCTTTGGGGTCTTTGGCCTTGATGCGCCACGACACGTAGGCGATACAAGGTGCGGTGTTACGACGGCAGGGCTCACAGAGGATGTTTTCACGCGGCATGTCGGGCAACTGTTCGCTGACGATGTCCACATAGCGTTGGTTGGTCACCACCCAGACGTTCTTCGGGTCGATGAGTTGACCGAAACGCTCGACGGTGAGCTGTAGCAGCGTCTTTCCTGTTCCCAGTACGTCGATAAACTGTTTGGGCTTTTCTTCTGTGCTCATTGGCCAGAAGCGGCTGCCTACGCCGCCCGCCATGATGACGAGATGATTGTTCTGTCGTGCCATAGTGACTATGCTTTTTTAGTTTTCTTATGTTTCCAGATAATGACCAGTACGGCAAGGGCAACGATAGCGATGATGCCGATGACGATATAGTGGTTGTACTGTTTGATGGTACTTTGAAGTTCGTTCTCGGGAACGACGGAGTGCAGATACCACCCCAGTGCTGCGAGGATGGTGTGCCATGCGCCGGCACCCAGGAGCGTATAGAGCAGGAACTTCCAGTAGTTCATGCGTGCCAGTCCTGCGGGTATGCTGATAAGGTGGCGGATGCCAGGAATGAGACGACCGGTAAGAGTGGCTGCGATGCCGTGGTTGTCGAAATACTGCTCACTCTTTTTCACTTTCTCTTCTGTGAGCAGACACATCTTACCCCATTTGCTGTTGGCGAACTTGTAGATAACGGGACGACCCACATAGAGTGCCACGACGTAGTTGATGGTGGCACCGATGCCTGCTCCGATGGTGGCAAAGAGCACAACGAGAAAAACGTTCAGCTGTCCCGAGGCGGCATGATAGGCGGCAGGTGCCACCACCAGTTCGGACGGTACGGGGATGACGGTGCTCTCGAGTAGCATCAAGAGCAGGATATTGGGGTATGTGAGATTGCTAAGAAGCCAGGACATTATAGATAAAAATTAAACATTAAAGGTGAAAGATGAGAGATAAAAATATGATTAGTTGAAAACTATGAACTATGAATTATGAACTATGAACTATGAATTATGAACTATGAACTTTGAACTATGAACTGATCATGTAATCGTAGTAGTTCTCGGGTAAGACCTCTTCGGGGAAGAGGTGAGAGAGAACCATGCGACATTCATGCGGATTGCGCTGACAAGCTTCGAGGAGATAGTGCAGGAACTCATCATGCAACTTCAGGTCATAACAGCAGAGTGCCATATAGGCATAGCCGTCACGGTTGTTGGGCGGGACGATGGTGAAGTAGGTCTTCATCATCTTGTAGGCCGTCTCCACATAACGGTTGTCATAGACGGATACGGCAACGCGCAGGAAGGCCTTGTCGGGCGTTTCACTGTCCATGATGGCCTTCTGGTACATCTGCTCTGCCTCGGCATACTGTCCGGCAGCCAACAGGATATGTCCCTTGACGATGGTCATCTGGATATGGTCACAGTCGAGGGCGTCGGTCTTGTTCAGGTAGGCCATCGCCTCGTCGGTCATACCTCTCTCTGACAGCGCGAAGGCCAGTTCCTCGAAGATGTCGGCAATGAAAGGCGAGGGGTTGTCGTCGGTATAAGGCTCACTACATGCCACGGTGGCCGCCCGCTTCAGAAGGTCGAGACCTTCGTCGCCATGTCCGGTGTTTAGCAGACAGGTGGCGTGATGCAGCAGGGAGAAGTCGTCGTTGTCCACAATCTCCTCATAACGCTGGTAGTACTTGGCGGCCTCTTCATAGTTCTCCAGTCGGAAGAGTCCGTTGGCCTTGGATATCAGTCCGTCGGGGTCCTGGGGGTCGATGGCCAACGCATATTCGCTGCTCTGAACGGAACCCTGGTAGTCTTCTCGCATGAACTGCGTCGAGGCAAGGGCGTTCCAATAGCGCTTGGAGAAAGGATTGGTGTCGATGAGCTCGTTATACAGGCGTTCGCTGTCCTTGTACTTGCCAAGTCCGAAGAGCGTGCGTGCCATCAGTTCCTTATAGTCGGGCGTCTCTTCATGGGTGCTGCGTTGCATCCATTCCAAGGCTTTCTTGTTGAGACCGTTCTCCTGGAAGATGTTGGCAACGTCAACGACAAAGTCCTGCACTTCATCCGCCGGCAGCTCTTGCAAGAGCTCCTGTAACATCTGGTCGGCCTCATCGACAAGACCTTTTGCCAACATGATCTCGGTTTTGTCGTAGATGTAGTCGGGCTCGTCGGTCTCGATGATCTGGTCCAGATACGCTTCGGCTTCCTCCACCTTATTGTAATAGAGGGCCTCGTGGATCTTGTAGGTCAGCGGCATGATGGCACCAGGTGACAGACTCAGTGCCATATTGATGGCTTCATCGGCTTTGTCCGTCTGTTCATTCATCTGGTAGTAGTCGGCAATCTCCGACAGCTCATCGGCATCGAGAAACACTGGCTGTCCTGTGCTGACAGCCTCTTCGTAGGTTGCCAACAGTTCGCGAAACTCTTCGCTGTCCAGGTATTCGTCGCCAGTTTTCTTCATAGGGGACTTTGGTTTATGGGGCCTATAGGTCCTATAGGGCTTATAGGACTTATGGGTCTTATGAGCGGAGCCCTACCGTCTTGTTAAAGACGGGGTGCTCGGGCGTAGAGTCCTGATCGACATTGAAGTAGCCGATGCGCTGGAACTGCAGGTAGGCGAGGGGCTGCATGGTGGCAGCAAACGGCTCGATATAGCAGTCCTTCAAGACGGTGAGGGAGTTGGGGTTGATCATCTGCTTCATGGCAGTCACGGCGTCACACTGCTGTTCCTCGCGGATGCGAGCCAGCTCGTCGCGTGGGTTCTCCACCTTCCACAGACGGTCATACAGACGCACCTCGGCCTTCACCGCATTGTGGCAGCTCACCCAGTGCAGGGTCTTACCCTTAATCTTACGGTCAGCACCAGGCATACCGCTGCGTGTCTCAGGATCGTAGGTGCAGTAGATGGTGGTCACACGTCCGTCGGTATCCTTGTCGCAGGGGTGCTCCTCGTCACACTTGATGATATAGGCGTTCTTCAGACGAACCTCCTTACCAGGTGCCAAGCGCATGAACTTCTTCTCAGCCACCTCCATGAAGTCGTCGCGTTCAATCCACAGTTCACGGGTGAACTCTACGGTGTGGGTGCCGTCGGCCTCGTTCTCAGGATTGTTCACAGCTGTCAGCAGCTCTACCTTGTCTTCAGGATAGTTGGTGATGATGACCTTCACAGGATCGAGCACGGCAGAGACACGCTGGGCACGACTGTTCAGGTCGTCACGGATGGCACTCTCCAGCAGGGCCATGTCGTTCAAGGCATCCATCTTGGTATAGCCAATCTTGTCGATGAACTTCAGCAGGCCTTCGGGCGAGTAGCCACGACGACGCAGACCGCAGATGGTCGGCATACGGGGATCGTCCCAGCCGCTGACCAGTCCGCTATCGACCATTGCCAACAGGTTGCGCTTCGAGAGCAACGTGTAGTTCAGGTTCAACTTGTTGAACTCGGTCTGACGGGGACCTTGGTAAGTTGAGAGTGTAGAGTGTAGAGTGTAGAGTTTGCTACCGCTCTCGGCTGTTGCGCCGCAGTCGGCAGCCCACTCACGCATCCACTGTACAAAGAGATCGTAGAGGGGACGGTGCTCCACAAACTCCAGGGTGCACCATGAGTGGGTGACACCCTCCAAGTAGTCACTCTGGCCGTGGGTGAAGTCGTACATGGGGTAGGCATTCCATTTGTTGCCGGTCTTCACGTGGGGGATGTTGAGTACGCGGTACATCAACGGGTCACGGAACAGCATGTTGGGATGAGCCATATCGATCTTGGCGCGCAACACCAGGGTGCCTGGTTCGCACTTGCCGCTGTTCATGAACTCGAACAGACGCAGGTTCTCTTCCACGGGACGGTCACGATAGGGACTGTTGGTGCCAGCCTGCGTCGTGGTACCCTTCTGCTGGGCGATGACCTCGGCACTCTGCTCATCGACATAGGCGCGGCCCTGCTTGATGAGCCATACGGCGAAGTCCCACAGCTGCTGGAAGTAGTCGCTGGCGTAATAGACGTTAGCCCACTGGAAGCCCAACCACTTGATGTCGTGCTCAATACTCTCGATATACTCTGTATCCTCCTTCACGGGGTTGGTGTCGTCGAAGCGCAGGTTGCACTCGCCACCATATTTCTTGGCCAGTCCGAAGTCGATGGCAATAGCCTTGGCGTGACCGATATGCAGGTAACCATTGGGCTCAGGTGGGAAACGCGTCTGCAAGCGACCGCCGTTCTTACCATTCTCCAAATCATCCTTCACAATCTGTTCCACAAAGCTGAGGCTACGCTTCTCCTCGCCTTCGTTAATCACCTTTTCTGTTGTCATAATCAATGCTTTTTCTATAATTTGGCTGCAAAGGTACAAACAATATTCGAACTCGCCAAACAAAGTGGCTGTTTATTTCAGGATGACCTTTTGTCCGTTGATGATATAGAGGCCTTTTGCTGTCGGCTTCTGTCCGTTAGCCACCTTGCGACCCTGCAGGTCGTAGTAGCAGTTGGCTGCCGGCTGTTGGCTGTCGGTGACAGTCTTGATGCCTTCAACCTCCTGAACACCCATCTCGGCGGCTGTCAGGATGAGCCAGCGCTGTGCGACGGCATCGTTGGAGATGTTGAAGGTTTCATTTGATGTGTATCCGATGGCCTTAGCCAGGAGAGCCTTGGGCGACAAGTTATTCGTGGGATGGATGATCCAGTAGCCTCGTTTGTTGGTGTCGCCGAAGGGCACATCGACACGTCCCTTCATCAGGTGAAGGTTGTCGTTGGCAGTGAGCTTTGAGCGGTTAAGTGTCTTGAAACCAACTGAATAGGTGAGGTACTGTCCTGTGGCTGCGTTACGGAACTGATAGTACTGGTTTTCGGGCGTGAAGGTGATGTACCATGCCGTACTGTCGTTCATCACAGCCTCTTCGGGTGTCATCTCGTGCCAGAACAGTTGTCCGTTGGCATGGGGGATGAGGAAGCCTGTGTTGCGACCATAGGTCTCTGACTCACTCTTGATGTAGTACTTGACGTCATTTTCCTGGTCGAACGCATAGTAGGGCTCTGCAAAAGTCTTGGAGTTGTGCTGCAGACCGTCCTCACCGAGTGCCTGTCCAATCATGGCGTTGGCATAGTAGGTCTCCAGTTTGCCGTTGTCCTCGCTGGCACCGTTGACGCCATAAGGCCACATGTGTTGGGTATCACCATGCAGATGTGATCCTGTGGTGTTGTCCCAGAAGTCGAGGAAGGCTGATACACGGTCACCCAACCAATTGCCCGTACCTTCACCTGCACGGAGGATGTTACCGCTCCAGTGCGTGGAGTAGGAGATGACACCCAGTCCGTGCTGCATCTCGTGCAAGAGCGTTCCTGTGCGCTGGTAGCTGGCGTTGGAGCCCATGTTGATCCAGGGCGCATCTTGATAAGCACAGTCTGCCGTGGGTGTGCCAGGACTGTAGCCCACGCCGAAGCCTTTGTTGATGCTGGTCAGGGCGTTGAAGATATCAGCAGCCTGTTTTGCTGCCGCGTTCATGCGAGTGTTGACATCTGCGACGTCACAGGTGTACCATGTGACGGTGACGTTGCCCTTGGGGATGGTGTAGAACTTGATAACGTCACCATAACCCACCTTACCAGTCTCCGTCTTGGCATAGGCACGCATATAGTACTTGGTGGCTGGCGTCAGTTCATTCAGCACGTAGATGGTACCAGAGAGCGTCTCCGTGGTCTTATGGTCGTTGATGGTGGGTTCTGGGTTCTCGCTCCAGCAGAAGCCACGTTCAGCCACACTCTCTGCCTTTACGGACTTGATACGTCCAAAGGCCATTGTCGCACCGCGTGCATAACGGGTGTCGGTGACAACAACGGGAGGCTGTTCGTAGTCGTCGATGTCGCCATAAGGTGTGTCACGCAACAGTTTGACACGGTCGATAGCCAGCATAGCTTTTTTCTTAGGCAGTCCTGTTGCTGACTTGAATCCCACTTTGATTTGTCCGGCGGTGAGCTCGGTCAGTTCGAAGCTGATACTGTCGGTCTTCCATTCGCCATATGTAAAAGTGGTGAGAGATGATGTTGCAACAGCAGACGATGATACCCACCATCCGGTAGTGCTGCTACCACCGTCGGCCTCTGGGTTGCAGTTACGGTAGTTAACAACCAGCAGGTACTTGCCAACAGGCAGTTTGACGTTCTGATAGTACGTGACCTGATATGCGAAAGACGCAGCAAGCGCCAGACAGCCGCCTGTTGACTGACCGTCAGGGTCTGTTGCTGGGATGGCAGCATCGTAGAATGTTGCTGCCGTACCATATTGGAAGGTGGCACCGATGGCATTGGACTTCTGTGTGGCATTGTCGAGTGTCCATCCACTCACGTCCTTGACTGTGTTCTTGATGTCGCCGGTAGCATCCTTGTCGTAGTCGAAAGACGCCGAGAAGGTTGGATTCTCCAGATAGTAATCTGTGATATCATAGTACTCCTCCTGAGCATTTGCATTTGTGGCAAAAGCGCCAGCAAAGAGGCATGTTAGTAATAGTTGTTTGGGTTTCATAGCTTGATGGTTCTTTGTTTTTATTATTTTTTGTGGTCGCAAAGTTACAAATAAGCGAGGAAAAAACCAAGGAAATTACAAAAAATGTTTTTTAGTAAAATTGCTACCACTCTACCACGTGGAATGTAATATGCTGGTATTTAAATATTTGTGAGTGGTGGTAGCAATTTTTGGAGTGGTAGCAAATAGTTGAAAATTTTTCTGACGCGGAAAATATTTTTTTCTGACGCAGAAAATACCGTTTTCTGACGTAGAAAATGTTGTTTTCTGACGTAGGATGCGCTGTTTTCTGACACAGAAAAATTGCTTTCCTACTATTGAAAAGGAGTTCAAGAGCGAACTCCTGAACTCCTAATCTTCTAAACTCCTAAGCTCCTTAAAGGATTTTATTATCCTTTAATCAGTTCCACGCTACGCTGCAGGAACTTATCCAAGGCTTCGCCCTTAAGCATGCCGTTCTGGAGCAGGGCCAGGTCGATGAGCTGGTGAACGATGTCGTTCTTGGCAGCGAAACCGCTGATCACACCTTCCTTCTTGGCTTTCTGCTCGTCGATGGCCTTCTGGGTATTGGTCTTGTCGTCCTTCACCTCCTGACTGATCTCCTCGGGTTTCTTTCCTTCGGTCTGCTGGTTAAGGGCAGCCAGACGAGCCTCCTGTCCCTTGATCTCGGCCTCGATAGGCGCCAAATCAGTTGAGAGTTGAGTGTTGAAGGTTGAGAGGATATCCTTGATGAGGCGGTGGTCGCTATTGAGCACGATGTTGAAGGAGTCGGGCATCTGACCATAGAAGCTCATGCCACTCTGATAACGGCTCATCTCCTTCATACGGCGCATCCACTCGTTCTGAGTGATGACCACAGGACGCTGTTCAGCACCCAGTGCGTTGACCTCAACGATGAACTCGGCCTTGTCGAGCTTTGGCATCTGACTCTGGAATACGGCTGACAGATTGTCACGCTCTGTGTCACTCAGATCAGTCTTGGGCTTGTCTTCCTTCTGAATAAGGTGATCTACGGTATCAGCATCTACGCGGGTGAACCTTGACTTCTCGAACTTCTGCTCCAAGGTCTGGATACAGGGTACGTCAAGTTGTCCGTCAAGGAGCAGTACGGAGTAGCCCTTGTCCTGAGCAGCCTTGATGTAAGAGTACTGGTCGTCCTTGTTGGTAGCATAGAGATAGATGAGGTTACCATCCTTGTCCTTCTGGGCAGCCTCGATGAGCGTCTTGTATTCGTCGAAGGTAAAGTACTTGCCTTCAGTGTCCTTGAGTAGTGAGAAGTCCTTGGCACGGTCGTAGAAGTTCTCCTCGGTGAGGATGCCGTAGTTGATGAAGAGCTTCAGGTCGTCCCACTTCTCTTCGTAGGCCTTACGGTCCTCGTTGAAGATAGCCTTCAGACGGTCAGAAACTTTCTTGGTGATATAGGTAGAGATTTTCTTCACCTCGCGGTCGCTCTGCAGGTAAGAACGCGAGACGTTCAGAGGGATATCGGGTGAGTCGATGACACCATGTAGCAGCGTTAGGAACTCTGGCACGATGCCTTCCACCTGGTCGGTCACGAAGACTTGGTTGCAGTAGAGTTGAATCTTGTTTTTCTGCAGCTCCAGCGAGTTCTTGATGCGGGGGAAGTAGAGGATACCCGTGAGGTTGAAGGGATAGTCCACGTTGAGGTGAATCCAGAACAGGGGTTCATCGTGCATGGGGTAGAGGGTGCGATAGAACGACTTGTAGTCCTCGTCCTTTAACGTCGACGGAGCCGACGTCCACAGTGGAGCCACATTATTTATAATATTGTCATCAGCGGTGTCCACCATCTTTTTCTGCTCTGAAGACCATTCCTGCTTCTTGCCGAAGGCGATAGGCACAGGCAGGAACTTACAGTACTTGTTCAGCAGACCCTCGAGTTTGTTCTTGTCAAGAAACTCCTTGGAGTCATCGTCAATATAGAGGATGATGTCAGATCCGTGGTCAGCACGCTCGGCATCGTCAATCTCGTAGGCAGGCGAGCCGTCGCAGCTCCACTTCACAGCCTTGCTGCCTTCCTTGTATGACTTGGTGATGATCTCTACCTTCTTCGATACCATGAATGAAGAGTAGAAACCCAGACCGAAGTGTCCGATGATGTTGTTGGCATTGTCCTTGTACTTCTCCAGGAAGTCGGTGACACCTGAGAAAGCTATCTGGTTGATGTACTTGTCGATCTCCTCTTCGGTCATGCCGATACCGTGGTCGCTGATGGTGATGGTACCTTTGTCGGTATCCAAACTCACGCGAACGGTCAGGTCGCCCAGTTCTTCTTTATATTCGCCCTGTGTAGCCAGCGTCTTCAACTTCTGAGTGGCATCGACAGCGTTGCTGACCATCTCACGCAGGAAAATCTCCTGATCGCTATAGAGAAACTTTTTGATGACGGGGAAGATGTTCTCGGTTGTAACCCCAATGTTACCTTTTTGCATATCTTTTTGTTGTTTTGTTTATTGTTCTGCCTTTACTTCTGCAAATACCGTGCCAACAATATAATAATTCTTAATTCTTAATTCATAATTCTTATTTTATTTGTATCTTTGCAGCAGAAAATACTAACTGAATAGATATGAATAGACTACTTCTGGCTTTTGGCTTTTGGTTATTTGCATTAACTGGAGGTGCACAGACCACCTCATGGACTGCCGATAATGGTAACGGCACGTTTACGAATCCCTTGTTCTATGATGAGTTCAGTGACCCTGATGTCATCCGTGTGGGCGATGACTATTATCTGGCAGGTACGACGATGCATGCTGTTCCTGGTTTGGTGATACTTCACTCCAAGAACTTGGTGAACTGGGAGTTTGCATCCTATTGCTTCGACCGTTTTGACTTCGATGACCCAGCCTTCTCGCTGAGCGGACCTCAAGGCAAGAATCGTGGTGAGGTGTATGGTGAGGGCATCTGGGCTCCCTGCATCCGTTATGCCAACGGTCAGTTCTATGTGTTCTCCAATGTCAACGGTAAGGGACTGCAATGTTATACCAGCAAAGATATCAAGGGTCCATGGACGCACCATAACATGCAGGGTAATATCTACGATCTGGGTGTGCTGTTTGACGATGATGGTAAGATATACGCCATCCATAAGTATGGTGAGGTACATTGTACGGAACTGAAACCCGACATGAGTGGACCCGTGGAGGGCTCTGACCGTGTGATTATCCCAGATGGTAACGGCATCGGCGAGGGACACCACATGTATAAGATTGATGGGATGTATTACCTTATCTCTACCGACTACTCACCCAATGGCCGAACCCTTTGCTCACGCTCGAAGAATATCTGGGGACCATACGAGACACGGGTCATCACGGCCGATGAGACCTACGGCTATCATGCCGCTTCGCTCACACAATGGCGTGGCCGTATTGTTCCCGATGGCTCAAACTTCCGCCTTGGTCCTGTCGATGTGAACGCTACAGCCTGTAGCAACGCCCATCAGGGTGGTATTGTGCAGGCAAAAGACGGCTCCTGGTGGGCACTCTTTATGCAGGACTTCCACTCTATTGGACGTACCGTCTGCCTGATGCCCATGACATGGGAGGATGGTTGGCCGATGGTGGGACTGAAAGGCAATCTGGGTCGTGCCCCAAGGACATGGTTCAAGCCTGATGCCGATGTCAACTGTCGTGCTACTGCCCTCAGCAGTTACGGTCCTGACAATAAACCGCAGCCCATGTCTGCCCCCTACGAACGCAGCGACGATTTTAATGGTAAGACACTGAAGCCCATCTGGCAGTGGAACCACAACCCTAACGACAAACTGTGGAGCTTGAAGGGTGGTAAGTTGCGCATCCAGGCACAGCCAGCAGAACAGCTGATGTGGGCACGCAACACGCTCACCCAACGTGTCATAGGTCCGAAGAGCGTCACCACCGTTGAACTCTATACTAAGGGAATGAAAGATGGTGATGTCTGTGGTCTTGGCAATATCAATGTGCCTTGCTCGTGGATAGGCATCGTGAAAAATGAAAGAATGAAAGAATCAAAAAATGAGAGTCCATATATCCTTCGCTGTTTTGAACAGCTGACCAATGATACCATTGACGTTCCTGTCAGTTTGCCCGACGGAAAGATCAGGTTCCGTTGTATAGGCGACTATGATCACGACCAGGCCCAGTATGCTTATAGTCTTGATGGTAAGGAGTTTAAGACCATGGGACGTATGATGCCGCTCTCATATCAGCTCATTACCTTCCAGGGCTCACGTCATGCTCTATTTGCCTTCAATGTGAAAGGTCAGAAAGGCGGCTATGCCGAGTTTGACAACTTCACTGTAGAGGAACCAATGGCCGACCGATCGCAGAATATTCCCTACAACAAGGTGGTACACATCATCAACAAGGCTACAAATCGTCCTGCCATCGCCCTGAAGCATGGTCTTCTCCATGATACCCGCGTTGGTGACAAGAGTCTGCTGACGCAGTTCCGTGTCATTGACCGTGGCGTTGGTCTCGTGTCTCTGCAATGTGCCGACGGTCGCTTTGTGAAGGTCTATGGTAATGGTCTTCCTGGTGACGTGCGTTTCACCGATAAAGGCGAAGAGGCTGAAATATTCCTCTGGCAGGACTATCTGGACCACGACTTCATGCTCCTCTCGATGGATAACCACAAGTACTTGGGTAAGAGTCCCACTACGGGCAGTCCTTATTCAATGGACTTCCCGGGAGCAGACCCCGCCAGAAAGAACGGTGCGGTGCTTTACTGGGAAGAAGTAGTAGAGTGAAAAGCACAAACATCAGACAGTGTGCATTCCTTACAATGAGGGGTGCGCGCTGTGCATACATAGCGGCCATGCAGGATCAGCCAGTGGTGTGCAAGCGGAATATCTTCGGCAGGAATATGCTTCACTAAGGTCTGTTCCACCTTGAAGGGTGTGTTGTCTTTCTTGGAGACCAGTCCAAGACGATGGCTGACGCGAAACACATGGGTATCGACAGCCATTGCCGCCTTACCGAAGGCCACAGCCTGAATGACATTGGCTGTTTTACGTCCCACGCCTGGCAGGTCGAGAAGCTGATCGAAGTCTGATGGCACCTCACCAGCATGACGTTCCATCAGTTGTCGGGCCATCTCTACCAGATGCTTAGCTTTTGCATTGGGATAGCTGACGCTTTTTACGTATTCCAGCACTTCATCGGGCTCTGCCTGTGCCATTGTACGCGCGTCGGGGAAACGACGGAACAGCTCGGGTGTCACCATATTCACCCGCTTGTCCGTACACTGGGCACTGAGGATGACAGCTACGAGAAGCTGAAACACACTGCCAAACTCCAGTTCGGTCTGGGCATTGGGCATCAACTCACGAAAACGGCTTAGGATGATGCTGTAGCGCTCTTCTCTCTTCATGGTTGACGATGTGTTGAGACGTATGTAACAGGTGTACCTTGCTTCTTCAGCTTGGATGCAAATGTCTGAGGTGAAATCTTCACAGGCCCTTTCATGAACTCAGGAATATTATAGCTCTTCATGAACAGACGGTGGTAGTCGGGATCGGCAGAGGGCAATTCAAAAGGTTTGCTACCCACACCATTCTTATCGATATGTGCCATGAAGGGACGGGTGTAACCTCCATCGTCACGACGGCTGCTGAAGATGACCCATCTGCCGTTGCTAGACCAAGAGTGATAGCTCTCGGTATCATCGGAGTTGATCTCATCCATAGCGCGTACATCACCTGTCTGCAGGTCCATCAGATAGAGGTCGGCATCGTGGTGCCAGATGTGGAAGCATCCGTAAGCGCCGAGTGTGAACATCAGGTAGCGACCATCTGGCGAGATACGAGGAAGTGTGGCACTCTTTCCCAGGGTATCTGCCACAAATACCGTCTCACGTTCACCAAACGTCTTTGTCTTCGGATCGAAACTCTTTTTGTAGATGTTGTAGCGTACTTCCTTGGCATGGAAGATGACATCGGCATCCTTCGACTCTATACTGTCATTATACTCGAAGTGAGCACTACAGAAGTAGAGCGTCTTGCCATCAGGGGCCCAGAAAGGATAAACCTCGAACTCGTCAGGACGGTTCTCGATGTTCGTCACCGTATTGTTCTCCAGGTCGTAGGCAATCAGGTCGCTCATGGCATCAAATACCTCAATCTTGTTTAGGTCGCGTGTATGGAACGACTGTCCTGTCTTGTTGGTTGAGAACACGATATACTTCATGGTGGGATGCCATGTGGGATAGACACCGGCAGAGATGATGGAGTCGTTCTTCATGTCAATCTTCTGTATCTCACCGTCATAGGCAATCACCGTTCCACCCAGGTTCTGACGGGCATGGAACAGCATGCGGTCAGGGTTATACTGCTGGTAGTTGTGGCAGTTGATACACTGTCCATCTTTCTCGGTGGAGCATAGCATGTTCGAGTATATCACGCTCTCGTCGTAATTCTCCAGACAGCGCTGGTTGATGCTCAATTCCTCGTAGGTGACATACGACGGCGATATGAGTCGGTAGCTGATATAGGGATCGATGGGGTCTGGCGACACGTTGATGCTGAACGGCTTCATCAGCGTCCACTGGTCGTTCTTCTGTTCAAACACCTCTACCTTGATGGCTTTGCCCTTGGCCTTTGCGGTCAGCTGGTGCCATTCGTCCATGGTGGGTTGTGCCTTCTCCTCGCAAAGAATCTCCTGGTCGCCAAACGAATAGCGCACAATCATATTGTCTGCCTCCTCGTCGAGCTCGAAGGTCAGCGGTGCTATGTTATAGGGCACCGTCACGTTGACATAGTCAGGATAGATCTTCGGCAGGGAGTCAGACTTCGAGTAGTTGTCGGGTACTGTCACTGATCCGCAGGCTGTCATGAGGATTGTCGCAGCCAATATTGTCAGATATGATAATTGTCTCATAATGTCATAATAAATTCTCATTTCTCAACTCTCAATTCTAATAGAGCTTTTGATGTCTGATAAGATAGTACTCATAGAAGAAGGTGTGTCCAAAGCTGTCGTACATCAACTCCTTCAGCTGCTCTTCCGTGTTGCCTGACTGCATGAGTGTTGTCGCCTGCTTCATGAACTGATTGTAACTCTGGATGACCTTGGGGTCTATGTTCAATCTGTTTACATCCACATGCTGTGGCTCTAACATCGCATAGAGATAGGCTGCCTCCTGATAGTGCGTGGGAATGCGTTTGTCGGGATGCAACTGCCAATAATGCATGTAATGGGGCCAGAAACCTCTGATGTTGTCTTTCATCCACATGGCCGACAACAGCGTCTGCTCCTGATAGATGGGGTCATCGCTGTCGGTCTGGGCAAAGTGCTGCATCAGGTAACGCTCAATGATGGACTGGTCACTGGCGAGCATGTCTTCATAGTTAAGCATGTGGAAGACATGGCCATAGCCTGGATCTTCCTTGAGCGCCTTCTCGTTGTTCAGGAAACGCTCCTGCTGTTCGGCCCATTCGCGATGAAACTTGGTTTTCTTCAGAATGTTGATATACTTACGTGCCACACGGTATTCACCGTTGACCAGCGAACAGCGTATCAGGTGTTTCAGGTGTTCAGCTCTCCAACCAAACTCCACACCATCCTCGAGACACCAGCGGTAGCAGAAGTTCAGTTGACCGTAGTAGTAATAGATATCTTTGCCAATAATCTGAGCCATGCGGATGGGTATCTTCGTATTGGGTGCCTTGGCACCGTTGCGATAGTGATACATCATTTCGCCCTGTTGCCCTAATTGGAACAGCGCCAGATTCTTCATCATCACCATGGCACGCGTGGGTTCGTCCTGCAGGTCGACGGCTTCGTCAAGGATACCTTGCCAGTTCTGGTCGTTCATACAACGCTGCATCTTCAGCTCTTTATGGAAGTTGTAGTCCTTGAACCAGAAATGCCAGGTGCCCCACACGATGCCTGAGACAAGTACTATCTGTGCACCAAACCACAGCAAAGGCTTCTTCGTGGTGTTGCTGCGTTTGATCCATTGTGTTGCTGCCAATACGATATAGAAGGCAGCTAATAGTTGGTAAGGAATGTAGTAGTCATCCTCACTCTCTACAATCTGGAACAGGGGAAGTCCCGCACGGTAGATGTCATCGATGCTGGTCTGGGAATACAGGTGCTGGTAACAGATATGGGGAATGGCAGCTAGAAGGACGATGGCTACCAGCGAATCGATGGTCTTTCGCACGGTGTCTCGTCCTGGCAGACTCCACGAGGTGATAGCCATGAGGAGTGCAGCCATCAGTCCGTAACAGCCCATGAGGGGATAGAGTAGGACGGTAGCTATCATCATATAGAAAGTACGCAAACCGTAACGGTCAGGCAGCGACTGATAGCCCCAGGTTGTGGCAACGGCAACCGTGGTACCGATGGTGGCTACAAAGAAATGTCCGCGTAGTTTCAGGTAGTATATCCAGTAACCCAGGGTAACATCGGTGAGCAATAGCAGGGCAACGGGTATCAGCAACACCACTGCCCATGTGCGGGGAATGTTGAAGGTGCGCTTGGTAAGCCACATCAGCAATGCCCACCACAGGCACAGCATCAGTACACCTTGCCACGGATGGTAGAAATACTGTGTGAAATAGGTGCCCAACCACGTGAGCATACCGCCAGGTACTGCCATCTGCTGGTCAAAGAACTGTTGGGCATAGAGGAACAGGTTCAGTTCCTGCACCTTCCAAAGATAGGCTTCCTCACCCAGTGTGAGAGCAAGACCGATGGCTATGAGAGCCAGCAGACAGATGCCTGTGGCAAAAAACTTCATGCCTTTGGTGATGAATGTCCATTGCCTCTTGGGAGCCTTTGTAGTGGTATTCTTTTCTTTTAGGTTGTTTTTCTTTCCCATGATGATTGTAAAAAAGCTTGGCAAAGGTAGTTATTTTTCATGTTTTTGCCAAATAATTATAACAAAATATCTTTCTTTGCAGATTATTTTGTATTTTTGCACAACAATTCTAAAACATTATTGCTATGATCAGACAACTCCTTGTATCGCTGGTTTGCCTGTCGTCGTTGACGGCTATGGCCGACCAGAAACCCGTGTGGCAAGATCCGCAGGTGAACCAACAGAACCGTGAACCACGTCGAGCCGACTTCTTCGCCTATGAAAATGAGAACCTGGCGATGGTGGGTGATAAGACTCGTTCTTCACGCTATCTCTCAATGGAGGGCACATGGCGTTTCAACTTCGTGAAGGACCATAACCTAGCACCGAAGGACTTCTTCTCGCTGAAGTATGATGACTCGGAGTGGGTCGATTTCCCTGTGCCTGGTCTTTTTGAGATTGAGGGCTATGGTGACAAGATCTATAAGAACGCAGGTTATGCGTGGTGCACTACCTTTGATAATAATCCTCCGTATATCTCTGAAACCAATAACTACACGGGATCGTATCGTCGTGAGTTCACACTGCCCGAGGATTGGAACGGACAGGATGTCTATTTCCACGTAGGCTCGGCCACCAGTAACCTCTTCGTGTGGGTGAACGGAAAATTTGTGGGTTATAGCGAGGATGCGAAGGTTGCTGCCGAATTCAATATCACGAAGTATCTGAAGAAAGGTAAGAACCTCATTGCCATGCAGGTGATGCGCTGGTGTGACGGCTCGTATCTGGAGGATCAGGACTTCTGGCGTTTTACGGGTATTGCCCGCGAGGTCTATCTCTATGCACGGCCCAAGGTGCATATCAAGGATATGATGATAGGTCAGGACTGGCAGAACGGCAAAGGTCTGCTTGACGTGAAGGTGACGCTTCAGGGTAAAGGCACTGTTGAGGCCCGCCTTGTTGATGCTGACGGTAAGGTGGTGGCAACCGGCTTACAGGCTACTGTTGACAATGTGAATGCATGGACGGCAGAGACACCATATTTATATAAGTTGTACGTGACGCTCAAGCAGGGTAATCAGAAAATAGAGACTATTTGTCAGCGTGTGGGTTTCCGTCATATTGAGATTAAGGACGGGCAACTGTTGGTGAACGGTCAGCCGATTCTTATCAAGGGCGCCGACCGTCATGAGCTTGACCCTGACGGTGGCTATATCGTCTCGGTAGAACGTATGATTCAGGACATCAAGATCATGAAACAGTTGAACATCAACGCCGTGCGTACCTGTCACTATCCTGATGATCCCCGTTGGTATGACCTCTGCGATGAGTATGGCATCTACCTGACGGCTGAGTCGAACCTCGAGAGTCACGGTATGGGTTATGGCGAGGGTACGCTAGCCAAACGCGATGACTTTGCAAAAGCGCATATCGAGCGTCAGGAGGGAAATGTGCATTCTTTCAAGAACCATCCCTCTATCATCGTATGGTCGCTGGGCAACGAGGCTGGCTATGGTCCTAACTTCGAGAAAGCCTACGACTGGGTGAAGGCTACAGACCAGACCCGTCCCTGTCAGTTTGAGCAGGCTGGTCAGAACGGAAAGACCGATATCTTCTGTCCTATGTACTACGGCTACGAGGGCTGCGAGGCTTATTCTAAGGGTGACAACCCACGTCCGCTGATTCAGTGTGAGTATGCCCATGCAATGGGTAACTCGATGGGTGGCTTTAAGGAATATTGGGACCTTATCCGCAAATATCCCAAGTATCAAGGTGGATACATCTGGGACTTCGTAGATCAGGGTATGCGTGATAAGAGTCCTATCACGGGTCGCACCATCTTCACCTTTGGTGGTGACTACGGCAAGTATCCTGCCAGCGACTATAATTTTAATTGCAACGGCATCATCGCACCTGACCGTCGGTTGAATCCGCATGCCTACGAAGTGCAGTACTACTATCAGAATATCTGGGTGAAGGATGTTGACCTCAAGGCAGGAAAGTTCGAGGTCTTTAATGAGAACTTCTTCAAGACGCTCGACGATGTAGAGCTTCATTGGTTTGTAGGTGGTGCCGGTGGCGGACATCATCATGCCAACGGTAATCGTCCTCTGGGTATGACCTTCGGTCATGGTGGCGTCATCGATATCAAGGGTATTCAGCCACAGCAGCGTAAGGTCATTACCGATGAAAAGATGCAGCAGACAATTGAGCGTGTGTTGGGACATCATGGTGATCATGAAATCTTTGTCATCTTTGAGTTCGCATCGAAGGAAGGCGCGCCCCTCGTTGACAAGGGACAGGTGCTGGCTCGTCAGCAGTTCTGCATTAATGATTACAAATTCCCTGAACTTTCCGGAAACTCTGGAATATCCGGAAATTCCGGATTGTCCGGACAATCCGGTAATACCACCATCGCCAAGGAAGAAACCAATACCTACGTGAAGCTGTCGGCAGCAGGCACCGACCTCTATGTAGGCAAGCGTAATGGTATGATTGACTATGTCACTGTTGACGGTAAGGATATGCTACAGTTCCGTGAGAGTATCGTGCCTGAGTTCTGGCGTGCTCCAACTGACAACGATTACGGTGCAGGTCTTCAGCGTCGCTTCGCCGTATGGCGCAACCCGCAGATAAAACTTCAGAATGTCAGTGTCGGCGACAATTCCGTTGTAGCCAAGTTCGATATGCCCGATGCCAAAGCTCAGCTTGAGATGACCTATACGTTGACAGCTGAAGGCGAGATCATCGTTAATGAGAAGATGACTGTTGACAAGGAAGCTAAGGTTAGCGAACTGTTCCGATATGGTATGCAATTGCAGATGCCTGCTGAATTCAATAGCGTGAAATACTATGGTCGCGGACCCGTGGAGAACTACATTGACCGCAACAGCAGCGAGTTTATTGGCTACTACGAGAACAACGTGTCAGACGAATATTTCGAATATGTGCGTCCGCAAGAGAGCGGCAACCACACCGATATACGCTGGTTCTCGGTGGTCAACAATGAGGGTAGGGGTCTCTGCTTCTATTCAAATGCCCCGATGGAGGCCAGTGCACTGCCTTATACCAATGCGCAACTCGATGATGGTCCTGACAAAGACAAGGCATGGGGACATCATAGTGGTGACTTGATCCCTGCAGGAAAAACCAGCGTGCACATCCAACAGCGTCAGCTTGGTCTTGGCTGCGTGAACTCATGGGGCGCTTGGCCTCGTCGTGAATACCGTCTGCCTTATCAGGACTACAACTTCACCTTTGCTATTCGTCCTCTAAAATAGAACGACCCGATTGTTAAAAATGAAGTGTCTATCCTCATCTCTGCTTATAGCGGTACTCTTTGTGCCGCTATTAGCTTTTTCACAACAGCACTTCCCACGTGAGATTCCTGCTGGTAACTATAGTGGCATCTGTGCATTAGGTAGCGACCGCTATGCTGTGGTGAGCGACAAGTCGGAAGAGGATGGCTTCTTCGTGTTTCATATTGTAGTTGACAGCGTTAAGGGACGTATCACCAGCATCAAGAACGAGGGTTTTCGTTCCTGCGGAAAACCCAACAGCGATCTGGAGGCAATCTGTTATTGCGATGATACGAAGACACTGTTTATAGCCAGCGAGAAAAGCTCAGAGGTAAAGGAATATACGCTTGACGGACAACTGACTGGCCGACAGCTTCAGATGCCAGCAGTATTCAAAAAGATAGTCAAGAACTATGGCATTGAGTCGCTGACCTATGATGTCTCTTCCAAACAGTTTTTGCTGACTACTGAGCACCCTTTGCTTGGTGACTCGTTGCATTGTATTCAAGCGTTCGATCAAGATTTGAAGCCGATAAGAAGGTGTTTATACAAATCTGATAAGCCATTGAGTACCAAACATATCTATGGTGTTAGTGAAATATGTGCTGTAGGTGATGGAAGACTGTTGGTTCTTGAACGTCAAGTACTGATTCCTCCCAAAAAGATTGGGGCTCAAACGCGTATTCGCATCTATGAAACAAGACTTGGAGAGGATATTGGTCTCAAGAAGAAACTATTGAAAGAGTTTAACACCAAGTTGACACTCTTTGATCGTAGTTTTGGCAACTATGAAGCGATGTGCTTTGTTCGTCCTGGTCTTCTGCTCATGATGGCTGACTCCCAAAATCAGTATAAAGGTGTGTTGCGTGATTGGTTTAAGATTGTAAAATTATGAGTCCTATAAGTCCTATAAGTCCTATGAGACCTATGAGTAAATAATAAAACTCTATGAGATACAAAGACCTGTTTATTGATTTCGATGATACACTGTACGATACCTACGGCAATTCCGTAATTGCTTTGAGTGAACTGTATGATGAGAAGAAGCTTGACCGCTTTTTTTCTGTCCCTAATGTGTTTTACGATGCTTACTGGGCTGCCAATATTGATTTGTGGACACGCTATTCCAAGGGAGAAATAACGCGCGACTATCTAATCGTAGAACGTTTCCGTCGTCCACTATGTGAGAGTGATGCATTAAGGGCGAAGTGTTTAGAATCGGCCGATGACTTCCGTAACTATTGTTTGGAGATGAGTGACCATTTTCTGGACCTCTGTTCATCAAAACCCGGTTTGGTGCTTGGCGCCCGTGAACTGATGGACTATCTGAAAGGACGTGGCTATAGGATGCACATGTGTAGCAATGGCTTCCATGAGGTACAGTACAAGAAATTGCATGCCTGTGGTCTGACAGACTATTTCGACCATGTGATTCTGAGTGAGGATGCAGGCTTCAATAAACCTGCTCCAGAGTTTTTCGACTATGCCATCAAGATGTCAGGTGCAGAAAAAGCTACGACGCTCATGATTGGCGATAACTTCAATACCGATATTCTGGGAGCCAAACGCTATGGTTTAGCGACTGCTTTCTTTAACAGATTCCCTGAGTATCCTGCACCTGAACCTATCGATTATGAGGTAACGTTGTTGAAGCAGTTGATGACTATCTTATAATGTGCGTCACTTTCCCTAACAAAGTGCGTCACTCTCTTCGAGAGAATGCGTCACTTTCTTCGAGAGAATGCGTCACTTTCTTTGAGAGAATGCGTCACTTTCTGCGGGTGACCAAAACAGAGAGCCCCATTGACAATACTAAGATGCCAAAGATAATCAGCAGACTCCATGCTGTTGGTACCTCAATGTGAGGCATATTAAGCTTTAATCCGAAGAAGTTGCCGATAGCATTGATGTACTCGTTCATGGCGAGCAGCATCTTCACACCTACAAAGATGAGAATGATTCCTAAGCCATACTTCAGATAGGTGAAGTATTTGGCGACGGCAGCCAGTGCGAAGTAAAGTGCACGCAGACCGAGGATAGCGAAGATGTTACTTGTCAGAACAATGAACGGGTCACGCGATACGCTGAATACCGCAGGGATAGAGTCAACGGCAAAAGCCACATCGGTAGTTTCGATGACCAACAGCGTGATGAAAAGAGGAGTAGCCAGACGACGGATCTTTCCTGCTGATGTGGTCTCTTTGACAAAGAACTTGTCACCGTGCATCTGGTCGGTAACGGGGAAGAAGCGCTTAAACCAACGAACGATGATGTTCTTTGAAGGATCGGATGTCTGATCATCGTCGTGGGCAAACATCTTACTTCCTGTATAGAGCAGGAAGAGACCAAAGAGTCCCAAAACCCATTCGAAGTTCTCTACCATGGCAGCACCTGCGAAGATGAAGACACTTCGTAGTACCAAGGCACCGAAGATACCCCAGAAGAGCACTTCATGTTGGTATTTTCGTTCGATGCCGAAGAAAGAGAAGAGCATGAGGAAGACAAACAAGTTGTCCATTGACAGTGACTTCTCGATGAGGTATCCTGCCAGAAACTCCATCGCTTTCTCATGGGGTGCCACAGGATAGAGCAAATAGATGCCCAGACAGAACACCAATGATACACCAATCCATACACCCGTCATCTGCAGGGCTTCCTTCACGTTGACCTCGTGCTGTCCTTTCTTGCCGAACATCTTAAGGTCGATCCACAGCATGATGAACACCAGAATATAGAAGACTATCCAAGTCCAAAGGGGTAAACTTATCATCGTTACTTATTACTTAACTGCGATTGTTATCTGTAATTCTTTTTTCTTTTCAGGCTGCAAAGGTACGAATAATAACTGAAAGAAAAAAAGTTTTTAATCAAGAATTCGCTAATTAGAACGAATATGACTGACTGTGTGGATAGATGAACCAAAGGTTCATAAAAAGAGAAAGATGCTGTCTCTCGACAGCACCTTCCTCAAAAAACTTATATAATATTACACGTAAAAAGTCTTATTTGTCATGACTATTCTTCTTCCTCTTCAGCAAACATCTCAACAGCATTCTTGGTGTGTGCTTTCCAGATGGCACGGATGGCGGCATAGTCGCCCAGACCCTTCAGGATGCAGTTGTTAGATGCGTTGCTGTCGTTACCGTCGTACTGGCACTTGAAGCCTTTCTCTACAAAGAACTCGCGCCAGCTGTCACCCTCGTTCTCGATACCTGACATGTCATTGTGTGCATGGTCACCGGCGATAGCCATCAGAGCGTGGAGGGTCAGTGTGACACCGCTCTTCACCTTGCCCTGCTCCTGCATGCGCTCAAAGAGATTGTCGAGTAGATTGTCCTCCTGATCGACAGTAGCCACGAAGTAGTTGGAGTTCTTCTGCTGCAGGGCCTCCTCCAACTGATTATAGCGTATGTTGCCATTGCCGTAGTTATAACCCTCGGGGTTACCATGACCCAGGAATGCCATCAGGTTGTCGCCTTGCACGTACTTGTTGAACTCACTGTTCAGTACGTTGGCCACAGCCTCAACATCCTCTTCCTCAGCCATCAGAGGTCCGCCGATGAACACCTTCACGTCCTCCAGATACTTTGTGTCAAGGTCGTTGTAGATGTTGTTCTTAAAGTCCTTGATGTAAGAGTCACGCAGACGCAGGAACTCCTCACCAGGGATGACGTGGAGTGACTGTACACGCACCTCCTCGTACTTCTGGCGACCAATGGCCTCGAGCCAGTAGTTGGGAGCATAGAAGTCCTGGCTGGCATAGTGCTCACCCTCGCGGCTGCGGTTGATGCAGATGGCCGAGGTGAAAGCGAAATAGACGTCGTAGCTCTTGAAAGCAGGATCACTCTCGTAATCGGCTACCACGCTCTTGAAAGTCTTGTGAGCATTCTCCCAGGTTGAACCGAAAGCTACCAGCAGCAGGGCTTTCTTGTTGCCACTCTTTGCCTTCTTGTCCTTAACCTGCTTGTCAACAGAGGTCATGTACTTCTCGAAGTTGCTCGACTTGTTGTCATCATCATCGTCGCTGCAAGCGGTGAAGCCTGCACCAACAGTCATGGCTACGAAAGCCATCAAAAGAAACTTAATCTTCTTCATTTCTGTTAGATTTAATAGTTGAATAATGTTGATTGTATTTGATTTTCTTTCCATGATTAAAGTGGACAATCAGTGAGGCATAGATAGTGGTTCCTGCTGAGGTGGTTCCTACATGACGACCATGGGGGGTATCGTCCACGTAGTTGAAGATGTTGTCCACGCCAGCCTCTGCACGCCAGGTCAGCGTCTTGCTGTGACCAAGGTCGTGAGTGGTTGACAATCGCCACAGCTGATAGCCCTTGCCGTCGCCGTGCTTCTCATAGTAGCGCTTGGTAGAGGCGCGTCCATAAAGACCGATGCCTAGACGGTAGTCGCGCCCGAAGCGGTGGTTCCATGTGGCATAGACGCTGCCCTTGTGGTGGGCGGTGCCGTTGATGGTGATGCGTTTCAGCGCATCTTTCTCCTCGTCGAAGACGCTGCCTCGTGCTTTCAGCAGACTATAGCTGCCACCTACCTGTACCTCCTTACTGATGTTCCATTTCACGTTCAGGTCAAGTCCCGTGGTGTAGGCATCTTCTAAATTCTTGTACTGTTGTACCAATTGTGGCATGTATTGGATGATATACTCTCCTGGAGCCTGCGACAATGGGATGCTCACCAGACTGATCATATGGTCCACCTTATTATAATAGCCTGTTACGCTGACGCTCATGCTGTTCTTTCTGTACTCAGCACTCAGCGAGAAATAATTGCTTTGCTGTGGCTTGAGGTTGGTGTTGCCTAAGCACAATCCTGCCATCGTGCTCATGTAGCGGTAATGTAGTTCCTTGGGTGTGGGTGACTTGAAACCTTGTGCCCACGACGTGCGCAACGTCACATCGCCTATAGAGAGCATGGCACTGACCTTTGGCGTCAGATGCAGACCGAACTGTTGGTTGTGATCCAGTCGCAGACCGGCTGTGATGTTCAGATTCTCCAAAAGCGACCATTCGTCCTGTGCATAGAGCGCCTGTGTCCAGTCGGTAGCCGTACCATCGGCTACACGCCTGGGGGCTTTCAACCAGTCATAGCGGTAGTCGTAGCCCACGCTGAGGCGGTTGTTTTCTGGCAGTGTGAAGACACCTTTCAATTGCGCCATCGTGCGGCGCTGGTCCGACTGCAGGATACGGTCGCCGTCGAAGTAGATGGCAGCGTAGGGTGAGGGGTCGGTCTCGTCGATGACACCGTTCAGTGAGGTGTAGTCGTAGTAGTAGGCATGACGGTTCCACGTTACGTCAGCAGTCAGGATATTACCGTTACGCATGTTCCATGACCAACCGGCAGCAACGGCAGCATCGTCGTACGATAGGTCATAGTAATGAGCCACCTCTGAGTCGCCACCGCGTGGATGGTAGATGTGTTTATGGTAGAGCATGCCCTCGGCATAGACCTCCATGCCCTTGGCCGGCTGATAGGACAGTCGTTCGCTGAGCTGCCACAACTGATTCTTGCTCACCGTCTTATTCGTTGTGTTGGTGATGATACGACCGCCATAGCGTTCGGGTGCCTCCATGGTGAAGTTACGCCAACCATCGGTGTGACGGAAGTGGGCGTTTGTGAGACTCTGAATCTTGCCGAATGTCAGTCCAACGGCATTGTGCTGACGCAGGTCGCTATAGCTACCCACACGGCTGTTGTTCTCCAGTTGCATACTGCTCTCCTGCTTGCGGGTGATGATGTTGATGACACCCGCGATGGCATCGCTACCGTAAAGGGCTGAGGCCGCGCCCTTCACTATCTCGATGCGTTCGATGCGAGCAGGATTGATCTGTCCGAGGTCGTTCTCGCCGCCGTTGTCACCATGTAGTCGTTTGCCGTCAATGAGTACCAGAATATATGAGTTGCCTAGACCGTTCATCTGCATCTGACTGCCCATGTCGTCCTCATTGAAGGCAAACGATGCCGACAGTCCACTCAGGATGTCTTCGATACTGCGTCCACCGTACTGCTCCAAGTCGTGACGGGTGATTACCTCTGTCTGTACAGGCGCAGTACGCAACAGGTGCAGCGTACCTGTACCTGTCACGACAACTTCTTGAAGACTATCGCCCTCAATGGTTTTCTGTGCCCGTATGTTGCCAGCCAATAGCAGTAAGCCAAAGGCCAACGTCCAACAACGTTTCATAAAAATCTTTTTTCGCCACTGCCTGTTCCTGGGCAGCACGTCTCGTTATACTTACATTGGCAGGTCTTCTGACTCTCCCCAGTCTGCTTTACCTTCCCGATTCTTTTCAATTGTCAATTATCAATTGTCAATTATCCATTGTCAATTATCAATTCATCAGTGGCGTTATACAAGCAGACCTCTTAAATGAGGATTACAGCAGCAGGTACTGTCGGGGATTCTCACCCCATTCCCTTGCACCAGGTCCTTTTAGTGGCCCATGGTTTCCAAATGCGGGTGCAAAGGTATAAAATAATAAGTAAAAATGAATACTTTTTTATATTTTTTTGTACCTTTGCATCCAAAATTGTGATAATTATGGCAAATATCCCGCAGGAATGGAACTCAATCTTATTAAAGGATGTGTCGTTTGGCAACTTGATGACACGGCGTATCTTCAATGTGCTCATCGTGGCAAATCCCTATGATGCTTTCATGTTGGAGGACGACGGACGCGTCGATGAGAAGATCTTTGACGAATATACGGAGCTGGGGCTGCGCTATCCACCAACCTTCACTCAGGTGTCGACCACCGATGAGGCCTATCAGGTGCTTCAGACTACCAATATTGATCTTGTCATCTGTATGCCTGGTACAGCCGACAACGATGCCTTTACCGTTGCCCGTGAGGTGAAAGCCATCAATCCCGATATTCCCTGCGTGGTGTTAACGCCCTTCTCGCATGGTATCACCAAGCGTATGCAGGATGAGGATATGTCTATCTTTGACTATGTGTTCTGTTGGCTGGGTAACACCAACCTCATCCTGTCTATCATCAAGCTCATAGAGGACCGCATGAACATTGATCACGATATCAATGAGGCAGGCGTGCAGATGATATTGTTAGTTGAGGATAATATTCGTTTCTATTCGTCGATGTTGCCTAACCTCTACAACTATATTCTGCAACAGTCCAAGCGTTTTTCTACAGAGGCCCTGAACCCCCATGCTGCTGCCCAGCGCAAGCGCGGAAGACCTAAGGTGGTGCTGGCCACCAACTACGAGGAAGCCATGCGTATCTATGAGCGCTATCACGAGAACACGTTGGGAGTCATCAGCGATACGCGTTTCCCGATGCAAACGCCTGTTGGCCGACTGTCGCATGTTGAGGAGGGTGACCCTGAGGCTGGTCTGAAGTTGCTCAGGGAGATACGCCGATGTGATGAGTATGTACCCTTGATTCTCGACAGTAGTGAGACAGTAAATAAAGCCAAGGCAGAGAGTGAGGGCTTCCATTTTATCGATAAGAATTCGAAGAAGGTGAACGTCGATCTGCGTCATCTGATGGAAGAGCACATGGGCTTTGGCGACTTCATCTTCCGCGACCCTGTGACCCGCGAGGAGGTGATGCGTGTGTCGTCGTTGAAGGAGCTGCAGGACAATATCTTCAAGATTCCTCACGACTCGCTGATGCACCATATACGTCGTAACCACATGAGCCGTTGGCTCACAGCACGTGCTATCTTTCCCGTTTCGCAATTCCTCAAGCACGTCACGTGGCACAAATTACAGGATGTTGATGCCCACCGTCAGATCATTTTCGATGCCATAGTACAGTACCGTCGTATGAAGAACATCGGTGTCGTGGCCGTGTTCGACCGTCTGAAGTACGACCGCTTTGCTCACTTCGCCCGCATCGGTGACGGTTCGTTAGGCGGTAAGGGTCGTGGTTTGGCATTTCTCGACAATATCATCAAGCGTCATCCCGAACTGAACAAGTTCGAGAATGCTCAGGTGTCTATTCCCAAGACTGTTGTGCTGTGTACCGACTTCTTTGATCGTTTCATGGACGATAACGACCTGTGGGGTATTGCCTTAAGCGACGCCCCTGATGACCTCATCCTGCAACATTTTCTGAAGGCACAGCTACCTGATGATCTTATTGAGGACTTTATGACTTTCTTCGAGGCTGTGAAGTCACCTATCGCTGTGCGTTCCTCATCGCTGCTTGAAGACTCTCACTATCAACCGTTTGCAGGAATATATTCTACGTATATGATTCCTTACAGTGACGACCGCGAGGCTATGCTCCATATGATGGCATCAGCCATCAAGAGTGTCTATGCATCGGTGTATTACCGCGATTCGAAAGCCTATATGACGGCAACGTCAAACGTTATCGATCAGGAGAAGATGGCGGTCATCCTGCAGGAAGTGGTGGGTACTCAATATGACACCCTTTATTATCCAACGTTCTCGGGCGTACTTCGTTCGCTGAACTACTACCCCATAGGTGACGAGACTGCCGAAGAAGGTATCGCCTCGCTGGCATTAGGTCTGGGTAAGTATATAGTTGATGGCGGACAGACGTTGCGCGTCAGTCCCTATCATCCCAATCAGGTACTGCAGACGAGTGAGATGGAGACTGCGCTACGTGATACACAGACACGCTTCTATGCACTCGATATGACGCATGTCAGTAATGATTTCAAGGTTGATGATGGCTTTAATATCTTGAACCTTCGCGTCAAACAGGCTGAGCATCACGGTTCGTTACAGTACATCGCCTCGACTTTCGACCCGGTGGATCAGATTATCCGCGACGGTATCTATGAGGGTGGACGCAAGGTTATCACCTTCTGTGGTGTCTTGCAGCAGAATATCTTCCCCTTGCCCGAACTGCTGCAGATGGTCCAAAAGTTGGGTGCCGACGAAATGAAGCGTCCTGTGGAGATAGAGTTTGCCTGTAACCTGAATGCCGACAAGACCGGTCGCTTGTATCTCTTGCAGATACGTCCTATCGTTGACTCCAAGCAGGTGCTTGACGAAGACCTGCAGCAGATTCCTGACTCCCAGTGTCTTCTTCGTTCGTATAACTCGCTGGGGCACGGTATCTCAGAGGATGTGGTCGATGTAGTTTATGTGAAGACCGATGAGAACTTTACCGCTGCCAACAATCCGCAGATAGCCTGTGAGATAGAGCAGATTAACCGGAAGTTCTTGGAAGAAGAAGGTACGAACTATGTGCTGGTGGGACCTGGACGCTGGGGCTCGAGCGACTACTGGCTGGGCATCCCTGTAAAGTGGCCCCATATCTCAGCTGCGCGTGTCATCGTTGAGGCTGGTCTGAAGAACTATCATGTTGACCCCTCGCAGGGTACTCATTTCTTCCAGAACCTCACGTCGTTTGGTGTAGGCTATTTCACTATCAATACCTATACCGGTGATGGTGTGCTTCAAAAAGAAATCCTCGACAGCATGCCTGCCATCGAGGAAACTCAGTATGTACGTCATGTACGCTTTGAACGTCCACTGAAAATCATGATGGACGGGAAAAAACAGCAAGGTGTGGTACTATTGCCCTCCAAGGAGTGAAAAATAGTCAATAATATCTTCCCAAGTCTTAAAAGTGTCAGAGCCATACACTATACGCGTGGTGATGGCACCTTTTGTTTCCTCCGCTTCTATCAAGTAGTCACCGTATAGCAGGTCGCGACGATGGGTATAGATAGTATGCATCCATGCTGGCACATTGATATACTCTTCTAGCCACTGTCCCCCTCTGTTGTTAGTGGGATAGGTGTCTTTGGCCACAAAGTATACTTGATAGCTCTCGATGAGATGGCGTACTGCCTTCTGGCTGCTGCTCGTTGGTTTATCGTAGGCATCCATCAGCGTCTCCATGCCAATATATATAATAGGACGTTGACGTCCTTCCTGACTATCATCAATCCAACGTATCACAGGCAGTACTGAGTGCATGAAAGAACGGTCGTCCATGCGGTGCTCGCCGTGAAAGTGGGCGGCCAGGGGATAGTGTTCACAGAAGAGACCATAGGTGTCGACCAACTCGTCGCGGTCACCAAAAAGTCCCCAAACGCGCTTCATCTCACGTGCTCTTTCTTCGTCGCTCATGGCCTGAAGTCCCTTGAAGCGTTGTTCCGACACCATGCGGTATTCCTTCACCATTGTCTTATCTACATAAAACTCTTGGACACCGTCCTGACGGGGGTTCTGAAATTGCTGAATGCCTGTCATGCCGTGGGCCTGCATTGTATCTGCAATGCATAGAGCGGGGTTCATTAGGATGCGGTCGAAACCGTAGAGCTGTTCAGTGTACATGCCGCCCATAGACGTGCCAAGAATCAGGTGGGGCTTCTCCTCTTTGCACAGTTTTTGAAGAAGTGCTTGCGCCTCTTCTGGGTGTACAGGCAGGTCAGGTGCCACAACTTTAGCATTGGGAAAAACTGTTCTCAGACGGCTTACCGTGCCCGACTGTCCGCTGGAGCCGAAACCGTGGACATACAACACTGTCTTTCCCTTCAGCAAATCAGGGAATTGTTTTACATAAGGATTCTCCATAAAGATGAATGATGAAAATGCTAATAGCCTAAAGCTAACAGCTAAATGATATATTTGTGCCCCGAGCGGGACTCGAACCCGCACAGCCGTTTCGGGCCAAGGGATTTTAAGTCCCTCGTGTCTACCATTCCACCATCAGGGCAGCCGTTAGCGTGTGCAAAGATACTATCTTTTGGGTGTGATTCCGTCGGGATTCGAACCCGAGACCCACAGCTTAGAAGGCTGTTGCTCTATCCAGCTGAGCTACGGAACCATCACTTTCCGTTATAGATTTCTCAAAGCGGGTGCAAAGGTAGTGATTTTTTGTGAAACGACAAAATTTTAGACCGTAAATCTGATATAAGCTCGGTCATCAAACGAATTGTTGCCTCGCATGAAAGCTTTGGTAGCTCGGAAGGTGCCGATATTTAGAGGGTCGTGGTGTTTCTGTTCTTCAAGTCTGGCCTCAGATTCAGCAAGGGTGGGACAGAGAAAAGGGTAGCCGTCGCTGGCCAAAACAATCTCCCATGGTTGCAGGTCGAGGGGGACAATGCGCACGTGGCGTTTGTCGATGGGGAAACCATCAACCACGCTGTAGGTCTTGTTCTGTTGCTGCATGGTTTCAAGCATGCGGGGGATAATGGCTTGGCGGGCGGTGTCGTCGTCGAGGAAATGGTCGTGGGGAAGTGGGCTGACCATGATGAAGGCGGCTCGCTGATCGGCCAATTCTTGCTCATAGGGCTTGGGGTTGTCGAGGTAAATGGATTTATCGGCGGGTGAACCGCTACCAGAGTAAGAATGGGAATCTGAGAGCGGACGGGGCGTGAGGAGTGCCTGACAGTCGCCTATCATCCAGATTTCTCTGTTCAGACGACTGAAAATAACAGCGCTTGCTGTGAGACGGTCTTCGGGATGGGCCTCGAGGGTAGGGAACTGCGATGACTTGTAGTGCTTACGGATATACTTGGTGACACCTGTGCAGAACTCATGACAAGTGGTTGTCTTCGGCATCTTGCGGATATACTTGCTTACTAGGCGCATGGCATATTCGCCATTACTGTGGAAAAGACTGTATCGGCGGGTGCTCTTGCTGGTACTGCCGTCTATGACGGCTATGAAATGGTCAGTGACGACGATGCCGTCCTCGTTTTTCTTCTTTGGGTTTTTCGGAACGAGTGCTTGTTCGAGGATTGTCATAGGAAGGTGGATATGGGGATTGGGCCCTATGGGTCTTATGAGTCTCATGGGTCTTATAGGACTTATTGGTCTTATGGGGTTCATTTTCTTCTTTGTACCAGAAGAAGTATTTGCGCTGGGCTTCCTTTTGCGCTGGCGTCTTAGCAGAGAAGACAGGCTCGAGGGTGTAAGGGTCGTAGCCTGTATACCACATCTCTGTGGCTATGGTCATGGGTGTGGGGGTGAAGTCCTGCACCTGTTCCAGATGGAAACCTAGACGGCGGGTGATGTCTGCCAACTGTGCCATATCCTCTTCGTGGCATCCTGGATGGGAACTGATGAAATAGGGAATAATCTGCTGGTGCAGTTGCTCCTCGCGGTTGATGCGGTCGAAGATGCGTTTGAAGTCATAGAATTGTTGGAAAGATGGTTTGCGCATGAGGTATAGTACACGGTCGCTGGTATGTTCGGGCGCGACCTTTAGGCGTCCGCTGACGTGGTGGCAGATGAGCTCACGGGTGTATTCGTCGGCAGAATGGTTGGCTGCCTCATCTTTGCTCCTATATAATAGGAGGTCGTAGCGCACGCCACTGCCTATGAAACTCTTCTTAATCCCTGGCTGGGCATCGACGGCATGGTAGATGTCGAGTAGTTTTGAATGGTTCGTGTCGAGGTTGGGACATATCTGGGGATGGATGCAACTGGGACGCTTGCACTTCTCGCAGGCATTTTGGTTACGTCCGTGCATGCCGTACATATTAGCCGATGGACCTCCGAGGTCAGAGAGATACCCTTTGAAGTCAGGCATCTGGCAAACCTGCTTTACCTCTCTGAGAATACTCTCCTTCGAGCGACAGGCTATGAACTTGCCCTGATGAGCCGAGATGGTGCAGAAGGCGCAACCGCCAAAGCATCCGCGATGGATGTTGACTGAGAACTTAATCATCTCGTAGGCCGGTATGCGCTTGCCCTTGTACTTGGGATGGGGTAGACGCGTGTAGGGCAGGTCGAAGCTGGCGTCGATATCTTCTGTACTCATGGGGGGATAGGGAGGGTTGACAACAACACATTTTGTTGTCGATGAGAGATCAGAAGTGATAGATGACAGCGGCTGGATGAGGCGATGAGCATGCATCATGTTTGACTGTTCCTCAATGTGACGGTAGTTCTCGGCCTCGGCACGCTTGTTCTGCAAGCACTCTTCGTGAGAGTGAAGCATGATGTCGTCGGGGGTGGTTGTGATGCCCTCAGAAAGATAGACGGTCTGGGGGATGTCGGTGATGGTACTGATGGGGAAACCATCTGCCACACGATGGGCGAGTTCGACAATGGGTTTCTCGCCCATGCCGTAGATGATGATGTCGGCCCCTGAATCGACGAGGATGGACGGGCGCAGACGGTCCTGCCAGTAGTCGTAATGGGTGAGGCGTCGTAGGGATGCCTCTATTCCGCCTAGAATGACGGGTACGTCGGGGAAAAGCTCCTTAAGAATCTTGGTATAGACAATGGTGGGGTACTCTGGTCGCATGTCATGACGACCGTCGGGCGAGTAGGCATCTTCTGAGCGTAGACGACGCGCGGCGGTGTATTTGTTGACCATCGAATCCATGCAACCTGGTGAAATACCGAAAAACAACCGGGGACGTCCCAGTTTTTTGAAGTCGCGATAGTCGCCATGCCAATCGGGTTGTGGAACGATGGCCACCCGATAGCCTGCAGCCTCGAGTGTGCGACCAATGACAGCAGCCCCGAACGAAGGGTGATCAACATAAGCATCACCCGAGAATAGAATGATGTCCAACTCATCCCATCCTCGCAGTTCCACCTCTTTCTTGGTAGTTGGCAGGAAATCAGTCAGCCGATACTCCATTATCAGCTCTTTGTGAATTGACCTCGGTTTTCTGAGTCATCCATTCACGGTAGGCACCAAGCAGATTTTGAAGCCCCAATGCCTTCATGTTAGGATGGTAGACGACATCAAGACAAAGGTCAAGTAATTGTTTATCGCCACCAGCCTCTGACTCCAACAATGAACGGATGTTGAGTTTTAACTTGTCAAGTACCGTCTCGTCAATATAGCCATTGGAATCAATCAGGTCGCGCAATAGTTGATAACGCTCTATTGTCTCGAAATGTTGCTCTGTAATCTCAATATTGCGAGAGCCTGAAGCGTTGGTTGTTATTTTTACCATAATTATTTTGTTGTTAGAAAGTTAAGTATTCCTCTCATAAGTCGTGCTTGAGTGACGTTGTCCATGATACACTCGAAGGGGAAACCCATGGTGAAGGCGTTGTAATCAGGGCCATGGTAAGCTATGGCAGCGCATGTCTGCGTATCTCTGTAGACCATAGCAGGGAATGCTTCATGGACCGCTGGTGCCAAGATGTCGGTCTGAATGGCAGCATAGTGCTGCTCGTTCAGTTGGCTGTGATATTGGAAGTCAATGCCCAATCCTCCTACTTTGCCCGTCGTGTTGTGGGTAGTACCAGCAGGTGCACATTTCAGTAGACTGCCCAGTCTGTTCTGTTCCTCAAGTGTTGACTGGTCGCTTGCTATATAGGCACCGCTTGCTAGGATGTGACCACCCTTGGCGGTAAATGGCTTCAGGGCATTATAGAGTTTGGCCGACAGAGCCTTGTAGGGTACGAGACTGTGACCGTCATTACGTTCAAGACCCATAATCAAGTCAACGATGTTACATCCCTTGAGCGAGTAGGTGCCGTCTTCGACAGCCTGTGCTGATGTGCTAACGATATTATAGGCTCCTGCCTGCTGGATGGCTTTTGCATGAGTGCGCACATAGTTGAAGTCATTGCCAGCAATGAAGTAACCTGCCAGTTCACCGGTAGAATAGCCAAGACCGGTTGAATCCTCAATACCAATCTTCGCAGGGTCAAACACGCGTTGGGGCCCCAGCCATCCGGCAGAGCGTCCATCCGTTACTCCCATGTCATCATCTATGTTGAACCCTTGTCCATACTGACTGATGGCAGGTGATGACAGCCTATGGAAATCATTAATGATACAGACTGTATGGTGGGCTTGTGGCGAATAAAGAGCCGCCAGTACCTCGCTAGGGAAACTGATGCCACCCTGATTGACTGCAGCTATACGGAAACTGTAGAGTACGTCAGGCTTTAGCTTTACGTTGCAGGACTGTCCACGCAGCGGCGTGCCGTTGTCGAAGTCACCATTGTTCTCGGCCATGTATAGTAAATATCCTGTTGGCGCTGAGCTTGGTTCTCCTTTCTCTACAACAGGATTCCAGCTGATTTTCACCTCGCCATTCTTGTTTTGGAAAACTATCCTGAAATGATCGGGCGTGAGTGGACTTATTACGCTCTCCCGTCCATGATGTGAGTTAACATGCCTAAGTAGTGTCTTATAGATGGAACGTGCCAGCGTGAAACGGAAGTTTGGATCAAGTCCGTAGCGCATGTCACCGAAGTTTTGATGTGAAAGTGTTTCAAGGATGGCACTTGGCACGATGGGCATGCGCGTTTCGGAATAGTTGCGGTCATATATCTTGCGTGCTGTCCACTCGCCATATGTGTTTTGTAGGTCACGCGGGATGTTGTTGAAAAGTGACTCTGCCAGGTCGAGTGATGCCTGACGGCTGATGCCAGCAGCCAGTCGTTTGTCACCGTTCTTCGTGGTACAGATGGTAAGCGTACCATATACGCCAAGTCCTGTTTCGGTATGTCCGGCGTCACTATGTACAGCTAATGCCAGTTCGATAGGCACCTTACGACCAGCAGAGTCGGGAGCATAGCATGAGCCGCCTGTCAGCAGATTGGTCATCTGAGAACGTACGTTGATGTCGTCGGCATAGTCGTTGGTACCTTCTTTACTGCTATAGACATTGTATGGCATACCTGCCCATTGGGCATAATAGCGTGCTCCTTCAAGACAACGTGGCATGCCGCTAATCTGTCCGCCACGGGCGATGTTACCCATGCCGCCACCGAATCGTACGGCATCGGCAGTTACCACGCCTGTCTTGTCGCTGAGGTTCGAGAGCACTACACAGTTGCCTTCCGTGCATCCGTTGTCGAACTCAAAAGTTCCAAGATAGACCCATGTGGAACCGCCCATCTGCTGGTTGACGCGAAACTCGGTTGCCTGACCTTTGTGGTACACAGTGTAATGGGCATCGTCAATACTGTTGGGGAGGGTCTGATAACTCACGTAAACAGCATAGCGTCCGTCTTCTGGAAGAACAGGCTGATAGCGTATCTCACTCAGTCGGTCTTTGTTTTTCGTGGTCTCGGTCATACGTGCCGAGCCTGCCTCGAAGGGGTTGTCACCATCTTTATAATAACCGGGATGAAGGGCAAAACCGCTCATGTTCGTTGTCTTCCACTGATGCTTGTGGTAAGTTTCGGTATAACGGAAAGGCGCATTGGTCACTTGGTCGTTATCAACTATCACCTCATGACGCTGCCAGTCGCGTTCACGTGGAGAGAATACCACAGCTCCGGCGTTCTCGAGCATCGGTATCAGGTAGGGTACAACGATGGTTTGGGTGAAGAGGTCTTCCGTTGTACAGAAAAGTGCTGGACGCTGCCAGCGCCAAATACCTTTTTTGATATCATAAAAGATACCGTGGCTAGCCCAAAGTGCCAGATGGCGTCCCTCCAGTCCCTTGGTGATAGAGTAGGGACGAGATACGTTTTTCACCCAAGGCTGTCCCTTGTGGTCAATCTTTTCCCAGTTCTTCTGAGCCTGGGAGGTGGCAATGCACGTGAAAAGAGTGATGAGAATGATGAATAGTTTACGCATTGCCGATAGTGAAGTTCTCAGGGTGCTTGCCCTTGAAGGATTTGAAATATAGTTTAATCTCACGCATGTCAGCCTCTAGATCACCTGATGGGATGATGGTCTTGGTGCATTGTATCTGCTTGCGTTCATAATCGACACCATAAAGCAGAATGGGAAGGTTGGCTTTCAAGGCAATGAAGTAGAATCCTTTTTTCCATTCCTCGACACGTGAACGAGTACCTTCTGGTGTGATACAAAGACGGAAATGCTCTGATTTTTTTGCTGTCTCAGCCATAGCATCTGTCATGCTTGTGTGTTTCTGTCGGTACACAGGAATGCCTCCCAACCTCCGGAACAGAGGTCCCAAAGGCCAGAAGAACCATTCTTTCTTCATCAGGAAATTGCTTCCCAGATCTTGAGCACTATTGTAGAGCTGTCCGATGATGAAGTCCCAATTACTGGTATGTGGAGCCAGGCAGATGATATATTTGTCAGGATGTGGCTGGTTGACATCGACTTTCCATTTCATGCGTTTGAAAAGCAGCCAATTACAAAAACGCTTCCACATCTTAGAGATTGTTTATTTGGTCCGCAATTTCAGATACTTGGGCTGCAAACTTCTCGCGCAGATCCTTATAATAATTCTTTGGAGACATTCCCGGCTCTGGATGAGAGACACGTTTCACGAAGTTGTCTTCAACCTTCAGAATCATGAAGAGCAAGGCATCTGTATTGCCTTCATGTTTGTCGTTTCCGTAGAGCGTGGCGGCTACACACTCTGTCAACAGTTCTCCACAAATGACATTAATGCCTTTTTTCAGTTTTCTTTTGTTTGCCATAATATTCAGGTGTTTTTGATTTCAATGGTCAAAGATAGACATAAAAAATGAGATAGCCAACGTTTACACCTAAAAAAATATTAAAATATGCATTTTTCTTTCTTTGTCTCACATAAAAGCAGTAAATTTGCACGTTGAAAATGTGATTATTCATTTATTATAGCTTAACAGATTTATGGAAAAAAGTGCATTGCAGATTGCAAGAGCTGCCTATCAGCCCAAATTGCCCCTCGGATTACAGGGTGCTGTGAAGGTGAAGGAAGGTGCTCCTACACAGAGTGTTGACAACCAGGAAGAAATCAAGAAGCTCTTCCCTAATACCTACGGAATGCCTCTAGTAGAGTTCGTACCCGGTGAAGAGAAGAACTATGAGCCCATGAATGTGGGTATCATCCTCAGCGGTGGTCAGGCTCCTGGTGGTCACAACGTCATTACCGGTCTTTTTGACACCGTTAAGAAGCTGAATCCAGCCAACCGTCTCTATGGTTTCATTCTGGGTCCTGGTGGTCTGGTTGATCACAACTATATGGAGTTGACTAAGGAGATTATTGACGAGTATCGCAATACTGGCGGCTTCGATATGATCGGTTCCGGTCGTACCAAGCTGGAGAAGGTTGAGCAGTTCGAGAAGGGTCTCGAGATTATCCGTGAGCTGAACATTAAGGCTATCGTTATTATTGGTGGTGATGACTCTAATACCAATGCATGTGTGCTGGCTGAGTACTATGCTGCCAAGAACTACGGTGTACAGGTGATTGGTTGTCCTAAGACCATCGACGGTGACTTGAAGAACGATCAGATTGAGACCTCATTCGGTTTCGATACTGCTTGTAAGACATACTCTGAGCTTATTGGTAATATTGAGCGCGACTGTAACTCAGCTCGTAAGTACTGGCACTTCATCAAGGTGATGGGTCGCTCAGCTTCTCATATCGCTCTGGAGTGCGCTCTGCAGACTCAGCCCAATATCTGCCTCGTTTCTGAGGAGGTTGAGGAGAAGAGCATGAGCCTCGATGATATTGTCGATTACATTGCTAATGCTGTAGCCCAGCGTGCAGCCGATGGTAACAACTTCGGTACTGTTATCATCCCTGAGGGCATCATTGAGTTCATTCCTGCTATCAAGAAACTTATCGCTCAGTTGAACGACGTGCTGGCTCTGCCCGAGGCAAAGGAGATCAGCCGCGACGAGCAGGTGGACTTTGCCAAGAGTCATCTGACAGAGGAGAACCTTGCTGTATTCAACAGCCTGCCTGTAGGTGTTGCTCGTCAGTTGGCCCTCGACCGTGATCCCCACGGAAATGTTCAGGTATCTCTCATCGAGACTGAGAAACTGCTCTCCACTATGGTTGCACAGAAGTTGGAGAAGATGAAGAAGGAAGGTAAGTACACCGGCAAGTTTGGTACTCAGCACCACTTCTTCGGCTATGAGGGACGTTGCGCTGCTCCTTCTAACTTCGACGCTGACTACTGCTATGCTCTCGGTTCGAGTGCCGCCCAGCTGATTGCTGCAGGCAAGACTGGTTACATGGCTATCGTGAAGAATACAACCGCTCCTGCTGCTGAATGGAAGGCAGGTGGTGTGCCCATCACGATGATGATGAACATGGAGAAGCGTAACGGTGAGATGAAGCCTGTTATCCGCAAGGCTCTGGTTGAGTTGGACGGCAAACCCTTCAAGACCTTCGCTGCCCAGCGTGACAAGTGGGCTCGTGAGACGGCATATGTCTATCCCGGTCCTATCCAGTACTGGGGCCCCACAGAGGTTTGTGACCAGCCCACACGTACGCTGGCTCTCGAACAGGGCAAGTAATGCCAAAGAAACGAACTGTACGTCGTGTCACCTATCACCGTAAGAAGAAACGGGGATGGTGGGGACGACTCCATCAATATCTTCCCGGCTGGACTTTCTGGCTGGGAGGATTTTTAATGGTCGCTCTTTTCTGGTACGTATGGAAGAGCAACTCTACTGTCGAGGTGGAAACTAAGACAGTGTATCCAAAAGGTTATACGGTTTACGGAATCGATGTGTCGCGCTATCAGGGAGATATCAACTGGGAGCTCATCTGCAACAAGGCGCGTATCAACGAACAACCCGTACGCTTTGCATTCATAAAAGCAACGGAGGGTGCCGATAAACTCGATCCCAAATATGAGTTCAACTATCAGCAGGCACGTTTCTACAACATTCGCCGAGGTGTATATCATTTCTATAGTTTTAAGTCATCACCAAAGGAACAGGCAGACTTCTTTATCAAGCACGTTACATTGAACGAAGGCGATCTTCCCCCTGTACTTGACGTAGAGAAACGACCTGCTGATGTCACTCCTGAGAGATTCAAATGGTGCATCATGGAATGGATGAGTCTCATAGAAAAACACTATGGGGTGAAGCCCATCCTTTATACCTATTACAGTTTCAAGATGCAGTATCTTGATGATGTGATCTTCGACAGGTATCCTTATTGGATTGCCCATTATGGCGTTGACGAAGTAGCGTATAAAGGTCCTTGGTGCTTCTGGCAATTCTCTGAGAAGGGTGAAATGCCAGGCATCAAAGGCCCTGTCGATTTGAATGTCTTCAACGGCTCTATTGACGACCTCAAGCAGATGTCCCATTGACCTATAAGAAATCTCGGCCTAGCACCGAGCGTCTCCTTACTTGAAATGTAGGTAAGGCAAGCTTTTGATAAAAAGTCTCAAATATTTTTGGTGTTCTTTTCATAATTTCGTATCTTTGCACGCAAAAGACAATCTATCAACAAACTAAACAATCACATCAATGAAAAAGACAGTATTTCTATTTTTGGCTCTGATGATGCTGGGCATCAACAGCGCAACGGCACAAAGTCACATCGGTAAATGGGTGGCCGACCAGGAGTTCAGCAAGCAAGTGAACGATGACCCTAATTTGAAGATAGATTTTGTGGTTGATTTTACGGCAAAAGACATCAATCTTCAGATGAGCATTAAAGCGATAGATGAAGAGATGATTATCAAGTGCATGTACACAATCCCAGGCACCTACACTAAGACTGGCAAAAACGTCTCAGCCAAGTACTCCCCTGAAAAGGCTGTTTTCAAAATCATTGATCTTAAGACTAATGATGCTGAGATTAACCAGCTATTGGCATCCAAGGAAACCAAAGACATGATTTTTAAGATGGTTGAAGATCAGGCAAAATCCGAGCTTAAGAATCAAATAGAAGGAATGGATGAATTTATCGGTGTGTTCCGCAACTTCACAATAGAGAAGGTGACCGCCTCCAAACTTACCCTTGGTATGGGTGAGGGCGAAATGGTGAGTTTCGACCGCAAGAATTAACTTTTATGATGGCAAACTGATGCCATCCGCATAATAACAAATAAGATGGGAGCCCCCGATGAACGGTGACTCCCATCTTTTTTGATGCTTTGCAGCGAAAGATTACAGGATGGTCTTCACGGCCTCGAGCATACCACGATCCTGAATGAGGTCGAGATACTGCTTGACAAGGGCGTTGAGTCCCTGAATCTTATTGAGATCCTCCTGCCAGATGAATTCGGCAGCAAGTACGCCATCGGCCACCTTCTGCGTGTTGCCGGTAGCCCACAGCTGCTGAAGCAGTTCCATGATCTTCGGGTCGTCGTTGGGCGTAATCTCAGCACCATCTGCACGCTTGCCACCCTTATAATAAGTGATGATAGCTGCAAGTCCGAACACAAGACCCTTGGGCAGTTCTCCCTTGCGCTCCAGATAGGTCTTCACGCCGGGCAGGTCGCGAGCCTGGAACTTGGGGAATGAGTTGAGCATGATGCTGGTTACCTGATGATCCACAAACGGATTGTCAAAGCGCTCCAGCACGTCGTTAGCGAACTTCTCAAGTTCTGCTATCGGCAAATCAAGAGTCTGCATCAGTTCGTCGAACTGTACCTTGTGAATGTACTTGCCAATGACTTCATGCTGACAGGCATCACGAACGATGTTGACACCACTCAGGTATGCTACAGGAGAAAGAACAGTGTGAGGACCATTAAGCAGGGTTACCTTACGCTTGTGGTAGGGTTCCTCTGAGGGTACGAAGAGTACATGAAGGCCTGCTTTATCAGCAGGGAATTCCTGTGCCACTTCTTTAGGTGCTTCAATAACCCAAAGGTGGAAGTTCTCAGCCTGAACAACGAGGTTGTCACGATAGCTCACCTTCTCCTGAATCTGGGCAATCTCCTTGCGGGGGAAGCCTGGTACGATACGGTCAACGAGA